>OLFT01002272.1_pt1 | contig 16938 bp, 17 predicted proteins | sample 1604921 | NCBI WGS metagenome assembly OLFT01 (sample SAMEA3888897, study PRJEB22519) | human gut metagenome | biome: human gut; feature: human-associated habitat; material: faeces | place: Denmark | collected 2013 | reverse complement strand
CTTCCTACTTTTTATGCAGGTCCGGGTCGTCGTGCCTTTCTGAATTAAATCCCAATCACATCTGCTTCCTCACCACCATATACTCATCCCCATTCCGGTAATAAGGACACTGATAATGCTGGTCAGATATAAGACGCATATATTCATCTTCATCCATATTGATATCGCACATATAACTTTCATAATCTTCATCGTATGTATAATAAGTACAGCTTTCACAGCTATTCTGAGCCATCGTAATTCTCCTTTTTCTGATTTGATAATTGAATTTCTCTGTTTTTCATCGATTATAACATATTTTTCCGATACTGTATGTAAAAAAGAGCATAAACATTGCGATTACAGGTTGCCCCTGCTTTGTTATCCATGTTATATTTTATGTAATATTTTTATCAAACTATTACTAAAGGAAAGGGTTATTATGGATTCAATGTTTAACACTCCGCAGGAAGTTGTACAGGCCAATATGAACGGTGCTGTAAAAAAAGCTGCGACTTCTAAAAAGAAAGTATTCTTTATGGGAATCATGGCTGGTGTCTGCATCGCACTCGGTGCTCAGTCCAGTAATGTTGCCATGCATGATATTTCAAATGTAGGGCTTGCGCGTCTGGTTGCAGGATGCGTCTTCCCGGTAGGTCTGATGATGATTGTATTTATCGGAGGAGAATTGTTCACCGGAGATTGTATGATGACGATGGCATGTATTAAGAGAAAGATCAGCGTTGCTTCTCTCATCCGTACTCTGGTAATTGTATATTTCGGAAATATGGTCGGTGCAGTTGCTCTCGCGTATCTGGTATATCTGTCCGGACAGTATAATTACACCAGTGGTGCTCTCGGTGCATTTACAATAAAAGTAGCTCTCGGAAAAGTCAGCCTGTCTTTTCTGCCTGCTCTGATCTCCGGAATTTTATGTAACATCCTGGTGTGCGCTGCAGTATTGATGGCTTCTACTGCAAAAGATATTGCCGGAAAATCCCTCGCCATCTTCTTCCCGATCATGGCATTCGTTATATCCGGCTTCGAACACTGCGTTGCAAATATGTATTATATCCCGGCCGGAATCTTTGCTTCCATGAATGCGGATTATGTTGCCAAAGCAAAGGAATTGTACGGCATCACCGAAAGTCAGATTGCTTCCCTGAACTGGGGAAATTTCTTCCTTGTCAATCTTCTGCCTGTTACAATCGGTAACATTATAGGCGGTGGATTTATCATTGGCGGCTTATTTTTCTATCTTCACGGAAAGAACTGCAAATAAAGATAAAAAATTGCAATTGATAATACCGTTATAACAATATTATCAATTGCAGTTTTTTATAGACCAAAATCAACAGAAGACGTACCTTTTTCCAGTTGCAGGACCATCTCTGCCAGCTTTTCTGCTGTCACTTCGATTCCTAGCCTGGAACTATTAATACACAGATCATAATTATGCGGTCTGCCCCAGCTTCTGCCGGTGTAATAATCATAATATGCTTTCCTGTCTTTGTCTTTCTTTCTGACCATCGAAGTCGCCGCTTTCTCATCTATCGAAAGCTGTTCCATCTTTCTCTGCACACGCCACTCAAACGGTGCCGCTATAAACAGGCTGATATGATCAAGTTCTGCCTGTTCCAATATGTAATCTGCACAGCGTCCGACAAACACACAGTTTTCTTTTCCTGCCAGTTCCCGGATAATAGAACTGTATGCCTGATGCAGTGTGTCATTGGCTGTCATTCCGTTGAGTTCCTGATTCGGCACATCATACCACACCTGGTGCAGCCATGGATTATGTTTTTTTTCATCCGCCTTTTCCAGAACTTCTTTAGGCATTGCAACAATCTTTTCTGCTGCCTTGTCGATCAGATCCCGGTCATATAATTCCAGTCCCAGTTTTTTTGCAAGTATTCTTCCGATTTCATGACCGCCACTTCCAAATTCTCTTCCGATACAAATAATCATAACGCTTCCTCCTTTTTGCAAGTATATTCCGTCTTGTATACTTTAACTATAGCTCTTTTTTTCAGATCATAAAACCAACAATCCAGAGAAAATGTCTATTTATATCCATTTTATTCACTCAAAAATTCTCCCATTGAGCATCGTCTTATCCGTCTGGCGTTCTGTACCGGAAGTTCATGATTAAAACTTTCCGCTGCGTCCTCCGTGACTCTTACCGGAAGAGCCGGTATGCACAGAACTTCCACCACTTTCCTGCTTCCGTTCAATCTTTCTTGTTGTTACGACACGATTCACAAAGTAATCCGTCCTGACCGTCAGATCCAGACTGCCTGCTTTTTCACAAGCTTTACTACCGTCTCGATATGATCGCAGAATGGGAAGTTATCCACCGGCTGGATCTTCACTGCCTGATATCCGTTTCCCGTCAGATATTTCAGATCTCTTGCCAGTGTCTCCGGATTACAGGACACATAGACAACCCTCTTTGGCCCGAGCTTTATTACAGAAGAAAGGAACTTCTCATCACTTCCGGCTCTCGGCGGATCCATGAATACCACATCTGCTTTTTGCTTCTTCGAAGCCATATCTACCATGAATCTTCCCGCATCACCTGCATAGATCTCGGCATTCTTGATGCCATTTTCTTTTGCGTTGATTCTCGCATCTTTCACCGCATCTTTGTTCAGCTCTACTCCAATGACTCTCTTTGCATTCCTGGCTGCAATCAGACCAATTGTACCGGTTCCGCAGTACGCATCGATCACCGTCTCTTTTCCGGTCAGTTCCGCATAGTCCATGGCTGTATTATAAAGGATCTCCGTCTGTACAGGATTCACCTGATAGAACGATTTTGGAGAAATACGGAACGTACAGCCGCATAATCTGTCTTTAATGAATCCCGGTCCGTAGATCGGCTTTTCCTTTTCTCCCAGCACCATACTGGTCTGCTTGTTATTCACATTCAGTACTACGGTCGTAATCTCGGGATGTACTTTTCTCAAAGCCTTCACAAAGTTATTCTTTGATGGCAGAATTGGCGATCCAAGCACCAGAACGACCATAATCTCACCAGTCTCAAAGCCTCTGCGGATCAATACATGTCTCAAAAGTCCATATCCTGTATCTTCATTATATGTCTTAATCTTAAAAGACGGCAGAAGTTCACGGATTGTACGGATGATCTCCTGACTTTTCTTATCTTCGATCAGACATTCTTCCACTGCGATCACACGGTGTGTTCCTTCTGCATAGATGCCGGATATCACATTTCCTTTTCTGTCATGATCGAATACCGCATGTACTTTATTTCTATAAAAATATGGATGCTCCATACCGATGATCGGACTGACTTTGCAAAAGCCGCCCAATAATTTTTCTTCCTGCTTCTGTTTTCTTTTCAGCTGTTCTTTGTATGGTATCTTCTGGAACTGGCAGCCGCCACATTTTTTATCGATTTTACATGCAGAAGTCTGATTCCGTGTCTGCTTTTTATTTTTCTGTACTTTACTCTTCTGACCTGATTGCCCAGCGCATTTTCGTGCATTTCGCACGGCTGTTGCGGAAGCATTCTTCTTTGGACGGTCGGATGACGTCTTTTGCGATCTCACTGTACAGGCCCTCCTTTTTCCATTGTTTGAATGATTTCTTTACCAGACGGTCTTCTCCCGAATGGAAGGTAAGGATTGCCACTTTTCCTCCCGGTTTTAGCACACCCGGCAGCTTATCCAGGAAATCATACAATACTTCAAATTCATGATTCACATCAATACGAAGTGCCTGGAATACCCGCTGGCTCGACTTACGTATTGCTTCTTTTCTTTCTTTTTCTGGAATAAATGCAAGTGCCTCTCCGATCACCTGGTGCAATCCCGTCGTTGTTTCAATCTTTCCGCCTTTTCGGATCTTTTCCGTAACTGCTTCTGCAATCTCTTCTGCAAAAGGTTCATCTGCATTTTCAACCAGCATCCCTGCAAGTTCTTCTCTTGAAATGTCATGCAGCCGTTCTGCCGCACTGATTCCTTTCTCCGGATTCATCCGCAGATCCAGAGGACCTTCTGCTTTAAATGTGAATCCCCGGTCCGGGTTATCGATCTGCATGGATGACACACCAAGATCTGCCAGTACAAAATCAAATTTTCCGGCTTCTTTTGCTACTTTGTCAATATTAGCAAAGTTCTCAAGCTTTACTGTCAGGATGTCTGATCCAAATCCTTTTTCCTCCAGACGTTTCTTTGTCTTTGCTGATTCAATCGGATCTACATCCAGTCCGTAGATATGGCCCTCTCCCTGCAGTTTTTCCAGCATCTTTGAGGTATGCCCTCCATATCCAAGCGTTGCATCCAGTCCCTGCTGTCCCGGCTGGATATCAAAAAAGTCTAAAATCTCCTGTACACAGATGGAAATGTGCATTCCTGCCGGTGTTCCGCCTTTTTGGATCACCTTTGAAATAGTATCTGCATACTTTTCCGGATTCAGTTCTTTATATTTTTCTTTATAATTTCTCGGATGTGTTCCGGAATATCGGACTCTCCGTTTATGTTTCTTCTCTTGATTTTCCTGATTCTCCATAATCTCTCTCCCTTTTTATCAGTTGTTCCGGTACATCTACATCCCGGAGTTCTGCTTCTTCTGTCTCACAGAGCACCACATCTTCTTTATGTGCACAGATGATCTGTTTTCCGCCTTTATCACCGGAAAGTCTGCACAACTCCCGGAAAAAGCACGAATCCCATAATACGGGATTCCCGGTTCTTCCTTTCCATCCGGCACATACAATCCTTCCCGGATGCATCTTCCCCATCTCAAGCATACGGGCAAATGTCCCGGCTGTCAATCCCGGCTGGTCACATACGATGAACATAGCCCCCTTTAACCCCGGATTCTCATCTAATGCTCTCTTTAATCCTAACTTCAGCGAATGTGCGATTCCAAGATCCGGCTCCGTATTCTGTACCACCAGCATCCCCTGTGTTTTTGCCGCATTCTCTATCTCTTCAAATCTTGTTACCACTACCTGTGTACACAATGGAAATGCACGCATTTTACGAAGGGTATGTTCGAACATCTGCCCTCCATCCAGTTTCTCCAGCAGCTTATTGTTCCCGTACCGGCTTGACTTTCCGGCTGCCAGGAGAATCATCGCATAATCTTTATCTGACAGACGTGCTTCTACTGTCTTTACCACGGAACTGCCAATCTCATTTGCCTTATCCGAGATCAGATAACACAATTTCTTGTCCTTTCTCGGATCCACATCTCCAATCTTCAGACCCTTTTTTACCTGCACGCCTTCCTGTAACATCCCCCGGATCACACCGTCCAACTGAGAATAGACCGGTTTTCCTCCGGTCAGAGCCAGAAGTTGTCCTTTTCGGACGACATCCCCGATCTGTGCTTTCGGCTCCATCCGTCCGGCTGCTGACGCCCTGATCAGACGTTCCAGCGCATAGCCGCCCACATATCCCGGAATGCCGGTATTGGGAATCGGCTGTCCGTCATAGATGATATCCGCAAGTGTTAATCCACGCATTGTCTCTATGACAGCATGGACATCTTTTCCCGCTATAAACCCCGGTCCGAGACCGATCACATATGGTGCATCTGCCCGGCTGGTTCCTGTATTTCTTTTTGCAAGAATTGCATCCACAAGTACATCCGGTCTGAATTCTCTCCGGATCTCTGCCTCCGGGTCTACGATTACGGCAATCTTATCCGCTGCCAGTACCCTCCTGGCTTCCTGATAATTTTCCACAAGAATTCCTTCTATTCCTTCTACTTCTATCCCGCCTTCATAGACTGCCCGTGACATTGCAACTTCACGTCTGACGGTAAGCGGCACTGCAATCTCCGTCATGATCACCCGGAATCCTGCCCTGTGAAGTGCCACTCCTACACCCGTAGCCAGATCTCCGGCTCCTCTGATTAATACTTTTTTTCTGTTTTTATACATTTCTGACATAGTTACCATCTTTCTTTCAACGGAATCAGGTCCGATACCACATGCACTCTGCGGATCTGCCCCGGGCATTCCATACTATCTGCATGCCTGTCTGACAACTGCTTTACGATCTCTTCCGCAAGTTCCACTGCCATTTTTTTCTGCTCCTTAGTATCTGCCTGATTCAGTATCACCTGATATTCCATATCATCCGTCACGTATTTTCGTCCCGCACTCTGACTTACCGCAAGTGTGACAATATCTTCCGGACACAGAATATCTTCTTCTGTCTTTCCGAGAATCTTCCCGGTCTCTTTCACCCGGAAACAACCTTCTTTCAGCTTCTTTCCAACCGCACTCATCCCATATACATTCAAAACAATATCTGTCTGCTCACAGATCACCGGCTCATGTTCCGCAGGGGTTTTAACCGGCAGACGCTTCGCTCCGTCTGCCTCTAAAAGCAGTACACCTGGTTCACGGCTGATCTCTTTTAGATATTCTTCTTGAAAAGATGCAAGCTTCCCATCCGTTGTCTCTCTTCCCATCCATACAACACCATATTTTATCATAATCTGACGGAACATTTCCACCGAAGGTTTTCCCAGAAAATATTCGGCATCACATTTTTGTATATGAGTTGTTGTAGAAACCGCACATGGAATTTCGGCATTCCGGCATTCATCCATAAGCCTGCGGATCACTGTCGTCTTTCCGCCTCCGCCGACAACGGATACCGTCTTATGAAAATTTTCTTTAAAAATTCCAATAGCCTGGCATAAACTGCCAGGCTCTTTCCATTCACCATTTATATAACTTATTATCATATAAGGATTATTTCTCCTCTTTTTTCTTTGCTTTTGGAAGGGTTAAATTTAACACAATTGCTACGATCGTTGCAAGAACAACCGGAGATTTTCCGAAAATTGTTGTCACCCATTCCGGGAACTGTGCCAGTGAAGCATTTGCCTGTGTCACACCCATTCCTACTGCTACTGCAAGTCCTACAACTGTTGTATTACGGAAATCCATTGGCTCTGTCGTGATCAGTTTGATTCCCGTCATTGTAATCGAAGCAAATACAGAGATTGTCGCACCGCCAAGTACACAATACGGAATTGTTGTAAGCAAAGAAGAAAACTTCGGAATCAATCCTGCTGCCAGTAATATCGCTGCCGCCAGCCCCATTACCACACGGCTGACGACCTTTGTTGTTGATACGATACCTACATTCTGGCTGTATGTCGCAGTCGGAAGTCCTCCAAAGAATGCACAGAAAATGTTACTGATTCCATAGCCTACAATTCCACCTGTCAGTTCTTCATCTGTCGGCATACGATCCATAGATCCTGTTGTTGTTGCCGAAAAATCACCAATTGCCTGTACTGCATTGATCGCAAACAGAATTCCGATCGCAACACATGCAGATGGTTCAAACTTGATTCCAAAATGCATTGGTTTCGGAAGCTGGAAGAACGATGCCGATGACACAGATGAAAAATCTACCATTCCAAAGAACAACGCTACGATATATCCTGCAATAATTCCGATCAGGATGGATGCCAGTTTCCATACCCCTTTTCCGTAATGATTCAATGCTGTTACAATGATCAATGTAATAATCGCAACCACCCAATTCTGCCATGATCCATAAGTCTTGCTGCTCGCACCTCCGGCCATATAGTTAATTGCTGTCGGATACAGAGAAAGACCGATAGAAAATACGACCGTTCCTGTAATCAGCGGCGGGAAGAATTTGCGGATTCTCTTAATATTCAATCCCACCAGAAGTGCAACCACACCTCCGATAATCTGTGCACCCAGAATTGTTGCAATGTCAAAATCAGACGCAATTGCCTGCATACTTGGAACATACGCAAAGCTGATTCCCATCATAACCGGAAGTGCCGAACCGATCCGGAAATTCTTTGTTTTTATAAATGGAAACAATTGCAGTAATGTCGTCAGTGCCGACATCACCAGTGCTGCCTGTATTAAGATCACGGAATCTTCCTGTGAAATTCCGGCCACTCCCGCAACAATGATCGATGGTGTTACACATCCGACGATCATCGCAAGTACATGCTGGATTGCAAGTGGCAAAGCCTGTCCGATAGATGGTTTTCCATAAAAATCAAATAATGCTTTGTCCATCTGTTTTGCTTCTTTTGTACTCATATATATCCTCCTGTAAATTTCTTTCGAACGCATGGCGATTCATATTATTTTCAACTTAAATATTATATATTTTTTCTTCTTTTTTGTGTAGTCCTGCAGTTATTGAATGTTTTAATAAAATCTTATAAGCTACAGTTATTATAGCTATTACATTCTGTTATGTATACATTAAATTTTATCATGGTAAAGTACTGAATTTCATGGTACAATGACAGATAGAGACTAAAGACAAACGGAGGAATGAACAATGGGAATTTTGTCTAATATTGAACCAAAAGAAGTATTCCATTACTTCGAAGAATTAAGTATGGTACCCAGAAGTACCTTCCACACCAAAAAAATCAGTGATTTTTGTGTGGAATTTGCGAAAGCTCACAATCTGGAATATATCCAGGATGAAGTGAACAACGTAATCATCAAAAAACCTGGTACTGCCGGATACGAGAACAGTGATCCGGTTATCATCCAGGGACATCTGGACATGGTCGCTACAAAGACAACCGACAGTGATCATGATTTTGAAAATGATCCTTTAGACCTTTTTGTAGATGGTGATCTGATTGGGGCAAAGAACACCACTCTCGGTGGCGATGATGGCATCGCCGTTGCTTACGCTATGGCAATCCTTGCCAGCACAGACATTCCACACCCACCGATCGAAGCTGTATTTACAATTGATGAAGAGATTGGTATGGGCGGTGCACATCACCTGGATACATCTGTATTAAAAGGAAAGATCTGTCTGAACATTGATTCTGAAATTGAAGGTGTTATGACTGTCGGATGTGCCGGCGGCTACATTTACGATACCTTCATCCCGATCGAATGGAGTGAAGAAAACGGAACAAAGATGACGATCTCCATTTCCGATCTGCAGGGTGGACATTCTGGTGCAGAAATCCAGTACCAGCTTGGAAATGCACACAAGATCATGGGACGCGTCCTGTATGCTCTTGCAAAAGATTACGACTTCAACATTGTAAGCACAAACGGCGGAAATGCAGCAAACGTAATCGCACAATATAATACGACCGAGATTATTGCTGACCCTGCACAGGCTCAGGCTATCGCAGATGCTGTTACCGAACTGGAACAGACGATCTCCGCTGAGTTTGCCGGACAGGAACCAACTTTATCTCTGAACGCTGTTTCCGAAGGCGAGACTACCTTAAAAGCATTTGACGCAGATACTACCGCACATGTAATCGGATTCCTGTATGGGGCAATCGATGGTGTACAATGCTATGACCGTGCGTTCCCTACAGCTGTAGAATCTTCCCTGAATACAGGTATTGTTGAAACCACAGAAGATACGGTAAAGATCAAATTCCAGGTTCGCAGCTCCGTTGCTACCAAGTTAGATGATATGCGAAACAAACTGGATCTTGCAACAGATCTTGCAGGTGCTTCCCGCGAAATCTCCGGTGAATATCCGGCATGGAGCTACAATGCAGATTCCGTGATCCGTCCGAAAGCAATTGAACTTTATAAAGAAATGTTCGGCAAAGAGCCTACCGTTGAGACAACTCACGGAGGACTGGAATGTGGAATCTTATTCGGAAAGAAGAATGATCTTGATATCATTTCTTTCGGACCGGAACTGACAGGTGTACATACTTATAATGAACGCGTACATATCGAATCTACAAAGCGTATGTGGGATTATCTGAAAGAACTTTTAAAGATCTGTAAATAATCCATATCTATCCAGCGTTTTTTATGAATGCAACGTAATATTAAAAGACAGCTTTTCAAACTTTCAAATCTGAAAAAGCTGTCTTTTCTCATTTTTATTTTATTCTTATTTCACAAGAAATACATCTGCATTTGTCACCCCGAGCGCCGCTGCCTCTGCGTGATTATTTACATAGATGTCAATGTGGTTTCCCTGAATTGCACCGCCGCAATCCTCAGCTGTAAATATATGACCTCCGATGATCACTTTCGTTCCGTAAGGAATAACTCTTGGATCAACCGCAATCGTCTGACCTTCTACCACCGGCGTTCCTGTTGCTGTAATTCCGTCTGCTTTATTTTTACTGTTTCTTCCGCCGTTTTATATTGTTCTTCCCCTGTTGTCGTGATCTGCTGTTTTGTCTCATCGCTGTTATCGAGATTCTTCTTGTATAGATTAATATACATTATTTTTGATTATACGCTTCCTGCTTTTAAATTTCCATCCTGTTATTACTTTGTTTTTATCATTTTCATAAAAACTCATAAAAATACGCTGTCTTATTACTAAAATTTTTGGTATCTGCACAGCAAAAATGCGTCTGAATAAGTTTAAAAACCATACTCCGACGCATCCTTGATTTTCTTATTTTCTTTCGTTATTCTCGAATATTACATATCCAGAGGATATTTTGCAGTCAGCTCTGCAACCATTCCTTTGACTTTTTCAATATTGTCTTCACTTTGAAGTACCAGTGCGATGCACTCTGCGATCACATCCATATCTTCTTCTTTTAATCCTCTTGTTGTAACTGCAGGTGTTCCAAGTCTGACACCACTTGTCACGAACGGAGATCTTGGATCGTTCGGTACCGTATTCTTGTTACATGTGATGTGTGCGGCATCCAGACGTTTTTCCAGTTCTTTACCGGTTACCTCTTCGCCTCTTAAGTCAATCAACATCAGGTGATTATCTGTTCCGCCGGATATGATCTTTACACCACGACCCATCAGACCTTTGCTGAGTGCCTGTGCATTTTTGATGATCTGCTTCTGATATTCTGCGAATTCAGGCTCCAGTGCCTCTTTAAAGCACACAGCCTTTCCCGCGATCACATGTTCCAGTGGACCTCCCTGAATTCCCGGGAATACAGCTTTATTAAAGTTGAACTTATCTGCTGCTTCCTGATTGCAAAGAATCAGACCTCCTCTTGGTCCGCGCAGTGTCTTATGTGTAGTAGTTGTAGTTACATCTGCATACAGGATCGGACTTGGATGAAGTCCTGCTGCAACAAGTCCCGCGATATGTGCCATATCAACCATAAGGTATGCTCCTACTTCATCTGCAATCTCACGGAACTTTTTGAAATCAATGATTCTTGCATAAGCACTGGCTCCCGCAATGATCATCTTTGGTTTTTCTTTCACTGCGATCTCACGGACTTTATCATAATCGATCACGCCTTCGTCGTTCACTCCATATGATACGACGTTGAAATATTTACCGGAAATATTAACCGGAGAACCATGTGTCAGATGTCCGCCGTGATCCAGGTTCATACCCATAACTTTGTCTCCGGGCTCCAGCATCGCAAAGAATACTGCCAGGTTTGCCTGTGCGCCGGAATGCGGCTGTACATTTGCATAATCACAGCCGAATAACTTCTTTGCTCTTTCTCTTGCAAGATCTTCCACTACATCCACACACTGACATCCACCATAATAACGTTTGCCCGGATAGCCTTCTGCGTATTTATTTGTAAGCGGACTTCCCATTGCTGCCATGACCGCTTTACTTACCCAGTTCTCCGATGCGATCAGTTCCAGATGCGAATTCTGTCTCTCCATCTCGGCCTGAATGGCATCTGCAATTTCACTGTCTGCTTTTTTAATTTCATCAAATGCGTACATACTTGAGTCCTCCTGGTTTGTTAAAAATTTGATTTGTTTAATATGATAGCACTTTACCACGGTGAATGCCAGCATTTTTTTGTATATTTTTCAATACCTGTCAGATTTACAGAACCTGCCGTCACCGGTTTTCCATAGATACTTCTAGACAAAAAGAGGAAACCCCTGATGAAATTAATCATCAAAGGTTTCCTTTAATTTATCCATAAATCCTTTTTTCTTTTTACCTTTATGCTCTTCCGTCTTGTCGCTCTTTTCTGTTCCAAGAGAATTACCTGTCAGTTCATCGAATTTACGAAGTGCTTCTTTTGCTTCGGCACTTAAGTGTTCCGGTGTCTGGATAACAAGCGTTACATAATGATCGCCACGAACCTGTGCATTTCTAAGAGATGGAACTCCCTTTCCTTTCAGACGTACTTTTGTATCGGTCTTGGTTCCCGGTTTTACAGTATAGATTACTTCTCCGTCTACTGTTTTGATACGGATATCCGCACCAAGCGCCGCCTGTGCAAATGTAATCGGTACCGTTGAGAAGATATGCATATCCTGACGCTGGAAGATCGGATGTCTTGATACCACGACCTCTACCAGAAGATCTCCTCTTGGTCCGCCGTTTACACCTGGCTCACCTTTTTCACGGATACGCACACTCTGACCATTATCAATACCTGCCGGAATGGATACGGATATCTTCTTCTTGCTGGCTACATAACCTGTACCGCCGCAATCCGGACATTTTTCCTTAATAATCTTACCAGTTCCCTGGCAATCTGGACAGGTCTGTACATTCTGTACGGTTCCAAAGAAAGACTGCTGTGTATATACAACCTGACCTTTACCGCCGCATTTCGGACAAGTCTCCGGAGATGTTCCCGGTTTGGCACCTGTTCCGTTACATTTCGGACATGGGTCTTTTAATACAACATCCAATTCTTTCTCGCATCCGAATACAGCCTCTTCAAATGTGATCCTGACACTCTTCCGGATATTCATACCTTTCATTGGTCCCTGGTTCGCACGTCCGCCTCTGCGTCCGCCGCCGAACAGATCTCCGAAGATATCTCCGAAAATATCTCCAAAATCAGCACCGTTAAAATCGAATCCGCCATATCCGCCGCCTGCTCCTGCACTTCCGTCAAAAGCAGCATGTCCAAACTGATCATACTGACGACGTTTTTCCGGATCGCTCAAGACTGCATATGCCTCAGAAGCTTCTTTGAACTTCTTTTCAGCTTCAGCATCACCCGGATTCATATCCGGGTGATACTTCTTGGCAACCTGTCTGTATGCTTTTTTCAAAGTTGCTTCGTCAGCATCTTTACTGACCCCAAGCACCTCATAGTAATCTCTTTTTGACTCTGCCATTTCCTATTCCTCACTTAATGTTCTTAGACTTCTTTGTAATCTCCGTCTACGACATCGTCGCCCTGGAATCCTTCTGGTGCCGGACCTGCTCCTGTTGAAGCATCTGCCTGAGGACCTGCTCCCTGAGCTCCTGCTCCCTGAGCTCCTGCTGCTGCACCAGCCTGCTCATACATCTTTGTGAAAAGCTTCTGAGCACTTTCTGTCAGTTTTTCTTTACCTGCTTTGATCTCAGCAACCTGCTCGTCTGTAAGAGTATCTGTATTCGCTTTTTCCAGTAACTCTTTCAGGGCTTTGCAGTCAGCTTCTACTGCTGCTTTATCTGCACCGTCAAGCTTATCGCCAACTTCCTGCAGAGCTTTCTCTGTCTGGAATACCATGGCGTCAGCTTCATTCTTAGCATCAATTCCTTCTTTACGTTTCTTATCCTGAGCTTCGAATTCAGCAGCTTCTTTTACAGCTTTGTCGATATCTTCATCAGACATGTTAGATCCTGCTGTAATTGTGATGTGCTGTTCTTTTCCGGTTCCAAGGTCTTTTGCAGATACATTTACGATACCATTTGCATCGATATCGAATGTAACTTCGATCTGAGGGATTCCACGTGGAGCCGGTGCGATTCCGTCCAGTCTGAACTGTCCGAGGGATTTGTTATCTCTTGCGAACTGTCTCTCGCCCTGTACTACATTGATATCAACGGCTGTCTGGTTATCAGCAGCTGTAGAGAATATCTGGCTCTTCTTTGTAGGAATTGTTGTATTTCTCTCGATCAGACGAGTAGCTACGCCACCCATTGTCTCGATAGACAGTGACAGTGGAGTTACATCCAGAAGAAGGATGTCGCCGGCACCGGAATCTCCAGCCAGTTTACCACCCTGAATCGAAGCACCAAGTGCTACACACTCATCCGGGTTCAAGGATTTGTTTGGCTCATGTCCGGTCAACTGTTTTACTTTGTCCTGTACAGCAGGGATACGTGTTGAACCACCAACCAACAATACTTTTCCTAATTCAGAAGCGGTAATACCGGCATCTTTCAATGCATTCTGAACCGGTGTTGTTGTTCTCTCTACAAGGTCAGCGGTCAATTCATCGAATTTTGCACGTGTTAAGTTCATATCAAAGTGCTTTGGTCCCTCAGCTGTAGCTGTGATAAATGGCAGGTTGATGTTTGTTGTAGTTGCAGAGGACAACTCTTTCTTTGCTTTCTCTGCTGCTTCTTTTAATCTCTGAAGAGCCATCTTGTCTGTAGAAAGATCAACGCCCTCTGCTTTCTTGAATTCATCAATCATCCACTGTGTGATCTTGTTATCGAAATCATCTCCACCAAGACGTGTATCTCCGTTTGTAGATAATACTTCGATTACACCATCACCGATCTCGATGATAGAAACATCAAATGTACCACCACCAAGGTCATATACCATGATCTTCTGCTCTTTTTCATTGTCAAGTCCATAAGCAAGTGCTGCAGCTGTAGGCTCGTTGATGATACGCTTTACATCAAGACCAGCGATCTTTCCTGCATCCTTTGTTGCCTGACGCTGTGCATCATTGAAGTAAGCAGGTACTGTGATAACAGCCTCTGTAACCTTCTCACCAAGGTATCCCTCTGCGTCAGCTTTTAATTTCTGAAGCACCATAGCTGAAATCTGCTGTGGGCTGTAGCTTTTATCATCGATCTGTACCTTGTAATCTGTTCCCATATGTCTTTTGATAGAAGAAATTGTCTTCTCAGCGTTTGTAACAGCCTGACGTTTTGCAGGCTCACCGATAAGTCTCTCTCCTGTCTTTGTAAAGGCTACTACTGAAGGAGTAGTTCTTGCACCTTCCTGATTTGCTATAACTGTAGGTTTTCCACCTTCCATAACAGCTACACAGCTGTTTGTTGTTCCTAAATCAATTCCTATGATTTTGCCCATTTTTATTTCCTCCTAATTAATATAGTGTTTAATACAATTTTAAAATTTATTTACTGTACAACAGATACCATACTGTGGCGTACCACTGTGTCCTTGTACATATAACCCTTTTGAAGTTCCTGTGCGACTGTGCCTGACTCAAGTTCGTCATTTTCAACCTGCATAACCGCATTATGGAAATCAGGATCAAATTCCTGTCCGATGCAATCGATTGGTTTAACACCAACTGCATCAAGCTCTGCCATCATCTGTTTGTAAATCTTATCCATACCTGTGATGAACGGATCATCTTTCTGATCCTCAGATACGGCTGCAAGTCCTCTCTCGAAATTATCGACTACCGGAAGAATTTTCTCAATTATTGTTTTCGCTCCCATATCAAACATCTGTGTCTTTTCTTTCTCAGTACGCTTACGGAAGTTTTCAAACTCTGCCATCTGCCTTTTCAGACGATCATTTAATTCCTCTATCTGTTCGTCCTTTTTATCTTTTTTCTTTTTCTTGAAAAGACCTTTCTTTTCATCTTTATCAGCCGGATCAGCATCGTCTGCCTCCTCGTCTGATGTTTCAGCCTTTGCTGTGTTTTCTGCAGCAACCTCTTTTTCTGTATTTTCTGCTTCTGAAGTATTTTCCTCATCAGCTCCTTCGATTTCTATTTCTTCTGCTTTAGTTTCTGCAGTCTCATTGTCGATTGTTTCTTTTTTGATTTCCTCTGGCATTTCTGACCACCTTTCTATGTTTCTTCATCCGACTTATTGTAAATTCCATCAAGCTGGGATTTCAAAGTCTTTAGATTGTCCATTACTTTTTCATAATCCATACGCTTAGGTCCGACAATTCCTATCGTTCCTTTCACGCCCTCACCAAGATCATATGTGGCAGTGACAACACTGCAATCTTTCATGGTCTGGATCGGAGATTCATTTCCTATATAAACCTGAATACCTGTTCCGTTGTCTGTTTTTTCAGAATCGGAAAGTGATTCAGTAACAAGGCTCGCTAATTCTTCCTTTTCCTCGAACGCCGATAAAAGTGTTGCTGCGCTGTCGGAATCTGAAAGCTCCGGATACTTAAGTATATTTGTTGCTCCGCTGGTGTAGATCTTAAGATCCTCACTCTCTGCGAATGTCTGTACCAAAGCATCAAGTACATCACTGACTATTCCCGAATGGATACCTGCCTGTTCTTTTAATCTGGCGATCGTTCCAAGGTTGATCTCGTTCATCGCAAGACCATTAAGTGATGTATTAAGCAGTATGTTGAGCTTTAGGATTGTCTCATTATCCAAAGCCTCATACAGATTTACCATCTTGTTTCTGACCATGTTGTTGTTCATAACAATTACTGCAAGTAAGTGCTGGTCATCAACCTGTGATAGCTGGATGAATTTCACTTTGTTGTGATTTACATCCGGTGCAGAAACGAGTGTTGCATAATTGGTATTGGTGGCAAGCATCTTTGCTGCCTGCTTTAATATCTTATCCATCTTCTCGGTCTTTTCAATGACAAATTCTTTCATATCTGAAATTTCTTTGTCTTTTTTCTCATTCTGCTCAATAAGATGATCCACATATAATCTGTAGCCCTTATCGGAAGGTATCCTGCCGGCTGAGGTATGTGGCTGTACTATGTAGCCCATCTCCTCGAGATCCGACATCTCGTTTCGAATCGTTGCCGAGCTTAGATTTAAATCTGTATATTTTGAAATTGTACGTGAGCCAACCGGCTCTCCTGTGGCGAGATAATTGCGGATGACTGCATCCAATATAGTTATCTGTCTCTCGCTTAATTCTAATTCATCTTTTTCCATTGGTCACACGCTCCATCTGAAGTATGCTTTTAATTTGTTAGCACTCTGTATTTTGGAGTGCTAATTTTTTATCTGTACATAACATACCACCACCTATTAGCAATGTCAACCCTTGAGTGCTAATATTTTTGTTATTTTTTTTCAAACCCTTTAAAATCAATGGTTTGCAGTATCTTATTTCTTTTGAAATTGTGATT
>OLFT01002265.1_pt1 | contig 16992 bp, 12 predicted proteins | sample 1604921 | NCBI WGS metagenome assembly OLFT01 (sample SAMEA3888897, study PRJEB22519) | human gut metagenome | biome: human gut; feature: human-associated habitat; material: faeces | place: Denmark | collected 2013 | reverse complement strand
CTTCACTAACCATGACAAAATCATGATTAAGAAGTCACTTAGAGCATATATCACCAGACGTGTGTTTATATTTTTTTCGTTACGGCTTTTACAGATAATGTCCATATGGATGCACACTCCTATGAAAATACCACAGAAAAAACGGATACAACTACACGTTCAGACAGCTTCCCCCGATAAACTCCCTGAGAATCGAAGTCTTCGGGATCACATCACTGTCGATGGCAAGGAAATAGTCCAGGAATTTGAGAAGCCGCTTCGCCTCATCATACTCTTCCCTGTCTCTCGGGATATTGAAGAGCAGCGGTTCCGCATAGAGCTTCAATACCGCAAGCTCATACACAAGCGCGGAGTTAAACATCACATCGGCGCTCTCCTGGTACGGGAAGATATTCTTGTCCTCGCCGCGGCGCACCGACGGCCAGCGCTCGATCGTCTCTAACGCGGAGGTTCCTCTTGTTCTCGCGTCCCGCACCATCCGGCGGATCAGTCGTCCGTCAGTTGTCGGGATCCGGTTGTGCTCATCCACATTCAACTGAGTCAGGGCGCTGATGTAGATCTTAAATTTACTGTCCTTCGGAAGTTCTGAGGACATCGCGTCATTCAGGCAGTGGATGCCCTCGATGACGAGAATATCCTTCTTTCCAAGCTTCAGCATTTCGCCTTTGTATTCCCTCTTACCGGTCTTAAAGTTAAACCGTGGAAGTTCGATGGTCTTACCGGAGAGCAGAGCGTTCATATCCTCATTAAACTGCGGAATATCCACGCATCCAAGCGCCTCAAAGTCCGGCTGCCCGTTCTCGTCAAGCGGATACTCTTCCCGATTTCGGAAGTAGTTGTCCACGGAGATCGGATGTGGGTTGTATCCCAGCGCCGCAAACTGGGTTGAAAGCCTGTGGCTGAAGGTTGTCTTACCGGACGAAGACGGACCTGCGATCATCACGATCCTGCGGTCCGGATCCTTCACTGCTTTCTCAGCAACCTGACCGATATTCTTCTCCTGGAGTGCCTCCTGCATCAGGATCAGATCCTGCCCTCTGCCGTCCACGATCATCTTATTTAATGCGCCGACGTTCGGTACCTCCAGACTGTCACTCCAGCGGTAGGAAGAATGCAGGATCGAAAACAGCTTCTCCCGGATCGCCGGATGCTCCACATGTTTCGGATCCGTTTTCACCGGAAGCAGGAGCAAAAATCCCGCATGACACGGAACAAGGTCAAAATACTTCACATAACTGGTGTCCGGAACCATATATCCATAAAAATAGTCCTCAAACTCCCCAATGCTGTAAATATTCACCCGTGATGCCCGGCGATACTGGAACAGCTGCTCCTTATCATGCATCCCGTGCTTTCCAAAGAGTTCCACCGCGTCATCTGTATTGACACTCCGCTTTTTCACCGGGATCGCTGCGTCCCTAAGCTTCTCCATATGTGCCTTCACTGAAGTCAGCAGCTCCTCATCCACCGTGATATCCCCGACAAGCTCCCCGTAGATCCCGTTTCCCAGAGCAAAGTCGATCTGGATCTTCCTGATCTTCTCTCTCGGAATCACCTCATAAAACGCCTTCAGCATCAGAAAGATCGCACTGCGCTCATACGTCTTATAACCTGCGTTTTCCTTCGCTGTGATAAAAGAAATCTCAGAATCTCCCGCCAGAGTTTTTTCGAGCTCTCTAAGCTTTCCGTTGACCCGCACAAGCAGGATATCATTCTCATACTGATCCTGAAAATCTTTCGCGATCTCCAGGTAGGTTGTTCCCTCCTGATACGATCTTTCGATTCCATTCACCTTCACAACTGCCATAAAACCACCTCCCACAAACTCTCCGCTGATGACATTCACAACATCAGCAACAGCCATTTCACTTCGATCTATAGCACCGGTCAGCCTCCGCCCCCGGGCTGAGGCTGACCGGTGCGTCCCCGAAGCCAATTACCTACACTACGACCGCCGGAAACTTCACCGCCATCTTCACGATCTCGATATCATCAGGTAACTTCTCCTTCAAAAATCCTTCCATGAAATCCATGAAAATATGCTCCAGCCCATAATGACCCGCATCAATGATCATCATCCCCTGAGCCGCCGCGTCGATCCCCTCATGGTGGCTGATATCTCCGGTGATAAACGCCTGAGCGCCTGCCTTCAGTGCCTCCTTAAGCTCACTTCCGCCGGCCCCCGGGCAGGTAGCTGCCTTCACAATTGGAGTATCCTCATAGAGCTCACTTCCATAAACAGTCACAAACGGAAGTCCAAACCGGTTCTTAACCTCTCTCGCGAGCTCCAAGCCCTTCATAGACACTTTCAACGATCCTGTCTTACCGATTCCGTACTCCGTCCCGGAAATCTCTCCCATGGCCTCCAGCGGCTTCTGATCGGTAAAATTCAACCGGTCCGCCACAATATCTGCCATACACCCCGGCGCCGAATCAAAATTTGTATGCATCGCATAATATGACACATCCGACTGGATCAGGGACACAAGCCGTCTTCCAATAAAATCCTCGTCCGAAACATGCTTCACCGGCTTAAAGATCAGCGGATGATGGCTTAACAGCATATCTGCCCTGATCTCCTTCGCCCGCTCCACCGCCGCATCATCCGCGTCCAGCGTCAGAAGAATCTTCTTCACGTCCTTGTCGATCCGCCCCGCTAAAAGTCCCGGATTATCCCAGTCACAGGCGCAGGACTTCGGCGCAAGCGTCTCTAAGATTTCAATGATCTCCCTGCATTTCATGCTGTACCTCCTGATTTTCTTTTAACTGTAATTTCAACTCAGAAAGCCGCTCTGCCGCCCGTTCGGAATCCCCCGCTTTCGCGGAAAGATCCTCGATGAACCGCAGAAGCTTCGCCTCTTCCTCCTTCAGATATGTAAGAAGAACCGGGTTCTTCGTTCGGATCAGATAATCGCCGTAGAGCATGCGGCTGTCCTCAGAAAGGCTTAAAACATCCGGATCCACTGTTTTTCCCTCAGAATCTGCGTCTTTCTTTCTCCGCACATCCATCACCGTATAAAACTTCCCGTCCTCAAGGACCATATCTTCCTTCCGGATCACAAAACCGTTCTCAAAAAGCCATCTTCTGACCTTAAAGATCTCCGACTGCGGTGATAAAACCCACTGTTTCACCGGATCCCACATATGTCTTCCGTTTTCCAGGATCTTAATGATCAGCTCACCGCCCATTCCCGCGATCACGACAGAATCTGCCTCTCCCGGCAGAAGCTTTGCAACACCGTCAGAAAGTCTCGTCTCGATCTTATCCGCAAGTCCAGCCAGGGCAATATTCTCCGTCGCCCTGGATAACGGGCCTTTCCGCACATCCATAGCCACGGCCTTCTTCACGATCGCTCTCCTGACAAGCTCCACCGGAACATGTCCGTGGTCCGTCCCAACGTCTGCCGCGGACTCCCCAGGTTCCACAAACGAGAGCACCAGCTCCAGGCGTTCTGATAATTTCATATTGATTTCTCCATTTCTCTTTTACATGACTGCTTTTCGATTTCGCAGCCGTCTTTTTGTATTTCCCGGCAGTTTAACTCCACCCCGGAGCACACAGACAGGCCATCCCTGACTGCCTTTTCCTGCACAGATCTTTTCCTGCTTCCCATATCTTTTTACTCATCCAGATAATCTTTCAAGATCTTACTCCTGCTCGGATGGCGCAGTTTTCTAAGGGCCTTCGCCTCGATCTGGCGGATCCGCTCCCTCGTCACGTTGAACTGTCTTCCGACCTCCTCCAGAGTCCTCGGTCTTCCGTCATCCAGGCCAAATCTCAGGCGCAGCACTTTCTGTTCCCTCTCAGTGAGCGTTGACAGCACATCCATCAGCTGTTCGTGGAGCAGCGTGTAAGTCGCGGCATCCGCCGGGACTTCCACATTATTATCCTGGATAAAGTCCCCGAGGTGGCTGTCCTCCTCCTCGCCGATCGGAGTCTCTAAGGACACCGGATCCTGAGAGATCTTCATGATCTCACGGACACGTTCCACCGGCATATCGAGCTCCTTCGCGAGCTCCTCTGGCGTGGCCTCACGGCCAAGCTTCTGGACTAACTGTCTCTGGGTCCGCACAAGACGGTTGATGGTCTCCACCATGTGTACCGGAATCCGGATCGTTCTCGCCTGATCCGCAATGGCGCGGGTGATCGCCTGACGGATCCACCAGGTCGCGTAGGTGCTGAATTTATAGCCTTTCCTGTAATCAAACTTCTCGACTGCCTTAATGAGTCCAAGATTTCCCTCCTGGATCAGGTCGAGCAGCTGCATGCCCCGTCCGGCATACCGTTTTGCGATACTCACCACAAGACGCAGGTTCGACTCTGCAAGCTTCTTCTTTGCCTCCTCGTCACCGAGCTCGATCTTCTTTGCCAGTTCGATCTCCTCATCCGGGGAAAGCAGCGGCACTTTTCCGATCTCTTTTAAGTACATCCGGACCGGATCATCTACACCGATCCCCTCCGGTACGGAGAGATCGATATGCTCCACATCAATCTCATCCTCCGGATCTGCATCTTCATCCTCTGAAAACAGATCCGGATCCATCTCATCATCGTTCGACATTTTTAAGATGTCGACATGTTTTTTATCCAGGAAGTCGTATATGCGGTCCAGCTTCTCGGGTGTCAGTTCTTCCCCCGCAAAGGCATCCAGAACTTCCGTTTTATCAAGGACGTTCTTTTTACTTTTTGCGAGTTCCAGAAGTTTTGATAACTTCTCTTCAAATGTAAGTGTCTTTTCCTCCATAATTCCATCCTTCCCGGCACCTGACGTTCCTCGTGTCTGCCTTTTTGCTTCTGCTTCTCTCAGTCAAGTGTGATATTCAGGACAGCCAGTGCTGACTGCTGCCTGATGATTTCCTGTAACTCTCTGATATCTGCTGTTTTTCCCTTTACCTCCAGACTGTGTTTCTTTATCTTTTTGACGGTTTCCGAGAGCGCTCTCCTCTGTTCCTCATTATTTAAGGACTCGCTGAGACTCGCGTGGAATAAGGCCGCCACTTCCCTGTATTGTTCCTCGCCCTCGATGAAATGATTCAGGATCTGCGCGGGGTTCACGCTTCCTGTTTTTTCATATTCATCGAAGACCATGGATGCCGCTTCTCTGTAAAGCTCGTCGTCAAAATCCTCCGGTGTGATAATGCCGCGGATCTTTTCGAAAAGCTGCGGACGCTCGATAAGCCAGGTGAGAAGCAGTCTCTGGGACTTCCGGATCCCGTCCTCCTTCTCCTTTTTCTGGCGGGTCCGCTCCTTATCGTACTCCCGCTCCCTTGTGGTCACTCCGATGAGTCCGCCCATGGAGTTCACGAGGTTTTTGAGATCCGTCTCCGGGATCATATACTCCCTTGCAACAGCTTCCGTGTAATTATCACGCTCCAGCTTTTCCGGAAATTCCAGAAGCTTCTTCGCGATGGCGTTATAAAACCCTGTCTTCGACTCCGGGTCCTGCATGTTGTACTGGCTCCGGATCACGGAGATTTCGAACATAAAGCTTCCGACGGCATTGTCGATCCGCTTCTGGAATTCCTCTTTCCCAAGATTCTTGATAAACTCGTCCGGGTCCTTATAGGGCTTCATATTTAAAACCTTGATGGACATTCCAACCTCTTTTAAGATCGGAATCGCGCGGAGCGCCGCCTTCACTCCCGCCCCATCGCTGTCGTAGGTCAGGACTACCTGATCCGTGTAGCGCTTTAAAAGCATCGCGTGCTGGGACGTAAACGCGGTCCCCAGAGATGCCACAGCGTTCGTAAATCCGGCCTGATGCATGGCGATCACGTCCACATAGCCTTCACAGACCAGCATATATTTCGCCCTGGACGTTCTCGCGAAATTCAGCCCATAGAGATTCCGGCTCTTATCAAAGATCTTCGTCTCCGGGGAGTTTAAATATTTCGGCTCCCCGTCCCCCATTACACGGCCGCCGAAACCGATGACACGGTTATTGACGTCTAAGATCGGGAACATGACACGGTTCCAGAATTTATCTCTGGCTCCCCTCTCATCGATAAAGAAAAGACCTGTCTCTTTTAAAATATCGTCGTTGTATCCCTTCGACCTCATATACCGGTAAAGGTCATCCGGCACCTTACTGGAATACCCAAGACCGAAGTGGCGGATCGTATCGTCCGTCAGGCGGCGTTTCTCCTTAAAATAGTCATATCCGACCTTTCCTGACGGCTGCTTTAACTGATAATAAAAGAAGTTCGCCGCAAGACGGTTGATCTCAAGGAGCGTATTTTTCAGGTCCGCCTGAGCTCTCGCCTCCTTTGAGTATTCCACCTCCGGCAGGGCGATCCCCGCCCGGTCCGCCAGCATCTTCACAGCTTCCACGAAGGTATAATTTTCATATTCCATCACAAAGGTGATGACATTTCCGCCTGCTCCGCATCCGAAGCAGTAATACATCTGCTTTCCCGGTGAAACGGAAAAGGACGGGGATTTCTCATTATGAAACGGGCACAATCCGAAATAGTTTGCGCCCTTTTTCTTTAAATTCACATACTGGGACACGATGTCCACGATGTCATTTCTTGTTCGTACTTCCTCGATCACTTCTTCCGGGTAATACACGCTTCATCCCTCCCGCGATATGTATTTTCCGCAAAACCGCTCTGCACTTTCCTCTCAGAAACCTCGCAGATCCGCCGGATCCGTCTCTCAGACATTCCAGCCTTTCGGTACAAATAATTCTTCAAATCGGTCGATGGCATATCCATCGCTCATCCCGGCAATATAATCACAGACGACCCGCTCTCTCTTCTCCCCGCGAAGCTCCATCATCGCCAGGTACTCTTCCGGCAGCTCGTCCACATGCTTCAGGTAGTATTCGTAAAGTGTCACGATCAGCTGCTGGGCTCTTCCCTCCTCGCCCTTTGCGGCAGGATTGCGGTACACATGTTCAAACATCCATTCCCTCAAGCCCCGCATGGCCCGCTCTACGTCCGGGGACATAAAGATCGATGGCCTGTCCATACTGTTATTGATAATATCATGGATCATGATATTCAGGCGGTCCTTTACGGTATCCCCAAGTACATCCGCGTATTCTCTCGGAATATCCCGCTCGGTAATGATCTTTCCGCGGATCGCGTCGTCGATATCATGATTGATGTATGCGATTTTATCGGAGAACCGCACGATCTTTCCCTCCATGGTCGCCGGATTTCCGGACGTTCTGTGATTTAACATTCCGTCGCGGACTTCCTTTGTGAGGTTCAACCCCTGTCCCTTTTTTTCCAGAATTTCCACCACCCGGACGCTCTGCTTATAGTGGGCGAAGCCGTCCTCGCAGATCTCATTCAATATGTATTCCCCCGCATGTCCGAAAGGCGTGTGGCCGAGATCATGCCCCAAGGCGATCGCCTCAGTCAGGGACTCATTCATCCGGAGTGCCTTTGCGATCGTTCTCGCGATCTGGGATACTTCTAACGTATGGGTCAGTCTCGTCCGGTAGTGGTCTCCTTCCGGAGCGAGGAAAACCTGGGTCTTGTCTTTCAGGCGCCGGAATGACTTGCTGTGCAGGATCCGGTCACGATCACGCTGATAGGCAGGGCGGATATCGCAGAGCGGTTCCTCCCGGTCACGCCCCAGCGTCTCACTGCTTAACGACGCGTAAGGACTCAGATTCTGGCGTTCCCACTGTTCCATCGTTTCCCTGATATTCATACCTGACCGCCTCCTTTTCCGGCGCAGCCCGTCATTCCCACGGGCGTACATTTGTTCTCCGTCCTAAGAATATACTTTTATAGTATATCATATTTTAAGGCATTTTAGAACCACGATTCCTGTCCTTTTACTGAAAAATATGTAAAATTTCTGAAATTTTTTCGTTCAGCCCCCACTGAGATAAAACAACCCGGCAGGCCAGGTCTTTTGCAGAGTATCTCCGCCTTTCCCTGTCCTGCCGGACTTACAGTCATTCTATTCTTTTTCTTTCAGAGACTCCGCCATGTCGCCTCTTACATCTTCTCACCCGGGATGACCGGAACTGCGCCCTGCGGAACCGGGCAGGTATAGCCGCCATAACGTTTCATCTTCTTGTTGAACTCGTCCTTCGCTGCCTGTAAAACATCCGGCTTCTCCATGAGATCGATCGCGGTAGCCGCGATGACCTTTCCCGCTAACAGCATATTCTTGTGGGCAATGGATGTCCGTCCACAGGAGACATTCTGCCAGGAATGTCCCGGTGCCTGTGCCGGGAATGTGGAAGTATTGATCTGCGCCGTCGGAATGCACCAGCTCACATCACCGACATCCGTGGATCCCATTCTCGGTTTCTCATAGTAGAGATACGGGACAAGGAACTCATTCATCGGTGTTGTGCCGTGTTTGGACTTCTCATCAACATATTCGTAGATATCGCTGCTGTCCTCCGTCGCATCTCCCGGAAGCTTGTCAGACTTCATCTCAACGGAATCGTAGAGGGCTTTCGCGTACTTTAATTCTTCTTCCGTGTAATGGCAGACACCGAGATCATTGAAGTTGTCCCACATAAGGGACTCCAGGACCTTGTTCGGAACGGTATTGGAGCAGCCGTCGATAAACTTCTTCTCCATCTTTGTATCTGTCATCATGGATGCCGCAAGAGCAATACGGTCGACTCTCTCCTGAAGCTCCAGTGCGTCCTTTACCCAGATGGAGCGGACCATGTAGAGGACCTGTGCCTTCGGCTGTACCACGTTTGGAGAATCTCCACCGGCATCCGTGATGGAGTAATGGATCCTTGCGCTGTCCGGCATATGCTCTCTTAAGAACTGGACACCGATATTCATAAGCTCCACCGCGTCGAGGGCAGAACGTCCCTTGTCCGGTGCCCCCGCTGCATGGGAGGCAACACCGGTAAACTTATACTCTGTCTGGATACAGGTGTTGCAGGTACCGGAAGTGACCTGATTCACATTCCCCGGATGCCAGGTGAGAGCCGCGTCGCACTCCGCGAACACGCCGTCTCTTGCCATAAATGCTTTCGTAGCGGCACCTTCCTCACCAGGACAGCCGTAAAGAATTACTTTACCGCTTCCCTCACCTTTTTCTTCCAGATATTTCTTGATGGCAAAAGCCGCAGCCATGGCCCCCGCGCCTAAAAGGTTGTGACCGCAGCCGTGACCGTTTCCGTCTGTGACAAGCTCTTTTCTGGTCTCAGATCCGGCGATCTGGGAAAGACCTGTCAGAGCATCATACTCGGCGAGAATTCCGATCACCGGCTTTCCGGAACCGTAGGAAGCACGGAATGCAGTCTCAATGTTGTCAAAGGGATGTTCGACAGTAAATCCTTCTTCTTTTAATACCTTTGCGTAAAGTTCACCGGATTTGTACTCTCTCAGGGAAAGCTCCGCATAGTCCCAGATCTTATCGGATACGTCGGTGATCACGCCGGATTTTTCGTCGATATAATCGAATGCTGTCTGTTTGGATGCTGACATGTCATGTTCTCCTTTCAAAAATCCCGCCAGGCAAGACTCCAAAAGTCTGCCTGAGCGGGATATGACTTACGCGAGCAACGAGCCAAAGTCCATGCTTGCATGAGACCTTGGCGACTGCCGCGATAACTTGAGAAGCTCGCAAAGCGTGCTTCTCATAGTTCCTGTTAAAACAGCTTTTCCCGCTGTTTTTTCATCAGTATAATACCTTGCTTAAGAATTCCTGTGTCCTCGGATTCTGCGGATGATTGAAGACCTCATCCGGAGTACCTTTCTCCGCGATCACGCCGCCATCCATAAAGAATACGCGGTCTGAAACCTCCCTCGCAAAGCCCATCTCATGGGTTACGATCACAGTAGTCATTCCCGTCTTTACAAGGTCCTTGATAACATGAAGGACCTCTCCTACCATCTCCGGATCAAGGGCGGAAGTCGGCTCATCAAAAAGCATAACATCCGGTTCCATCGCCAGCGCGCGCACGATCGCAAGACGCTGTTTCTGTCCACCGGAGAGCTTCTTCGGGAACTGGTTCTCCTTATCCGCAAGACCAACGCGGTTTAAAAGCTCCCGCATCATCTCGTCGGCTTCCTTCTGTGTTTTCTTTCCGAGAAGGACCGGGGCGAGCGTTACGTTCTTTCCAACTGTAAGATTATTGAATACATTAAAGTGCTGGAATACCATTCCCATCTTCTGGCGATGAAGGTTGATATCCACATTTTTATCGGTAATATCAGTTCCCTCGAAATAGATCTTTCCGGATGTCGGTGTCTCAAGGAGGTTTAAGCAGCGTAAAAATGTACTTTTACCACCGCCGGACGGTCCGATAACGGAAACGACCTCTCCTTGATCGACATGCTCGGTAACACCTTTTAATACCTGAAGACTGCCGAAGGATTTGTGCAGATCTTCTACACGGATCAGTTCTTTTTCATTAGCGCTCACTTGCGTTCATCCTCCTCTCCAGTAAGGCAATCAGTTTGGACATGATAAATGTCACGCCGAAGTAAATGATACCAACGATGGTTAACGGCTCAAGTACACGGAATGTAAGACCGTTGATGGTCTTAAACTGGGTCATAAGTTCTCCGATAAAGAACGTGGATGCCAGAGATGTCTCCTTGACGATCGCTACGAACTCGTTGCAGAGCGCCGGAAGAATATTCTTGACTGCCTGCGGGAGAACGATATGGATCATGGTCTGGCGCGCGTTTAAGCCCAGAGAACGTGCTGCTTCAGTCTGTCCGACATCGACAGCCTGAATACCTGCGCGGACGATCTCACAGACATAAGCGGTAGAGTTTACGCAGCATGCAGTCATAACGCATGTAAACTCGCTTAAGTTGAAGAACGGAAGCCAGGTCGGCAGCATAAAGTAGAAGAAATATAACTGCAGCAGGATCGGCGTACCGCGGATAATTTCGACATAAACGGTAGCGATCAGCCGGAGCGGCTTAAATTTTCCGATGCCCACGTTGCTGCGGCGCATCAGTGCCATCAGAGAACCGAAAACGGTACTGATGAGGACGGTGAGGAGACCCATAAACAGTGTCATTCCAAGACCCTGTAAGAATAAGTTCCAGTACTTCATCCAGACTTTTAACATGACGTTAAGAAACTCCATCTGGAAAACTCCTTTCGTAGATAAAACTTGAAAACAGACAAAGGTCTTTCCGGCATTTTCACCGGAAAGACCGAGCTCTGTATTTTCTGTAACCTGAAGTGATAACCGATTCCGTCCTGCGCTGATCTTCCATCACGGAACGAAACGATCCGCTCCGAAATTAGTGCGTCTCGATACCGAGCTTATCAGCAAGAGCAACTGCCTCTTCCCTCCACTGCTCATAGAGACCTTTCTCGTTAACTTCAACGATCACTTCGTTGATCGCATTTAAGAGATCATCATCGCCTTTTTTGACTGCGATAACGTTACCTTCACTTGAATAGTCAAACATGAAATCTGCCATTGCGATATCGTCGTATGTCTTTGCAAGGGATTCACCGTTATCACCGGATACAGCGAGTGCGTCAACCTTGCCTGTTGTTAACATCATAACACCGTCTGTTATACTTGTCACTAACTGGATCTGAACGTCAGACGGAAGCTGCTCTGTAGCAAGCTTGTTCTGTAAGGTTGCGTTCTGGGTAGCAACCTTCTTGCCTGCGAAGGATTCTGCTGTATTGTACTGGGAAGCAAGTTCCTTCTTAACTAAAAGGCCCTGACCTTTCTTCGTGTTTACATTATAACGCTCGGAAAGTCCCATAGCCTCTGCACGCTCATCTGTGTAAGCGAAGCCGGAGATACCCATATCAATGTTTCCGGAAGTAACTGCCTGCTGGATTGCTGAGAACTCCATCGGCTTGATCTCAAGTTCTACGCCAAGCTTCTCAGCGATGTATTTTGCAAGCTCCACATCGGCACCGACATACTCGGTTGTTCCACTGCTGACATCCTTGAATTCCCACGGAGCGAAATCAGGGGATGTTCCCATTGTGATCTTTCCTGCCGCAAGAACTTTTCCAAGATGGCCATTCGGATCTACATTCTCAAGTGCCTTTAAGGAACCTTCCGCTGCGGCTGCTGCCTCTGTCTTATCCGCTTCCTTTGATTCAGCCGCTGTTGTCGCGTCGGCTGTTGTTGTCTCAGCTGCCGTTGTTGCTGCTGCCGTTGTCTCAGTGGTCTTGGAGCTTCCGCATCCTGTAAGAGCAGCAATGACCGCTGCTGTTGTCATAGCTAAAACGATGTTCTTCTTCATAATCGATCCTCTCCTCTTTGTTTCTATCTTTTTCTATGTCTCACATGTGTGATGTTGATACGCATTATAATGTATAATTATTCTTTTGTAAAGCACTTTTTTATGTTTTTTTTACAGATTATGCATTTTATACAATATTCAGTGCATAATTATATTGTTTCATGCAGTTTTTTCAATGTTTTATACATTATCAATGCATATATTCATCTTGATAAAGCGTTAACATTTCGTTTTTTGCATGGTGCGTCACCTCTTTCAAATTTCCGGCATACATTTCCGGCATACGCTGCTGGGGCAACGTAAAAGCAGCCCATCTCACTCCAGCGTGAAACGGGCTGCTCTTCTATTTTTTACCAATATCAGATTTCAGCAATATTGATCAGTGTAAGTTCTTTTGCACGATTTTCCATACTTGTCACAAGCGCTCTCGCAGTATCGACCGCAGTGAGAACGGTAACGCCTGTCTCGATGGCATTCCGGCGGATGATAAAGCCGTCATGGCTTCTCTCTGCGCCCTGTGCTGGGATATCGATGACAAGGTCGATCTCATGTCCAAGGATCAGGTCAAGAAGGTTCGGAGACTCCTGCTCGATCTTTCTTACCGGAATGACCTTTACGCCGTGCTCGTTGAAATACTTTGCGGTTCCTGCGGTACAGAAGATACGGTAACCCTGTGCCTTGAATCTCGCAGCAATGTCGAGCATCTCTTCCTTATCGGAATCGCGGACAGTCATGACCATGTTCTTATACTTCGGAAGCTTGATTCCTGCGCCCTGGAAGGCCTTGTAAAGAGCTTCGTTGAAGGTCTTTGCGATGCCGAGGCATTCACCTGTGGATTTCATCTCCGGTCCAAGGCTGATATCAGCTCCACGGATCTTCTCGAAAGAGAATACCGGCATCTTCACTGCGTAGTAATCTGCCTCTTTCTGGAGTCCCGGTGTGTAGCCGAGTTCCCGGATCGTATGACCGCAGATAATCTGAGTTGCCAGCGGTACGATCGGGATTCCCGTTACCTTACTGATATACGGGACGGTTCTGGAGGAACGCGGGTTGACCTCGATGATAAATACACCTTCGTCATTTACAATAAACTGGATGTTGATCATTCCCTTTACATGGAGCGCCCTTGCGAGCTTCTCTGTGTATTCCACGATCGTCTTCTTGTTGTCCTCGGTGATGCTCTTCGCCGGATATACGGAGATACTGTCACCGGAGTGGATACCGGTACGCTCGATATGCTCCATGATACCCGGGATCAGGATATCGGTACCGTCGCAGATCGCATCGACCTCGATCTCCTTACCCATGATATACTTATCAACTAAGATCGGATGCTCCTGCGCGATCCGGTTGATGATGCCGATGAATTCGTCGATATCCTCATCGCAGATCGCGATCTGCATACCCTGTCCGCCAAGAACGTAGGACGGACGAACGAGTACCGGATAGCCTAACTCATTTGCTGCCTTTTTCGCCTCTTCCGCTGTAAATACAGTCTGTCCCTTTGCTCTCGGGATCTGGCACTGCTCCAGGATCTCATCGAAGAGTTCTCTGTCCTCAGCGGCGTCAACATCCTCGGCAGCGGTTCCCAGGATCGGGACTCCCATCTTCATCAGAGCCTCTGTGAGCTTGATGGCTGTCTGTCCACCGAACTGGACAACTGCTCCGTCCGGTTTCTCAATATCAACGATGCTCTCCACATCCTCCGGAGTCAGCGGTTCGAAATACAGTTTGTCAGCGATATCAAAGTCTGTGCTGACAGTCTCCGGGTTATTGTTGATGATGACGGTCTCAAAGCCCTCTTTCTCGAAGGCCCAGGTGCTGTGAACAGAACAGAAGTCGAACTCGATACCCTGACCAATGCGGATCGGTCCGGAACCGAGAACGAGAACCTTCTTCTTCTCAGTCTCGCCCTCTGCCTCATTCTCGCTGCCGAAGCAGGAGTAATAGTACGGGGTTTCAGCCGCAAACTCGGCCGCGCAGGTATCTACCATCTTGAAGGCAGCACGGATGCCGTTTGCATGACGCATCTCCTTGATCTCGTTTTCCGTGAGACCTGTGAGTCTCGCGATCACATGATCCGGGAATTCAATGCGCTTTGCTTCCTTTAAAAGATCAGCGTCGAGGTTCTTCCCAACTTTCTTTAAGGCATTCTCCATCTCAACGAGGATCATTAACTTGTCGATGAACCAGATATCGATCTTCGTGATATCATGGATCAGTTCGTAATCGAAGCCGCGGCGGAGTGCCTCTGCAATGACCCAGATCCGGCGGTCATCCACGTTGTGAAGCTGCTCTTTTAACTGTTCATCTGTGAGTCCGCTGTAGTCGTAAGACATTAAGGAGTCCACATGCTGCTCCAGAGAGCGGATCGCTTTCATTAAGCCGCCCTCAAAGCTTGTGCAGATACTCATGACCTCTCCGGTCGCTTTCATCTGGGTTCCTAACTTATGACTCGCACTGATGAATTTATCGAAGGGAAGTCTCGGCATCTTGACTACCACATAGTCAAGCATCGGCTCGAAGCTTGCGTAGGTCTTCTTTGTAACAGCGTTCTTGATCTCATCCAGTGTGTAGCCGAGGGCGATCTTCGCGGCAACCTTCGCGATCGGATATCCTGTCGCCTTGGACGCAAGGGCGGAGGAACGGCTCACACGCGGGTTTACCTCAATTACACAGTACTCAAAGCTCTCCGGGTGAAGCGCGTACTGTACATTGCAGCCACCGGTGATACCGAGTTCTGTGATGATCTTTAACGCGGAGGTACGGAGCATCTGGTACTCTTTATCTCCTAATGTCTGGGACGGAGCGACAACGATACTGTCACCGGTATGTACGCCCACAGGGTCGATATTCTCCATGTTGCAGACGGTGATCACATTGCCTGCACCGTCACGCATAACCTCATATTCGATCTCTTTCCAGCCTGCAATACAGCGCTCTACAAGGACCTGGCCCACACGGGATAAACGGAGTCCGTTCTCCAGGATCTCTGCGCACTGCTCCTCATTATAGGCAATACCGCCGCCGGATCCGCCAAGGGTATAAGCCGGACGGAGAACGACCGGATAACCGATCTCTTTTGCAACAGCAAGACCTGTGTTCACATCCTCAACGATCTCAGACGGAGCCACCGGTTCGCCGATCTTTTCCATTGTCTCCTTGAACATTTCACGGTCTTCGGCTTTTTTGATCGTGAGGGCTGTTGTACCGATAAGGCGCACGTTATTTGCCTTTAAGATACCTGCCTCCTCCAGTTCCATTGCAAGGTTTAAGCCGGCCTGTCCGCCAAGGGTCGGGAGGACACTGTCCGGTTTTTCTTTCTTAATCAGCTGCTCGACAACCTCAGTTGTCAGCGGCTCGATATATACCCGGTCCGCGATATCCTTATCTGTCATGATCGTTGCCGGGTTGGAGTTTAAGAGAACGACCTCGATGCCTTCTTCCTTTAAGGAACGGCAGGCCTGTGTTCCCGCGTAGTCAAATTCTGCGGCCTGGCCGATAACGATCGGACCAGAACCGATTACAAGTACTTTCTTGATCTCTGGATTCTTAGGCATTATCTTTCCTCCTCCATCATGCGTAAAAAGCGGTCAAACAGATATCCGGAATCCTGCGGTCCCGGGCATGCTTCCGGGTGGTACTGGACGGTGAAGATATTCTTGCCCACGTACTTTAATCCCTCGTTCGTCTTATCGTTCACGTTCACGAACGCCGGAACGGCAACCTCCGGATTCATGCTGTGTTCGTCTACCGCGTATCCATGGTTCTGGGAGGAAATGTAGACGCGGCCCGTCTCAAGGTCTTTTACCGGGTGGTTTCCGCCGCGGTGGCCATATTTCAGCTTATATGTATTTGCGCCTGTGGCAAGAGCCATGAGCTGATGTCCGAGACAGATGGCAAAAACAGGAACATCGGATTCATAAAACTTTCTGACTTCTTTGATGATCTCCGTGTTCTCTGCCGGATCTCCAGGGCCGTTGGAAAGCATGATCCCATCCGGGTTTGTCTTTAAGACTTCCTCAGCCGGAGTATCTGCCGGATATACGGTCACTTCACAGCCGCTCTTATTTAACTCTCTGGCGATATTCTTCTTTGCGCCAAAGTCCATGAGTGCAACTTTCTTTCCTTCTCCCGGGAGAACGTATTTCTCTTTTGTGGTTGTCTTTAATACAACGCCTGTTACCTTATACGCCCTGATCCGTTCTTTCACTTCTTCCAGATCAAAAGATCCGTTCGTTGTGATCATGCCGTTCATGGTTCCTTTTTCTCTTAAAATCTTTGTGAGGGCTCTTGTATCGATACCACTGATACCTGGAATATCCTGTTCTTCTAAGAAATGCTGAATCGTGTCCCCACTTCTGAAATTACTGGGGATCCTAGATAATTCTCTGACAATATAACCATCCGGCCATGCTCTTCCGGATTCCATATCTTCTTTACAAATACCGTAATTACCAATTAACGGATAAGTCATTACCACTGCCTGTCCTGCATAGGACGGATCGGTAAGGACTTCTAAATAACCGGTCATGGATGTGTTAAAAACAATTTCACTGATTACTTCCCTGGTAGAGCCGATGCTTGTTCCTTCAAACACGGTTCCGTCTTCCAGTATTAAATATGCTTTCATGACGCCACCCTTTCTTCTGTGTTCGTGTTCGTTTCCTATCTGGGATTGAAAATTTATTTCAGCCCAAATTTTCACTATTCTATCATGCGGTGAGAGATTTTTCAACTGGTTTTTTGAAATTTTCCAAGAAATTGGTTACAGTTCAGCCATTACATCTTCTTGTTTTCATATTCATGAAAACAAGA
>OLFT01002257.1_pt1 | contig 17027 bp, 13 predicted proteins | sample 1604921 | NCBI WGS metagenome assembly OLFT01 (sample SAMEA3888897, study PRJEB22519) | human gut metagenome | biome: human gut; feature: human-associated habitat; material: faeces | place: Denmark | collected 2013 | reverse complement strand
GGCAACGCCCAGCACATCACCATCACCTCCTCCTCCAACATGAGCAAGGATGATATCGAGCGTGCCGTGAAGGAAGCCGAGCAGTATGCCGCCGAGGACGCCAAGATCAAGGAGAAGGTGGAGGTCCGCAATCAGGCCGATCAGATGGTCTATCAGGCGGAAAAGACCCTCAGCGAAGTGGGCGACAAGGTACCCGAGAGCGAGAAGGCCCCCATTCAGGCCGGTATCGACAAGCTGAAGGAGACCCTGAAGGGCGAGGACACCGACGCCATCAAGGCCGCCACCGAGGAGCTGACGCAGGCCTTCTATAAGATGAGCGAGAAGCTGTACCAGCAGCAGGCACCTCAGGGCGACGCTGCTGCCCAGCAGCCCGGCGGCGACACCGGCGCACAGGGCGGCCAGTATTACGACGCCGACTACAAGGTCGTGGATGATGACGACCAGAATAAGTAAGCATCCTGCGCCCCGCAGCGCAGCTTGACCACCGGAAAGGGGCAGGGCTTCCTGTCCCTTCCTGTGGCGTTTGGAACCAGATGATATCCGGCCGTCTTTCCGGCCGCCGGATATTCCCGGAGAAGGGAGAAACGCCGGTATGGCAGAAAAACGAGACTATTACGAGGTCCTTGGCGTAGACAAAAACGCCAGCGAGGACGAGATCAAACGGGCCTATAAAAAGCTGGCCCGCAAATATCACCCGGACATGAACCCCGGCGACAAGGAGGCCGAGGAGAAGTTCAAAGAGATCAACGAGGCCAACGAGGTCCTGTCCGATCCGGAGAAGAAGGCCAGCTATGACCAGTTCGGCTTTGCCGGCACCGATCCCAATTACGGCGCCGGTCAGGGCGGCGGTTTCGGCGGCGGTTTCGATTTCGGCGATCTGGGGGACATCTTCGGCAGCTTCTTCGGCGGCGGCTTCGGCGGCCAGCAGCAGCGCCGCAACGGCCCTCAGCGGGGCGAGAGCATCCGGGTCAGCGTATCCCTGAGCTTTACGGAGGCCGCCTTCGGCTGCGAAAAGGAGCTGACGGTGGAGCGCATGGAGCAGTGCGCCACCTGTAAGGGCAGCGGCTGCGCCCCCGGCACCACGCCGGAGGTCTGCCCCGAGTGCCACGGCAGCGGCGTGGTGCAGACCCGCCGCCAGACGCCCATGGGGGTGTTCGCCTCCAGCAACCCCTGCCGCAAGTGCGGCGGCACGGGCCGCATCATCCACCAGCCCTGCCCCGACTGTCACGGCGGCGGCTTCACCCGCAAGCGCAAGACCATCAAGGTCTCCATTCCCGCCGGCATCGACCACGGCCAGACCATCTCCCTGCGGGGACAGGGCCATGCCGGGAAGAACGGCGGCCCCGCCGGCGACCTGCTGGTCACGGTGATGGTGCAGCCCCACGACGTGTTCCGCCGGGACGGCACTGCCGTGTTCTGCGAGGCCCCCATCACCTTCACGCAGGCGGTACTGGGCGCCGAACTGGAGATCCCCACCATCGACGGTAAGGTGAAGTACACCATCCCGGAGGGGACGCAGACCGGCACCGTGTTCCGCCTGAAGGGCAAGGGCATCCCTGTCCTCAACGGCCGGGGCCGTGGCGACCAGTACGTCACCGTCACCATCGAGACGCCCCGGAACCTGAACCGGGAGCAGAAGGATGCCCTGCGGAAATTCAGCGAGACCTTGAACGAGGGGAACTACGAGAAGCACCGTAGCTTCTTCAAGAAGAGGTAACGCCTATGTATCTGGCAGATTATCACGTACATTCCACCTGCTCGCAGGACGGCCGGCAGACCATGGCACAGGCGGCACAGGCCGCCGTGGCCGCCGGGCTGGATGAGCTGTGCCTGACGGATCACGTGGACACCGTCTACTGGGGCCCGGAGCAGAAGCCCCGCTGGGACTTCGATTGGGACGCCGTCTGCCGCCAGTTCCGTCAGGCGCAGGAGCAGTGGGGCCACCGCATTACCCTGCGGCTGGGAGCGGAGCTGGGAGAGGCCGCCATGAGCTTTCAGCGGGCGGAGCATTTGATGCAGAATGCCCCTCCGCTGGACTTTGTCATCGGCTCCGTCCACATGGCGGGAAAGAAATTTCACCACAAAGATCTTTATTATATTGAAAAAGCCGACGAAGCGTATTATGATAGTATCATCGACAGCTATCTGGAGGACGTGCTGGCGCTGGCCCGGTGGGGCAAGTTTCAGGTGCTGGGCCACTTGACCCTGCCCCTGCGGTATATCAACGAAAACTACGGTGAGCACATGACCTTCGCCCACCACATGGATCAGGTGGAGGAGATCTTCCGTACCATCATCCCCAAGGGGCTGGGCATCGAGTGCAACACCAACCGTGGAAACGAGTCTCTGCCCGGCGCCGATATCCTGCGGCTCTACCGCCGTCTGGGGGGCGAGATCATCACCTTGGGCAGTGATGCCCACCGCCCGGAGGATGTGGGCTGCTTCATCCGCCAGCGGCAGGAGCTGCTGCGGGAGTGCGGCTTCCGCTACTTCACCACCTTTACCGGCGGAAAGCCGGAGTTCAAAGAATTGTAAGAGGAGAATACACCATGAAAATTGCCATCGGCTGCGATCACGGCGGCTATCTGCTGAAGCAGGACATCCTCATCTGGCTGGAGGAGCACAACATCGACTTCGAGGATGTGGGCTGCTACTCCACCGAGAGCGTAGACTATCCCATGTACGGCGAGAAGGTAGGCCGTATGGTGGCCTCCGGCCAGTGCGATAAGGGCATCGTCATCTGCACCACCGGCATCGGCATCTCCATCGCCGCCAATAAGGTGGCTGGCATCCGCTGCGCCCACTGCACCGACCCCCTGTCCGCCGAGATGACCCGCCGCCACAACGATGCCAACGTGCTGGCGCTGGGCGCCGGCATCACCGGCCCCAATCTGGCCAAGCGCATGGTGGAGGTCTTTCTGAACACCGACTTCGAGGGCGGACGCCATGCCCGCCGGGTGGCACAGCTGGATGCCATCCGACCCTGAACCTGAGAAAAAGGAGGTATCGTCATGGCAACCAGAGGTTATCAGAGCTACCGTGGCCGAAACCACGGGAAACTGGCGCTGGTCATTGTGCTGGTGCTGATCCTGCTGGCCGCCGTGGGATATCTGGTGGCGCAGGAGTATATGGTCTACGATGACGAGGGCCACCGGCATCTGGAGCTGCCCTTCCTGAAAAAGGGACAGACGGAGCAGCCCCAGCAGCCGGAGGACACCACGCCGGATGACGTGAACCTCATCATCGACGAGCCGGAGCGCCCTCTGCTGAAGGAGCTTCACGCCCGCCAGCTGCCGGACACCGTGCTGACGGAGGATCCCTCCGCCGTGCTGGCGGAGCACCCGGAGGCGGTGGTGATCCCGGTGAAGCTGCGGGACGGCACCGTCACCTATGACACGCAGACCGCCGCCAGGGACACCGTCACCACCGGCGGCCCGGAGACGCTGACAAGGCTCAAGACCCTCCTCTCCGGCGACACATGGACTGTGGCCCGCATCGCCTGCTTTGCCGATATGGACTTTGCCAACGCCCAGCCCGATGAGGCGGGACTGCTGCGGACCGGCGACGGCTGGCTGTGGTACGACGATGACGCCGCCTGCTGGCTGGACCCCGGCAAGGCTGCTGCACGGGAGTATCTGGTGCAGCTGTGCAAGGAGTGCGCCGAATTGGGCTTCGACGAAATTCTGCTGGACTACTGCACCTACCCTGTCCATGGCCGTCTGGACCGCATCGACTACGGCTCCGTCACCAACCTCACCGACACCCTCAGCGTGTTCGTGGAGGGGGTGCGGGAGGCCCTGCCCAAAACCACCGCCCTGTCGGTGCTGGTGCGGGATCAGGTGACGGCGGACGCCAACGACGGCGGCGTCACCCTCGCCCTGCTGACGGAGCACTTTGACCGCATCTATGTGGATACGGACACCGTGGACGCAGCGGCCCTGCAAAAGCTGCTCCCGGCGGACTTTGACCCCGTGACCCGGCTGGTGCAGGTGGCGGCGGAGGCCGCCTCCTCCGGCAGCTATGTCACCCGGTAAATTTTCCTGTTGCCAAGCGGGAAAAGTTGTAGTAAAATAGTAGCCACGACCTCTCCTCCGCTGACAGCTGCGGAGCCGGTCTCACGCAATGGATACCCACGAATCATGTCAGGCGGGGAACCGAGCAGCATTAAGAGGGACCATCCATGTGCCGTGAGGGCGCCGGCTCCACAGCTGTCAACGGAGGAGAATTTTTGTTTTTTCGGGAGGAGGAGATCCATGTATCAGGCGCTGTACCGCAAGTGGCGGCCCAAGGTGTTTTCCGAGGTCGTGGGACAGGAGCACATCACGGATACCCTCCGCCGTCAGGTGGCCGAGGGCCATACCGCCCATGCCTATCTCTTTACCGGCACACGGGGTACCGGCAAGACCACCTGCGCCCGGATACTGGCCAAGGCGGTGAACTGCCTGTCCCCGGTGGACGGTGAGCCCTGCGGCCGGTGCGAGGCCTGCCGGGCCGTGGATGCCGGCACCACGCTGGATATCACGGAGCTGGACGCCGCCAGCAACAACGGCGTGGATCAGGTCCGTGCGCTGCGGGAGGAGGCGGTGTATACCCCTGCCGTGCTGAAAAAGCGGGTGTATATCATCGACGAGGTGCATATGCTCTCCACCCCGGCCTTCAACGCTCTGCTGAAGATTCTGGAGGAGCCGCCGGAGCACCTGATGTTCATTCTGGCCACCACGGAGCTGCACAAGGTACCGGCGACCATTCTCTCCCGGTGCCAGCGCTTCTCCTTCAAGCGCATCCTGCCTCGTGACATGGAGCGCCAGCTGCTGCACATCGCTCAGGCCGAGAAGATCGACCTCACCGCCGACGGAGCGGAGATTCTCTCCCGCATGGCGGGGGGCGCCCTGCGGGATGCCCTGAGCCTGCTGGATCAGTGCCGTGTGGCGGAGGGCCAGCTCACCAGCCGTGCCGTGCTGGACGTGCTGGGCCTTGCCGGCAGCGTCCAGACCCAGCAAATGATGCGCTGTATTCTGGATCGTCGGACGCCGGATGCCCTGCTGCTGCTGGATCAGCTGTACCGCAGCGGCAAGGACGTCTCTGCCCTGCTGGGGGAGCTCAGCGATCTGGCACGGGAGATGACCATTCTCAAAGCGGCGCCGGAGGGGGGCAGCGCCCTGCTCTCCGGGCTGTACGATACCAAGACCCTGGCGGGCCTCTCCGGAAACGTCTCCATGCAGCGGCTGCTGTACCTGACGGAGACGCTGCAAGGGGCCCGTGCCGCCCTGCCGGACAGCTTCCAGCCCCGGACGGATGTGGAGCTGTGCCTGCTGCGGCTGTGTGACGAGAGCCTCTGCGGCGACCTGACGGCCCTCAGCGCCCGGCTGGACCGGGTGGAGGAGCTGCTGAAAAAGGGTGTCCCCGCCCGCCGGGAGCGCCCCGCCGCCCAACCGGCGGCAGAGCGTCCCGCTGCCCCGGAGTCCCGCACCTCAGCGGATTCAGAGTCCCGCCCCACTGCGGCGGAGAAGCGTCCTCCCGCCCCGGAGGAGGTCCCGTGGGAGGAGCCGCCTCTGCCAGACGAACCGGCGGGCCGGGAGCGTGTCTTTGACATCCCGGAGGAGCCGCAGCGCTCCTCCGCCCCAAAGCCAGCCCCTAAAGTTCCCCGCAGGTCTGCTCCCGCAGACCCGGCCCCCTCGGCCCCCGTCGGCGACAGCCGCCTGTGGACTCAGCTGCTGGATCAGTTCAAGGGCCGCCTGCCGGTGAACCACCGGGTCTTTCTCAACATGGCCTCCGGCACCGTGGAGGGTGACTGCCTCACCGTCCACTGCCGCAACGATTTCGTCCGGGACTCCCTGAATAACCGCACGGTGCTGGCGGTGCTGGAGGAGGTTACCTCCGCCGCCGTGGGAAGCCCCGTCCGGGTGATGCTGACGGTGGGCGGCGAAACGCCATCTGCCCCCCGCCCCACCCGCTCTGCCCCGAAGCCCTCCCGCCCCGCTCCGGAACAAACTCCCACCCCGGAGGAGGAGCGCCCTCCCCTGCCGGAGGAGCCGCCCCTGCCTGCAGAGCCATCCCGCCCCCCGGAGCCGATCGCGGAGGAGGAACGTCCCCCTCTGCCGGAGGAGCCCTCGGCGCAGGAGGAGAACGCTCCACCTTGGGAGGGCGGCAGTAAGGACCGGCTGGAGGAGCTGATCGGCCCCGGCAGCCAGCTGGAGCACTTCAAGATCAAATAGTCCATCGGGCTGGACAAAAGCTGGACAAATACTGGACAAAAACAGTCCGCCGGAAGCTCCCGGATCGGACAAAACGGACCCTTAAAACAGATCAATAAGGAGGATACTCAGCTATGGCAAAAGGATACAGCGCACGGGGAGGCTTCTCCGGCGGCGGAAGCGCCATGCGCCAGCAGCAGATGCAGCAGAAGCTGCTGAAGATGCAGCAGGATATGGCGGCGGCACAGGAAGCGGTGGAAAACGCCAGCTTTACCGCCTCAGTGGGCGGCGGTGTGGTGCAGGCCACCGTGTCCGGCAAGAAGGAGCTGACGGCCCTGACCGTCAAGCCGGAGGCCGTGGACCCGGAGGATGTGGAGATGCTGCAGGATCTGGTGATCTCTGCGGTGAACGAGGCCCTGCGCCAGGCGGATGAGGCCATGAACAGCTCCATGCAGAGCTTTACCGGCGGTCTGAATCTTCCCGGCTTCGGCCTGTAATCCCCGGAAGGAAGCGCAAAGGCTGGACTATCAAAGAAGCAGCGGGCAGACACGCCGAACGGCGTGTCTGCCCGGTGCTTTTGCCATGGAAAACGCATCTATTGGGCGTTTTTGTCATTGCCAACACGGTTTTGGCGTTTCCATCGCCAGTGTGCTTTTCGGCACGTTTTGTTATCGCCAGCGCACCTTTTCGGCACTATTTGTCATGGCCGGTACGTATTTCCGGTGCTCCTTGTCATCGTCAATATGGCTTTTCGATGTTGTTTGTGATTTCCGGAACATTATTTCGTGTGCTTTCTGCCGATCGTGTGGATTTTTAGCACTTCTTCTATCTTCATCTTGACGAGCAAAACCGCAGCGGCCAAGGGATGTCCTTTGGGTACTGCGGTTCTTTTCACACCTTTTTCCGCATAGAGATGATATCGGAAAGTCATCTGAGGAGTGGTGCGCTATCAAAGGCAACATGGAGCAGCGGGCGTGCGATCTCGCCCTTTACGTCATAGAGAGCCGTGGAACCGTCCGTTCCGCCGCCAAAAAGTTCGGCATCAGCAAATCCACCGTCCACAAGGATCTGTCGGAGCGGCTCCCGGCCTTTAATCGGGGGCTGTATCTTCAGGTGAAGCAGGTTTTGGAGGAGAATAAAGCCCAGCGGCATATCCGGGGCGGTCTCGCCACCCGCCGGAAGTATAAGGGCGAATAGAAGTCTGCCAAACATACCGAGTGCAGGAGAGACGGCCACCAAACGTACCAAGTGCAGGACAGATGGTCGCCGGTTGGATCAAGAGCGTCGAAAGAACCGCCGGCCCCCGGAATTTTCTTCCGGAGGGCCGGCGGTATTCTATGTCTGTAGGCCGTTCGACGCAGCTGCCGGGACGACAGCTTACCGTTGGGTGCGGCGGTTTACCGGTGGATGCAGCCGCTTACCGCCAAGTGCGGCGGTTTACCGTTGGGTGATGCAGCTCACTTCTTACCGGCGGCCTGACGCATGGAGAGGCTGATGCGGTGCTTCTTCTCGTCTACCTCCAGCACCACTACCTTCACCACGTCTCCTACGGCCACGGCCTGAGAGGGATGCTTGATGAAGCGGTCGCAGATCTGAGAGATATGCACCAGCCCGTCCTGATGGACGCCGATATCCACGAACACGCCGAAGTCCACCACATTGCGGACCGTCCCCGTCAGCTCCATGCCGGGCTTTAAGTCCTTGATGTCCAGCACGTCGGTCCGCAGGATGGGGGCCGGCAGGTCGTCCCGCACGTCCCGTCCGGGCTTCACCAGCTCCTGCACCACATCCTGTAGGGTGGGGACGCCTACGCCGATCTGCCGGGCGGCGTTCTCCTCCCCCATGGCCCGCACCTTCTGGGGCAGCTGACTCATGGCGGCGGCGCCCACGTCCGCCGCCGTATAGCCGCACAGGGCCAGCAGCTGCTCCGCCGCCGGATAGCTCTCCGGGTGGACGCCGGTGTGATCCAGCACATTGCGGCTCTCCGGCACCCGCAGGAAGCCGGCGCACTGCTGAAAGGCCTTGGGGCCTACCTTGGGTACCTTCAGCAGCTGCCGCCGGGTGGTGAAGGCTCCGTTCTCCTCCCGGTATTTGACGATGTTTTTGGCGGTGGTGCCATTCAGGCCCGCCACCCGGCCCAACAGGCTGGCGGAGGCGGTATTCACGTCCACGCCCACGGCGTTGACGCAGTCCTCCACCACGCCGCCCAGCGTCTCATCCAGCCGCTTCTGGGGCATATCGTGCTGGTACTGCCCCACGCCGATGGCCTTGGGGTCGATCTTCACCAACTCCGCCAGTGGATCCTGCATCCGGCGGGCGATGGACACGGCGCTGCGGAGGTTCACATCGTACTCCGGGAACTCCTCCGCCGCCAGCTTGCTGGCGGAGTACACGGAGGCCCCGGCCTCGCTGACCATCATATAGCTGACGCCGCCCCCCAAGGTATGGATCAGCTCCACCGCCATCTGCTCCGTCTCCCGGCTGGCGGTGCCATTGCCGATGGCGATGTGCTCCACATGGTGCCGCTGGATCATGGCCCCCAGCCGGGCGATGGCCTCCTGCTTCTGCCGCTGGCCATAGGTGGGATACACCACCGTGGTATCCAGCACCTTACCGGTGGCGTCGATGACCGCCACCTTGCAGCCGTGGGCATAGCCGGGGTCCAGCCCCATGGTGACGTGGCCCTTCACCGGCGGCTGCATCAGCAGGGGCTTCAGGTTCAGGGCAAAGGTCTGGATGGCCCCCTCGCAGGCCCGCTCCGTCAGGTCGCTGCGGGCCTCCCGCTCCAGAGAGGGATAGATGAGCCGGTCATAGGCGTCCTCACAGGCGCTCTTGATAAACTCCATGGCCGCAGAGCCGGGCTTGACCACCGCCCGGCGCAGGGCGGTGAGTCCTGTCTCCCGCTCCAGCAGCACGGTAACGGAGAGGAAGCCCTCCTTCTCACCCCGGTTGATGGCTAATATCTGATGTCCCGCCAGCTTGGGGAGGGGCTGCTCAAAGTCGTAGTACAGCCGGTAGACGGAGTCCTCCTCCCCGGTGGCCAGACTCCGCAGCCGCCCCTGACGGCGCAGCAGCTCCCGCAGGGTCTTGCGGATGGCGGCGTCATCCGACAGAAGCTCCGCCACGATGTCGTTGGCCCCCTGCAGGGCGTCGGCGGCCGTCTCCACCCCCTTCTCTGGGTCGATGAAGCCCTGCGCCGCCTGCATGGGGTCGGGGCAGTCCCGCCGCTGGGCCAGCAGCAGCTCCGCCAGCGGCGCCAGCCCTTTTTCACGGGCCACGGTGGCACGGGTGCGGCGCTTTTGCTTATAGGGGTGGTACAGGTCCTCCACCTCCGCCAGCGTCCGGGCGCTGTCGATGGCCGCCGCCAGCTCCGGCGTCAGCTTCCCCTGTCCCTCGATGGCGGACTTTACCTCCTGCCGCCGCTGGTCCAGATTCCGCAGATAGGTGAGCCGGTCCTCCAGCTTTCGCAGGGCGGTGTCGTCCATGCTGCCGTGAAGCTCCTTCCGGTAGCGGGCGATGAAGGGAATGGTGTTTCCCCCATCCAGCAGGTCGATGACGTTCTGCACATGGACAGGAGAGGCTCCCAGCTCCTGAGCCAGAAGTTCCGCAATGGTCTGCATAGCTTTGCTCCTTTCGTGGGCGAAAACCGGGACGGAGGTCCGTCCCGGTTTTGCGCTGCTTACTTGTGATACAGCTTCTTGATCTCGTACTTAGGCTCACAGCTGACGTGGATGCCCAGCCGGTTATACAGCTTCGTGTCCTCCTCCGACAGGATGATGGAGAAGTGGGCATCGCAGCCCCGCAGCTCGTCCAGCTTCTTCAGCACCAGCTCCGCCAGAGGGTTGGTGACGGCGGAGATGGACAGGGCGATGAGCACCTCGTCGGAGTGCAGCCGGGGGTTGTGGTGGCCCAGATGGGAGATCTTCATGTCGCTGATGGGGGCGATGATGGAGGCCGGCAGCAGGTCCAGATCCTTGTCGATGCCGGCAAGGGCCTTAATGGCGTTCATCAGCAGCGCCGCCGACGGCCCCAGCAGGGAGCTGTTTTTGCCGGTGACGATGCGGCCGTCCGGCAGCACCATGGCCCCGGCGGGCATCCCCGTGGCCTCCGCCACCTGCAAAGACGCCGCCACCGCCGGGCAGATGTCCGGCGTCACGTCCGCCTGCTGCATGACGATCTCCAGCTTCCGCACCACGCTGTCGTCGGCCTTGCCCCGGACCCGGTCCACCATGCCGGCATAGTACCGGCGCAGGATCTCCATGCGGCTGGCCTCCCGGCAGGCCTCGTCGTCCATGATGCAGAAGCCGTTCATGTTGACGCCCATATCCGTGGGGGATTTATAGGGGCACTCTCCGAAGATCCCTTCAAAGATGGCGCTTAAGACCGGGAAGATCTCCACATCCCGGTTGTAGTTTACCGTGGTGGTACCATAGGCCTCCAGATGGAAGGGATCGATCATGTTTACGTCGTTGAGATCGGCCGTGGCCGCCTCGTAGGCCAGGTTCACCGGATGCTTTAATGGAAGATTCCAGACAGGGAAGGTCTCAAATTTCGCATAGCCGGCCTTGATGCCCCGCTTATTTTCATGATAGAGCTGGGAAAGGCAGGTGGCCATTTTCCCGCTTCCAGGACCGGGAGCCGTTACCACCACCAGAGGCCGTTCTGTCTCGATATAGTCGTTTTTTCCAAAGCCGTCGTCGCTGACGATCAGGGGGATATTGCTGGGATAGCCGTCGATGGTGTAGTGGCGGTATACCCGGATCCCCATTTTTTCCAGCTTTGTCTTAAACTGGAGGATGGCCGGCTGGTCGGAGTAGTGGGTGATGACTACGCTTCCCACATAGAGCCCCCGGTCCGTAAAGGCGTGGATGAGCCGCAGAACGTCCACATCGTAGGTGATGCCCAGATCGTAGCGGATCTTGTTTTTCGTGATATCGGCGGCGCTGACGGCAATGATGATCTCCGCCTGATCGGAAAGCTGCATCAGCATCCGCAGCTTACTGTCGGGCTCAAAGCCCGGAAGCACCCGGGAGGCATGGTAGTCGTCAAAAAGCTTTCCACCGAATTCCAGGTACAGTTTATCTCCAAACTGGCTGATCCGCTCACGGATGTGATCGGACTGCATGGCCAGATATTTGTTGTTGTCAAATCCTAGTTTTCTCATGTTTCTTTATGCTCCTCCTCCTGTGATCTGCCATAGATTTTCACATACATTCCTATTATCGTACAAAAAGGAGGTTTTGAACAGAGGTTTTTTGAATTTTTTTCTTTCCTAAATGCCCATACTTATGTTAGTATAGAGATAACGGAAAAAAATACGCAGAAAGCTGCTTGTGAAAAGGAACGATACGATGAAAAAATGGTTATTTGCATTTTCCATGGCCGGTCTTCTGGCCCTGACCGGCTGCTCCAGGCCTGCATCGGAGGAAGAGACCAGTCCGGCGGAGACAGAAACTGTGGAGGAGGCTCCTGTTGAGGAGGAGACCAGCGGGATCAAGGTCATTGAAAATGTGGGACCGGATAAAAACAGGACTGTATCCTTAAGGATCGTGGATGAGAACAATCCGGCGCTGCCTGGAAGGGAAGCCGTGAAGGTACGTGGGATCTATATTTCCGGCCCTATGGCTGGAAGTACGGAGCTGTTCCAGAATATTTTAGACAGCGCCGCCGGGACGGAGATCAATACGGTGGTCATTGACTTTAAGGATGACCAGGGCCGGATCACCTGTCCGGTGGATTCGCCGGTGGCATCGGAGATCGGCGCCTGCCGTCCCTATGTCCAGGATATGAAGGAACTCATCGCATCTTTGAAGGAACGGGGCCTGTATGTGATCGCTCGGGTGGTGGCCTTCAGGGATCCCTGGCTGGCGGAGAAAAAGCCGGAGTGGAGCCTGCATCTGGCTGATGGGAGCCTTTACAGGGACCGGCAGGGGATGGCCTGGGTGGATCCCTACCGGAAGGAGGTCTGGGACTACCTGGTGGAGGTGGGAACGGAAGCAAAGGAGGCCGGCTTCGACGAGGTCCAGTTCGATTACATCCGGTTTTCCACCGAGGGGACCATGAGGGATGTGGTCTTTGACGAGGCGGTGACCGGCGGGCGCAGCAAGACCGACGTGATCACGGAATTTGTAAAGTATGCCTATGAAAATCTGGCTTCCCAGGGGCTTTTTGTGTCCGCCGATGTATTTGGAACGATCATCGGCAGCGACATCGACGCCCAGGCCGTGGGCCAGGTCTATACGGAGATGGCCAAGCATCTGGATTATATCTGTCCCATGATCTACCCGTCCCATTACGGGCCGGGGAATTTTGGCCTGGAGCATCCGGATACCATGCCCTATGAGACGGTGCTGGAGGCGCTTAAAAAGTCCCAGATGGTCATGGACCAGGCGGCGGAGGCCGACGGCCATGTGAGCAGCCAGGCCATTGTCCGGCCCTGGCTCCAGGATTTCACAGCCTCGTACCTGGGGGAAGGAAACTATATCCCCTATGGATATAATGAGGTCCAGAGGCAGATCCAGGCCGTAAAGGATGCCGGCTACGATGAGTGGATGCTGTGGAGTGCCGCCAACCGGTATCATTTTAAGGAAGAGGCCCAGTAGGGAGGAGCAGATGGAGCAGAGAAGATTACCAGCGCCGGGAGAGTTTTACCGGCACTTTAAAAATAAGATGTATCAGATCGTGGCTGTTGCCTCCCACTCCGAAACGGGAGAGGCCATGGTGGTCTACCAGGCCCTTTACGGGGAGTTTAAGGTCTGGGTCCGGCCCCTGTCCCTGTTCATGGAAGAGGTGGACCGGGAAAAATATCCGGATGCGGACCAGGATTACCGGTTTGAGCGGGTGACGGAGCCGGGATGCCGGATGGGTGACGGACCGGGGATCCAGGCCGGGGAAGAACCTGAGGAGGAGAAGCCCATGAATCCCCATCTCCTGGAGTTTTTTGACGCCATGGATGTGAGGGATTACGATAAGATGCTGGAGGCTCTGGCCAGGCTTTCCCAGAAGGCGGGGCAGAAGGAAGTGGACGATATCTGTATGGTCCTGGATATCCGCCCCCAGGGGGATTCGGCGGCAGAGCAGATCTCCGGGATCCGCCAGCATGTGCGGATGCTGAAAAAATTTGATGGGGAGCGGCTGCGTTGACAGAGAAAGACGAGAACGGTTTTAATATAGAAGAGGAACTGAAAAAACTCCCAGCTTCGCCGGGAGTTTATATCATGCACGACAGGCATGACGAGATCATTTACGTGGGAAAGGCCATAAGCCTGAAAAACCGGGTGCGCCAGTATTTCCAGGAAAGCCGGAGCAAGACGGCCAAGATCGAAAAAATGGTGTCCCGGATCGCCCGGTTCGAGTATATCATTACGGATTCAGAGCTGGAGGCCCTGGTCCTGGAGTGCAATCTGATCAAGGAGCACCGTCCCAGGTACAACACCATGTTAAAGGATGACAAAACGTATCCTTATATCAAGGTGACCATGGACGAGGCCTTCCCCAGAGTCCTGTTTTCACGGACCATGAAGAAGGATAAGTGCCGGTATTTCGGCCCCTATACCAGTGCCGGGGCGGTGAAGGATACCATCGACCTGATCCATAAGCTGTGGAAACTCCGTACCTGCACCAGGCGGCTCCCGCAGGATATAGGGAAGGAGCGGCCCTGCCTCAATTACCACATTAAGCAGTGCCAGGCTCCCTGCCAGGGGTATATTTCCCAGGAGGAATATGGAAAGGCTGTGGCCCAGACCCTGGATTTTTTAAACGGAAAATACGAGCCGGTCCTCTCCATGCTGGAGGAAAAGATGATGCAGGCCTCGGATGAGATGGATTTTGAAACGGCCATCGAATACCGGGAGCTTTTAAACAGCGTAAAGCAGGTGGCCCAGAAGCAGAAGATCACCAGCCAGAGCATAGAGGACCGGGACATCATTGCCATGGCCAGGGACAGTGAGGACGCGGTGGTCCAGGTGTTCTTTGTCCGGGACGGAAAGCTCATTGGCCGGGAGCATTTCCACGTTTCGGCCTCCACGGCCGGAGACGACAGCCAGATCATCGGCAGCTTCATAAAGCAGTTTTACGCCGGAACGCCGTTTATCCCCAGGGAGGTCTGGGTCCAGCAGGAATTTGAGGAAATGGGGCTGGTGGGCCAGTGGCTCACAAAGCGCCGGGGCCAGAACGTAAAATTTGTGATCCCCAAAAAGGGGCAGAAGGAACGGCTGGTGGAGCTGGCGGCCAAAAACGCCCTTCTTGTCCTGTCCCAGGATAAGGAAAAGATAAAAAGGGAAGAGCTTAAGACCATAGGAGCCATGAACCAGGTGGGAGAATGGCTGGGGCTTTCCGGAGTGAAGCGGATCGAGGCCTTCGATATTTCCAATATCAGCGGCTTTGAGTCGGTGGGCTCCATGGTAGTCTATGAGGACGGAAGGCCCAGGCGCAACGATTACCGCAAATTTAAGATCAAAACGGTCCAGGGGCCCAACGACTATGCCTCCATGGAGGAGGTGCTCACCAGACGGTTTGAGCACGGTCTTTCAGAGCGGGAAGAGCTTATGGCCATGGAGACGGCGGACGGGGATCCGGGAAATATGGAACGGTTCGGGAGCTTCACACGCTTCCCGGATCTGATCATGATGGACGGCGGAAGGGGCCAGGTAAACGTGGCCCTGAAGGTCCTGGAGCGTCTGGGGCTCTCCATCCCGGTCTGTGGCATGGTCAAGGACGATAACCACAGGACCCGGGGCCTCTATTACCAGAATGTGGAGATCCCCATTGACCGGTACAGCGAGGGCTTTAAGCTGATCACCAGGATCCAGGACGAGGCCCACCGGTTTGCCATCGAATACCACAGGAGCCTCCGGGCCAGGTCCGCTCGGTCCTGGATGATATTGAGGGCATCGGGCCAGCCAGGAGAAAGGCGCTGATGCGCCGGTTTAAATCCCTGGAGGCCATCCGGGACGCCAGCCTGGAGGAGCTTTCCTCCACTGAGGGGATGAACCGGCGGGCAGCAGAAAGTGTATATGGATTTTTCCACGGGGAGCCGGAAGGAAAGGGATCCGGTCCGGAAAGCCCGGGAATGAATCGCCAGGAAGGAGAATAATATGTACGGGGTTACTATTACGGAACTGATAAAAAAAATGGATTTCAGGAATCTTACGCCGGAGATCGATGCCGACAAGATCGTTTTATCCCATCCGGACGTGAACCGTCCGGCCCTGCAGCTGACAGGCTTTTACGATCATTTCGATAACGAGAGGGTCCAGATGCTGGGAAATGTGGAGCTGGCTTATCTTTCCGGCCTTACCACAGAGCGGCGTAAGGCCATGTATGATAAGCTTTTGTCCAGCAAGATCCCATGTATCGTATTCTGCCGCGGCCAGGAGCCGGGTGAGGACGTGCTGGCGCTCTGCTGCCATTACGGCGTTCCCTGCCTGTCCTCTGCAAAGCCCACCTCGGACGTGATGGCGGAGGTGACCCGTTGGTTAAAGGCCAAGCTGGCTCCCTGCATCAGCATCCACGGCGTTCTGGTGGACGTGTTCGGTGAGGGCGTTCTCATTACAGGGGAAAGCGGCATCGGAAAGAGCGAGGCGGCCCTGGAGCTCATCAAAAGAGGCCACCGGCTGGTGAGCGACGACGTGGTGGAGATCCGGAAGGTGAGCGACGAGACCCTGGTGGGCTCCGCTCCCGATATCACCAAATATTTCATTGAGCTCCGCGGCATCGGGATCATTGACGTGAAGACCCTCTTCGGCGTGGAGAGCGTCAAGGATACCCAGTCCATCAACATGGTGATCCGTCTGGAGGAGTGGGATAAGAGCAAGGAATACGACCGTCTGGGCATGGAAGACCAGTATACGGAGTTCCTGGGCAATAAGGTGATCTGCCACGACATCCCCATCCGTCCGGGAAGAAACCTGGCAGTGATCGTGGAGTCGGCGGCTGTCAACTACCGCCAGAAAAAAATGGGCTACAATGCGGCCAAAGAGCTTTATAACCGGGTCCAGGCGAACCTGGCCAGAAAGAGCTGACAGGAGGTTTCATGGAAATAAGGATCAATGAACCAATGAAGATGCATACCTCGTTCCGGGCCGGGGGACCGGCCGCCTGGTATGCGGAGCCGGAAACGGCAGAGGAGCTGGGGGCCCTGGTCTCCCTCTTCCAAAAGGCCGGCCTGCCCTGGTACATCGTGGGAAACGGGAGCAACCTTCTGGTCAGCGACCAGGGGTATCCGGGCCTCATCATCAGCACCAGCCGGTTTGACCGGCTGGAGACCGAGGGGGAGATCCTGCGGGCCGGCTCCGGCGTTCTGCTTTCAAAAGCTGCCAGTCTGGCCTTAAAATGCGGCCTTACAGGACTGGAATTTGCCGCCGGGATCCCGGGGACCGTGGGAGGAGCCTGTGTCATGAACGCCGGGGCCTATGGATCGGAAACAAAGGATGTGCTTCTGTCCGCCACGGTGCTGACGCCGGAGGGCCAGATAAAGAGGATCCCGGCAGAGGAGTTGGAGCTGGGCTACCGTACCAGCTGTATCCCGGGAAACGGCTATGTGGTGCTGGAGGCAGAATACGCCTTAAAGCGCGGAGAGCCAGAGGCCATAAAGGCCCGTATGGACGAGCTTTCCGCAAAGCGCAGGGAAAAGCAGCCGCTGGAATATCCCAGCGCCGGAAGCACCTTTAAAAGACCCCAGGGCCATTTTGCGGGCCAGCTGATCCAGGAAGCCGGTCTTAAGGGCTTCACGCTGGGGGGAGCTGCCGTGTCAGAAAAGCACGCGGGCTTTGTCATCAACCAGAACGGGGCCACGGCGTCGGAGATCTACGGCCTCTGCATGGAGGTAAAAAG
>OLFT01002254.1_pt1 | contig 17045 bp, 15 predicted proteins | sample 1604921 | NCBI WGS metagenome assembly OLFT01 (sample SAMEA3888897, study PRJEB22519) | human gut metagenome | biome: human gut; feature: human-associated habitat; material: faeces | place: Denmark | collected 2013 | reverse complement strand
GATTACCTTGAGCAAAGGCTTCCGCTGCTCCTATGAAATCAGCGAATATTCCCGCCGCTTTCTGCCCGCCGATACCCAGATGGAGAGCTTTGACCGCCACGAACAGCCGGTCCTGGTGGAATCGACCGATAACCTCCGGCAAACTGCCGACCGCATTGAGCAGCTGACACAGCAATACCTTGGCGAAGGATATGACTCCATTGGCATCATCTGCAAAACGCAGGCAACCGCCAAGCAACTGTACTCCCTTTTGAAAGACAAACTGCCGGTTCACCTGATGGACATCGAGCAGAAGGAAATCTTTTCCGGTGTCATGCTGATGCCGGTCTATATGGCAAAAGGCTTGGAATTTGATGCTGCCATCCTCTGCGATGCCGACGAGAAAAATTATCGCAACAGCTTTGACCGTCAGCTGCTGTATGTTTCCTGTACCCGCGCGCTGCACCGTCTGGCAATCCTGTACACCGGCAAACCCAGCCGCTACCTCAAGGAACCCAAGGAATAGAGCTTCCTTTGCTACATAAGCGTTCTAAAAACTAAAAAGGGTCGTGTATCAAAATAGATACACGACCCTTTTGTTCTGCTCAAAGTATCTGTTTCTTACTTTGCCTGCAAGGCACGCTTGCCGATGTCACGGCGGCTGAAGCAATCCTCAAAGGAAATCGAGTCTACGCTCTCATACGCCTTGTCAAGCGCCTCCTGGAGGCTCTGCGCCCTTGCTGTTACGCCCAGCACACGACCGCCGTTGTTGTAGTATACACCGTCGGTGAGCTTGGTGCCCGAGTGATAAACGCTGACGCCTTCCCTCTGACCCTGTGCATCTAGTCCGCTGATTGGCAGACCCTTGCGGTAGGACTTCGGATAGCCGCCGCTTGCAATGATGACGCAGGCAGCCTTCTCATCGGAGAAACGGACCATCTCTTCGGTCAAGGTTCCGTTGTACACCGCTTCCATGATTTCCACCAGGTCGCTGTCCAGCAGTTCCAGTACAACCTGTGTTTCCGGGTCCCCGAAGCGGCTGTTGTACTCGATGACATACGGTCCCTTTGGAGTGAGCATCAATCCAAAGTACAGGCAGCCTTTAAACGGTCTGCCCAGACTTGCCATGGCTGCAACGGTCGGCTTGAAGATTTTTTCCATGCACTCCTGTGCAACCTCCGGTGTATAGAACGGGTTTGGTGCGATGGTGCCCATACCGCCGGTGTTCAGACCGGTGTCGCCGTCTCCTGCTCTCTTGTGGTCCTGTGCGGAACTCATCGTCTTGATCGTCTTTCCATCCACAAAGGAGAGAACGGAAACCTCACGTCCCGTCATAAACTCCTCGATGACCATCTCGTTTCCGGCACTGCCGAATTTCTTGTCGAGCATGATCGTCTTGACGCCCTCTTTTGCTTCCTCTAAGGTATTGCAGATCAGAACGCCTTTTCCAAGAGCCAGACCATCGGCTTTCAGCACGATCGGGAATTTTGCAGTCTCGAGATATTTCTCTGCCGCTTCCGGATCGGAGAATGTCTCGTATGCCGCCGTCGGGATATGGTATTTTTTCATCAGGTCTTTGGAGAACGCTTTCGATCCTTCCAGGATTGCTGCATTCTTTCTTGGTCCGAATACGCGCAGTCCCTCTGCCTCAAACGCATCGACAACACCGCCGACCAGCGGATCATCCATGCCGATGACGGTCAGGTCAATCTCTTTTTCTTTCGCAAAAGCAACGAGCTTGTCAAACTCCATCGCTGCAATATCGACACACTCTGCGTACTCCGCAATTCCTGCGTTTCCAGGAGCGCAGTAAATCTTGTCTACCTTCGGGCTCTGTGCCACCTTCCAGGCAATCGCATGCTCTCTTCCGCCGCTTCCTACAATCAGTACTTTCATCGCTCTTACTCCTTTATCTTTACGTGTCCGTCTTCTACCATTACTTTTCCGTTTGCAATCAGATCAATCGCACGCGGCATGATGACCCACTCGGCCTCTTCCATGACGCGCTGCTGCAGTGCCTTCGGTGTATCGCCCTCGTGCACTTCGACTGCCTTCTGCAGAATAATCGGGCCGGTGTCTGTTCCGCCGTCCACAAAATGAACCGTCGCTCCCGTCACTTTGACGCCGCGGGATAATACGCCCTCGTGCACTTTCAGTCCGTAATAGCCCGTTCCGCAGAACGACGGAATGAGGGACGGATGAATGTTGATGATCTTATTCGGATAAGCATCCACAATGCTCTGTGGGATCACAACCAGGCATCCTGCGAGCACAACGAGATCGACGTTGTACGACTGCAGTTTCGCCAGCAGTGCCTCGTTGAATGCTTCTCTCGATGCAAAGGTCTTCGGGGAAAGGCATACCGCATCAATCTCCTTCTTTTTCGCACGCTCCAGCGCATACGCTCCTGCATTGTTGCTGATGACAACGGAAACCTCCGCGTTTGTGATGGTTCCCTCGTCAATCGCATCCAGAATCGCCTGCAGGTTCGTGCCGCCGCCGGAGACGAGAACTGCTAATCTTAGCATAACTGTACTCCTTTTTCTCCGTTTTCAATGTGGCCGATCACATATGGTGTATCTCCTGTGGAACGGATGGCTTTCATCGCTGCGTCTACATCTTCCGGATCAACAGCCAGTACCATACCGATACCCATGTTGAAGGTGTTGTACATCATCTGCTCGTCGATATTGCCTTTCTTTGCCATCAGATCAAAGATCGGCGGTACGGTGTAGCTGTCTTTCTGTACAACGGCTACGGTGTTGTCTTTGAGCATACGCGGAATGTTCTCGTAGAAGCCGCCTCCGGTGATGTGGCTGCATGCTTTTACGGTTACACCGGCATCTTTGATGGCGCGGAGTGCTTTTACGTAGATACGGGTCGGTGCAAGCAGGGTCTCGCCGAGGGTTGCGCCGAGCTCATCATAGTATGTATTTAAAGAATCTTTTGTCATATCGAAAACTTTGCGGACAAGAGAAAATCCGTTGCTGTGAACGCCGGTGGAAGCCATGCCGATCAGTACGTCTCCGGCTGCCAGATTTTCACCGGTAATCATGTCTTTCTTGTCACATACGCCGACAGCAAAACCTGCCAGATCGTACTCATCCTCCGGCATCAGGCCCGGATGCTCTGCGGTCTCACCACCGATCAGTGCTGCATCGGACTGCAGACAGCCTTCTGCAACGCCTTTTACGATCGAAGCGATCTTCTCCGGATAGTTCTTTCCGCATGCGATGTAGTCGAGGAAGAACAGCGGTTCTCCGCCGGCGCATGCGATATCGTTCACACACATGGCAACGGCATCAATGCCGATGGTGTCGTGTTTATCAAGAATCATGGCGAGCTTCACCTTGGTTCCGCATCCGTCTGTACCGGAAAGCAGCACCGGCTCTTCCATTTCTTTGATTTTTGCCAGGGAAAAAGCGCCGGAAAAACCGCCAAGGCCGCCTAATACCTCCGGGCGCATGGTTTTCTTTACATGCTCTTTCATTAATTCTACTGATTTGTATCCAGCTTCAATATCTACTCCTGCGTTCTTGTAATCCATGGTGAACCTCCCTTGTCCTTTGTTTTTATTTACTGTAGTTACGGTATCCTGTTTCCTGCAGTTTTGCGTCTTTTGCCTCAACCTGCTCTTTCATTTCCTGTGTATATGCTTTCAGTTTTGCAAGCAGTTCCGGATCGGAAGTTGCAAGAATCTTTGCTGCCAGGATTCCGGCATTGGCACCGCCATTGATGGCAACGGTTGCTACCGGAATGCCGCTCGGCATCTGTACGATGGAGTACAGGGAATCACGACCTCCAAGCGATGTGGTATGCATCGGAATTCCGATGACCGGCATTGGGAAAATAGCTGCGCACATACCCGGCAGATGAGCTGCCATACCTGCGCCTGCAATGATAACCTTGAAGCCTTTCTCCTCTGCGGTTTTTGCATATTCGAAAAATACATCCGGCTCGCGGTGTGCGGAGATGATTTTCATCTCGTACTCAATTCCAAATTTTTCCAGCATGTCGGCTGCTTTGCTCATTACCGGCATATCAGAGTCGCTGCCCATCACAATTCCTACTTTAGCCATGTTGTTCTCCTTTTCTGATTAACTGTTCTAAGCGTTATTCATTAGTTATACTTATATTTATGTTTTAATCATTCAGTTCTGCTTATAATATACTAAGCAGGCGCAGAAATGTCAACCCATAATCAGCCAAAAGGTTCATTTAATTCTTCCGTTCCCGGCAGGACGAAGCGTCCGTCCTCAATGAGAGGGATCGTCGTTCCGTCTGCTTTTTCGACCGCAACCGACTGCAGTTCGCGGTACGGAATCGTGATGTCCGTGTGGCATCCGAAGTATGCTTTCGACGGATCTTCTTTCCGTTTTGCCGAAACCTCGTTCTCGCGCGCGATTACTTCTTTTCCGTCCGGGTTGTACATCGGGCTGTCCTCCGCCCAGGCGTAGCAGGTGTCGCCCATCGCAAAATGCGGGCCCATCTTCTCTGCAATCAGGATCGGCAGTTTTCCGGCGATGCCGTACTGCTCTGCCATCACGTACGCCGTCGTGTTCGTTCCGATGGCAAACTCACCGATCGGCAGCGTCCTGTGGTGATACAGCAGGTTTTCTTCTATATAAGTACGATTGTCCTCTTCTTTTTCGAAGTTTGCGCAGTCATACGCGGTGATCATGCCGTCGGTCAGCGTCAGGCAGAGATCGCGGTAATACAGCTCGTTCAGGTAGACTCCCGTCACATGGAGTACGCCTGTCGTGCCGGTAAGACTCGGGGAAGTAAAGACCTCTCCGACCGGAATATTGCAGTCGGCAACACAGTTCTCGAAATTCGTCTCTTTCGCAGGATCGTTCAGATGATGCAGCATCACGCGCAGATCCGTTCTGTTCTCTCCTTTTCCAAGCACATGCACGGAAACACCATCGTCGAGCGCATCGATCAGGTACTGCTGGATGCGCTGGTATTTTTCGTAATCGAGCGTGTTGATCTTTACGATCTCACGGAAAATTTTTTCGTAGCGCGGATCGATCTCTGGCATCGGGTAGGCGATGATCGTGTAGCCGTACTCATCATCCTTGATATAGCGGTTTACAATCTGGCCCGCCTCGTTCTGGAAACCGACACGGAGCTTTTGCTGGCGCTCATTTAAGTGCAGTGCCTGTTTTTTATTTACTGGCTCAAACGGAACTTCGCCGAAGGTTTCCACCACGGCAGGGCCGGCATAGCCATCCGCCAGTTCTTTGTACTCGTCGTATTTCACCTGCATCGCGCGGAGCCGTCTCTTCACGAGATCCTCGTTGAGATACAGCGCCTCATCGTTCCGGTGATCGTAGTCATACTGCTTATTCGCAGACGCACCGGCAACCCACGTTCTCCGCGCGCCGCGGGAAATCACCGGCTCGAGTCCCATCTCGCGGAACTGTAATATTGCCGCACGGATCATGCGTTCAAAACCGATGTGGAAGCGGATGCTGACTGTCTTCTTTTTCGACAGATCTTTTCGCGCCACGAGAAAGCACTTGCGGAAGCCTTCTGTGTAGGTGCGTGCCATCGCGTCGATTTCTTCCTGGCTGAACGTATTTAAAAAGCGGGCTGTACCCTTCTCATTTTCGGTGATATATTCGCCGTACTGGTACAGATACCGCAGATCCGTCAGATCAGATTCCATCACAATATCCTTCACAAAGTGCAGTGACGGGTCGACGATTTCGCGCACCTGGTATTCCTGGCGCTCCTCGGCATAATCGCTCACATACCAGTAAATGCTCTCTTTTACATACTGCGCGGACGGCAGCGTCTCCTCCTCGAACATCGCATACAACTCGAGATACAGCTCCATCGCCGCAGTCAGCTCCAGCAGGCGGTCCTCATAGACCCAGACAACAGCATTTCCCAGCTCCCGGTACAGGCAGCAGAAGCTCCTTCCATGCGTTTCACCAAGTGCCCGCACGGCAAACGCCGGGTTTCCGTAGGAGGTCTCATACCGCTCCCCGATCACATCTTCATACGGCTCGCGGTTAAAAACAGCCAGCTCTTCCTCGGATGCTGTTTTTAGATATCCTTCTGCGATTCTGCTCCGGATCTGGTTCATTTTGCAGAGGTACTGTGCCATCTGTGCAAAAAAATCGCGGTACGGCTGCGGAACGCTTTTTTCCGTCGGAATCTGGCGGATCCGCTCAATTGCAAGCGCATACCGCTCGTTTAATAATTCATCCGTCATAAAAAAATCCCTTTCTGTTTCTCTTTAACTGTTACGAGGGGCAGATCTGCCCCTCATTCTTCTTAACTTATTCCTGTTTTTCTTCCCGGTCGTCAATAATTTTTCCATCCCGGATACTCTGTTCGAGAATCTCTTCCATATAACTCCAGATCTCCTCGGAGCCGGTCGCCGTCTTCTCGTTTCGTTTTAACGGCTGGGAAATCCGCACATTGTGGCTGGTCCAGTCTTTTCCATCGTTCTCATGATTTAAAAGCAGCGGCTGGAAATTGTCCATCACATGGGCAAAGCGCGCTTCCGGTGTCTCATACGCTTCGAACTCGAGCCAGAGATCCATCAGCATTTTTCCCTGATCCTCCGGCAGCAGGCCGTAGATGCGCTCGGCCGCTTTGTGTTCTCTCTCGTCTTTTGTTTTGTTTGCCTCCGCGTCGTACGCATACGTGTCGCCTGCATCAATCTCCACGAGGTCGTGGATCAGCAGCATGAGCATCGTTCTGCCAATGTCGATTTTCTCATTCGAATATTCCTGCAGCAGAAATGCCATCACCGCCATGTGCCATGCGTGCTCCGCGTCGTCCTCCTGGCGCGAATAGCCGCGGATGTGCGTCTGGCGCAGGATCTGTTTTTCTTTATCAATCTCCAGAATAAAATTCAGCTGTTTTTCAAAGCGTTCGCGATCCATCTTTTTCCCCTTTTCTTTTATATGTACTCCCGGAGTCTTTCTGTGCTTGATTTTACGAGAGTACATTTATCTCACACCGATCAGAAACAATGCAAGCCATGCGACCAGCATGCCGCCGCTCGTAATCGAGCCGAGAACCGACATTCTGTGGCTGACCTGTTCTTCTTTAAAGCTCTTCATTCCCACATAGAAGCCGTATCCCGACAGAAGGAATGAGAACAGTCCCGCTGCTCCGAGAAAAATGCCTCCGTTTCCGCGGAATGCAAACGATACGATCGAAGCCAGCAGAAACAGAAAGACCGAAGCACCTGCCATATAGAGAGCTTCCTTTCCGCCTTCCGACGGCTTCCGGACAAAATTGTAATTATACTTCTTCCTCGCCATATTTCCATCTCCTGAATTTATTGCAGATCAGGAATGCGCCGCAGCCGATCATGGCTCCAAGCGTATTCAGGATCAGATCATCTACATCAAAGCAGCCCACCTTCGTGATGAGCTGAATCGTCTCCACGCAGAGGCTGAACAGAAAACCAAGAAGCGATACTTTCCAGAAACTCTCCATTTTTTTGTGCATCACCGGAACGATAAAGCCGAACGGCAGAAAACCGATCACATTGCCCGCCAGATTTAAAAATGCGGCAAGGAATCCCACCTTTTCGCGGTAAATCCAGAACCGTCTGATTTCCTGAAACGGCACCAGATTGTAACGGTAATCCAGTTCAAAAAAGTTCCTTCTCCCGTATTCTTCTGCAAAAAACAGAAAATAAACGAGCGCAAGAAGATACACCAGAAATAAAATCCGTCCCACAACGCGGATTCTGGCTTTCGTCTCCTGCTTCATCTTCGTTTCCCCTTTCTGCGTGGTATCAGAAACGCCGGAATACCTCTTCGGCGCATGCGCTTCCAAAATATTCCGGCATTTTTCTTAAAACATAATTTCCCCGCGTCGTTTCAGCAGACCTGCTCCGCTTACGATCATCAGGACACCGGTTGCTACCCCTACCACAACCAGTACTGCGCCCATGGCGATATTTCCGCCGCCGACACGTCCCATGGTTTTATAGATTTTTTCATTCATCGTGCAAAACTCCTTTTTTCAAGTGTACCACGTCTTATTTGACACCGTACTCCTCATAATAAGCATCAATGGCAGCCTTCATCTTGTCATCGATCTGGATTTTGCCCTGGCATGGACGGTTGTACAGATAGGTGATGACATCCTCCATGGTTACAATGGCATTTGCCGGGAAGCCATAGGTTTCCTGGATTTCCTCAAGTGCGCTCTTGTCGCCTTTTCCGCGCTCCATACGGTTTAAGGATACCATCAGACCTTTGATCTCCACATTGCCCTGTGCCTGGATGATCGGGAACGTCTCCTCGATGGATTTTCCGGAGGTGGTAACATCCTCGATGATGACAACGCGGTCGCCGTCTTTAATTTTGCTTCCAAGCAGCAGTCCTGCATCTCCGCCGTGGTCTTTTGCTTCTTTCCGGTTGGAGCAGTAACGTACTTCCACACCGTAGAGATCATGAATCGCAATGGCGGTTACAACGCTGAGCGGGATTCCTTTGTAGGCCGGTCCAAACAGAACGTCGAAATCCAGTCCATAATTGTCATGGATTGCTTTTGCATAATACTCGCCGAGACGTTTTAACTGGCTTCCGGTTACGTAAGCGCCCGCATTCATGAAGAACGGGGATTTTCTTCCGCTTTTCAGAGTAAACTCTCCAAATTTTAATACCTGGCTCTCGACCATGAACTCGATAAACTCCTGCTTGTACTGTTCCATCTTTTTTCCTCCATATTTTCAGGGGAAGGCATCTTTTTTCGCAATGCCGCCCGTTTTTACTTCTATTCTTTTCTATACTACCATAAACGCCTCTGTTTTTCCAGTCCAGACACAGGATTTCGCATAAAAAACGTGACATCCTCCCCTACCTGTAGAGGTGGGGGCTTCCCTAACCTCGGTAGGTTTGGTTCTCGTTCGATAGCACCAATGTGCTAAGCATAGGCGAGCTATCCCCGTGTGTCCCACGGTTTTATTATATTACGTTACGGTCATGCCACTACCAGCCGCATTCCCTCATTTCTGATATTGACAGCCGCATTTACATCTCTGTCGTGATGGGTTCCACACTGCGGACAATCCCACTCTCTGACCGCAAGATTTTTTGTCTCTGCGTTCCTGTAACCACAAACGGAACAAATCTGACTGCTGGCGAAAAATTTGTCCACCTTCACAAGCTTTTTACCCTGTTCCTCAAGTTTGTATTTCAAGAACCCTGTGAACATTCCCCACCCGTTATCTGAAACAGATTTTCCAAAGTTCAGCATCTGTGACATTGCTTTCATATCTAAGGATTCTATACATACACAATCATAAGCATCTGCTGTCTGCCTCGACAGCTTATGCAGAAAATCCTTTCGTTGACTGGAAACCTTTTCGTGGAGTTTTGCCACCTTGATTCTCTGCCTGCTACGGTTGTTCGAACCTTTCTGCATTTTGGAAAGTCTGCGCTGCTCCCTCGCTAATTTTTCCTCTGCATTCCTGTAATACTTCGGATATGCAGGTTCATTCCCGTTGCTGTCACGATATAATTCATGCATGGAAAAATCTAACCCCAGAAAACGCCGCATCTCTTTTTCCTGTACTTGATTTTCGTACTCAAAAAGAATACTTGCATAATATTTTCCGCCTGGTGTCTGGCTTACTGTTACAGATTTTAATTTGTATTCTTTCGGAACAGCTCTGTGTTGTTTTAACCGGACCTGGCCGGCTTTCGGCAATTTCAAATATCCATTCAATATGGCGATGTTTCCGTTGATACAGATCGTTGAATAGCTCTTTTTATTCTGTTTTTTAGATTTAAACTTTGGAAAACCTGTCTTCGGCTGTTTGAAAAAATTCTGAAATGCCGTATCAAGATGCCGAAGCGATTGTTGTAATGCGACACTGTCTACTTCCCTCAAAAATGCGTATGCTTCTGTTTTCTTCATTTCAGCCATTTCTTTTGCACAAACCGTGTAGGTTACCGTGGTTTTGTTCTCCTCATACTGCCTGATTTTTCTGGCAAGCCAATGGTTGTACACCATTCGGACACAGCCGAACGTTCTGGCAAACAAAACTTTCTGCGCATCATCGGGGTATATTCTGAATTTATATGCTTTGTTTGCCATGTTGGTCACTTCCTTTTTCGATCCGTTTGTCCCTGACTTTCGATGTATTTTTGGATTACTTCAATCGGGGCACCGCCCGTTGTAAGCAGGCAAAAACTCTGACTCCAGAAATGTTCTTTCCACAGCTTTTTCTTTATCTGCGGGAATTCTTTTTTCAAAAGTCTGCTGCTTGCACTTTTATATGCGTTTATGAACTTGCTTATTTCCGTATTGGGGTGGGCCTTGAAAAGTATATGCACATGGTCTTTATCGTGATTCCATTCTTCAAGGGTGATATTGTAATTTGGAGCAATATACGCAAAGATCTCTTTTGCCCTGCCGGAAATTGCGTCATCAAAAACCTGTCTGCGGTACTTAACCACAAGAACAAGATGATAGTGCAGTAAAAACACTGAATGTGCATTATTATCCAAATCCATTGTATTTCGACCCCCTTTCTTCTATTCGACTGATTCTATTATACCATGATTAGAACCCAATATCAAGAAGATAACGGACGCAATTCATCTCTCACCTTAGAGGTCGGAGTCTTCTTGCTGGAAGAGGATAAATTTTATTCTCTGACGCAAAAAATCCCTCCGCCCAGAGAACGGAGGGATTTTGATATGTTTTCTTTTTAGAAATCTACTTCTGTATCATAGTAGCAGCATTTCAGCAGTTTTTCCATCTCTTCAACAGATGGCTGTCTCGGGTTGGATCCGGTGCAGGCATCGGCGATGGCATTTACAGCGATGTCGTGCAGTCTCTCCAGGAATACGTCTTCCGGAACGAAGCCCTGCTCAGTCGGATAGCTGTCTTTTCCGTAGTTCTTGATGCAGTGCGGAATGTTCAGTTTGTCGTTCATGCCGCGCAGATAGTCAATGAGGAGTTTTACTTTCTCTTCCGTTGTCTCGCCGCCAAGTTTCATCTCGTCAGCGATCACTGCATAACGTTTTGCTGCAGTCTCGTCTTTTGCGTTGAACGCGATAACCTTCGGCAGGTACATAGCGTTTGCTGCGCCGTGGATCAGGTGAGCGCCGTAATCAGCGAATGCTGCGCCTGTTTTATGTGCCATGGAGTGAACAATACCAAGAAGTGCATTGGAGAATGCCATACCAGCGAGGCACTGTGCGTTGTGCATGCTGTCACGTTTTGCCATATCTCCGTTGTAGGAATCTACCAGGTCTGCCTGAATCATCTTGATTGCATACAGTGCCAGCGGATCGGTGAAGTCACAGTTCGCGGTGGAAACGTATGCCTCGATTGCATGGGTCATAGCGTCCATACCGGTGTGAGCAACTAACTTTTGCGGCATCGTCTCTGCCAGATCCGGATCTACGATTGCAACGTCCGGCGTGATTTCGAAGTCTGCCAGCGGGTATTTGATACCTTTTTCATAGTCTGTGATAACTGCGAACGCGGTTACCTCGGTTGCTGTTCCGGATGTAGAAGAAATTGCACAGAAATGAGCTTTTCTGCGGAGTTTCGGCATTCCGAATACCTTGCACATTTCTTCGAAGGTGATGTCTGGATACTCGTATTTGATCCACATTGCTTTTGCTGCGTCGATCGGAGATCCGCCGCCCATTGCTACGATCCAGTCCGGCTGGAACTCTTCCATCGCTTTTGCTCCGCGCATAACAGTCTCGACTGACGGGTCAGACTCGATTCCCTCAAAAAGCTGTACTTCCATGCCGGCTTCTTTCAGGTAGTCTACTGCGCGATCCAGGAAACCGAAACGTTTCATGGAGCCGCCGCCTACACAGACGATTGCACGTTTTCCTTCGAATGTTTTCAGTGCCTCTAAAGCACCCTTTCCGTGGTATAAATCTCTTGGTAATGTAAATCTGCTCATTTCAAACACTCCTTTGCCCTTAAAGTATGTTATCTTTTTGACAATCATATTGTATCTCAATTCTATGCTTTTTGCAACATTTTACCACAAATAAATTGTACTTATTTCCATACAATTATACATTTTTAATAAACCATATTATTTCTACCCTATTCATAAAATAATTGATTTGTGATATATTTCACATATTTTACGCAAATTTTTCAAAAATGAAAGTAATCGAAAAAGAGTACGCTTTACCAGTCTGCTCTGACAAGCAGACGGCTTGGCATACTCTCTTCTTATAATCGGGTTTTAATCTGTATTCAGTTCATAATTTCTTCTTGTGACATCACTTAATCTGCCTTTTTGGTCCTGCAGAACAAAGCTGAAAATCGTACTTCCCGCCGGCATTACGATCGGCCCGGTATACTCCTGCGTCGCAGAATTATTTTCCGGATCCGGATCTGATCCATCCGTCGTGTAATATGCCGTATACTTATCCGGTACAACCACACTGATTGATTGGACATGGTTATACTGCCCGGTCGATGGAGTCACCGCCGGCGCATCTGCAATCGGGAACTCAACTTTATAAGTTTTACTTTCTGTCAGGCTTGGAATTCCTTTCTTATTAACAGAAATTGCTTTCACCGTCGTCTCACCTTCACCGATCTTGATCGGTTCCGTATATTTCGTACTTGAAGTTGTCGGCTCTGAACCGTCTGTCGTATAGTAGATTGCTTTTCCTTTTCCGGTCAGTTCCAGTGCCTGCACTTCATCATATGTCTCTGTTTCATCCAGACTAAACTCCGGTTCACCTGACACATAATCCTTCAGTGCTTCAAGAACCGTATCACTGGTACATGCATTCAGAAGCGGTGATACCTTTTCTTCCTGTTTGGTATCAATATAAAATTCTACCGCTGCACGATAAATTTCTGCATTTCCGGACTGCTTTGCAATCTCGTCTGCAAAAACTTCTTCTGCCTGATCCAGATCATCTTTGGCAATATAAACCTTTGAAATTCCTGTATAAGCTTCTGCTTTCTTCGGACTTCCAGAAGCTGCTTTTTCAAATACAGTGAGTGCATTCTCATATTCGGAAGCTGCCAGAAGCCGGTATCCTTTCTTTACTTTTCCGGTATATGAATTTTGATAAAACAAGAAAATGAGTCCTGCCAGAACAATACACCCCGCCAGTAGCATAAGCAGCATTTTCCGGCGTTTTTTTCTGGCGCGCTCTTTTCTCTTTTCTGCCCGCATACGCCGCAATCTGCGTTCTTCTTCATACGCTCTTCTCGTCTGTTCCCGCGCATCTTCTCTTTGACCCACACGTCCGGTAGCCGGTCTGACATCACTGCGTCTGACCACCGCATCTCTTCCACGCCTGGTCACAGTTTCCTGCTGGCGACGACCAACACTTCCCGAATTTCCCACGCACCTGGTCTCTCCTCCAACACTTTCCCGTCTTTCATATACCGGATTTGCCGCACCAGAATAGCTGACATCTTGCTTTTCCTGCTCACCCAGATGAAGCGACATTGTCTGTGTAATGCCTCCTTTTAACTGAGCAGTCAGCATATCATCAAGTGGGTTATAATCAGGCACGATCTGTATTTCCCTGCCGCAGCTAGGACAGATCAACTGATCTTCAGGCAAATCTGCTCCACAGTGCATACATTTCATTGTCTTTCGTCTCCTTCTGGTATCATACTTCTTTTAGAACAATCCGGTAATTTTACCGTCTTCTACATCAATTCCATTTGCTGCAGGTACTTTCGGAAGACCCGGCATGGTCATGATTGCTCCGGTAAGAGCAACAACAAATCCTGCTCCTGCATTTACATAGACTTCACGGATATGGATATCAAAGTTCTCCGGACGTCCAAGAAGCTTCGCATCATCGGACAGAGAATACTGGTTCTTTGCCATACATACCGGGAACTTGCCAAAGCCCATTGATTCAATTCGTGCAAGCTGTTTCTTTGCAGCAGGTTCATATACAACACTCTTTGCTCCGTAAATCTCTTTGCAGATTGTCTCGATCTTCTCTGCAATTGATAACTCATCACTGTAAATCGGATGATAATGGCTTTCTTTTGTCTCCAGAGTCTGTAATACTTTCTCTGCCAGCTCTTTTCCGCCGTCTCCGCCTTTACCCCATACTTCTGCAAGGGCAAATTCGCAGCCTCTGTCTTCGCAGAACTTACGGATAAATTCGTATTCTGCTTCAGTATCACTGACAAATGAATTCAAGGTAACCACAACTGGAACGCCGAATTTCTGCAGGTTCTCAATATGCTTTTCAAGATTTACAATTCCTTTTGCAAGAGCATCCAGATTTTCTTCGTTCAGTTCGTCTTTTGGCACGCCACCATTGTATTTTAATGCACGTACCGTTGCAACCAGAACTACTGCGTCCGGTTTCAGTCCCGCCATACGGCACTTGATATCCATAAACTTCTCTGCACCCAGATCCGCACCGAATCCCGCTTCTGTGATCGTGATATCACTCAGCTTAAGCGCCATCTTGGTTGCACGTACACTGTTGCAGCCATGTGCAATATTTGCGAACGGGCCACCGTGTACCAGTGCCGGTGTATGTTCCAGAGTCTGGATAATATTCGGCTTGATCGCATCCTTTAACAGTGCTGTCATTGCACCGGTTGCATGAAGCTGGTCAGCTGTAACCGGTTCTCCGGAAAATGTATAGGCAACAATGATTCTGCCAAGACGTTTTTTCAGATCTTCCAGATCATCTGCCAGACATAAAATTGCCATAATTTCGGACGCAACCGTGATCACAAAATGATCCTCTCTTACCATTCCGTCCATTTTATTTCCAAGACCAACTACTACATTACGCAGTACACGGTCATTCATATCTACACACCGTTTCCACACAACCTGTCTCGGATCGATTCCAAGAGCATTTCCCTGCTGGATATGGTTGTCAAGAAGAGCTGCAAGCAGGTTATTTGCCGATGTGATCGCATGAAAATCTCCGGTAAAATGAAGATTCAGATCTTCCATCGGTACAACCTGTGCATAACCGCCACCGGCAGCACCGCCTTTAATTCCAAAGCAAGGTCCGAGCGATGGCTCGCGCAGAGCGATCAGAGCTTTTTTACCGAGCTTTGCCATTGCCTCTCCAAGTCCAACGGTAATCGTCGTCTTCCCCTCTCCCGCCGGAGTCGGATTGATTGCAGTAACAAGTACCAGCTTTCCATCTGGTCTGTCTTTTACTCTTTCCATCAGTTCATCCGATAATTTTGCCTTATACTTGCCGTAAAACTCAAGGTCTTCCTCTTCAATTCCAACCTTTGCTGCAACCTCGCGAATATGGAGCATCTCTGCCTCCTGTGCGATCTGAATGTCTGTTTTCATAATTATATCCTCCCTTTTTTCTTCTGCGTTTCTTAAACTGATTCTTCTATGTATTGCTCAAACTGTTCCATAGACATCAGTACTTTTCTTGGTTTGGTACCTTCTTCTTCTCCTACGACTCCCGCCTCGGCAAGCTGATCCATAATCCGCGCCGCACGGTTAAACCCGATCTTAAACACCCGTTGGAGCATTCCGATCGATGCTTTGTCTTTTTCAATGATAAACTTTCCTGCATCTACAAAGTAGACATCTTTGTCGTCCTCGGAAGATGCTCCTCCCGCAGATACATTCTGATTACTATTCACCTGCTTCTGGATCTCTTCACTGTAGGCTGCGCCTCCGCTGTTCTCTTTTAGGAAATCAACCACTGCCTGGACTTCTTTATCAGAAACAAAAGCCCCCTGAACACGTACCGGCTTCTGATAGCCAGCCGGATAGAACAACATATCGCCTTTTCCCAGCAGCTTCTCCGCGCCATTCATATCAATGATGGTACGGGAATCCACACCGGATGATACAGAAAATGCTATTCTTGATGGCATATTCGCCTTAATCAGACCGGTAATGACATTAACCGATGGTCTCTGCGTTGCAAGAACCAGATGAAGTCCTGCCGCACGCGCAAGCTGTGCCAGACGGCAGATTGCCTCTTCTACTTCTCCAGGTGCAACCATCATCAGGTCTGCAAGTTCGTCTACGATGATTACAATCTGTGGAAGTTTCTGTGCTTTATTCGGATCATCAATATCTTTAATGTTCTCGACTTTATCATTGTAACCTTTCAGATCACGGACATTATACTCGGCAAAAAGCTGATAACGTCTGTTCATTTCTGCAACCGCCCAGTTCAAAGCTCCTGCTGCCTTCTTCGGATCCGTTACAACCGGGATCATCAGATGTGGAATTCCATTATATACACTTAATTCCACCACCTTTGGATCTACCATGATCAGCTTCACATCCTCCGGTTTTGCTTTGTAGATAATACTCATAATGATCGTATTGATACAGACAGATTTACCGGATCCGGTAGCTCCTGCGACAAGCAGATGCGGCATCTTTGCGATATCTGATACCACCACTTTACCTGAAATGTCACGACCTGTCGCAAATGCGATCCGTGATCTACTTTTCTTAAATTCATCTGATTCCAGAAGATCACGCAGCATAACTGCAGTATTTTCCTTATTCGGAACTTCAATACCGACCGCTGCTTTTCCTGGAATCGGTGCCTCAATACGGATATCAGCCGCCGCCAGGTTCAGCTTGATGTCATCCGCAAGTCCTACGATCTTGCTGACTTTCACCCCCATCTCAGGCTGTAACTCATAGCGTGTGACAGAAGGTCCGCAGCTGATATTAGTGATTGTAACATTCACACCGAAGGTTTGAAGTGTCTTCTGGAGCTTTGCTGCTGTCTCCCGCAGATGCGCATCCGAATCTCCGGAGGTTTTACTTCCATGCTTCAACAGACTAAGAGGTGGAAAGCGGTATTCCCTGACCGGTTTCTCACTTTTTGCAATCGTATCTGCAACAGCAGCCACCTCTTTTGGGATATCTGCCTTAACTTTTGAATTTCCGGAGACCTGTCTTTTTATTCCGTCTTCTGTCTGCACCGCTGATAAATTTTCTTCAGCCACATCTGTCTGTATATCTTTACCGGACTCCGTCTTTTTTTCTGCTTCCTGCATCGCTTTCATCATGAGCATTTCCATAGCCGGAGCCGATAATAAATCTGCGTAGGCACTGACTGTCCGGTAAGAAACTTTCGTTCCGGTCATCA
>OLFT01002244.1_pt1 | contig 17134 bp, 9 predicted proteins | sample 1604921 | NCBI WGS metagenome assembly OLFT01 (sample SAMEA3888897, study PRJEB22519) | human gut metagenome | biome: human gut; feature: human-associated habitat; material: faeces | place: Denmark | collected 2013 | reverse complement strand
GCTAAAAAAGATGACCCATCCAGGATAATCGGCAGGCAATGCGGTCGTTTTTAATGGCTTGCACTGAAAGCAAGCCTGTTGTAATAAATCGCTTAATGCCATCTCAAATCTCCATACGTTGAAAATTTCACCAAACATACAGCCAGCTAGCGGGTGTTACCTTTCTCTCAGTGCTTCTTTCGCCCTGTTAAATGGTTTCACCAGATAATCCATTACGGTCTTTTCACCGGTTTTAATATCAACAGTGGCGATCATCCCCGGGCCAATTAAAAAACGCTTGCCGCGTTTATTTTCCAGATAGTTATGATCGGTTCGGATAAATACCCGATAGTAGTAGACGTCAGGTTTTGCCTCATCCTGGATCGTGTCCGGAGAGATAGTTTCGACAACACCATTGAGGGCGCCATAGATGGCATAATCATAGGCGGTAATTTTCACCAGTGCCTTCTGATCGGGATGAATAAATGCAATATCCCGCGGCGAAATACGCGCTTCGATCAATAACCGACCATCGATGGGTACAATATCCATCAGCTCACCGTTTGGCGCGATAACGCCGCCGATGGTATTCACTTTGATATTTTTGACGATCCCCTGCACCGGCGAGCGCACGGTCAGCCGAGCCACTGAATCTGCCCGGCCTTTAATCACTTCGGCAAGGCTGGCGACATCCGCGTTAGCTTTCGACAACTGCTCGCGGGCATCAACATAGTAGCGAGTGGTAAGGTCAATTTTCTTTAATTCAATATCGGCGGCCTGCTGACGCAAACGGAGTACTTCGACGTTACTGGCCGCACCGGTCTTAGCCAGCTTTTCATTTATCGCCAGCTCGCTATTTACCAGAGACAACGACTGCTCCAGTTGCCGCATAGACTTCGTTAATTGCTCCCTGCGGCTGTGATAGAGGCGAGTTTCTTCCGCCAGCAGTCCCGGCCAGGCCTTCAGCGATGGCGGAAAAATCAGCGGTTGGTTATTAACCTCTGCGGTCAGGCGAATGCTCGCGGCTAATGACGCGCGATATTTAGCCTGACTCTCGCCAACATTGGATTCACTGCGGGTGGGATCCAATCGTGCGACCACCTGACCTGCGGCGACCCGGCTGCCTTCGCGAACGTGCAACTCAGTTAAGATCCCGCCGTCCAGCGTTTGCAACACCTGCTCGCGCGAGCTGGGGATCACTTTTCCGGTTCCGGTGGATACTTCATCGAGCGTCGCGAACCACGCCCATACGCCTGTGACAACCAACAGCAGTGCAAGTAAAGCGATCAGGCGTCGCGAATTAACCAGTTCAGCCTCATCACGCTCGTTATCAGCCATCGCGGCAACCGGATCCGGTTCCTGTACTCGCGGGAAAATTGCAGTACTGGGTTTATTCATATGTTCACCACCTGAGCGCGCGCTTTTTCCTGCTCAAATACGGTCGCCTTCGGTTTATCCAGCGCTAACTGACCATCCTGAATAACCAGAATACGATCAACGATATTGAGCACTGCTGCTTTATGAGTGGCGATGATTAACGTGCGCTCTCCTGCCCAGCGCGCCAGTTGCTCGACGAACGCTTTTTCTGTTCGTTCATCAAAAAATGAGGTGGGTTCATCCAGCAAAATAATATTAGGGTCGCGAATGAGCGAGCGCGCCAGCAACAGGGACTGCCGCTGTCCGCCGGAGAGCCCGAGTCCCCCTTCCATCACCACATGTTCAAGACCCATAGGCAGTTTGTTGACGAACTCCAGCGCACCACACAGTTCAAGCACTTTCACCAGTTCATCATCGCTCGCCATTGGCCGCCCCAGCGTCAGATTCTCCCTTAATGTTCCATGAAACAGCCGCGCCTCCTGAGTCAGTAGCGTGGCGTTACGGCGAATGTCTGCAAGATCGATCTGTGGCAGCGAAAGATCGTCAAGCCGAAGTTCGCCTGACGCCAGCTCGACATTGCCCATCATCGCCTGCAGTAGCGTCGATTTTCCGGCGCCTATGCGCCCAAGAACGGCTATTTTTTCTCCGGCTTTAATAGAAAGTTGTTTAATTCGCAGCGGTGCGGGACCATTGTCTTTGCCGTAACGAAACTCGGCGTTACGGAATTCATAATTGCCGTGCAGAACCGCTCGGTGGACCCGCGGTTCATCCAGCCCGCCCTCTACCGGCAGCGCCATTAAATTATCCAGGCTTGCTTTCGCGACTTTCACCTGCTGCCAGCGAGCCAGTACGCCGCAGAGGGCCGTCATCGGAGCAACCATTCGGCTGGACAGCATCGATGCCGCCACCATGGCGCCAGTCGTGATGTCGCCATTAATAACCAGTGGCGCCCCTACCGCTACGACGGTGGCATACAACAGGTTCTGAATCGACATGCCCCAGCTCACCAGGCCATGAGTAACTTTGCGGGTTTTCACTCCCGATTCGGCAGTAATTGCCACATAGCTGTTCCATTGCTGCAGGAAACGGCTTTCTGCCTGCATCATTTTGATATCCGGCAACCCCTGAATGCTTTCCACTAAAATGGCGTTGCGTAGCATGCTTTCATGCTGATTTTTGTTCGCCAGCTCGGCCAGTTTTTTCTGCAGTACCAATCCCGGTAATAGCATCAGAATAGTCGCAACAGGCGCAATCCAGCTCAGCCATGGCGAGACGATAAATAACACAAGCTGGAAAAGCAGGAAAAAAGGCAAATCGGCAATGACCGTCATCATGGTCGAGGTCATCATTTCCCGTACCTGTTCAAGCTCGCGAATTTGGGAAATAAAGCTGCCTGTCGAGCGTGGAACCGCCGTATTTTTCAGCCGCAATGCGTGACCAAACACGCGATCGGAGATACGGATATCTCCACGTTTGCCTAACAGATCCGTGACGTGTCCACGGGTAATTTTCAGCATGAAGTTGAACAGGGCGGCAATTAATACACCGCTGAACAAGACATATAAAGTGGGATAAGATTGAGCAGGGATCACCCGGTCATATACCTGCATAGAAAACAGGATGCCGGCTAATGCCAAAATATTAATCGCCAGCGATGCCAGCATGACATGCATATAGGGACGCCAATCTTTTAAAACGATTTTACGCAGCCAGTCTGGCTGAAAGCGAGAGAGATAGCTTTCAGTTCTAATATCTTTCTCCGGCGAGGCCGGACGAAAAGCTACGGTGAATTCAATCTCATCTAATAAGGCGTCAAGCGGGCAGTGGCTTAGTAAAGTCAGCTCTTTGACAAAACGGATCCCGACGGAATTATGCAGATCGAAGCTTTCAATAATGCCAATCTGACCATCTTTGAGCTGTACCACAAGCGGCAGACGCCAGGCCGACATTTTCCGGTCATTGCCATTCAGAAACTGGCAATGCAATCCGGCATGGCGGCAGAGATGTTTAAGCGCATCAGGCAGCGTTTTTTGCGTCGCCCACTCCGCCGCGGCATGGAGCGTACCCGGCGAGTAACTTTGCCGATAATGGCTGGCGACAAAAGCCATAGCGTTAGCCCAATCCTGCAAATGGGGAATATCGCTGCGCTGGTGTTGTTCGCTCATGGTCGAATCTCCACACCCTGAATTCTTTGGTTATCCAGAGCAAAAACGGCGCGCATTTTCCCCGTACTGAACAGACAGTCCAGTTCCAGATTTCGCAGTTGCGCTTCAGTTAATACCTGATTAAATTGCGCCTGATAAATTTCCTGATCGACATTGAGCAGGTCGAGTAACGGACGCGTGCCAAGCTGTAAATATTGATCCTGATACAGAGCGCGAGTTTGTTCGCCAAGTAATTGCTGGCGGCGCTGGATGGCGATAGATTGTTTCAGATTTACCGCCTCGTCGCGGGAGGCGCTTAACTTCTGGCTGGCATCGAGTTGCGCGTTTCTGATCCCGGCATTAGCCGCAGATAACGTTTGCTGCGCCGCTTCGCGGGAAGCGGTGAGTGCCCCGCCCTGATAGATCGGCATTTCAACTTTTACCCATGCCGAATACTGAGTTTTATTTAAAACCGCGCTGTTGGCGTAATTATCATTGAGGTAATGCGTTACCTGAGGTTCCAGCGAGATAGTTGGCAACATTTGCGCGGTGGCATTATCTAACTGCGCCTGCGCCTGCGTAGCCTGCGCCAAAGCCGCGAGCACCGCTGGTACGGTTCGGTAATCGATTTTACTTACGCCACAGGCAGCATCCATCGCCTGCGGTACGCTTTCGGTTACGGAGGTAATACTCCCGAGACCAAGATAAGTCGCCAGCGTTGCCTTCCAGCGCTCCAGCGCCGCCTGATATTGAATAAGCGTTGCCTGCGCGCCCTCTACGCGGGTATCCGTCTGCACCACATCTGAAAGCGATGTTGCGCCGGCGTCGTTGCGCTGGCGAATAAGATCGCCAATATGTTTTAACGAATCCACCTGGGCCTGAGCTATTTTCACCAGCTTTTGATAACCCTGCATCTGTACCACTGCACCCGCGGTATCATGAGCCACTTGATCGATATTAAGCATGACCATCGCCTGCTGTTGGGCAACAGCGGCATCCGCCGCTCTGACCGAGCTGGAGACTTTGCCAAAGTCGTACAGCATTTGCGAAACAGAAACCACTAATGAAGGGGAATATCCTGAATCAGAGTAGGTATTACTATAACCATTATTCATACCCGCATTGACCTGCGGATAATATTTGGCTTTCGCTACATCAACTTTTTGCACCTGCTCCTGGAGCTTACTCACCTGTTGAGTGATAGCTGGATGCCAGTTGACTGCTGATTTTACCGCCGTGGCAATATCCACTGGACCGGCCAGATGACTTTCAGGATTGATAAGATCTTCGCTATATCCGGCAATCTGCTGACTATCGTTTAATCTCTGGGTACTGATAGTGGTGGGCGGAAAGGAGAGCTCCTCTGCCTCAACCGTTAATACCATGCTTATTGACAGGAAAATAGTGCTGCACCTGTAAACGTTGACCATCCCTTTTTTTTGAAATAGACGCATAAAATTACCTTTCAGAAAGCATACTGAAAATATGGATATACTCTTTCCGCATCATTCCTTTTATTTAACAATAGCCCGTCGTTCTCGGGTTTGTTTTTTCTTTCTCCTTTTTTTGGTAAACGCCATAACGGCAGCACATCCCTGTGCCACCATTCCCATCGACATATTTAGTTCGAATTGTTGGTATCAATCAGCTCATCGAGCGAATTGATATGGACCCCCTGTAGCGTAATCAACGTCGCAGGTTGATGAGTGGTTCCACCGTTACCATCGCGATCAATAGACACCACGGTATTTCCGCCAACATAACTCAGAGTAATATAGTCACCCAGCGTATCGCTGGAACCATTCCAGCCGACCAGCAGCGCCGAAATATCGATATGGTCTCCCTGCGCGACTGAGAAATCGCTCCAGGTATCGCTACCATTGCCTCCTGTGTCGTCATCCGCCAGCAGGTTGTAAACCAGCGTATCGGCTCCCACTCCCATGCTGAAGGTATCATCGTAAGCGGTACTGTGAACGCTATCGTCATTGACGCTGCCGGCGATCTGCGGATGCAGATCGATGGTCAGGTTCGCCGTCGAACTGCCGCCATCACTACTGATAAGGGTATAGGTAAACGTCTCCTTAGCCGTTATAGCGTCGGTATTGACACCATTGTTCAACTGATAGGTGTAACCTCCTTCCCCATTAATGGTCAGGATCCCATATTCACCATACAGCACCGCATTTCCATTAGATGCGCTGGTCCCCGTATCGTTAGTTACCGTGCCATCCGAATGGAAGGTCCAGTTGGTCACGACGCCCAGATTATTTTCGCCACTTATCGTAAAGCCGCTATGCAGCGAACCAAGCGTATCCGGTGTGCCATTCGCATCGGAACCGTCGAGGATATTGCCTGCCACGGATTGCGCGACCGTCAGATGCGCATCGGTATGGATCTCGGTTCCTGTCACGCTCGCTGACAGGCTGTAGGTCATCGCCGGGCCAGCCTGCATCGTATGACTAATACTCAGCGTATAATCACCTGCCGCCAGTTGTACCGGGTTGCTGCCGTTGACCAGGTTTAGCGTCGCGGTAGCCGAATCCGCCCCCGGGCTCAAGAGGGTACCGTTGAGGGCCATCTCCAGAGGCCCCGTCCACACCGTGACATCTGTCGTGACTCCACCAACGGTCACATGATGGATTAACGTGACCGTTCCGGAAAGATCGCCATTCAGTAGTGAAAGGCCACTGGTTCGGTTACCACTCAGGTTGAGAGTGATAGACGCCCCATCCACCTCCCGGCCTTCCGCGATGGTAAAGTTCTGGCTTGTTACTTTCACCGCCGAGGTCGCGCCAGTCGGTACCGCAGCGTTCGTCACCGCAAGATTACTGACGCTTTGCGTCCAGGTGGCCGCTTGCATTGCCGTCGGCGCCGACAGGGAAACGATATCATCAATCGCCACCGCCGGTGTCGATTCAATATTCATCGTCAACGTAGTCGATGAAGTCTGACCCAACGCATCTTCTATCGTATAGGTGAAGACATCGCTTTGACCGGCGCCCGTTGTACCATTGGCATGATAGCTATAACTACCGTCCGCCTTGATGAACAGCGTTCCCCAGGTGCCATTTATAGTGACGCCCTCAGGGGTGACGGTTTCTACCTGCGAACCAAACTGGACGCTGCTTACGGTAATCCCGTTTCCGGTATCGCCGACATCACCATCGCTATCAGTATGCAGAACATTACCCGTCACATATTTGGCCGAATCAGCCACCTCCATACTAATACTGGTGCCCAAATTGAGATTCAGAATCGAGCCGATCACCCCTCCTGTGGTGGGTGACGAAATAACGACCATATAGTTACCGGCGCCAATTCGTTCGAACTCTCCTCCCCCCGCATACTCAAGGCTTAATCCAAGGAGACCTGTCGGCGTTGCTGTAATTCCATCCTTAATGACCCCGACAATCTGGTTCGTATCGGTATTGACCAGAATAAGATCCAGAGTGACAGCGCCAAGCGCGATGCTAAGGGCGGTAGACCCCGAAACGCCTAACGTCACATCCTGTTCAGTCCCCTCGGCCACGGTAAACTTAAAGCCATTAGTCGGAAGCGCGACATTCACGGTATTCAGTAACGACAGGCCCGCCACCTGAACGACATTGCCCCCTTGAATATCAAGATTATCCTCGACATTGCCGACGTAATAAGCCTGCGTATCAGGGTTGGCCTGGGCGGTTTCGATCTCCTGACCAATATTAATGGTCAGGGTCGTGGTGGATTGCAGTCCATTACCATCCGTAATGGTGTAGGTAAATACATCTGCATTACCTGCTGACCCCGCCTTACCTGATGCCTGATAGCTATAGCTGCCGTCAGCGTTAATAGTCAGGACACCGTAAGCACCGGTTACCGATATTGTGCCGCCATCCACGGAGACAGTCTCGCCTGCGGCAGTGGTGGCCGTTACCGACGTTACCGTAAGATCGGTACCGCTATCGGCCATATCGCCGTTGTCGGATCCCTCCAGTACGTTGCCTGTAACGGTACTTCCGCTATAACCGAGCGAGTCTGTTACCGTTGCCTCAACGAAGGTGGCAACGCCTGCCCCTGCCAGCGTGTTGATCAGGCTCACCAACACCCCATCAGAATTGGGTGAGGATATCGCCAGCGCATAGTTACCAGCAGGCAGATTCTCAAAGGAAGCGGTGCCGCTATAGACCAACCCACCAAGCAAGGTTGCGCTAATACTCACGCTCCCCGGGTCGATAGCAACAACGCGTCCCGTAGCGATATCAATCACCGACAGATCGGCTGTCAGCGTATTTCCCGCCCCCAGCAGATTGACTATCGACGTTAACAGTCCTGCTGTTGAAAGCAGAGAAACGCCACTGACATCAACCGTCATATCTTCTGTCGTGTTGTTATCCACGTTGAAGCGGAAACTACTGCCAGACAACAGCGACACATTAATCGTGCTCAACAGCGAGACACCAACCAGTTGCGAGAGATTGCCTTCAGTGCCATTAAGGTTGCCATACTGCTGAATAATCTCAGAACTATTAGTATCAGGTATTGCCTCAACGGAATCGGAGTCGCTGTCGGAGTCGGAGTCAGAATCCGAGTCGCTGTCAGAGTCCGAGTCGGAGTCAGAATCGGAGTCAGAATCCGAATCCGAGTCGCTGTCAGAGTCGGAGTCGCTGTCAGAGTCCGAGTCACTGTCGGAATCCGAGTCACTGTCAGAGTCAGAGTCGCTGTCGGAATCGGAGTCGCTGTCGGAATCCGAATCGCTGTCTGAGTCGGAGTCGCTGTCGGAATCCGAATCGCTGTCAGAGTCGGAGTCACTGTCGGAATCCGAGTCGCTGTCTGAGTCGGAGTCAGAATCGCTGTCAGAATCCGAGTCACTGTCCGAGTCCGAGTCGCTGTCGGAATCTGAATCGCTGTCAGAGTCGGAGTCGCTGTCCGAATCCGAGTCGCTGTCGGAATCCGAGTCACTGTCAGAGTCCGAGTCGCTGTCGGAGTCAGAATCGGAGTCGCTGTCAGAATCGGAGTCACTGTCAGAGTCGGAGTCGCTGTCGGAATCCGAGTCACTGTCGGAATCAGAGTCGCTGTCGGAGTCCGAATCGCTGTCAGAGTCCGAATCGCTGTCGGAGTCCGCATCGCTGTCAGAATCCGAGTCACTGTCTGAATCCGAGTCGCTGTCGGAATCCGAGTCGGAGTCAGAGTCCGAGTCGGAGTCCGAATCCGAATCCGAGTCGCTGTCAGAGTCCGAGTCGCTGTCAGAATCCGAGTCGGAATCAGAGTCGCTGTCAGAATCCGAATCGCTGTCAGAATCCGCATCACTGTCAGAATCCGAGTCGCTGTCAGAATCAGCATCGGCATCACTTTCGCTGCCGCCAGGGTCAGTATCGCTGTCTGAGTCAGAATCCGAATCACTATCAGCATCGGAGTCTGTATCATCAATGTTAGAATGAGATGAGTGATCTTTATCAGATGATCCCGCAATCATCGCGCCCACCCCCAGCAGTGCCGCCCCAGCCATTACCCATGGAGCAATGCTACCACCAGAACTGCCAGCAACTAGTAATCCTGAAATATCGCTGATGAGAGAATAATGGGCATCGCTGGTTCCTGCCCCTTCAAGCCACCACAGAGCCCCACTATCGTCATCCTGTAAAACTAAATCGCTATGATGCCCACTGGCATCATTAACAAAAAAGTTTTTCAGCGTAAGCGTACTGCCATCGTTTATCTTCAGAACAAGATCATTACCTTGCCTCGAGAACGAACTGATGTCCTCTCGCTTAATATGCAACACGACAACTGACTGCGTGTTCAAGTTAACTTGATTACCATCGATGGTGTATTTCACACCTGTGTCTTTTGCTGTGATATTTATATTTTTCATCAGGACGCACCCTTGGGATGAAGACGCAGTCAGAGGTTTTGAGATAATTCTTACTTATGCATCTTATTAGATATACCAGAAACCACGGGGCCGCAAGGATGTTAAGAAACAAAACTGAAATACATTGAAACAAAACAACTGATTGATAAATAAGACAATAAAACAGAAAACCACACTTCTATACTCTTTTATTTTTCATGCCAGGTTTTCATTTCATTAAGAACTCGTTTGGCAAAAAAAAATTATACTTCCTGGCTTCGTCATATCTTTCTATCGTTTTTTTTCATCGCCCACCTCAAAAAATGAGACCTTTGTCACGGAATTGCAATATTCAAATCACCTCCTTTTTTTAATAATTAAAATAATTACCGTATTAATAACCTTAATTAAAACATGCCTTAAAAAAATGAAAAAATTCGAGTTTGAGTGTTTTTTTATTATTCCACATAATTAGCATGGCCATCTGTGATTAATAAAGGCATTATGTTCCACAAGGTTATTTCCACTCTATAAATTTTCAAATGAACAACGAAACGTTTCGCTAAGAAAACATAAATAATGCGAATTTTATTTATTAGAGAGGATAAAAAAACCCGCTAATGCGGGTTATTTTTACTTAGCCAGCCCCAGTCGCGGTAGCTCAATTGCCGGACAACGATCCATCACCACGTTTAACCCGGCTTCTCGGGCCAGCACCGCGGCCTGTTCATTGATCACCCCCAGCTGCAGCCACAGCGTTTTCGCGCCGATAGCAATCGCCTCCTGCGCCACGCCCCATGCTGCTTCTGAATTACGGAAGACATCAACCATGTCGACCTTTTCCGGAACATCGGCAAGCGTTCCATAGCCCTGCTGCCCCAACAGCGTCTTGCCTGCCACCTTCGGCGAAACCGGGATAACGTGATACCCCTGATCCAGCAGATACTTCATGACCCGGTAGCTAGGACGGTCAGGTTTGTCGCTGGCGCCGACCAGCGCAATCGTCCGTGTCGAGGTCAGGATTTCGGCAATATCGTTCTCTTTCATGGTTTCCTCCTGCTATTTCACCTAAGTGTATGCTAATCCGCAGCAGGGGGCCATCCAGGCTAACCCGCAGATTCAGCAAAATTTTCATCCCTGATGCTTGCAGCGACAGCCACATTCAGTAATCTGTCAGCAGGTCAAAATGCGGAATGAAAATATGGAACTGACAACACGTACCCTGCCTGCGCAAAAACATATCGCGCTGGTGGCTCACGATCACTGTAAAGATATGCTGATGAAATGGGTTGCTCGCCATCAGGCGCTGCTGGCACAACATGTTTTGTACGCCACCGGCACTACCGGCAACCTGGTCTCCCGGGCTACCGGGCTGGAGGTCAATGCCATGCTGAGCGGCCCGATGGGCGGCGACCAGCAGGTGGGTGCCCTCATTTCAGAAGGGAAAATCGACGTGCTGATCTTCTTCTGGGATCCGCTGAACGCCGTTCCCCACGACCCGGATGTCAAAGCCTTGCTGCGTCTGGCCACGGTCTGGAACATTCCGGTCGCCACTAACGTCTCCACCGCTGACTTTATTATCCAGTCGCCGCACTTCGCTCAACCGCTCGATATTCTGATCCCGGATTATCCGCGATATCTTGCCGAGCGCCTGAAATAATCGAACCGCGATCACGGCTTTCTGGCCACAGGCACATCCAGCGCCTGCAGGATCTCGACAAACGGCGACGGTTGCGCCTTGTTAAATAACAGCCACACCCGGTGACGGGCACGGGTTATGGCCACGTACAGCAGTCGACGTTCCTCCGCATCCGGAAAATCTTCCGGTTGCGGCAGGAGCGCCTCCTCTATGATCGACTCGCGCGCTGGAGCCGGAAACGCATCCACTCCCTCCTGCAGTCCCAGCACAATGACATAGTCGGCCTGTTGACCTTTGCTGGCGTGAATAGTCATAAAATCAAGCTGGAGGTGCGGCCAGCGCGTCGCCGCTTTATCAAGCGCCTCGGGCTTCAGATGATGGTAGCGGGCAAGCAGCAGGATCCGCTGCTCGGGCTTAACGTAACCGCTCAATTTATCCAGAAGATCGTCCAGCTTATCGTCGGCTAACAGCGTGACGGCCTTTTTATCTCCCGCGGTCAGGCTGTTCAGCGGTTTGCTTAACTGATGGGGATTCTGCTGGATAAAACCATTGGCTATTTCGCCGATACGCCCGTTAAAGCGATAGGTGGTATCCAGCGCACAGCAGTCCCCTTCGCCAAAGTAGTGGTTGAACGCGGTGGTCAGGGAGAGCTGCGCCCCGCTGAACCGGTAAATCGCCTGCCAGTCATCGCCAACGGCAAAGAGCGTGGTTTGGCTATTTTGCCGGCGTAACGCGGCCAGCAGCGAGGCTCGCTGCGGCGAAATATCCTGAAATTCATCCACCAGAATGTGTTTCCACGGGCTAACGAAGCGGCCTTTATCGAGAATATTGACCGCCTGATGGATCAGGCCGGAAAAATCGACTGCATTCTCCGCCTTCAGCGCCGCCTTCCACTCTTTCAGCAGGGGCGACATCAGCTTCACCCGTTTACTGAACAGATCGCGTACCGCATCCGGCGCGCCGGCGATCATCTCTGCCTGGGAGCCGCCGTGCATGCGCATCAGGCTGACCCAGCGGTCAAGCCGGCTGGCCATCCGCCGCTGCACCTTTTTATCCTGCCAGAAGTCCCCCTCCGGCAGTTGCCAGCCCATCTCCTCTTCCAGCCACAGGCGCCAGCCTTTCGCCTGCGCTTTTTTCTCCTGGCACTGCTTTTGCCAGCTTTTCAGCAGCAATGCGTGGCGGGCCGCAGTATCGCTTTCCAGCTTACTGATGGTGGGCACTTTTTTGCTGCCCTGCTGAATAATATGCAGCGCCAGCGAGTGGAAGGTGCGGGCGGTAATATCGTCTGATGCCAGACGCTCGCGGATCCGCTCATCCATCTCCTGCGCCGCCTGGCGGCCAAATGCCAGCAGCAGAATTTGCTCTGCCGCCGCTTCTCCCCGCGCCAGCAGCCAGCCCGCTCGAGCCACCAGCACCGAGGTTTTACCACTGCCCGCTCCCGCCAGCACCAGCAGGGAGTGCTCGCCGTTCACCACCGCTCGCGCCTGCGACGGATTGAGCGGGGAGGATTCCACTCCGTTAAAAAAGCCGCGATACTGTTCCAGCATCGCCTCGGTAAAGGCCTGGTTATGGGCCTGACGCGCCGCTTCAATATCCCCTAACCAGCGCTGACATTCCCGCCACAGCTCCCGGCAGTTATCAAAGGCGTCAAGCCGGCTGGTGGGCATCGGCAGCCCGGTTAACGCATGGCGAATATTATCCTGAACATCCGCCACCTGCTGACGCGTCAGCCACTTCCCTTCTGCCCGGGTGCGTTCGATAGCTGTCAGCTGCTGCTTCAGCACCCCGGCGGCGATATCGCTCATTTCCGTGCTCCACTGCTGCCAGAGCGTGTGTAAATGGTGATAAAAGCGCTGCGTTTCGCTCCATTCGGTACCGTGCAAACGCACGACTTTATCGTCCGGCAGCACAAACTCCAGTTCGCCCCAGACCAGACCGCGCTTACAATGCACTGACAATAACTGATTGAAAGGGATAAGATACTCATGACGATCGCCGGAAACCTTTACCCCGGCATTCAGTAACTGCACCCTGTCATAAGGATGCTGAGCCATGCGTTTGCCCAATGTTGTCGCTTTAAGTTCCATATAATGTCGATTTTCAATCAGGGTGGATTGTTTTTCAGTTTAACCGCCCCGGACCAGGTGCTCCAGCGCAAAAAAACGTTACAATTGTCAGGTCTTATTATCCACAGGGCAAAACCGAGGCTTTATGCGTACCATTCTGAATATTTTGAACTTTATCCTTGGCGGTTTCGCCACCACTTTAGGCTGGCTGCTCGCCACCCTGGTCAGCATTATGCTGATCGTCACGCTGCCGCTGACTCGTTCCTGCTGGGAAATCACTCGCCTTTCGTTATTTCCCTATGGTAACGAGGCGATTCATGTTGATGAGCTCGAGCCAGGTCGCCAAAACAGCCTGCTGAACGCCGGCGGCACCATCCTGAACATTCTGTGGTTCATTTTTTTCGGCTGGTGGTTGTGCCTGATGCATATTTTCAGCGGCATCGCCCAATGCCTGACTATCATTGGCATCCCGGTGGGGATCGCTAATTTTAAAATCGCCGCCATCGCCCTCTGGCCGGTGGGTCGCCGGGTCGTCTCTGTGGAAACCGCGCGCGCAGCGCGCGAAGCCAATGCGCGTCGTCGCTTTCAGTAACCGAATGGAACACGGACATGATTAGCCCCCTGCTACGCCGCTACACCTGGAACAGCGCCTGGCTTTATAACGTACGCATTTTTATTGCGCTCTGCGGCACGACGCTGTTTCCCTGGTGGATCGGCGAAGTCAAACTGACCATCCCCCTCACCCTCGGCGTCGTGGCCGCGGCGCTGACCGACCTTGATGACCGTCTGGCGGGCCGTCTGCGCAACCTCGCCATTACTCTGGTTTGCTTTTTTATCGCCTCCGCCTCCGTGGAGCTGCTGTTTCCGTGGCCGCCGCTGTTTGCCCTTGGTCTGACCGTGTCTACTATCGGCTTTATTTTGCTTGGCGGCCTCGGACAGCGCTATGCGACCATTGCCTTCGGCGCCCTGCTTATCGCCATCTACACCATGCTCGGCGTCACGCTGTACGATCACTGGTATCTGCAGCCGTTATTCCTGCTGGCGGGAGCCGTGTGGTACAACCTGCTGACGTTGTCCGGCCATCTGATTTTTCCAATTCGTCCACTGCAGGACAACCTGGCGCGTAGCTATGAGCAACTGGCCCGCTATCTGGAGCTCAAGTCCCGGCTGTTTGATCCAGACCTTGAGGATGAGAGCCAGGCGCCGCTGTACGATCTGGCCCTCGCCAACGGCCAACTGGTGGCGACCCTTAACCAAACCAAGGTCTCACTGTTGACCCGACTACGAGGCGACCGGGGACAGCGTGGTACTCGTCGTACGCTGCAGTATTACTTTGTGGCCCAGGATATTCATGAACGCGCCAGCTCATCGCATATTCAGTACCAGACCCTGCGCGACCAGTTCCGCTACAGCGATGTGATGTTCCGTTTCCAGCGCATGCTTTCGATGCAGGCGCAGGCCTGCCAGAAACTCTCGCGGGCGATTCTGCTGCGCGAACCCTATCAACATGATGCCCATTTCGAACGGGCGTTTATGCATCTCGATGCGGCACTTGAGCGCGTACGCGCCAGCGGCGCATCCGATGAGCAGCTCAACGCCCTTGGCTATTTACTCAATAACCTGCGCGCCATTGATGCTCAGCTGGCCACGATTGAATCGGTGCAAACCACCGCGCCCGCCGGGAGTAATACAGAGACGCTGCTGGCCGACGACAGGCTCGGCGGACTGAACGATATCTGGCTGCGCCTGCAGCGCAATATGTCGCCAGAGTCAGCCCTCTTTCGCCACGCGGTGCGTATGTCGCTGGTGCTCTGCGCCGGCTATGCCTTTATCCAGTTTACCGGGCTTCAGCACGGCTACTGGATCCTGCTGACCAGTTTGTTCGTCTGTCAGCCGAACTATAACGCCACCCGCCATCGCCTGGCGTTGCGGATCATCGGCACGCTGGTCGGGGTGGCGATCGGCCTGCCGGTCCTCCTGCTGGTACCGTCGGTTGAAGGGCAGCTGCTGCTGATCGTCCTCACCGGCGTGCTGTTCTTCGCCTTTCGTAACGTGCAGTACGCCCATGCCACCATGTTTATTACGCTGCTGGTGCTGCTGTGCTTTAACCTGCTTGGCGAAGGTTTTGAAGTCGCGCTGCCGCGCATCATTGATACGTTGATCGGCTGCGCCATCGCCTGGGCGGCGGTCAGCTTCATCTGGCCGGACTGGAAATTCCGCAACCTGCCGCGAGCGCTGGACCGGGCGCTAAACGCGAACTGCCGTTATCTGGATGCCATCCTGGAGCAGTACCACCAGGGCCGCGACAACCGGCTGGCCTACCGTGTCGCACGCCGTGACGCCTACAACCGCGATGCTGAGCTGGCTTCCGTCGTCTCGAACTTGTCGACGGAACCACGGGCGGATGCCGCCCAGCGTGAGACCGCCTTTCGCCTGCTGTGTCTCAATCATACCTTCACCAGCTACATTTCCGCTCTCGGCGCGCATCGGGAAAAACTGTCCACGCCGGACATCCTCGCCCTGCTCGATGATGCGGTCTGCTATGTGGATGATGCCCTGCATCATACCCCAGCGGATGAACAGCGGGTGCAGAAGGCGTTGACCAGCCTGCAAAGCCGGATCCACCATCTGGAGCCTCGCGCGGACAGTAAAGAGCCCCTGGTGTTACAGCAGATTGGCCTGCTGCTGGCGCTGTTGCCTGAAATCTGCCGCCTGCAGCAGCGGGTACACGCTCAAACGGAATAACCGTTGTCCATTAGCGAGCAGACGCCCATTCCAGAAGCTCCTGACGCCGTGGCGTCGGGAGCGCGGCGGCATGAACGCCAACGATAGCCCCCTCCAGCGCCAGCAAGACGTTGTGCGATAGAGAAGCATTGTTCTCGCGCAGCTTTAGCCAGGCCTGGCGGGCGCCCACCTCCCGTAGTGCTAACACGTCTGGAATGCCCGAGTGAATCAGCTGCAACTCCATATGAAAGCTGATATTGGGTAAATCCTTCAGGCGTCCCGACGACCGGCGGCGATATTTTTCACGCTGGGCGCTCTGCCACGACATCAGCGACAAGCGGAAAAGCTGTTTCTCATCGCGCCACAAGGCATCGTCGATTTGATAATACTTTAGCGGCACGATGCGCCCGTGTCGGCGCAGCATCAATAAAGGATTATGGTGTTCTACCCGATAGGCAGCGCTCTGCTCGCAGGCCTTTAGATAAATATTCCCCTCTGCCACCATCGCAAACACGGTATCTTCGATAGCCAGGCTGTAGCCGCCAAACAGGGGGCGAGAGTGAAGTTGGCCCAGCGGAGAGACGCAGGCCTGAAATTGCGGGAGCCGCGGACATACGAGTTTTCTCATGATCATTCCTTTGTGAATCATGTAATTAAACTTAAGTTGTTAACGGATCCGCTAAGGGAAAACATAAGGGACTTCCCTGACAGCAGCAAGATGATTTTTGCCTGCTTTTCCACCAGAATGCGGTTTTGCGAGACGCTTTCAGAAAATTGCAGCTGTTGCTGCAACTGGCAGGCAGGAGAAAAAGGATTAGCCGGTGTTAAGGATGGTGTTGCGAGTAGCCGCAAACCTGTATCGTCAGGATGGCTGAAAGCGATTAAATTTCCACCAGCAAAATGACAAATTGCGGTTGATCTTTTCCCCTGGCGGATATACTGTATATGCATACAGTAACTACAGGCGGGATAGACTATGTTTACTTCAGCTCATGCAAACCGTTCAGCACAGGCCTCTGCTCCGGCAGCCCACTACGCTCATCGTTCTGGCGAACAGGCCGCCAATGGGCTGATCAGTGAAATTGTCTATCGTGAAGATCAACCCATGATGACACAGTTGTTGTTGCTACCTTTATTACAGCAGTTGGGTCAACAGTCTCGCTGGCAGCTGTGGCTTACGCCGCAACAAAAGCTTAGCCGTGAGTGGGTTCAGTCCGCCGGTCTGCCGCTGTCTAAGGTCATGCAAATTAGCCAGCTCTCCCCCAGTCACACTTTAGACTCGATGATCCGCGCCCTGCGTACCGGTAACTATAGTGTGGTTATCTGCTGGCTGGCGGAGGAGTTAACCGCTGACGAACATGAGCGTCTGGTGCAT
>OLFT01002243.1_pt1 | contig 17141 bp, 11 predicted proteins | sample 1604921 | NCBI WGS metagenome assembly OLFT01 (sample SAMEA3888897, study PRJEB22519) | human gut metagenome | biome: human gut; feature: human-associated habitat; material: faeces | place: Denmark | collected 2013 | reverse complement strand
TGGCTGACCAGCTTTTTATTCAGGGAAGTGAGTGACTGCTTCAGTGCGTCATATCCGTCCCCCTGAACATAAACCTTGTCACAGCGTGATGTGATGATCGGAGTCTGGTCTGCGTCATCCCATTCCCCGTCATATTCCCCGTTTACCGCGATGGGGATTGGGGCGAGACGGTCCGCCCTGGCATCCACGTCCGTATTCCCGTTCTGATCTGTGCCCGACAAGTTCTCCGCCGTGCTTTCCGGCTCACTTTCCGCCTTGAGTCCTGTCTCGCTGCTCTCCTGTGTCGTCTCCGCTGCCGTATCCACCGTCACTGTATCTTTTTTCTGGCAGCCAGTCATGAGACTCACCGCGATCAGAAGATATAATCCATATTTTCTCATACTTTCCCCCTCTTTATCAATTTTTATAACCTCTCGATTTTATTTGCGTCAGACATGCGGCATTCATGTTCTGTTTCCCTTTGCAGCTGAAATTCACCTGTATCAGGACTATTTCTTTTTACATCCTTATCTTACCGCATACACTCAAAGGAATCCATTTCTTTTCCCTTACGAATTCTTAAAACAAAGCGGAAGAAAACAGAAAGTACAGCGGATCTCCCCTTTTCGCAAAAAATCTCAGCATATTCAGGCATAAAAATACCGGAAACAGGCAGCTTCCCATTTCCGGCATTTTCATTATATTCTCATATATCCATTTTATTCGCGCACCACGCCTCTACAACATCCAGTCCTTAAGGACATCGTGATCCCGCAGAAGTTTTCCAATGATCGTCTTATCGATCTTTCGGAGCAGCGGCTTTTTCAACATCTCAAACGGCATCGGAAGCTTCATCTCAAGCGGGGACTTTCCGTCCATGAGTTTCACCGTGCTGTCCAGGAGCTCTCTTACATCGTAGACACTGCCCCATACCTCCGGCACACCGCGGTCCACTCCACAGAGTCCGTATACTGCCTCCATGGCGGTACGGACAGAGTACTCTGTGGTGAAAATCGTATCTCTCGGAGTCTCTGCAAACTGTCCGAGGAAGGCGGCGTTTACAGATCCGTCCGGAATTACATCCGGGCGGTCTCCGGCAGCTCTCGGCATAAAGAACGCTGTGATATATGGCATCATGGTCGGCGTGCAGTTGCACTCTTCTCCTGCCAGTCTCCCGATGTCCTCCACCGGGATTCCGAGATGATACAGCCACTCGGCGGTGATCTCCTTACCGGTACACTCCTTCATGGGTTTCTTCACATAGTCGCCCGGGACATCGGTGAACAGGCTGTATACCCATACACACACCTCGTCCTTCTTCTGATTCTTGAACTGTCCCTGGCGGTTGATGGTCCAGCTCAAAAGCCACTTGGAATCGCGGCAGCTCACGATACCGCCGGTAACAACTTTGCCTGTCCTCGGGTCGCGCTTGCAGATTTTCTTGATCTGGTCGATGATCTCTTCATTTGCGGTGGTGACCGTCGCAGACTCCCAGTTCGTCTTCTCGATATCGGAGCAGAATTTTTCCGGATGACCGAAGGACGGATCCTGTGCTGCAATTTTCTTCCAGAGGCTCCAGCAGCCGCTGCTTCTCACTTCCGCGTCACCCACCGGCGCATGGTTCTGGTCACCGTAGATCGTCCCTTCTGTACAGCTTCCGTTTGTGATAAACACAAGGTCCTTTTCCGTCAGCGGGATCTCCGTGTCCCCGTTCTTCGTGCGGCACTCGATAGCGCGGGCCGTCTTCTTTCCGTCCGTGATCTCAAAGCGGACGTTTGTGACCTCTGTGCCGAACCGAAACTCCACGCCTGCCGCCTCCAGGTATTTCTGCATCGGCAGAATCAGGGATTCGTACTGGTTGTAGCGGGTGAATTTCAGAGCGGAGAAGTCCGGAAGGCCGCCGATATGGTGGATAAATCTCTGGAAGTACCGCTTCATCTCCAGGGCGCTGTGCCAGTTTTCAAAGGCGAACATGGTTCTCCAGTAAAGCCAGAATTGGGAGCCGAATACCTCATCATCGAACACATCCTCGATGGTTTTGTCATAGAGATCCTCATCCTTCGTGAAGAAGAGCTTCATGATCTCCATACTGCCCTTCTGGCTCAGACCAAACTTTCCGTCCGTATGGGCATCCTCGCCGCGGCGCTCTGTGGCACGACAGAGAGAATAGTTCGGGTCATGCTTGTTTAACCAGTAATACTCATCGAGAACGGACGCGCCTGGAACCTCCAGGGACGGGATGCTGTGGAACAGATCCCAGAGGCACTCGAAATGATCCTCCATTTCGCGGCCGCCGCGCATCACATATCCTCTTGTCGGATCATCGATTCCGTCGCAGGCACCTCCGGCGATATCCATGGCCTCTAAGATGTGGATGTTCTTTCCCGGCATCTGGGCATCGCGGACGAGAAAGCATGCCGCTGCCAGGGATGCGAGACCGCTTCCCACAAGGTACGCGGACTTCTCCTCGATTCCCGCCGGCTTCTCCGGGCGGGCGAACGCTTCGTAGTTTCCGTTTGTGTAGTAGATTCCCTTGCTGTTCTTATCATGTTTTCCGAGTTCTGTGTTGCGGTAATCGGATCTGCTTCCATGGGAAGTCTTTTTCATCTTATCCATTTCCATGTTTCCGCGCTTCTTCGCCGCGAGTACCGCTGTGATTCCAGCTCCGGCCGCCAGAACTGCTCCGGCTTTCCATCCTTTTTTGCTCATCGTTTCTGGTTTCCTTTCCTGTTTATTTCATTTCTACATTCCGTATCATGTAGTTTTCATAACTATATTGCTGCTTTTGATAGTAATCCTTTCCACGGGCTTTGTCAAGCTTTCCATTCAAATATTTTGAACGCAAAAGTTTTTTCTGCGCTTCCCGCCTTTTATCTTCTCCTTTTTTCTGATTTTCATTCAAAAAGTACCCCGCCCGCTGTCTCTATAGGGGCAGCGAACAGGGTACTAAAAAGGGGAGGATAAGTATTAATCTTTTTCTTTTGTACTGGTCATAGGATTGCCCGTTTTTCCGTTTTTATACATTCATCATTGATTTTCCATACACATTTTTTTATAATAAGCTTACGGAATACATTCAGATTGGAGAATACAGAAATCATGAAAAATCTTGTAATCGGACAGTCCGGCGGACCTACCGCCGTCATCAACGCGAGCCTTTATGGTGCGGTAAAAGCATTCAGGGAATCCGGCGCGGACGGACATGTTCTCGGAATGATCAACGGAATCGAGGGATTCCTCGCTGACCATGTGATGGACCTTTCCACGGACCTCTCTGACAAGGAACTTGAGCTCTTAAAGCTCACTCCGGCCGCATACCTTGGTTCCTGCCGTTATAAACTTCCGGCAGATTTAGACAGTGAAGTTTACCCTGCGATCTTCGATAACTTCCGTGAGATGAACATCGGATACTTCCTCTATGTGGGCGGAAACGACTCCATGGATACCGTGGACAAGCTCTCCCGCTATGCGGAGAAGATTGGAAGCGATGTGAAATTCATCGGAATCCCGAAGACCATCGACAACGATCTTGTCCTCACCGACCACACACCGGGCTTCGGAAGCGCCGCAAAGTATGTTGCCTCCACCGTCCGCGAGATCGTCCTCGACGCCTCCGTCTATCAGCAGAGATCCGTCACCATCGTCGAGATCATGGGACGCCACGCAGGATGGCTCACCGCTGCTTCCAGGCTTGCAAGAAAATATGAGGGCGACAACCCATGCCTTATCTACCTCCCGGAGACTCCGTTCTCCTTAGAGCAGTTCTATAATGACCTGGACGCTGCATTCAAGAAATCCCCGAACCTCGTTGTCTGCGCCTCCGAGGGAATTGCCGATGAGGGCGGCACCTTTGTCTGCGAGTACTCCGACGCAGCGAAGCTCGATTCCTTCGGTCACAAGATGCTCACCGGCTGCGGTGAGGTCTTGGAAAGCTTTGTCCGCGACAAGTTCGGCGTGAAAGTCCGCTCCATCGAGTTAAATGTCAACCAGCGCTGCAGCGGCATGATGGTATCTGAGACGGATATCGAGGAAGCTGCCATGGCAGGCGCTGCCGGTGTGAAGGCAGTTCTCGCCGGGGAGACAAAGAAGATGATCGCCTTCAAGCGTGACTCCGACATGCCGTACAAGATGCACTGCACACCGGAGGATGTAAGCCTCATCTGCAATCAGGAAAAGAAATTCCCAAAGGAATGGATCAACGCGGCAGGAAACGATATCACCGATGACTTCTCAGCTTACGCTCTCCCGCTGATCCAGGGCGAGCCGAAGCGCGTGATGGAGAACGGGGTGCCGAAATACCTGTACAGAAAGTAAGTTTGGTATTATCACCCATAACCGCGAATTTTAACAAAACTCTTCAACAAAAGCAAAAGCCCGTGAAAACATGCTTCCACGGGCTTTTTCCTTTTCTTTCCTTGGTAAGAACTCTCCCACTTCCTGTCCCAGACTTATTCAAGATCGAAACAGCCCTGCACCGCTGCCAAACGAAATCCACTTTTCCATTTAACTGCTGCACAGAGCTGTTTATTTTTCATATTCCATTAATTCACTTCACTGATATCCATCAGCCCGCACCCGTCATAGAAGAACTTTAAAATCTCCTGGCAGGTCTTTCCCTGCTTTGCCATGCCCTGGGCACCGTTCTGGCTCATGCCGACACCGTGTCCGAAGCCGCCTCCGTAGATTGTGAAGGTCGTCACCTGATTTTCATCGGTTCCGTTGTTCTCGATATAGATGAAACCGCTGGGAAGCGTATCCCATCCCGTAGATGTGGAACCGTCTTTCCTGTTGTATACAAGTGATACATTTCCGAGAATGCTGCGGATCCTGCTCTGCCCGGAAAATGTCTTGGAACCTTCCGTTCCAACGACCTTCAGGGTCTTCGCGTATCCACCCGCTCCCCTGGATGTGATCGTAAGTCCCGTGATCCTGCCGACCCCGCCGATCTTTTCGTCCAGGATCGTGCTGGTGGTCTTCGTGTTCCAACGGAACATCGGGAAGTCAGAGTCGTAGGCATCTGTGTTCTCGTCCTTGATAAAGCTCTCAAAGGCCTCGTTGGATGTCAGATCCAGCTTCTTCGCCTTGTTGTTGATCGTGACTGCCCTGAGGTACGGCGTGTTGGACGCATCCGCTCCCCACACACTTCCGTCGGTTCCATGCCCGTCAGATGTGGAGTAATAGAACGCCTCGATGGGATCCCCGTTGTATTCCAGAAGCTGACCAAAGGTCTCATTCACAGCGGTATCCGTGGAATCGAAGGTCAGCGTGTTGTTGTACACCTGGAAATTCGTGCTGTCATCCACATGGGCACCGTAGGTCGAGTAGGCATTGCCCTGAATCTGCCTCCATGCGTAGGTTCTCGCACAGACCGCCTGGGCCTTCAGCGCCTCCAGCTCATAAGTCGGCGGCATCTCGCTCGGTGTCACCCGCTTTAAATATTCCTCGAGATCCACCTCGTTTAAGAGAAGCAGGCCGTCGCTCTCCTCCGTGATCTCCATATGTCCCGGATAGACGGGCATTCCCTGAGCGCGCTCCAGACTGTGTACCGTGATCATTCCGCCTTCATTTGCGGAACGGAATGTGAGACGCCCACTTGCGACCCTTGAATCTCCCGGTTTTATCGTCACCGTCTCCCCTGCTGCGATGGACTCCGTCTTTGCATCCTTCTCATCTCCGTACTCCAACACTGCCATGGAGTCGCAGGAAAGTGTGATCGTATCATGGAACAGTGACTTAAATCCGTTCGTCATGATAAGCACGCGGATCATGTCGATATCCGGTTTCTCCGTCGTCAGGGCCGCACAGATCTTTCCATCCGCCACCACAAATTCCTGCATGTGGTAGCCGACGAGAATATCCTTCTTCTGCTGTTCCCTGAGAACACCGTAGGTCCGATAGATCTTAAACTGATCCGCCAGCGGCACGCTGCCGTAGCCGTCGATCTCAATCTCTGTGTCGCGGACCGCAAGGACCGTTCCGGTGATCTTCTCTTTCTTCAGCACCAGTCGTTTTGGGGTTCCGCCCTTTAAGTACAGATCTCCGATCTGACCGGAGATCTCGCTCTCATCCTTTAAAACTCCCTTTACCGGAAATTCCCTCTGGATATTTCCGATAAAGACCGTCACTGTCTTTCCGGAGAATCCCGAGATCCAGGCATTCTCGTAGACGATCTCGTCCGAGACCATCTCCTCCACCTTTAAGATCTCATCGTCTCTCGCCAGAAACCGGATCTTCTGGTCAATATATCCGTCGAGGTAAAGTCCCTCAAACTGAAAAATACCGTCCCTCGTGTAGGCTGTCCATGCAGGCGCACCATCCACATTGTCCGGTGTTCCGTAAAGGTCCGTCTCCACCTCGGCCACAGCTCTGTCCGGATCCACCGCCGCGAGGAACGCGTCATAGAACTTCCAGAAATTCTCACTGGAGACTGCCTTTTTCGCCCGGTCACCGGAATCCACATAAGAAAGGAGCGCATCTGTTTCCCCTTTTCCCTCTTCCGATGCCTTTTTTGCCCAGTCCGAAAGAACCGCGTATGTAACTGCGGACGTAGCGCTCCGCTCGTCCGCTTTGACCGATCCGCTGTCAAGATATCCCTGACCATAGAGGTAGTCCATATATTTCACATACCACTGGTCCGATAGATCTTCATCAAAATTCGACGTCTCCGGCGCATTTTCAAGAATTCCATTCCCCGACTCCAGTGTCAGTGCCACCGTCCGGGATGCCGCTGCCAGGGAGACTCCATCCTCTTCCCTGTCCAGAAGTACGATCACGATCAGCAGAACCACGATGAACGTCGTGACTCCCGCCATCCAGTTTATCAGTTTCCTTCTCTCGTTCATAATTCCTTTCCCGACCAGAACCAGCTACTGTTCGTCACCGTGTTTTTTATACTCGCCGTTCTGTTCGTCGATCCGCTTCAGATTTACATAGTCCTCTTCTTTTATGCTCAGACTCTTCTTTGAAAGGAGATATTCCTGAATCTGATTATAAATATGAATGATGACTGCCATCAACGGAACCGCAATGATCATTCCCACAAATCCGCACAATCCGCCGAACAGCAGGATCGAAAACAGTACACCAAAGCTGGAAACACCTGTGGAATTTCCCAGGATCTTCGGTCCTAAAATATTTCCGTCAAACTGCTGAAGCACAAGGATCAGCCCAATAAAGTACAGACACTGTTTCGGACTGATGAGGAATACGAGGATCGCGCACGGAGCTGCTCCAATAAATGGTCCGAAGAACGGTATCACATTCGTCACTCCGATGATCACGCTGATCAGCAGCTCATACGGCAGCTTAAACAGATGCATCAGGATAAAGCAGAGAATTCCGATGATCAGGGAATCGATCAGTTTTCCGATAATAAAGCCGGAAAACGCTTTTTTAATAAACTGGAATTCAGCCACAACGATATTGGCCGCTTTCAGTGGAAGAACGGAATAAATAAATTTTTTTCCCTGCGCTGATAGGGATTCCTTGATATTTAACAGATAGATCATAACGATCAATCCGATCAGCATGTTTTTTGTCAGCGTGATCACATTCATGACTCCGCTGGATACGCCGCCGACAATCTTCTCAATATTCTGGAAGTTCTGGAAATTGGAGAGATTCGACATTAAGTCCGTCTCCATCCAGCTCTGAAAATACTGGGCTGACTGCTCGTAAATATTTAAGATTGCCTGCTCCACCGGCGGGTTGTTCACGAAGAATTCCGTCAGCCAGTCATACACGTTCTGGAAATAAACCGGCATCATGTTGATGATCCCCACGATACTGGAATAGAGCTGCGGGATGATCATGCTGGAAAGGCTTACGACCACCACGATCAGAAACGCAAGGCTTATCACTGTTCCAATGGCTTTTCCAAGGAAATTGCCGAAGGATTCACTCTTGAACCGTTTCTTTGGCGCGATCTTCTTTTCCTCGTCCTCTTTTTTCTTGTCGTCATCATGCACATACACGACTGTATTGTAGCACCGGTTATAGACCGGAGACATTAAAAAAGCAAGTACAGCGCCGTAGATCACCGGTGCCAGGACAAACCGTACTTTTCCCAGAAAGGCAAACACTGCATTCCTCTCCAGAAACAGAAAGACGACAAACACCGCTGCGATCAGTACAAGGATTGCCGTCACCCCCATGTAAATGTATCGTTCGAACCGTTCATTTTTCATAAAAAAAGTTTCTCCTTTGCAGCAGCTTCTCTCACCCCTGCCACGGGTGGCGAAGCCTGTTTGCACCCATAATATCATACTTCGGTCATTTAGAAAAGAGTATTAACAGAATCTGAACATTCCCCGCATTCCAAAACCGTCGTTTGGAAATCCTCGCAGGCGGTCTTTCCTATAAAGTGAAAAGAATGTGCCTTGGCGCATTCTCGCGCCTCGCGCGGTCGCTTGCGACAATCTATATCTTCGCGCGAGTGCGCATCACTGGCACGTTAGTGCCTTTTCATGTAACAGGAAATTCTGAGAAATTTCCTGTTACATGAAAAGAAGCAGCGATCTCTCGCTGCTTTTTTATCTTTCGCAATCCCAAAATGCCGTTTCCTGAATAATTGACGCCTAGCAATGCTAGGTGGGCATCCGCACTTAAACATCTGCCTTCCACTCTTTGGAGGCCTGACATCCGTTCAAGAATATAGGAATCCCGTATGTCAAAATGTAGGTTCAAAATAGACAGGAGTGTCGAACATCCCAGGAATCACATTCCCTTTAACTGAGAACTATTATAGCGCATCACGGATCATTTTTCAAGTTCCATTTCCTGGTGTCATGTATTTTTCTGCGACTCATAATTACAACTCCCGACATAGCTGTAAACCGGATCTTCGATCCCTGCTGTACTGTCTGTCTTGTCTTTTACACAGACAAAGCATCCCAAATATCGGCTGATCTTTTTTTACATCATACCTTTTAAGAGCTTTGCTGTCTCCTCCGGTGTCTCACAGAGGTAATCTGTCCCGGCGCTCTGGAGTTCTTCACGGCTTCCATATCCGTAAAGCACGCCGATCACGGAAAGTCCCGTTTTCTTCGCACCGTATACATCATGTTCCCGGTCACCCACCATGATCACGGAAGGCTTCTCCTCCTCGCTGATGCAGTTTTCTTCCAGGACATAGCGGATCACATCGTCCTTATTCACACGCGCTTCATCCATGGACGCGCCGCCGATAAATTTAAAATACTCTGTCAGTTGGAAATATTCCAGGACTTTCTTTGCGGTCTCCTCCGGCTTCGATGTTGCCACATAGAGTTCGAGGCCAGCCTCCTTTAAGGTCTTTAACATATCTTCCACGCCATCGAACGGCGCACTATCCATCCAGCCTTTCACATCGTAGTATTCCCGGAACACATAGATCGCATCATTTGCGTCCTTATCTGAAAAATTATAATATCTCTTAAAGCTGTCGAAGAGCGGCGGTCCCACAAACGGTTTCAAGACCGAAAGGTCATCCACATGGATGCCGTAATGTTTCAGCGCATACTGAACACCCCTCGTGATCCCTGGCATGGAATCCGTCAGTGTGCCGTCAAGATCAAAAAATACTCTTTTTAACTTCATCATTTTTCCTCTTTCACGTATTTCCAATTTCATGAGTTTTATTATCCCATGCCCCCATTTAAATGTCAATTATAAAATCCTGTACTGCCCTTCCGCCAACCTCCACTATTTTCCATGGCTATCGACTTTTCGTTTTCAAACCGACAGAATATATCACCTGTATTCTATTTCAGATCTGCAGCTGCAAAAAAGCGGCACCCACCAGAACCGCTTTTTTACGGTTCTGGCACATGCCGCCTTTCCCTTATCCTTTTTATCTGACCCGGAGTTTACCGGAAAAACTCGTGATTTCCATGTTTAAACAGGAATTCCAGATGTCTGTCAAACCAGCTGGCGTTCTTTTTTGATGACGCATGCCGGTTCATAAAATACAGGGCACCGTCCGTCAGGTCTTCACCTGAGAGCGCCCGCCCTACGGCCTCCACCGTCTCGGCTGTGACCCTGCATCTCTTGATGGAGCCGTTGGACACCGGTGAAAACTGGTGTTTCTGGTAGACAACTTTCGTGATCGTGTTCGGGAATGAGTCATTCTCCACACGGTTTAAGATCACGTTCGCCACCATGACACGGCCTTCCATGTCACAGTTTCCAGCTTCCGCCTGCACGATCCGTAGAAGAACATCGTAGTCGCTGTCAGAGTAGCCGGTGAAAACTTCCCTTGCAGGCTCCTCCGCCGCAGTCTCTTCCGCTTCCGCCTGTACCTCTGTCACAGGTGAGCCTTCTGCTTCCGCCTCAACCTGCACAGCTCCGGCCTCTGCGTTTCCCGCAGTTTCCACTTCCGGCCCCGCAGACTCATCCTGAGCCCCATTGCTCTCGTCTGCTTTTTCCGAAGCTCCTGCGTCCTCGGCGCTGTTCTTATCATTCGTCTCTGTATTTTCAGTTTCTTTCTCGATATCTGCTTCCGTCTCCGCGGATGATGCTTCATCCGCCGTCGTCTCATCCTCTAAAACATTTCCGTCTGTTTCCGGAAGAGCAGTATCTTCTGTCTCCTCCAGACTGTCTTCATCCGAACCTCCCTGCGTCTCTGCAAACGCTACGATCGCGTTTTTGCCTCCGCCCTGGAAGTCCACAGCTGTAAATGGAATCACTGCAATCAGTGTTGCGCCCATCGTGAGAATTGCCGCATTCCGGTGCATCTTCTTTGTCACACCGGTGAAGAGTGATTTCACAAACTGAAAGACTGTCTGAAGAAATGAGTTCCATGGATTCATTTTGAATACCCTCTTTCTCCGTCCTGTCGCCGGTTGTTCATTCCGACCGTTTTCCGGCCGGTGTCTGTGATTATAGGAGAATGAGAGGGCAAATGTCAATAAGCCATGGCCAACTTTGTTACATTTTACAGCCCGTTTTTTAATGATTGTTACATTTTATTAATATCTTTTCCAAATATTATCGGTATAAAACCTAAATTTTTGGTGGTATTGGCAAGTATAAAATATTGCAAATGTTACAATTTTGTTAAATATTGATTCCCCACTTTCAGGTGGTTTCCGATAACTTTTTCATTTATGTTAACCATTTTGCTGCAAATCCAGCAGTTTTGCTCCCACATAGTCCGCGAGAGCCTGCGGGGAAAGCAGTACCTGGAATCCCCTCTGGCCCGCGCTGACAGCGATCGTTTCGTATTTTAACGCCGCCTCATCAATAAAAGTCGGGAACTTTTTCTTCATTCCGATAGGAGAACAGCCACCGCGGATGTACCCCGTTGTGGCTAAAAGATCCTTCATCGGAAGCATCTCCACCTTCTTATCTCCCGCCGCTTTCGCCGCCTTTTTTAAATCTACTTCACCGTCCACAGGAATACAGCAGACGAGAAATCCGGTGCGTTCTCCCTTCAGTACAAGGGTCTTAAACACGCTTCCATGATCCACACCCAGCATGTCCGCCGCATGGCTTCCGGAGAGATCGTTCTCATCCACCGGGTACTCCTTCGCCTCGTAAGGGATTTTCGCGGCATCTAAAAGCCGCATCACATTTGTCTTTGTTTTATCATTTTTTGCAGATCTGCTCATAAATATTTCCTCCTGAACACAGCCTTTTCCCTGCGCCACATCTGCCCGCAGTCCGGTATTTAGTCCTTTTTTGCTGCACATCATTTATACAACGGAATACGCAAAAAAGCAATAATAAAGAATGTGCCTTGGCACATTTTCGCGCCTCGCGCGGTCGCTTGCGACAATCTACATCTTCGCGCGAGTGCGCATCATTGGCACATGAGTGCCTTTTGTGTAATAGAGAATTCCTCGGAATTTCCTATTACACAAAAAACGGCAGCAAACTCTGCAATCTGCTTACAGATATCCGCTGCCGTTTATCTACTTTTCGACCTGTTTCTTCTATATATATGGCCCCTACGACAGGATCATACGGTCGTTCGCAAGTTCGCCGCCTGCAGCTTCCTCAAACTTCGCAAGAAGATCCTGGACTGTCAGGTGTTTCTTCTCTTCTCCGGCCACATCATAGATCACGTGGCCTGCGTTCATCATGATCAGACGGTTCCCGTGGGCGATCGCATCGCGCATGTTGTGAGTGATCATGAGTGTTGTCAGATGCTCACTGTTTACGATCGTATCGGTTGTCTCAAGAACCTTCGCTGCCGTCTTCGGGTCGAGGGCTGCCGTGTGCTCGTCTAAAAGGAGAAGTCTCGGCTTCTTTAAGGTTGCCATGAGGAGGGTCAGCGCCTGTCTCTGTCCGCCGGAGAGAAGTCCGACTTTTGATGTGAGGCGGTCCTCAAGACCAAGGCCTAAGATCTTTAACTGCTCCCTGTAGAACTCACGCTCTTTTGCGGTGATTCCGGCCTTCAGAGAACGTGTCATTCCTCTTCTTGCTGCTAATGCCATGTTCTCCTCAATCTGCATGGTGGCAGCCGTTCCTGTCATCGGATCCTGGAATACACGTCCGAGATACTTCGCACGCTTGTGCTCCGGGAGCTTTGTCACGTCGATATCATCGATGGTGATTTTTCCCTCATCCACAAACCACGTTCCTGCGACCGCATTTAACATGGTAGATTTTCCGGCTCCGTTTCCACCGATGACGGTGACAAAATCGCCTTCGTTTAAATGAAGATTTAATCCGTTTAACGCAGTCTTTTCATTGACGGTTCCCGCGTTGAAGGTTTTATAAATACTGTGAAGATCAAGCACGAGGTGCACCTCCTCTTTTTACCGGTTTAGAGAAATATTTGCCTTTCATGTACGGGATCGCAAGGAATACCGCAACGACAAGAGCTGACAGGAGTTTTAAATCGTTGGAATTTAATCCCATCCAGAGTACGACCTGAAGGACCAGATAGTAAATGATCGCGCCGAAGGCAACGGAGAACAGCTTGAAGCCGAAGTTCTGGCTGATCTTTCCGAAAACGACCTCACCGATGATAACGGCTGCAAGACCGATCACGATGGCACCGCGGCCTGCGTTGACATCCGCAAAGCCCTGATACTGGGCATATAAGCCGCTCGCAAAGGCAACGATCCCGTTGGAGATCATAAGACCTAAGATCTTTGTGAAATCGGTATTGATACCCTGGGCACGTGACATATTCTGGTTGGAGCCTGTGGCACGGATGGAACATCCGATCTCCGTTCCGAAGAACCAGTAGAGGACTCCGATCAGGATCACAATGATTAATGCTGTCACGAAGATCGTGTTCTTATAAAAAGCGACTCCCTTTACATAACGGAGAGACACTAAAAGATCATACTTATCCACGCTGATGGCCTGATTTGCCTTACCACCCATAATGCGAAGGTTGATGGAGTAGAGACCAAGCTGAGTCAGGATTCCCGCGAGGATCGCCGGGATCCCCATCGCCGTGTGAAAGATTCCGGTCACCAGACCCGCGATCATTCCCGCGATAAAGGCTGCAAACAGGGATACCCCTACGGAATGCCCGTTTAACATGAAAATGATGCAGACAGCACCACCCGTACACATGGTTCCGTCCACGGTAAGATCCGCAAGATCAAGGATCTTATATGTAATATAAACGCCGATCGCCATGATGCCCCAGATGAGTCCCTGTGCACAGGCACCCGGCAGCGCGTTGAACAGTGTCAAAAAATTCACGTTTCTTTCCTCCTATGGCTGATGATAGCAAACAGGGTGACAAAAGTTTTTGCTGTTTGCCACCCTGATGTCCTTATAATTTCAAGTCGTTATTATTCTTCGATCGCAACGTAGTCATCCGGAACCGTGATTCCAAGTGCCTCGCAGTTTGCCTTGTTATATTTCTTTGTTACCTCCGGCGCAAACTCAATCGGCATTTCCTTTACGTCCTTGCCGTCCATCAGGATCTCTGCGCCCATCTCACCGGCTTTGTATCCGATGTCGTAGTAGTCGATGGAAAGAGTTGCAACACCGCATCCGGAGCAGATTCCCTCTTCACCTGCGATTACCGGAACCTTTGCCGGCAGGCAGATATTGTTTATGATCTCTGCATTGGAAGCAGCCGTATTATCGGTCGGAACATAGAGAACATCGTTCTCTCCCGCTGCTGTTGTTGTTACGGAAGCGATATCGTTGGAGTCTGCGAAGGTGTATTCCTTACAGGTATATCCAAGCTCCTCCAGATATCCTTTTACGGTTGTTGCCTGATATTTGGAGTTCGGCTCTGCGGAACAGTATAATAAGCCGACATTCTTTGCGTCCGGGAACAGCTCGTTGAGCATCGCAGCCTGCTGGTCAAGCGGTGCGAGATCGGAGGTTCCGGAAATGTTAAGACCTGTCGTACCGGTCCAGTTATCGATGTCAAGAGCAGTCGCATAGTCTGTGATGGAAGTTCCGAGGATCGGGATCTCGCTGGTTCCTGCCGCTGCGGCCTGAAGAGCTGCAGTCGCGTTTGCAAGGATCAGATCTACGTCGTTGGAAACGAACTGGTTGATGATCGTTGCGCATGTTGCGGAATCGCCGGATGCGTTCTGAAGATCAAATTTAACATTGTCACCGAGTTTATCTTTTAATGCAGCCTCAAAGCCTTCTGTCGCCGCGTCAAGAGCCGGATGCTGGACTAACTGGCAGATACCTACGTTATAAGTCTTGCCGTCCTCTTTTGCCGCCTTAGTGGAATCTGCTGCCGCAGCTTCTGTTTTTGCCTCTGTGGCTGCTGCTGTTGTCTCCGCTGTGGAGCTGGATCCACAGCCTGTCAATGCGGAAGCAGCGACAACGGCTGCCATTGCAAGTGCTGTTACTTTTTTCATAATATCGATCTCCCCTCAATTTTTCTCTTTTCGGAATCCTTTCCTTCATGCGGAATTCCGTTCTTAAATGCGTTGTTGCGTTACGCTTTAACGCGTGTGAGTGAAACTGCCATTATCATACACCCGTTTCTGTGATTCGTCAAGTCGATTTCCTATTTTTATCTATGCAAAAAGCGCATAAATTTCGATATTTCGAAACTTTCTGCGCTTTTAAATTTATAATTCCCCACTCAAAGAGTCCCTGATTTTATCCAGGAACCTCTCCCCGTACTTCTCAAACTTAAACTCTCCGACGCCGGAAACCTTCAGCATTTCCCCCTTATTTTTCGGTTTTATAAGGCACATATGTACCAGCGTCTTGTCGGAGAATACGATGTAAGGCGGGACTTTTTCTTCCTTTGCGATCTCCCTGCGAAGTTCCTTTAAGAGGTCGAAAAGCGTCGTCTCCTCCTCCGTGAAGTTCTCGCTTCCGGCCGTCATCTTTGTCTTCTTCGCACCGGAAGTCTTTCCAGTCTTCACTCTCTCCTGCTCCTTCGGGAGCTTCATCGTGACTTTCTCATCTTCGCCGTTTAAGAGGGGCGCCGCGTTCTTTCCGAGTTTTACGATGGCGTACTCGTCGGAGGTCACCACAAGATATTCTTTCACCTGGAGGAAATTTAAGATCTGGCGCAGTCTGTATGTAGGAACCTTCGATGACTCTCCGTAATGGGAATTCTCATCCATGTGGTAGTTTCGGATCTTCACCGTCGCTGCCCCGTGGACAGTATCCAGGATCACCGTGGTTCCATACCGCTCCCGGCACTCTGCGACGCAGCCCACGATAGCCTTCGCAATCTCCGTCACATCCATCTCCTCAAACTGTGTCTTGCAGTTCGAGCAGTTCCCGCAGTATCCGCTTCCATACTCCCCGAAATACCGCAGGATATACTCTCTCAGGCAGTCGTTCGTAAAGCAGTAGAACGTCATCTTTTTCAAGCGCTCCCGGTCTCTCTCCGCAACGATCGCTCTCGTCACATCGTCAAGCTCCTCATTATCCCGGTTGTTGTCGATAAACATCTGGTTTGTCACCACATCTCGGCCGCCGTAGAGCAGCAGGCAGTCCGCCGGTTCCCCGTCACGCCCCGCGCGGCCGGCTTCCTGATAATAGCTCTCCATGTTCTTCGGCATATTGTAGTGGATCACAAAGCGGACGTTCGACTTGTCAATTCCCATGCCGAAGGCATTGGTCGCCACCATGATCTGCGCCCGGTCGAAGATGAAATCCTCCTGATTCTGTTTTCTCTCGCTGTCGGAAAGTCCCGCGTGGTATCTCGTCACGGAAAAGCCGTCCTTCATCAGCTTCTCCGTCACCTCCTCCACGAGTTTTCTCGTCAGGCAGTAAACGATGCCGCACTGACCGGCGTGTTCTTCGATATATGTCTTTACCGCCGCATACTTGTCCTTCGGGCTCTGGACCTCGAAATAGAGGTTTGGACGGTCGAATCCTGTTGTCGTCACCACCGGATCCTGGAGTTTCAGGAGATCGATAATATCATCCCGAACCTCCGCCGTCGCCGTTGCCGTGAAGGCGCTGACTACCGGACGTTTCGGGAGTGTACACAAAAATTCTTCTATTTTTAGGTAACCGGGCCTGAAATCCTGCCCCCACTGGGAGACACAATGGGCCTCGTCCACCGCCACCATAGCGATCTTCGCGTGGACGGCAAAATCGAGAAATTCCGGTGTCAGAAGGCGCTCCGGCGCGACGTAGATGATCGGATATCGACCCTCGCGGGCATATCCCAGCGCTTTATAATACTGCCCTGACGTCAGGGAACTGTTTAAATAGGCCGCATGGACTCCCGCCTGGTTCAGCGCGCTGACCTGGTCCTTCATTAAGGAAATTAACGGTGAGATCACAAGCGTAATTCCCCCGTTCTCCCCTGCCATCAGCGCCGGGATCTGGTAACAGAGCGACTTTCCCGCACCCGTCGGCATGATTCCAAGTACGTCCCTGCCGGAGGTGATCGCGTCGATCATCTTTTCCTGTCCGTCCCGGAAAGCGTCATAGCCGAAATACTGTTTTAATACCTCATATTTATCCATAAAAGCATAATACCTTTCCAAATCTGATAAAGTATCGAGCAAAGTCTGCTATTGAAGCATTATTCAAATGGAACATAAAGAAAAACGATGCCGCAGCGCAGCTAAGAGCATATCGAATATCAGATCATTCAGAATCAAGAATTTATTGTTGTTCCATAATATCACGCTCCTGCTCTCCGTGCAAGCCCGCAGTCCATAAACTTTTATAAAAGATGTCGCTTTTCCATCCCTGTGCCCATTCATTTTCCCGTTACTGTTCACGCTTTGCGCAAACAGTAACTGATTTTGCCGATGCTTCGCATT
>OLFT01002223.1_pt1 | contig 17271 bp, 13 predicted proteins | sample 1604921 | NCBI WGS metagenome assembly OLFT01 (sample SAMEA3888897, study PRJEB22519) | human gut metagenome | biome: human gut; feature: human-associated habitat; material: faeces | place: Denmark | collected 2013 | reverse complement strand
GATTGCCAACAAGTTCCAGGCGATGATCGACAGCGGCAAAATCCCGTCGCAGTACACCGAGTCGCAGCTGGCGCAGCTGGTGTTTAACAACCGTCTCGATGCCGGGCTGACCATCTTCTTTATGATCGTGGTGGTGGTGCTGGCGCTGTTCTCGATTAAAACCGCGCTGGCGGCGCTGAAAGAGAATAAACCGACGGCGAAAGAGACACCGTATGAGCCAATGCCTGAAAACCTGGACGCGATAGTGACCCGAAAGGGGCGCATTAACCTGTGTGCCGGGTGGCGGCTTCGCCTTACCCGGCGTACTTTTTCTGTGAGATCAGAATTATGTTCGACACCCTTTCCAAAGCAGGTAAGTACCTGGGCCAGGCCGCCAAAATGATGATCGGCGTGCCGGATTACGACAACTACGTCGAGCACATGCGCGTCAACCATCCGGATCAGACGCCAATGACCTACGAAGCATTTTTCCGCGAACGCCAGGACGCCCGCTACGGCGGCAAGGGCGGGGCGAAGTGCTGTTAACCCTCTTTCGGCAGATAGAGGCTGATCTGCTCCTGCTTACAGCCGTAGAGCGCCGCCAGCTTCTCGCGGGTGCGCTTCTGCGGACGGGAGTCCAGCGCTTCCAGCTGTGACACGGCGGACTGGCTGATGCCGAGCTTTTCGGCGACCTCCTGCTGGGACATCCCGCGCAGGATGCGCCATGCAGCCTGCAGGCTGACGTTTTCTTTATGCATCACGTCGCATACTTCGCCTGGCAGCATGACGTTATCATAGATGTCTGATTCATAAGGAATATCTTCCCAGTCGCTTTCATCCTCGTCGTCGTACTCCAGCAGAGCCAGGCGCATACGAAAGTAATCACTGTAAGGAATGACGACATACTGGTCTTTTCCTTCTTCATCCTTGATGTACTGAATAGTCATATTCGGCATGCTCCTCATGCAGGTAGGTGGTGGTGGTTCGGCGTTTAACCGCCACTATCGATTTTAGAAAATGGCTTATCTGCCGTTTTTGACCAGACAATCTTCATCCGTACCTCCACTGTACGACCACACAAAATATAAGGAAATAATTAGACTATTAGATAAATTCCGAATTTCTTATGGGGTAGGGTAGAGCGGAGAAAAAACGCAGGTAAGCGGCAAAACGCAACCCGTCGAGGCGGCTCGAAAAGGCCTCTGCCGGGCGACAGAGGCTTGCAGAAAATGTGCGATCAGGCGTTCAAACCGCCATCCACGTCCAGCCCGGTGCCGGAGATCTGCCCGGCGGCCGGGCTGGCGAGGAAGGTGACCGCCGCGGCGATGTCTTCCGGCTGGCCGTAGTGACCTAACGCAATAAGTTGACGCTGGGCATCGGCCTGCTCGCCGTCTTCCGGGTTCATATCGCTGTTGGTCGGGCCGGGATGGACGAGGTTAACGGTGATCCCGCGGGGGCCTAAATCGCGCGCCAGGCCGCGGGTAAGGGAGTTGAGGGCGGACTTGGTCATCGAGTAAACCGCGATGCCCGGCTGCGCCACGCGGTTAGCCAGACAGCTGCCGATGTTGATGATGCGCCCGCCGTCTGACATATGCACCAGCGCCTCCTGGATGGCGATAACCACCCCACGAATATTGACGTTGATAAGCGCGTCGATGTCCGCCAGCGTCATGGACTCCAGCGGGCCGCCGCGCGCGATCCCGGCGTTGTTGACCAGAATGTCCAGCCCGCCGAGGGAACGCGCCGCATGGGTGACGGCATCCTGAATCGCCTGCGCGCTGGCGCTGTCGGCCTGCACCGCTTCACCGTGCCGCCCCAGCGCTTTTATTTCATCGGCGACCGCCTGGGCTTTATCGGCCGATTTTTCATACGTAATAACCACGTCGGCGCCGGCGCGCGCCAGCGACAGGGCGATAGCCCGACCCAACCCACGGCTGGCGCCGGTAACCAGCGCCTTCTTACCTGTTAAATCGATCTGCATGATGACCTCGTTGCGAGAGTGGTGAGAATCATCATTAGGTATAGACGGTCGGGGTGATTAACGGCTGAAGTATTCCACCTTCTCAAACGCCGCGCGCAGAACCTCAGGGGTTAACGTCACCGGTAAATAGTGAATCGACTCGCCCGGGCGCAGGGTATGGGCAATGACCCGGTCAAGCTCTGCGCGGTTATTGATATCGACCTCCAGCGCCGCCAGCGTCGCCGGCAGGTTAAAGCGCTGCCAGGCCTGCACCAGCTGCGCCAGGACCTCATCCTGACCGAGCAGGGCGCTTTGCACCAGAATGCCGTAGGCCACCTTGGTGCCGTGGAGGAATTTATCCGTCTGCGGCAGCACCGTCAGCCCGTTATGCACCGCGTGGGCGGCGGCGACCCGGGTGTAACGTTCCCCCAGCCCGCCAACCATCCCGCCGCCGGCGATAACCGCATCCACCACATCGCGAAACGCCTGGCTCAGCTCGCCGCGGCGCTGGTCCGCCAGCGCCGTTTCGCTGCTGGCCAGCAGCACGTCGCGGATCGCCAGCGCGCCGTTAATCCCCAGCCGCACGGTGAGCGGCAGCGCCTCCGGCTGCGGCGCCAGCACCACTGCCTCATACCATTTGGCTAAGGTGTCGCCAATGCCCGCCAGCAGGTACTCCGCCGGGGCGTTGAGAATGATGCGCGGCTCGACCAGCACCAGGAAATTCGCGTCATCGAAGATCTCAAAATTCAGGGCCTGTCCGGCGTCGCTGTACCACACCGACAGCGGCGTCCATGCTGCGCAGGTGGCGGCGATGGTCGGGATGGCCACCAGCGGAACCCCCAGGCGGCGGGCCAGCACTTTCGCGCTGTCAAGCAGCGCGCCGCCGCCTACGCCAATCACTACCGCCCGATCGTCACCTGAGGCCTGCGCCAGCGCCGCCACATCGCGTTCGCTGCAGTGGCCGGTAAAGCGGATCTTTTTTGCCTCCGGCAGGTGGAAGGCCGCCGGCAGAAAAGGTTCGGCGCCGGCCAGGGCGCGCTCGCCATAGACCCAAACCGCCCGCGATAGCTGGTCGGCGTTAAAAAAATCGCTTAACCGCTGAAGGCTGCCAGGGTGGGAGAAATAGTTGGCCGGGCCGGGCACGACGCGGATCTCGCTGTTGCTCATGAAAGCTGTCCTTATAGGTGTTGGGCTAACCTGATGTTATGTCTGGACATCCAGATGGCTAATATTATTTCGTTGTATCTTATGCTTTTTACGCAGTTGTCAGCCAGCGGCGGCTATGAAAAATTCGTTAAATCAGAAGATTAATTGCCGCACGGGAGCAGTGATGAGCGCGAATCGCCTTGAGATGCATAACATTAGCCTGGCCTTCTCCGGCTTTCAGGCGCTGAACAAGGTGGCCTTCACCCTTCATGGCGGGTCGGTGCATGCCCTGACCGGCGCCAACGGCGCGGGTAAGTCGACGCTGATGGCGGTGCTGTGCGGCACCCACGCCCATTATCAGGGCGAAGTGACGATCAATAACCAGCCGGTCACCATTCGTTCGCCGCGGGATGCCAAACAGCTGGGGATCCACCTGGTGCAGCAGGAGGTGGACGTGGCGCTGGTGCCGGGCCTGAGCATTGCCGAAAACATCATGCTGGACAGGCTGGCGGAGCCGGGGACGACCTTCCGCTGGTCGCGGGTTCGGCAGCTGGCGCGCGAGGCGCTGGCGCAGCTGGACGTGGCGCTGGACGTCAGGCGCTCTATTGACAGCTGCACGCTCGCCGAAAAACAGCAGATCCTGCTGGCCCGCGCCCTGTCGCACCATTGCCGCTTTCTGATCCTCGATGAACCCACCGCGCCGCTGGATCAGCATGAAAGCGAACGCCTGTTTGCGGTGGTACGCCGTCTGCAGCAGCAGGGGATCGGGGTGGTGTTTATTTCGCACCGCATCCACGAGCTGAAGGCGATCTGCGACACCCTGACGGTGCTGCGCGATGGGCGTCTGATTGAGAGTGGCCCGATGGCGCCGCTGAGCGGGGAACAGATTGTCGAAAAGATGCTGGGCCACGAGCTGAGCGATATCTTCCCGCCGCCGCGTCCGCCGCACGGTGAAGAAGTGCTGCTGCAGGTGGAAGGGCTGCACGATGAGGCGCTGCTGCAGGATATCTCGCTGCGCCTGCGTAAGGGGGAAATTCTGGGGATCGCCGGGCTGGCCGGGGCGGGCAAAACCGAGCTGTGCAAAGCGCTGTTCGGCGCCAGCAAAAGCCGGGTGCAGCGCGGCGAGCTGAACGGCCAGCCGTGGCGACCACGGGATCCCGCCGACTCGGTGGGGCGCGGCCTGGCGCTGGTCCCGGAGGAGCGGCGCAAAGAGGGCATTTTCATCGAAGAGCCGATCGCGATGAACCTGGCGGTCAGCGCCGATAACCACTTTTCGCACTGGAGCCTGTTCGGCCATCGCCAGGCCTGGCGCTGGGCGGAGGAGGTGATAGCCCGCCTCGGCGTGCGCGCCACCGGTCCCGGTCAGACGCTGCGCCGTCTGTCCGGCGGCAATCAGCAGAAGGTGGCCATTGGCAAATGGTTGCGCGGCGATGCCAACGTTTTGATTTTTGACGAACCGACCAAAGGGGTCGATGTGAAAGCGAAAACCGATCTGTTCATGCTGATCGATGGTCTGGCGCGGGAAGGCAAAGGGGTGATTTATGCCTCGGGTGAATTCGCCGAGCTGGTCGGTTTATGCGATCGCATCTGCGTACTATGGGACGGACGGATCGTGGCGGAGATCCCCGGCGCGGAAGCCCGGGAAGAGACACTGCTTTATTATTCAACCGGAGGAGCGGCAGCGTGAGCAAGGCCCTGGCAGTGAACGCGACGGTATCGGGCCGTCAGCGATTTTTTGATTTTCTCTATAAGTGGGGCATGTTGCTGACCGTGGTGCTGCTGGTGGCGGTCTTTGGCTTCGCCTCGGACAACTTCCTTGACCCGTTCAACATCATCAACATTCTGCGCTCGATAGCCATCGTGACGGTGATTGCCATTGGGGTGTCGATTTCCCTCACCATCGGCGGCTTCGATCTTTCCGTCGGATCGACGGCGTCGCTGGCCAACGCCCTGGTGATCTCTCTGTTTGTCTGGCACGGCCTGGGGACCACCGAAGCCATTCTGATCACCCTCGCGCTCTGCACCCTGGTGGGGCTGTTTAACGCCTTTCTGATCGTGGTGCTGCGCATCCCCGACATGCTCGCCACCCTGGCCAGCCTGTTTGTGATTCAAGGGGTGGCAATGACATACAGCTACGGCGGGTCGATTACCGAAAACATGGTGCTGCCGAGCGGCGAGATGGCGGAAGGCACCCTCCCGGCGGCATTTGGCGCGCTGGGCCAGGTGCCGACCATCGTCATCATCATGCTGGTGGTGACGCTGGTCGCCCAGCTGGCGCTGTCGTTCACCACCCACGGCCGGCGGATGTACGCCATCGGCGGCAACCCGGAGGCGGCGCGGCTCTCCGGCCTGCGGATCACGCGTTATAAAGTGGCGGCGTACGTGGTTGCCTCGCTGCTGGCCGGGCTCGGCGGCATTCTGCTGGCCTCGCGTATCGGATCGTCGCAGGTTAACGCCGGCGGCGGCTATCTGATGGACGCGGTGGCGGCGGCCTGGATCGGCTTTTCGCTGGCCGGCTCCGGCAAACCGAACGCCCTGGGGACGCTGGTGGGGGCGGTGATCCTCGGCGTGCTCTCCAACGGGCTGGTGATGCTCTCGGTGCCGTATTACGCGATGGACATTATTAAAGGGCTGGTACTGGCTGGCGCGCTGGCACTGACCTATTTTCAGCGCCGTACTTAACATTTTACAGGGTAAACCGCATGAAAAAGATCGCACTCTCTCTCATTACGCTGGGTCTGCTGCAGTCGACGGCGGCGCTGGCCACCGCCCCGACGCCGGTGCCGGCGGCCATTGCCGAACACAATGGCCCGATCCGCATTGCAGTGATCCGCAACCTGGGGTCTGACGATAACACCACCCAGTTTGTCGCCGGGGCGCTGCAGGAAGGCAAAAAGCTCGGTTTCAAAATCAGCACCTTCCTGAGCAACGGCGATGACGCCAAATTCCAGGACTTCGTCAACCAGGCGATCAGCCAGAAATACGACGGCATTATTCTCTCCCAGGGGCGTGACCCCTATTCGACGGCCCTGGTGAAGAAGGCGGTGGACGCCGGGATCAAAGTGGCGGTGTTCGATACCGCGGTGAGCGGCGAGATCCCCGGCGTGACGGTCAGCCAGCAGGATGACGCCTCACTGACCGATCTCTCCTTTGGCCAGCTGGTGAAAGACTTCAACGGCAAAGCCAACATCGTCAAGCTGTGGGTGGCGGGTTTCCCGCCAATGGAGCGCCGTCAGGCGGCTTACCAGACGCTGCTGAAGCAAAATCCGGGGATTAAAGAGCTGGAGTCGATCGGCGCCGTTTCGTCCGATGTGCAGGGCGACACTGCCAACAAGGTGGGGGCGATCCTCGCCAAATATCCGAAAGGGAAAATCGACGCTATCTGGGGCACCTGGGATGCCTTTAGCCAGGGGGCCTATAAGGCGCTAAAAGAGAACGGCCGCACCGAGATCAAGCTCTACAGTATTGATATTTCCAACCAGGATCTGCAGCTGATGCGCGAAGCCGGCAGCCCGTGGAAGGTGAGCGTGGCGGTGGATCCGAAGCTTATCGGCGCGACCAACGTGCGGCTGATCGCCAATAAGATCGCCGGCGAGCCGACGCCGGCCACCTACGACTTCAAGGCGGCGGCGATCCCGCAGGCGCTGCTGGCGGCCCAGCCGGGGGCGGTGAACGTGGCCACGCTGGGGAAAATCATTCCGGGCTGGGGCCAGACGGAAGACTTTATCGCGCCGTGGTTTGCGACGCTGGAAGCGAAAAACAAATAAAACGAAGCCGGGTGGCGGCGGGGGCGGCCTGTTGCCCTTTCCCACAGGGAGAGGGGGAAAACCAACAGCGCCCGTAGGCCCGGTAAGCGCAGCGCCACCGGGCGAAAGGAATTCCCTATGTCAGCATTACCTTCCCCAGAATACAGCCGCAATATGCGGCTGATCGGCCATAGCGACCAGGGCGGTCGTCCGGACGGCGTCCAGCTGATGGTGCATCGCGGATTCGCCTATATTGGCCATATGGTGTCGCAGGGTTTTTCCGTGGTCGATGTTCGCGATCCGACCCGGCCCACCACGGTCAACTATATTGCCGCGCCGCCGGGCACCTGGAACGTGCACCTCCAGGCGCATGACGATCTGCTGCTGGTGATCAACGCCCGGGATCTGTTTGCCGATGCCCGTTTTGCCGATGAGAAGGTGTACTACACCCGCTCGGTGGGTGACACGGTCAGCGATGTGCAGGACAAAGGCTGGAGCGCCGGGCTGCGCGTGTTTGATATCTCCACGCCGGATAAGCCGCGTGAAATTGGCTTTCTGTCGCTGAGCGGTATCGGCATTCACCGCATCTGGTACGTCGGCGGCCGCTGGGCGTATGTGTCCGCGCTGATCGACGGTTTTACCGACTACATCTTCCTGACCATCGATCTGGCCGATCCGCGTAAACCGCAGGTTGCCGGGCGCTGGTGGTTGCCGGGGATGCACCAGGCGGGCGGTGAAACACCGGACTGGCCGCAGGGTAAACGCTATGCGCTGCACCACGCCATTATTGCCGGGGATACCGCCTACGGCAGCTGGCGCGACGGCGGCCTGACGCTGCTGGATGTCAAAGACCGTACCCAGCCGACGCTGATTAGCCATCGCAACTGGAGCCCGCCGTTCGGCGGCGGAACGCATACCGCGCTGCCGCTGCCGGATCGCGATCTGCTGGTGGTGCTGGATGAGGCGGTGCTCGACAATCAGGAGGACGGCGAGAAGCTGATCTGGCTGTTTGATATTCGCGAGCCGGCGAACCCGGTGAGTATCTCGACTTTCCCACAGCCTGACGAAATCGACTATGTGGCGAAAGGGGCGCACTTCGGGCCGCATAACCTGCATGAGAACCGGCCGGGGAGCTTTGTCAGCTCAACGCTTATCTTCGCCACCTATCAGAATGCCGGCGTGCGGGCGTACGATATTTCCAACCCGTATCGTCCGCTGGAGACCGGGGCGCTGGTGCCGGCTGCTCCTGAGAGGATGATGGATACCCGTCCCGGCCGCCCGCGGGTGATCCAGTCCTGCGATGTGTTTGTCGATGCGCAGGGCATTATCTACAGCACCGATTACAACGGCGGGCTGTCGGTGATTGAGTATCTGGGATGAGGGCAAGGTCAACGCAAAATTGTGCTCGCATTTCTGCCGGGTGGCGGCTTTCGCCTTACCCGGCCTGCGAAAGACTGCAAGATCAAACCGTCATGCGGTTATCTGTAGGCCCGCGCAAGCGCAGCGCCGCCGGGCAATCCCTGAAGATTGCACTTTTTTGGGGTTTGCTCCCTCTCCCTGGGGGAGAGGGCTGGGGTGAGGGCAACAGGCCGCGCTCAGCTGTACTGGCGCACCCGCGCCAGCAGCTCGTCGACGCTGTCGATACGCTCGGCCAATACGATCAGCGCTTTGCCCAGGGTAATGGCGTGGCGCAGGCACTCATGCCGCATAGCGTCATCCTGGATAGTGTCGATATCCGCGACGTGCGACAGCCCGACGCTGCGGCGGATCAGTTCGCTGCCGCAGAAGCCGACCGCGTCCGCCCAGACCTTTTTCAGAAAGGCGGAGGCGTAGCCGGGGTAAGCCAGCGCCGCATCGCGGGTTTTCTCCGCCGCCAGCGCCTGGAAGCGCTCGGCAAAGGTGGTCCACAGCTGGTGGATGTCGTTCAGCCGCTGCTCGCGCGCGGCGGCGGCGTCGCGAATGCCGAGCTGGCCCGGCAGGCCGCAGTAGTTCAGCAGCAGGTTGCCGATGGCGGTGCCGATATCGAAGCCGATGGGGCCGAAGTAGCCGAACTCGGCGTCGATGGCCTTCAGGCTGCCTTGGGCAACGAAAATCGACCCGCTGTGGATATCGCCGTGCAGCAGCGCTTCCGCATGGGCAAAGAAACGGTGCTTCAGCGCCGCCACCGCCAGCTTAAGCTGGGCGTCGTCGCGCAGGGCGGCGACATCGGCCTCCAGCTCCGCCGGGTAGTTATTGCGCGCGTGGATCTGATACGGGTCGTTAAAGAACAGATCCTCGGTGATCTCGCACATCGCCGGGTTAATAAACTGCGCCACCTGCGCCTTTTTCTCGTGGGGATGGAGATAGAAATCGCTGGTGTGAAACAGCACCTGCGCCAGATAGTCGCCAAGCTGGCGGGCCGCCTGAGGGTAGTAGACGTTAGCGATAAGCTCCCCGCGCCAGATGCGGTGGTCAGAAAGATCTTCCATCACCATCACCGCCAGTTCGGGATCAAAGTGATGGATTTTTACCGTGTGCTGCGGGCTGTGCTGATAGTGGGCGACCAGGGTCTGCGCTTCCAGACGGGCGCGGTCAAGGGTCAGCGGCCAGGATTCGCCGACGCAGCGCACGTAGGGCAGGGCCTGTTTGACGATCGCCCGGCTGACGCCCTGGCGATCGAACACTTTAAACACCAGATTGAGGTTGCCATCGCCCACTTCCTGCGCGCTGACCAGCTCAGATGGGTTGTCGATGCCGGCGAACTGCTGCGCGTAAGCCACGGCGTCGTGGGCGGTGAAGGTATGGTATTGCGACATTGCCTCGATCCTCGAATTCTGATTAAGCCGTTCAGACGTCTATACTTCTGGATTTCATCCTGACACAATGTGATACAACAACGCAACAGGGATTTAACGACATGCAGACATTACAGACCACCAGCCTGCGGGTGAGTGAAAATCAGCTTTTTATTCTCGACCAGCAGGCCTTGCCGCAGGAAAAACGCTGGCTGGCGGCGGATAACGTTGCGCTGCTGGTAGACCATATTCACGCCCTGCGGGTGCGCGGCGCGCCGTTGATTGGCCTGTCCGCCAGCCTGCTGCTGGCCCTGCTGGCCCAGCGCGGCCTGAGCCGGGATGAACTCCTGCAGGCGCTGGAGACGCTGCGCGCGGCGCGGCCGACGGCGGTCAACCTGATGAATAATCTGGATCGCATGAAACAGGCGCTGGCCCGGGAGGATTACCCCCAGGCGCTGGAAGCGGAAGCCCTGCGTCTGGTCAAAGAAGATAAACAGCTGTGCGACCGCATCGCTGAGGCAGGCAGTGCGCTGGTGAAGCCCGGTAGCCGTCTGCTGACCCACTGCAACACCGGTGGCCTGGCGACCGCCGGGGTGGGGACCGCCCTGGGCGTTATCGCGCTGGCGCACCGGCAGGGAAAGGTGGCCAGCGTGTGGGTCGATGAAACCCGGCCGCTGCTGCAGGGCGGACGTTTAACCGCGTGGGAGCTGGGCGAGCTGGGCGTGCCCTATCAGCTGATCACCGATTCAATGGCCGCCAGCCTGATGGCGCAGGGGCAGGTGGATGCGGTGTGGGTCGGTGCCGACCGTATCGCCGCCAACGGCGATGTGGCGAATAAAATCGGCACCTATTCGCTGGCGGTTTTGGCCCATTACCACCAGATCCCGTTCTACGTCGCTGCGCCGCAGACGACCCTCGATCGCCATTGCCCGAACGGGGCGGCCATCCCCATTGAGCAGCGCGCCGCGGCGGAAGTGACCGGGGTGGCGGGCAGCTTTGGCGCGGTACAGTGGGCGCCGACCGGGGCCGCCGTTTACAATCCGGCGTTCGACGTCACGCCTGCCGGGCTGATTAGCGGCTGGGTGCTGGACAGCGGGGTGGTCACCCCGGCGCAAGTTGCCGCCGGGGCGTTTGCGCCGGACCACGGATAGCGGACCCTGTGCCGGGCCTGGAAAAAACGGTTTCCCGGGCCCGGGCAATCGCCTGGCCGCTACGGCAGGACCATCGCTACCGCCGGGGCGGAGGGCCGGTCGATACGCTGACCCAGCGCAGTGATAGCCGCCTGGAAGGGACACAGCGTACCGACGTCGGTCTGACGGCAGCCCGGCTGACGCCACTCCTGACGCAGCATCGGGTGCTGCGCGTCCGGCGTCTGCAGACGACGCAGGTCGTCGAGGCCTTGCGCCTGGAAATAGACCCGCAGATAGCGTTCCCCGCTCTTCGCGTCGCGCCAGCGCTCCAGCACCAGGCTACTGCCCGGCGGGATATTTCCCCGGCTGTAGCCCGGCAGCTGCCAGCTAAAGTTCATCAGCGTGCGCACCATGGCGATATTGGTGTCATGGGCCACCAACAGCAGCCAGCGTACGTTCGGATTCGCCTCTGGTTTGACGCCGTCGAGCATGGCGTTGAGCAGCACCGACCCGCGTTTTTGCGCGGTATACAGCACGTCGTTGCTTAAATCGTAGTTTTCCGTTAACAGCGGCAGCAGGGCGGTGATCTGACTGGCCTGGGTGATCTTGCCCCACGCCAGCTGGCTGAGAGGCAGGTTTTCACTCCAGCCGAGACGCAGCGTCTCCACCATATTGGCCATCACGCTCAGTCCGCTAATGGTGGTTTTCCCGCTTTTGCTCTGCTCGACCTGCCACGGGGTGTCGAAGACCGGGCAGGGCTTATCGGCCTGACAAACCGTCTGTTTCAAAAGCTGGATGGCCGGCGCCAGCGCCTGCCGACGCTGCGCCAGATCCCCGGCCTTCTCTTTTACCGCCGCCAGCTGGCGGGCGGGGTCGGTTTGCGTGGCGGCGAATTTGTCGGTCTGAAACAGCGGATCGGCGTCCCCGCTGACGTAATGGATAGCGACGCCGCAGCCGGGGAAGGCGCCATCCACCAGCGCCTGGGCGGTCGCCCGCGTCCGCTGCAGCGGGCTGGCGCGCACGTAAATCGACTCCGCCGTCGGGCATCCCGACTGCAGCAGGCCAAGCTGGCGATAGTGCTGGCCTTCCTCACGCCCTTTATTGACCACGGCGGCATAGCCATGACCGGTGAGCTCGCCGTCATGGGTGGTCCACTCGGTCCACGGTCGTCCGGTGGCGGCCTCGATGGCTTCCCGGTTGCCGGCCGTCGGCGGACGAATCCCGTGGCGGCTAAGCTCCACCACTTTCTCCAGCTGCCAGTCCGCGGCGGCGGCAGATTGCAGCGCCAGCAGCGGCAGCGCGCAGGCGATAAACAGGCGTAACAGCCCCTGATGTCTTGCAGGCATCATATCTTCTTCCTTAATTCGTTAATCGGTTATGAGGAGAACGAGGTCTGCCGTTCGACGGCATGGCGCCGGGCGACGATGGCGGCAGTGGTAAAACAGAGTAGCGCGGAACCCAGACCGGTACCCACCCAGAACAGCGCCAACGTGCTGAAATCATACAGCGTTTTGCCGTTCTCAAGGATAGCCGTTTTATCAATAATGATCCCGGTGAGAAACTCGCCCAGGCCGGCGCCGGCGTAACTGGCGATGCCGATGGTGCCGAGCGCGGCCCCCGCCGCTTTGCGCGAGGAGATATCGACGGCGATCAGCCCGCCGAGGAAGCAGGTCAGAGCGCCAATGGTTGCCCCGAAGATAATCATCGCCAGAATATCAGTGTAATAATTGTGCGGCGACCAGAGCATCAGGGCGAAGCCGGCGGTGTTCAGCAGGCTGATAAACCCGGCCATCACGCTGCGGTTGCGCGGGAAAAAGCGGTCGGAGAGCATGCCGGCGATGATGGTCCCGGCGATGCCGGCGATGGCGTTGACGCCGATAATCCCGGAGGCCTCCAGCGTGGAATAGGCTTTATCCTGCTCCAGAAAGAAGATCCCCCAGGAGTTGACGGCGTAGCGGTCGATGTACATAAAGGCGGAGGCGAGGGCGAGGGTCCACAGCGCCGGGTTGCGCAGCGCCAGCAGCTGGTTTTTAAACACCGAGCCGCGGGCTTCGGCCTCCTCCTGCGGTTCATCGCGGATGACGTTGATGGACGGGAAGCCGCTGCTCTGCGGCGAATCGTGCATGAACAGCACCAGCAGCACCACGCCGGCGGCGCCGAGCGCGGCGGTGGACAGGTAGCCCATCTGCCAGCCAAACCCGGCGATCACCGCGGCGATCACCATATAGGTGACGGCCTCGCCGATATTATGCGCCGTCGACCAGATGCCATAGAAGGTGCCGCGCTCCTTAACGCCGTACCAGCGCGCCAGCGAGACCGCGCAGGGGCCGACGCCCATCGACTGCGCCCAGCCGTTGATCCCCCAGAAGATGGCCAGCAGCAGGGCGTTGGTGGTCATCCCCATCATCAGGTTCATCCCGGCGCTGAGCAATAAACCGAGGCTCATATAGCGCACCACGTTGGCGTGATCGGCGATAAAGCCGTTGACCAGTTTGCCGATGGCGTAGCTGAAGAACAGGGTGGAGCCGATCATGCCGAGCTCCGTCGGGGTGATCCCCAGCTCCACCAGCGCGCTTTTGGCGACGGTGAACGATAACCGGCAGACGTAAAAGGTGACGTAGGCCAGGGTCATGGCGATAAAGGTTTGCCAGCGCACCCGGCGAAAACGGTGTTCATCAAACGCGGCGCCCGCTTTCGGCGGCGACGCCCGGAAAAAAGCGATAATTCCAGACATAGGTGGTTCTCCGCAGGTCGGAGGCCTGACTGATTGATGTGGTTCGTCCGTGAATGAAGTTATCGTTACTGTGTAGAGTACATAATCAGAAATAGCCTGACCCGTAAGGGTTAATGTAATGGTTGTAGGATCATCTTTTTCAGCTGCGGGTAGAGCGTCTGGCTGGCCAGCAGCAGCGGGTTGCCGCGCTGGATCCCCTCCTGCGCCAGAAAATCGTTGCTGGCGCCGCCCGCTTCGCGCATCAGCACCAGCCCCGGCAGGGCGTCCCATGGGTTCATGTGCGGCTCGTAGTAGCCAATCAACCGGCCTGCCGCCGCCCAGGCGCTCATCAGCGCGCCGGAGCCGTTGCGGACAAACATGCCGCCGTCGCTGAGCAGCGCCTGCAGAAACGGCAGAAAGTCCGCCGGGGTGACGCGATGCGAGGTGCCGACGCCCATCACCCCCTCCCTGACCGTCGTCGCGGGGTGCGGACGGATCGGGGCGTCGTTGAGCCAGGCGCCATGGCCCCGCAGGGCGTGAAACAGCTCGCGATGGTTGGGGTCATAGACCACGCCGATGACCGGTTCGCCGTCGGCGACGATCGCCAGCGACAGGCACCAGGTGTGCAGGCCGTTGAGGAAACAGCTGGTGCCATCGATGGGGTCGACCACCCACAGCACCCGCGCGTCGGACAGGCGGGCGCCGCTCTCTTCGCCGAGAAAGCCATCCTCCGGAAACGCGCTCTGAATGCGCTGTTTCACAAAGGCCTCCACCCGCTTATCGGCCACGCTGACCACATCCTGCAGATCGTCGCCCTTATGGTCGACGGTCAGCGCTTCGCGTTGTTGATAGTATTCAAACGCCAGCTCAGCCCCCGCTTTCGCCAGCTCGCAGGCCAGGCGGTAGCGGGCCTGTAGCGCTTCTGATTCCTGAGATTGCATAGTGACTCCCTATTTTGCACACGTGTGCATTTTGCGTGAAAAAAACAGCCCCGAAGGGCCGAATGAGTGTGGCCGGGTTTCACAGAAGATTCTGTGATCGATCCAGCATAAAATGATTTTTTCATTTCGCACTTTGACGAATAATTAGTTTCACCGGCACTTCGCGATGGCGCGAGGGCAGGCTGAAGCGGGCGATCCGCGTCATCAACAGATCCACCGCGTGGTGGGCCAGCAGGGCGGTATTCTGTTGAACGGTGGTGAGCTGATAGGGGCGCCAGTCCGCCTGCGGGATATCGTCAAAGCCGACGATGGCCGGTAGCGGGGCGGCGGCGGGGGCGTCCCGCAGGCCGTCCAGGGCGCCCAGCGCCAGCATATCGGTGGCGCAGAACAGGGCCTGCACCCCGGGGTTTTCAGCAACTAATTCTCTGGCGGCCTGGTGGCCGGCCTGATAACCGCCGCCGTCGCAGAAGCGGCTGGTCACCGTCATGCCCGACGTCTGAGCGATGAAAGCGTCATAACGCTGGCGGGTGCTGAAGTTCTCGCGATTTTCGCCAATAAAGCCAACCTGCCGCCAGCCTCGACGACTGAACAAGCCCGCCACCAGCTTCGCCCCCTGGGCGTTATCGCTGCACACCCGGTCGCAGCCGGCGAGGTCCGCATGACGGTTGATCAGGGTGACGGGGATCTTACGCGCCAGGTACTCTTCCGCCAGCGACAGCGGCGGTGCGCCGGAGGTGATGATCACGCCGGCGACGTGGTAGCTCAGCAGCTGTTTAAGCGAAGGGGCGAGCTGCTGCGGATCGTCAGCGTTCATCAGCAGCGGCATAAAGCCGTTGAGCGCCAGCTGATGGACCAGCGGCGCCAGCAGTTTGCTGCGAAACGGGTTGTCGAAACCGGCGGTGACGATGCCGATAAAATTACTGCTGCCGGTGATCATCGTCCGGGCGATGATATTCACCTGATAGCCCAGAGCTTCCGCGGCGCTCAGCACCTTCTGCCGGGTCTTCTCCGACACCGAGGCGCCGGGGGTGAAGGTCCGGGAGACCGCCGAGCGCGAGACGCCGGCCAGTCTGGCCACATCCTCGGCCTTAATCCATTTTTTATCGCTCATCGTCGTTTCGCGCCGTCTGTTTTCCAGGAAGCCGACGCCCGGGCGGGCGTCGGTCACGCACACTGCCTGAAAAGGTATCACAGAAAGGCGCCGACGCGCAGCGCCTTGCGCCTTATGCCGGGTAGCGGATGTGCTCCACCTCACGCTGCAAAATCACCTTACCGTGGCGAATGGAGGTTAGCACCCGCGCCTGGCGGCGGACGGCCTCGTAGTCGTTTTCCGCATCGAGGATCAGCAGGTTAGCCGGGCGGCCTTCGGCGAGGCCGTAGTTATCGCCCAGACAGAGCGCCCGGGCGCTGTTGTCGGTGACGAAGTCGAGACAGCGCTGCAGATCGTCATAGCCCAGCATATGGCAGATGTGCAGTCCGGCATCCAGAATGCGCAGGATATTGCCGTTCCCCAGCGGATACCACGGATCCTGAATCGAGTCCTGAGCAAAGCAGACGTTGATGCCGGCGCGATCCAGCTCCGCCACCCGGGTGACGCCGCGCCGTTTCGGCCAGCTGTCAAACCGGCCCTGCAGATGAATGCTTTCGGTCGGGCAGGAGATAAAGTTGATCCCCGAGGCTTTCAGCAGGCGAAACAGCTTCGAACAGTAGGCGTTGTCATAAGAGCCCATCGCGCAGGTGTGGCTGGCGGTGACCTGCGCCCCCATACCGCGCACCCGGGCCTCTTCCGCCAGCACTTCGAGGAAACGCGACTGCGGATCGTCGATTTCATCGCAGTGGACATCCACCAGGCGGCCATAGCGCTGGGCGAGGTCCATCAAAAACATCACCGAACTGACCCCTTTGTCGCGGGTGTTTTCATAGTGCGGAATGCCGCCCACCACGTCGGCGCCCATCTCGATGGCGCGCGTCATCAGCCCCCGACCGTCGGGGTAGGATTCAATCCCCTCCTGCGGAAAGGCGACAATCTGCAGATCGATGAGATCGGCGGCCTCTTTTTTCACCGCCAGCAGCGCCTGCAGGGCCGACAGCGACGGGTCGGTGACATCCACATGGGTCCGGACGTGCTGGACGCCGAAATCGCGCAGCATGCCGATGGTTTTCAGCGCCCGCTGGCGGGTGTCCTCCGGGGTGATGCTCGCTTTGCGCTGGCTCCAGCGGGTGATGCCTTCAAACAGGGTGCCGCTGCGGTTCCACTCCGGCTCGCCCGCGGTGAGGGTGGCGTCAAGATGAATATGCGGCTCGACGAAGGGGGGGATCGCCAGCCGGCCCTGGGCGTCGATATCGCCGGCGTCGGCGGTCTGCATCGCGGTTTGGGCGGTCATGCGCTGAATCAGGCCGTCCTGCAGCTCAAGGGTAAACAGCGCCTCCTGGCGGCGCAGGCGGGCGTTAACAATTTTCATGGTTGGTCCTGTAAATGGTTTTGCGATAAACGCCAGATCACCAGCGCGACCGAGGCGTTGAGATGAAACTGAGGGTGGCTGACCGGGTAGCCGGTCAGTTTTTCAATACGCTGGATGCGCTGATGCAGGGTGTTGCGATGGAGACCCAGCCGGTCGGCGGCCCGCACCACGTTGCCGTTCTCCTGCTGCAGCGTCTCGAGGGTCTCCAGCAGCAGCCACGGCGCTTTACGGCCCGGCTCGATCAGGCAGCCCAGGGTGTCGTGCATAAAATCGTTGAGCAGCGCCGGGTCGCTGACTGCGGACAGCAGTTTGATAAACCCCAGCTGCTGATAGTCGCTGATCCGCTGGGTCGGCCGCAGGGTATCGCAAAGATCCAGCGCCTGTCGCGCCTGCGACAGCGCCCGCGGGTAGCCCTGCAGC
>OLFT01002204.1_pt1 | contig 17400 bp, 14 predicted proteins | sample 1604921 | NCBI WGS metagenome assembly OLFT01 (sample SAMEA3888897, study PRJEB22519) | human gut metagenome | biome: human gut; feature: human-associated habitat; material: faeces | place: Denmark | collected 2013 | reverse complement strand
CTGATTTCACGTCTGACTGCTTCTTGTGCATTTGCAGTCAGACGTGAAATCGCTGTCTGGGAAGCCGTGACCGGATTTAAATCCATCCGATTTGAAACCGCCGGTTCCGATGCCATACGTGTTTCAGCCATGGATTCTTTCTTCACCGGTTTCGACATAAATTCTTTCAATTCTTTTTCTTTTTCACTCAACATGTTGTACATAAAGACAACTTCCTGATGGTTGGCATCAATTTTTTCCAAAATCTGCTGTGAAAACTCATCCACCGCCATGATTTTATCATTGCACAAACGATTCATCCGTTCCTCAGTCGTATCCACTAATTCATCCTGTCTCTCGGATAAAATTTCTCCGACACGTTCTTTGATTTTTTCTTCTTCTCTCTCTGTCCAAAGTTCGGAACTTAAGCTTTCCTTTTCCCCCTCTGCATAACTGCTATTCTTTTTTGCCACAAAGCAGCTTACACACAGGCAGATAAAGCCAATAATAATCAATATGATTTCTATCGCTGTCATAATCCATCCTTCTTCTTAAATCGTAATATCAAAACTTCCGGTTGAACGAGGTGCTAATCGTTCCTTTTTTTCCTGTTTTTGTTTCTTTTTTGAGGAATTTTTCGCACCTGTCCCTTTTCCGTTTCCTTTCTTATCGTAATCCTTTGTTTCGCTTTCCTGCGTTTCTACTGTTTGTCTTCTTTCACGCCTTACTTCCTGCTGAAACTGAATACCATTCTGGTCATAAATATGCTGATTCTGATTCAGTTCACGGCCCTGTGCATCTGCCGCATTCAGCGTTCTTGGCGCCATAGTAACTGCATCAATTGAACCCATCGACATAGAAAACGCCTCCTTTTTTCTTACAATCCAACAATCCGTACATCTGCACCGTCTCTTACAAAGCGGCAGTGGGAAACCTGCTCGTGCTGAATTTTACTGACATCCTTTACGGTAATATCAATCCCTGAATACACGGCTCCTTCCACCCGGATACAGGAATGTTTATTTTTTTCAATCCTTACTAAAAGTTTTTCTCTTTCTTCGCGCAATTCTCGAATCTGTTTCACAAGAAGCGGCTTATTTACCGTTGCCTGTTTCAAATAATTCATCTGTTCCGGCAGCACCTCCTGATTAGACGCTAACTGCCCCTTGACCCGATTTACAACTTCATCAATTTTCCGAAGCGTCTCTTCCTTATTTTCCACTTCTTTATTCCAGACTTCCTTATCGTCCTCCCCGATCATCTCCCGGAATTTATCCTTAAGTGAAAGCTCCGGATTCAGTATCGTGAGGAAGTACATGCGTTTCACATACTCCGCCTCCGGCTTCGCATTCCAGGCATTCTCGTAGGCATGCATAGCTTTCTGGTAACAGAAGAGTTTCGCGTAGCAGGCCGCGATATTGTTCCAGACTTTTCCCCGGAAATCCCCGGAGAGATGGCGTCCGGCCCCATCTAAGATCTGCTCGTAGATCGTGACCGCTTTTCCGAAAAGATCCAGACCATAGAAATAATCTGCGCGGCGCTTCTCGTACTCTTCCTCTGAGAGTTTTTTCAGTCCGTTCACGGTCTGTCGGTAAGCCGCCTGCTCCTTTGGGGTATAGTAATTACATTCCTTGAGGATCAGGTACAGAATCTCCTCCGTCGCCCCGTGGCTGTCCAACCATTTTTCCACCCGTTCCGCGAGAAACGGCATCCGAAGCTCACTTCTTAAAAACTCAGTCAGGCGTTTATCAATAAATCCCTCCAGCACCAGCAGCGGATTGTTGTAGATCACATAGCAGAGCTCCTGGGAGGAGTAGAGATGGATCCCAAGATCCTCGATATAAAGCGGAACCGTTACCGGTTCCTGTCTGCAGAGAATCAGGCTCATAATGTCACCTCCTGACGGACCACCGCGTCCGTTTTCGGGAACAGTTCCCCAAATCCCTGGTCCGTGAGCTTGACCACCATGGTCTTCTCATCTAAAAATCCCACAGCCACCCGGATCTTCGTCGTTTTGTTCGGGCGGTCCGGAAATCCCTCCAGGGGGATCTTCACGGTCCGTTTTTTCTTCGGCTCCTGCTGCGGTGTGATCGTAAAGCAGATCTCCTTCTCCCCGTCCGGGATCACTTCCACCACACTTCTCGCCTCGTACCAGCTCTCACCGGCGGATGCCAGACTGATCTCCGTCTTTGTATCCCGCTTCATAACCTCCAGAGAGACCGTGGACTTTAATTTTCCCTCGCAGAGACATACAAAGGATCCGGAACCGCTCTCGTTTAAGTAATCCTCAGCCTTCATGGCCGCACCTTTTGCGAAGATGGCTGTCTCCACGAAGACTCTTCTCCGGTTGCAGATCTGCCTCATAAATTCCGGCGCCCAGTCGGTTCTCGCGAAACCTTTTCCCGTCAGGAAGATCGAGGAAAAGATCTTTTTCTGTAAAAACCGCTCTCCGCAGGCACACAGGATCTTGTCTGCCATCTTTGCCCCGGAGCCTGTATCGAGAACGCTGAGGCTGAAACCCTCTTCCAGCTCCTCATGCTCCGCGATGGCTGTCATCCGGCGCGGTCCTCTCGTGACCTTCAGTTCATAGTAACGCAGGTCCTCATCGGATAAGGAAAACATGCCAACCTGACCGCCCCAGACATCTCTTCTCTGGTTCAGCACATAGTAGACGAAGCATTCCGTGTGGCTTGCGATATGGACATTTCCTCTCGGGATCCCAAGAGCTTCCACGCTGGCCGTAAGTCCCTCCAAAAGCTTCATCTCCAAATTTTTGAGGCTGATGACCAGCTCATCGATCCTCTGTCCTGCATACTCCGCACGCACCATGGCGAGGATGCTGCCTAAAAATCTCTGCAGCAGTTCCATTCCACCGTACTTTACGCCTCCGATGGTGGATGTTCCTTCTTTTGCCGCCAGACTTAGGAGCTTATCAACGATGACGCCCTCGCCCACCAGCGTATATTTATATGCATCTTCCCCCACATACCACTCTTCCGCGGATTTTTTTCTGCAGATGACGGTCGGGAGCATCCACGCCTCCTCACGGCCCAGAACAGCCGCCTGAGTGTAGGTATCACAGAGGTCGATGCCAACGATCAGTTTCTCCATTTATTTGTCCTCATTATGCCAGACGGAACAGCTTTTTCGCGATCTGACTGTCCGTCACATATTCTGTCATGCTTTCTTTTAATTTCCGGTCATCCTTCATTCCGAGATAGAGGTTCATGGCATTTAAAGCCGTGAAGCGGTTTCCTTTATCCCCCGTTGCCGGTTCGCTGCAGGTCACTTCGCCCTCCGCCTTTTTCACCAGTCTTCCGTCCTCATTCTCCCAGATCTCGTACTCCATGATCTCACCGTCAAACAGGAGTTTCTGGCGCACATAGATCCCTTTATAGACCATGTTCATCTCTTCCTCATGGAACTCTTCTTCGTCCGGCAGGATCCGGATCTTTAAGATCGGTCTTCCGTCCGGTCGTCCATGGTACTCGATGATCTCCTTATCCATGACCTCGCCCGGCATATCCACATATTTTGCAAGATCCTTGTACCACGCGAATATCATGCCTCTGGCGGAAAGGATATCCATCATCCGGGAGAGCAGGGCCTTCTGCTCCTCAGTGATCTGCGCCAGAGTCGAATAAAATTTCGCCAGCGCCAGAAGATAGATCTCCGGCACCTTCCGAAGCTCCATACCGTGGATCGCACCTTCCAGATACGCGAATACCTTATCCCCCGGGACTGTGTCACGCAGGAAGTATTCCGTACACTTCACTGTAAAGTACGCCTTCACGATCACATCACTGGTCTCTTTTCTCGACGCGTAAAGGTCAAATACCGTGTCCATATGCTTCTCACAGCCGGAGAAAAGGCACTGGGCCAGCAGGCGCTCCTCAAGGTCATATGTCTCCACATGGGTCTTCACTGCTTCCGCAAGGATCCTGAACATGGATTCCCCGCTGCCGTTATAATGCTCGCAGAGATAATCCAGGATCACGCTGTCCCCGTGTCCGTCCGAAAATACACGCCCCGCAAGGTGGAGGAGCAGGTCATCCTCCTCGAACATCCGGTCTAAGATCAGCTGGGATACCAGAGCCGCGAGACGTTTCACACGGATCTGCTCCTCGCCGAACTCCTTTATCATCTCGTATGCCTGAACCATGTAATTCTGGACGATCAGTGTCTCGCAGACATCCACACGTTCCGGTCTGGAGAGTGTCCTCTTGTCAAGTTTTAAGAGGTACGCTCCACCCTCCGCATCCATGGCCTCATCGTCGCCGAAAAGCGCCGCACGGTAGTAGGAAATGATCCTCGTCAGCATTTTCTGCTGGTAGGCCGGCTTCACCGGGAGTGTATCCAGAACAGTCTCGATCCCGGTCACATCTTCCTTCTCAAGGTCCTTTTTCTCCATGATCTCCAGACACGCCTTCATCTTTAACATCGGGTGGTCCGGGTACATCTCAAAGCATTTTTCTTCCAGTTCCTTCTCATCGAGAACCGGTTCCTTCGTATATTCCACGTCCATGTACCTGTTTCCGAAGGTATCCTGGAACATGATCACGCTGTCTTCAAAGAACAACGGCACATAGGCAGTCTGATTCTGCAGCGGGTAGGCATCCTCACCGGTCAGGATCTCGTTGGAAACGATCACATACTTCATCGCCGCATCCTTCACCTGGATCCGGTTTGCCTTTAAGATACCGGGCAGCACCCGGGCCACCTGATTATCGATCATATCGCGGTAAATGATATGTTTGTAGATCACCGCAAGTCTCCTGTTGATCCGGGACTCGAAAAGCTGCTCCATGGCAAACTTTTCCATCTCCCGCTCGTACTTTTTATAGAGCGGATCGTCCTGCGGAATATAGGCCGCCACATTGGCATAGAGGGCTGCACGGCTCTTCTGGTCCAGATGGGCGCACTCATAGGAGAAATACAGCAGTACCTGACGCGGCATCATCTTCTCATAATCATCCGGCAGAGCGTAGAGGAAATATTCGTAGATCCTCGTGAGGCTGATCTCCTCATTGATTCCCTTCTCATACCAGGAAAAGCTCTCTTTTCCGCGGGCATTTCCCTTAATTAACAGACAGCACACCGCCGTCAGCATGTCCTTCGTCGGGTATTTCTCGTAGAGCTTTGCAAGCAGGCGGTAATACAGGCGGTGGAAGAACTTCGCTCCCGGCGCCAGCGCGCAGATCCGCTCCGCCAGCTCCTGCCCCACGAGGCCATTCATGACTCCGTAGTAGAGGGCATGGATCTCAAAGGCATCCATCGTCTTTAAGAGTTCCGGATTCTTCCCGAAGAGACGCACCGTCTCAATATAGAGGAACGGGCTGCGGCAGCCATTCTTATACTGCATCTTAAAGCTCTCCGCGAGGGCTTCCTCCTCCTCGTACATCTCCGGCAGCATCTTTAACTGCAAAAGCTGCAGGTAGAACCGGCCGTTGACGTCCTCCAGCTTTTTCCTGAACAGGCGGACCACAGCGTCCTTCTTCTCCTCGTCCGGTTCCAGGCGGTACTGCAGGTACTGGTAATAACAGTAGAGTGTTCCGATCCGGTCTCTGAGGGCAGAAACGGTATCCCACGCATCGTCCAGACATAAAGCCGCCTGATCCGGTCTCTCCGCGTCCAGATAAGTCTCCGCCTGCAGGAGGGACAGGATCACAGAACCGCCGTTTGCGCCGCGGATGGCATCCAGCTCGTTCTGGATCTTTCCGAGGACAGCTTTTTTCTCGTAGAGACCGCTCTCGTAGGCCTCACGGAGTTTCATGTACCGGCAGACACCGGCTTTGCTGATCTCGCCCTCAGCGCGCTTTCTATCCGGCTCCTCTCCCATAGCCTCGATCCGGATCACGGTGTCACCGTGGACGGTAAGAAGGCGGATCGCGCCGAGATTCTTTCCCTTGTGCATCCTCTCCGGGTGGATCCTGAATCGCAGATCCAGACGGTCCTCTTCGAAATCCGCCTGAGTGATGACCTTCTTCGGGATCTCGATGAAATCACCGTCAGCGCGGACTTCCATGTAGAGATAGCCCCAGGTATTTTTCCGCAGGACGACCTTGTCATTCACGATATCCTTCGGCTTGTCATAGACCTTCTTTGCCGTGGATAAGGTCAGCTCGATGGGTTCCTTCACTCCCGTCGCCAGAAAGAATTCCTCCAGCGCATTCTGGCGGTTTCCGTGTCCCCTTAATCCTTCATAGATCGTGCGGATCCGCAGATCCTTAAAAAGCGGCGCTTCCGTAAAATCCCGGTACTCCATGAGGCGCAGCGCCAGTTCCATATCCTTTTTCGCCAGCTCCACAAAATCATCCATAGATTTTAATGTGGACAGGACACGGACAGACTCGATCATTTCCACGCGAAAAAGAAAAGGAACCTCCAGTTCTCCGCTGTTTGTTACAAGCGTGAAGTTTCCCTTGATCAGGTCTCCGTTCTCGCACCAGGAGGTGTCGACTTCGTAGACAATATGGTTTCTTAAGCCCCCGAATGCGTTCTTTAAGATCTTCACGCGGCTGTGGCTTGAGTAGGCAAGGCCTTTGATATATAAATTGTTCTCACTTGCTAAGTATAGCTCTCTTTTATAAACCGTATCGCTCCCCAGAGTCTCCTCGATCTTCACAGGATCCAGAAACAGCTTCGGCATCTCCGCGTCCACGATTCCTCTGGAAAGGCGCATGATCCGTTCTCTCATATATTTTTCACCTTATATTTATAATCCGATTATGTACGAAGGCTGCAGGTTCCGCCACCGCTTCCGATTCCGCATCGTCAGAACCAGCTGCCGGCCTGAACTTTCTTATGGTCATCGCAGGCATATGCTCAGACCTGCTGATTTATTACGTGGTATCATCATAGCACATTTCCTGATCAAATTCACTACAAATTTCGACCTTTTTCATATGATGGAAGAAAAAGGGCTTGAATACCGCTGTGGAAACCTGTAAAATAGATGTATTCGCAGTGATTATAAGGAGCTTCCTGTGTTCTGCCTGTAAGACCGGTTCCGCCTGATCACCGCATTCCGTGTAACTGTGTTTTTCACCGTTACCAATGATTTTTTGCCAAAGGAGCCTACGTGTATGTTATCTGATCCGATCACGCTCTACAAATTAATGATCCTCTACATGCTGGACCACGTCAATTTTCCGCTGACAAACTCCCAGCTCACGGATTTCTTTCTGGATCACGAATATACGACATACTTTACGCTCCAGCAGGCGTTAAACGAACTGAAAGAAGCGGGGCTGATCCGGATGGAATCCACCCACAACTCCTCCCGCTATGAGATCACCAAAGAGGGCGATGACACTCTCTCCTTCTTCGGAAACAACATCTCCCCGGCAATCATCGAGGATATCGACAGCTACTTAAAGGAGAACAAATTCCGCTTAAGAAACGAGGTCGGCGTCATCTCCGATTTCTATAAATCCACAAATCAGGACTATATCGTCCACTGTGAAGTCCGGGAAGGCAAATCTGTCCTCATCGGCTTCGACCTCTCCGTCCCCGACAAGGATCAGGCTGAGACTATGGCCAGCCACTGGAAGGAGCGGAGTCAGGATATCTACGCTTATGTGATGAAGACCTTGATGAAAGGTTAAAATATGCGTTTTGAAGTCTGCCGTCGGCAAATTTCTGAACGTACGTCAAAACGGCACCTGCTGCAGTAAAATTCTGCGGCAGATGCCGTTTTTCAGTACTTCCAAAATTTAAAGGTTCTGCTGCGCCTCTTTCGCCGCCTTCTTCGCCGCCCATTCCGCAGCTTTCTCCGCCTGGATCTCCTCCTCGGCAGTCAGAAGATCTTCTCCTGCTGCCATCTTGTCGATGAGGTTCCAGATGTCCTCTCTTCCCTGTTTTGTCTCGGCGGAGAACGGGATCAGGATATCCTGTTTTTCCATGCCGAGACCGGTGCGGATGAGTTTTACCTGCTTCTGGATCTGGCTGCGCTTGATCTTGTCGAGCTTTGTAGCGATGATGACCGGACGGAAGCCGTTGTAAACGATCCAGTCGTACATGGTCTTATCGTTGGCGGACGGCTCGTGGCGGATGTCCACAAGAAGGAAAACGCACTTTAACATCTGGGATTTGTGGAGATAATTCTCGATCATCCTGCCCCATTTTACCTTCTCAGACTGCGGAACCTTCGCGTAACCGTAGCCGGGGAGATCTACATAGTAGAGATCTCCGTTGATATTATAAAAGTTGATCGTCTGGGTCTTTCCCGGCTGGGAGGACGTTCTCGCCAACGCCTTCCGGTTCATGAGCGCATTGATCAGGGAAGATTTTCCCACGTTTGATTTTCCCGCGAAGGCGAACTCCGGCAGCGTGTTCTCCGGCAGCGTGCTCGTCACACCGCAGACGGTCTCAAGTTCCACATTTCTGATTACCATATATTTCTCCTTGTATGTAACACTTCAGCGCTTTCCTTGTCACACGCAAAAATCCATTTCAGAATGACTTTGTCGCTGGGATTTCTGCTTGCCCAAAATATACTTTCTTACAGTCGGCGCAGCACATGCGCAGACACGCTGAACCGTTACCCTTGTTTTTGCATACCAAAGTCAGCAGCTCTCCAACAGGCAGAACCTGTCAGAAAGCCGTAAACCTTTGTATCCTGGCATTACACGAACGCCTCGCGTACTACGTCATCCATAGTCTTCACAAAGACAATCTCCATGCCCTTCGTGATCTCCTTCGAGATCTCTGCCATATCCGGGCGGTTCTTATCCGGCACAAGAACTTTCTTCATATGTGCCATTCTCGCCGCCAGCGTCTTTTCCTTTAATCCGCCGATCGGCAGTACCCGGCCTCTCAATGTGATCTCACCGGTCATGGCAACGCTTGCGCAAACCTTCTTTCCGGTCACCGCGGAGAGCATGGCTGTTGCCATCGTAATGCCCGCAGACGGACCATCTTTCGGCACGGCACCCTCCGGGATATGTAAATGCAGGTCATGTTCCTTAAAATACCTGCTCTCCACACCGTACCGGTCTGCCACGGAACGAACGTAAGTCAGCGCGATCTGCGCGGATTCCTTCATGACATCACCCATCTGTCCTGTCATCTGAAGCTTTCCATCACCCGGCATTACATTCACTTCGATCTGAAGTGTGTCGCCGCCGACGCTTGTCCACGCAAGACCTCTTACGATTCCGACCTCGTCCTCCTCATTGGCATTTTCGAAGGTGATCTTCTCTTTTCCGAGATACTTCTGAAGATTTCCCTCTGTGATATGCACAGTTTTTTTCTTCTTTTCCAGAAACTCCCTCGCCGCTTTTCTGCAGATCTCACCGATCCGGCGCTCCAGATTTCTCACACCGGCCTCTCTCGTATAGTTGTGGATGATCTTCTCCAATGCCTTATCGCTGAAGGAAAGCATCTCCTCCGTAAGGCCGTTTCTCTCTAACTGTTTCGGAATGAGATACTTCTTTGCGATATGGAACTTCTCGTTCTCTGTATAGCTGGATACCTCGATAACCTCCATACGGTCAAGGAGCGGTCTCGGGATTGTCGACGCATCATTTGCCGTCGCGATAAAGAGAACGCCTGAGAGATCCAGTGGGATCTCCAGATAGTGGTCGCGGAACTTCACGTTCTGCTCCCCATCAAGGACCTCCAAAAGTGCTGAGGAGACATCTCCCCGATAGTCGGCAGAGACCTTATCGATCTCATCTAAAAGCATTAACGGGTTTGACACGCCTGCCTGACGCATTGCATCGGCGATACGGCCCGGCATCGCTCCCACGTATGTCTTTCTGTGTCCGCGTATCTCCGCCTCGTCGTGAATGCCGCCAAGGCTGATCCGGACATACTTCTTTCCGAGGGCGCGGGCAACCGATCTCGCGATGGAGGTCTTACCTGTTCCGGGCGGTCCCACAAGGCAGAGGATCGGGCTTGTGCCTTTCTTTGTGAGGGCACGGACCGCAAGGAATTCCAGTACACGGTCCTTAACCTTCTCCAGACCATAATGGTCCTCCTCCAGGATCTCTTTCGCGTGAATGATATCCTGATTATCCCTTGAGACCTTCTTCCACGGCATCTCAAGCACCGTCTCGATATAGGTACGGAGAACATTCGCCTCCTGACTTCCTCCCGGCATACCCTTGAAACGCTGAATTTCTTTTTTGATCTTTTCCTTCGTTTCCTTGTCCGCGTTCAGCTTTTCCAGCTGTTCCATATATCCGTCGGCATCTTCCGTCCCGCTGTCATCTCCCAGTTCCTCACGGATCACTTTTAATTCTTCCCTTAAAATATAATCCCTCTGGTTCTTATCGATGTGCTCCTTCACTTTTCCCTGATAATCCCGCTTGATCATAAGGATCTCGAGTTCCCGCATCAGGTAGTACACGATCCGGTCATACAGATGGCTCCAGTAATCACACTCCAGCATCTCCTGCTTCACAGCAAAATCCCACGGAAATTCATTTGCTGTCTGGGTCAGAAGCTGCTCCAGATCCGTGATCACAAGAAGACTTCCGATAAAATCTTTCACAGCCTTCGGATTCGCGTTTCCGAATTCCTCTAATTTTTCCTTAACGATCCGGCTCATGGCTTCCTTCACAGTGTCGGTAAGCTGTTCTTCCTGCATCGGTGCTTCCTCGACCTCAGCTTCCAGATACGGTCCCTCCTCAAACAAAGTGAGAAGCGCCGCTCTCTTTTCGCCTTCCACCATCACACGGATGATACCGCCCGGCATTTTCACGAGCTGTTTGATCTGGGAGATCGTTCCCATCTGGTACAGATCCGCGACCGCAGGTGTTTCCTGCTCCGGATGACGCTGGGTCACGAGATATACCTTCTGGTTTCCCATCATGGCTGTCTCAATGGCGCGGATCGATTTTTCCCGGCTGATGTCGAAATGTTGTACCATTCCCGGAAGGATCGTGAGTCCGCGGAGTGCCACCGCCGGCATCGTAATTTTCTTATCTTCCATTATTTCTCCTATGAACGCAACTGCCCGGCCTCTTTCCGATGCCTGTCAACAGTTACGGGCAAATTTCTGTTGTGTAAAAAGGCTGCCGTGACATTTCTGTGCGCAGCAGCCCCTCTTATCTGCGGGATACGGGTCCTGCAGGTACATTTTTTCTCATACGGGAACGCCGTCCGTTACGCGATCTCCCCGTTACTCTCTTTTCTGGATCTTCCGGCCAATGCTTTTTTCGGCACCGTCACGTCGCGGTAAACGACTTCCGGCTTTTCCTTTCCGTCCACCGCGTCCTTCGTCACGGTGCAGATTCCCACGTTGGAATCAGACGGAACCTCGTACATCGTATCCATCATGACGGATTCCATGATCGCGCGGAGTCCTCTGGCGCCTGTCTTTCTCTCAACCGCCATATGGGCGATCTCGTGGACGGCATCCGGAGTAAACTCCAGCTTCACATCATCCAGTTCGAATAACTTCTGGTACTGCTTTACGAGGGCATTTTTCGGCTCTGTGAGGATCCGCACAAGGGAATCCTCATCCAGAAGGTCTAAGGATACCATAACCGGAACTCTTCCCACAAACTCCGGGATCAGGCCGAATTTCGTGAGATCCTGCGGCATCGCCTGCTTTAACAGCTTGCTGATATCCGTATTTTTCTTATCCACGATCTTCGCGCCGAAACCGATGGAACTTGTCTCCAGTCTGGACTCGATGATCCGCTCCAGACCGTCGAAAGCACCTCCGCAAATGAACAGGATGTTTGTCGTATCGATCTGGATCAGCTCCTGCTGCGGATGCTTTCTGCCGCCCTGAGGCGGAACGCTTGCAACAGTACCTTCCAGGATCTTTAACAGCGCCTGCTGGACGCCCTCGCCGGAAACATCACGGGTAATGGACACATTCTCGGATTTTTTTGTGATCTTATCGATCTCATCGATGTAAATAATACCGTACTCCGCACGGCTCACATCATTATCTGCTGCCTGGATCAATTTTAAGAGGATGTTCTCCACGTCCTCGCCGACATAACCGGCCTCAGTCAGCGTCGTTGCATCTGCGATTGCAAACGGAACACCTAAAAGCTTCGCAAGTGTCTGCGCAAGATAAGTTTTGCCGGAGCCGGTCGGACCGAGCATCAGGATGTTGCTCTTCTGAAGATCAACATCACTTTCCATCTTCGATGTGATTCTCTTATAATGATTGTAAACAGCCACGGAAAGAACTTTCTTCGCCTCATCCTGTCCGATCACATAGTCGTCCAGAAATTCTTTGATCTCCTTCGGTTTTAAGAGGTTGATTCCGGAGAAATCCGGTCTCTCCTCCTCCTCGTTTCCGAGTTCTTCCTCAAGGATCTCACTGCAGAGTTCGATACACTCGTCACAGATATAGACGCCGTTGGTACCGGCGATCATTTTTCTGACCTGATCCTGATTCTTTCCGCAGAAGGAACATCTGATCTTTTCCTCTGGTCTTACTGGCATGTTCGCACCTCAATTCTAAATTCTTTATGTCTCGCTGCGCTCCGGCACTGTTTTCCGCCTTCGCGCCGTCCGGTCCTAGTGGCCGGAGATCACGCGGTCGATCAGACCGTATGCGGCAGCTTCCTCGGCTGTCATATAGTTGTCTCTCTCTGTGTCGCGGGCAATCACGTCAAGTGGCTGACCTGTGTTTGCAGCCAGGATCTTGTTGAGCTTCTCTTTTGTCTTTAAGATCTGCTCTGCAACGATCTTGATCTCTGTCGCCTGTCCCTGGGCTCCGCCGGACGGCTGATGGATCATGACCTCAGCATTCGGAAGTGCGAAGCGTTTGCCCTTCGCGCCGCTGGAGAGAAGGAACGCGCCCATACTTGCAGCCATACCGATACAGGTGGTGCACACGTCACATTTAATGTAATTCATCGTATCATAGATCGCCATACCGGCCGTTACAGAACCACCCGGGCTGTTGATGTAAAGGTTGATGTCCTTATTCGGATCCTCGGACTCCAGGAAAAGAAGCTGTGCAACAACAAGGCTTGCTGTCACATCGTTTACTTCCTCTCCCAGGAAAATGATACGGTCTTTTAATAATCTGGAATAGATATCGTAGGAACGCTCTCCTCTGCTTGTAGATTCAAGCACGTAAGGTACTAAGCTCATATTTTTTCCTCCATCTTTTCTTTTATATCTGTTACCAAAGTATTCCTTTTTATGCATTTTCCGGGTTACTGTACACGGGTAGGAATTTTCTGAACTGAAAATTCCGTACAATACAGTGGTGGTAGTGGATTTTGCCGATTCGGAATGCGAAGCATCGGCAAAATCAGTTACTGTTTGCGCAAGGCGTGAACAGTAACTTTTCCGGTGAAGCTGTCACCTGTGTCTGGGACCGGCCCGGCAGAAATCCACCTTTTTTCACATATTTTGGAACTATCCCTGTATAACCGATTAGGGATTGCCGCAGAAAAACTCTCCGCAGCAACCCCCTCTGTATGTGGTTTCTGGTCCTCTGTCGGACCATTTCCCACCATGTTTTCCGTGCAGATTAGTCGTAAAGTATGTTGCTTTACTTAGTCAACGAACTTAGCCTCAGCTACAAGGAAGTCGATTGCTTTCTGAACTGCAAGGTCTTCCTTTAACTGTGCTATCTGCTCTTCGCCGAACATACCCTTGATCTGTTCTTTATCCATCTTGAAGTCCTCAGCCATCTTGTCGAACTGCTCTTCAACCGCTGCGTCGTCAGCCTGGATGTTCTCAGCCTTTACAACTGCCTCAAGAACGAGTCTTGTCTGGATTCTCTTGATCGCCTGCGGCTTCATCTGCTCGCCGATCTTCTCAGCTGTCATGCCTGTGATCTCAACGTACTGCTTGAAGGAAATTCCCTGGCTCTCAAGTCTGCGCGCATAGTCGTTCACCATGCCGTTTACCTGCTCCTCAACCATCTGATCCGGAATCTCCATTGTTGCGTTCTCAATCACCTTAGCAACGACCTTGTCCTCGTCCGCTGTCTTAGCTGCTTCAATCTTCTCAGCCTGTAACTTCTCTGTAAGGTCCTTCTTGTACTCTTCCATTGTATCGAAATCAGATACCTCGCTTGCGAAATCATCATTAGCTTCCGGAAGCTCTTTTCTCTGGATCTCTTTTACTTTTACTTTGAATACAGCCGGTTTGTTCTTTAACTCTTCTACATGGTACTCAGCCGGGAATGTCACGTTTACGTCGCACTCCTCGCCGATGTTCTTACCAATCAGCTGCTCCTCGAAGGTATCGATGAAGGTGTGGGAGCCGATGGTCAGGGGGTAATCGTCGCCCTTTCCGCCGTCGAATCTCTTTCCGTCCACATAGCCGTCGAAGTCGATGGTCACCAGATCGCCGTTCTCAACGGCTCTGTCCTCAACGGTCACCAGACGGGAGTTTTTATTTCTCACGCTGTTGATCTCTGCGTCGATATCTGCGTCTGTCACATCTGCCTTCACCTTCTGTACCTCTACGCCCTTGTACTGGCCCAGGGTCACTTCCGGCTTTACAGCCACAACGGCTGTGTAGATGAAATCCTTACCCTCTTCAATCTGGGTAACGTCCACAGTGGGGCGGGAAACGATCACAAGTCCGCTCTCCTTTGCAGCGTCCGGATAGCTCTCGTCGATCACTTCGTTGGCCGCGTCTTCAAAGAATACGCCTGCTCCGTACATCTTTTTGATCATTTCAAAGGGAGCTTTGCCTTTTCTGAAGCCCGGGATATTGAATCTGCTTTTGCTCTTATTGTAAGCATTCTTCACAGCTGCGTCAAATTTTTCTGCCGGCACTTCGATGGTAAGCTTCGCCGTATTCTTCTCCAACTTTTCTACCTGTAAACTCATTGTATGGGTTCCTCCTTAAATATATCTGTACCGGACATGGCTTCCATATCCGTCCAATATCGAAACGCCGTCACTCTGGGCGTTACACTTCAATTTAGCATTATATCATACTGTTTTTAGAAATACTAGTATTATTTTTTAAAAAAGCGCCCTAAACACGGTCATACTGGATCTTCTTTTTTAAGGCTTCCGCTGTTTCTCCGTCTATAAGGAGACGCACCAGCTCAAGCCCCAGGTCCAGGGACCAGCCCATGCCCTTTCCGGTGGTCACGGGGCCGTCGGTGACAACGCCCTCCCCGGTGCAGACAGCTCCGGCAAGCTTCTCCTCAAAGCCGGGGAAGCAGGTGGCCCTGCGCCCTTCTAAAAGTCCCAGGCCTCCCAGGACGCCCGGAGCCGCACAGATGGCTGCCAGACGTTTCCCGGCTGCCCCGTGGGCCTTCAGCATGGCCGCCAGGCCCTCATGGTCCCGCAGATGGTCTGCCCCCGGGAGTCCTCCGGGCAGGAACAGCACGTCGGCATCGTCGGTGATCTCCTCAAACAGCGCGTCGGCTGTGACCGTGAACCCATGGGAGCCGGTCACCTGGCGTCTTCCCATGACAGACACCAGCTTTACCTCCACGCCGGCCCGGGCCAGTACGTCGCACACGCCCAGGCATTCCACTTCCTCCATTCCATCCGCCAGGAATGTATAAACCTTTGCCATTAGTTATCTTCCTCCTCTGAGTAGGGATGGAACACGCCGTTTAGGTAGTATCCCCGGCCCGGGCCGCCCTCGGACCGCTTTATGCTCTCGTCCCTCTGATCTTCTGCAGGATGCTCCTCACCCTGTCCCGAAGCTTCGGTCCAGCCGGACGCTCCTTCACTCTGTCCTCCACCGAATACTCCGCTTCCTTCTGCATCTGCTTCGTTTCCATTACACGGTACATGGTCCTGCCCGCAAATTCCGCCGGATCCATACCTCCCTTGTGGATGATCGACATAGTCTGCACCTCCCTGTGTCTGGCCGTAACCGCCGTACTGGCCGTTTCCGGCGCTGTCTGCCTGGTTTACATACGTTCCGCCAAAGCTGCCTGTGGGTACCACCTCCGGATATCCGAAGCCGTTTAACTCCCCGCCGTAAGGCGCCCGGAGCACTGCGTACAGCTCCGCAAAGGTGGCGTAGTAATACGGGAGCACGAAGAAGGTTCCCACGCCGCAGGCCATGGCCCCCAGGAACATCCATCCCAAAAAGGACATTTCCAGCAGCCATGTGTTCATTTTATGGCCCTCCATCATCTGCTTGGAAAGCCGCAGGGCTTCCATGGGCTTCATTTCCGGATTTTCCGCCAGGATATAAGGCACCATGTAGTAGCAGTAGGCAAAATAGAGCCCCGGCAGCACGCATAAAAACGTTCCGCCGACGATGATCAGGTCCCGCAGGAACATGGTCAGCACGATATTCAGGTAATGGCGGGAAAAGCCCCACAAAAGCTTTCCAAAGCCCGCCGACCGGCCCATCAGCCGGCTTTCCATATAGTACCGGTTATGACCCACCGCAATGACCGGGATCACGAAGATCCCCAGGACCAGGGCCAGGATCAGGAATACGATCATGACTCCTGCCATTACTCCGTATATCATCCGGCCGGTCTGGACCACTCCCGGTCCCACCGGGACATTCTCGATCACAGCAGGGATCTTTCCCACCACTGCCGGAAGATCGTCTCCCAATCCCTCCACAAATCCATATTCCTCATAGTAATCGTCCTGGTACCCGCTGTCTGCCGGCTGGGTAACCGGACTTCCGATACCGCTGATCAGAGAGAATACCAGGCTCACCGCAAAGGCCGCCCAGTAATATTTCCGCAGACACGCCTTGGCTCTTTCTTTCAGCTCTGCCCTTGTCCACATAAGCATTTCCTCCGTTTTTCTTTATTTCGTAAAAATTATTTTCCCTGTAATTTGATTATATCATCTTACTGCCCCGAATGTTATTACATTTTTCTTATATTACAGAAAACTTATTCTAGGGCCCGCGCCATATCCTGTGTTATAATAGGAGGGAAGGTGCCGGCGCAGGCGTTCCCTGTTCCCGGCATCCAACGGAAAGGAGACAGCCCTATGGAGATCGAACGTAAATTTCTTGTGACAGCCCCGCCCGAAGGCTATGAGGCCCGGCCGTTCCGCATGATCGAGCAGGCTTATCTCTGCACGGAGCCTGTGGTGCGGGTCCGGCGGGAGGATGATTCCTTTTATCTGACCTATAAGTCCAGGGGACTGATGGCCCGGGAGGAGTATAACCTGCCGCTGGATGAAAAGGCCTATCTGCATCTTTTAAAGAAAGCCGACGGACAGGTCCTTACGAAAAAGCGGTACCTGCTCCCGGTGGAGGGGCGGCCGGATCTGACCTTTGAGCTGGACGTGTTTGAGGGGGCGTACCAGGGCCTCATACTGGCGGAGGTGGAATTTGCCTCGGAGGAGGACGCCGTGGCCTTTACGCCGCCGGAATGGTGCGCCAGGGACGTGACCTGGTCCGGGGAGTATCAGAACAGCAGACTGGCCGGGCTGGATTAAAATGGGATTGTGCGGTGTGACGGGGAATCTTGATTTCAATTTCATTGTGTTGCCCGCTGGTCCGCAGTGCACCTCGGTTCCGCTGCGCTCCACCTCG
>OLFT01002201.1_pt1 | contig 17418 bp, 12 predicted proteins | sample 1604921 | NCBI WGS metagenome assembly OLFT01 (sample SAMEA3888897, study PRJEB22519) | human gut metagenome | biome: human gut; feature: human-associated habitat; material: faeces | place: Denmark | collected 2013 | reverse complement strand
CTGTGCTTGTCGCACGGACAACCAGATTCTGCGGTTCATCGTACTGATAAATAATCGGCCACAGTGTATCCGGAATACAGATCGTTCCACTTCCATCCGTGGATACATAACGATAATAGTCTTCCATCGAATTGATCACCGGCTGCGAATTTTCTTTTCTCGCCATCATACCGATCACCGTAAATGGCTCCCCTTTAACCTCAATAATCTTTCCAATCACATTTCCATCCGGAAATAGAGCTGTGGCTGTCGTTTTATCAAGCAGCACAACTTTTCGGTTTGCAGTAAAATCTTTTTCGGAAAAGCCACGCCCTTTTGTGAGCTGAAATCCATAGGCATCCAGATAATTGACATCTATCCCAAAAATATTACAGCTTGCCAGCTTCTGACTGCCTGCATATACAGCATCATATTCATTCCGTCTGTGATAAAGGGCTGCACTTTCCACCTCATCCAGTGCCTGGATCTCACCAAGTACCTGATCTGAAATCTCCGGTATTCCATCCGGAACCTCCTGATAAGACAGATCCAGTCTCCAGTCTCCCTGATAAAGCTGGATATTGACCGCATTATTTCCCGCGCCAACCAGATTTTTCTTGATCTGCTCATTGGTTCCTTTGATCGTTGAAACAATTGCAATGATCGATCCGATTCCGATAATAATACCAAGCATCGTCAGCGCAGACCGCAGCTTATGACTCCAGATTCCCTGAAATGCCAGCCTGATATCTTCAAGCATCTCCTCACCCCCTCATTAATTATAATCATACAATGACTCCACTGTCTTTGTCTTCGCACCCTCTTTTACATTTCTTCCATACGGAAATGCAATCTCATCCTCCATGGTAAGTCCGGAAACGATTTCAATGGAACCGTACATATTTTTTCCAACCTCTACATACTGCTTCTCCAGCCTTCCATGTTTTCCTTTCTTGTATACATAGGAGCGGTTTCCGTCTTCTCTTATGAACATCTGTTCCAGGTAAATCGAATTCCCACTGTCACCCGAAAGTCCGTCTACGGAAATACTGACACCCTCGCCAGATGAAAGATCTGCATCTTTCTCAACCACTGCAGTAAACGGATAGTAGGACATATTAGGATTCTCGCTGCTCTTCATGCTTTCAACCGGTGAATTACCGATACTGGTGATCGTTGCCTCATAAGAGTTCCCCGTATTCCAGGAAGTCACCATCACAGTCATACCCTCTTTTAATTTATCATAGCTGCTTTCGGCAATCCCTCCGATTACATAACAACCATTTTTTCCGGTCACAGATATAACCGGTTTATTCTCCAGCTTTGCCTCTTCTTCGTCAAGTACAGCTTTTACCGTTCCCTCTACTGTACTCTTTACAACACCATTATTTACTTTTTTATCCAGCTTTTTCAATTCCAGTTGTGCTGTTCGCTTTTCCAGATCCAGGTCCTTAATCTTCTGTTCTTTTTCCTGGATCTGCTTTGCCTGCTCTTCCCTGGTCATTCCATCTGCATCTCCCGGATCCGGCTCCTCATATCCACCAGGATTATCCGGTTCGTCCGGAATTTTCGGCTCTTCCGGTGTCCCCGGCTGTTCCGGATTTTCGGGCTTTATCACCTGTCCGGTCTTTCCGTCCAGCGTCCAGGAGTATAAAAGAAGCGTCGGTTCCTTCTCCTGATCCACTACATCAAAGATACAGACTGCCCTCTCTTCTAGCATTTTCAGCATAAACTCCGCATTCACCGTTGCTCCCGGCGCACAAAGATAGCGATACGGCTTTTCTTTTGTTCCATCTCCATCTTCATTATAAGGAGCAGCGTCCTTTGTAATCTCTTTATAAATGATCTTATCCTTCAGTTCTTCCGGAAACGGTTTCCCGATTGATGGTTTTTCCGGTCCTTCCGGATTTTCTGGTGTCTCCGGCTGCTCAGGATTTTCGGAAGTATCCGGATTTTCCCCTTCATTTTTCTTTGTATCCGCAGTCCGTATTATTCCAGGTCTGGTTCCTTTTGCAGTCATTTTTCGTAGTTCATCCTGGCTTCTTTCAACAGACGAAACAATCTTTGCATTTTTCAACTGTTCTAATTCTGCCTTTTGATTCTGAATATTCAGTTCAATCCCCTGAATCTCCATCTGCTTCATCTCCTGCTCAAGTCCTGCAAGCGTAGTATCATAGGCAACCAGACGATCGCCGATCTTCACCGTATCCCCTGATTTGACATAAATCTCCTTGATCGTAAGGGTATCATCATGGTAAATGTCCTGGCTCGCACCTGCCTGCACCTTCGCATAATCATAAATATCCGATTCTGAATACCATCCACCATTACTCATACTTGCTACCGGTGCTACCTTGACCGCTTTTTCACTTTTTTTCATTGCAAATAAAGTGCCGCCTCCAATGAAACATACACAGACAACCAAAGCAATCCCGATCTGAAGAATTTTTTTCTTATTTCTTTTTTGAAAAGTCATCCTTTATTCCCCCTCTTCCATGCCTCCTGCCTGTACATTTTCGTTCTTCTGAACGGCTGCTCCTTCTTTACATTCTCCATCCGGCCAAACAATGTAATCCGTCTCTTTCAGTCCTTCTGTGATTTCCCATGTATCCTGCTCCTCATCATAAGCACCAAGCTTTACATTTCTCTTTTCCAGTCTATCCTTTTTATTTGCTACCCAAACGTAAGGCTCTTTCCCGTCTGCATCTACAATATAAGCAGTCATCAGATGTAATCCCTCTGTATTTACTCCGGTTCCAGGCTCGATATATACATGCTGTCCCAGCATCAGACCATCACTGGTTTCAAGCGTTACATAAAATGGATACTTAGTTGCCCGGGCAGAAGAATCCGAACCGGAATACATCTCGCTTTGTGAACTGCTCTCCGGTTTTTCTGTGTCGATCACATCTACAGATCCCTTCCAGATTTCCTCCTGGTTATTCCTTGCCCGCACCGTCACATCCATTCCCGGCTGAAGCTCACCGATATTCTGTTCACTGATTTTTCCCTTAATTCGGTATTTTCCGGTAGAAAGAATGCTCATAAATGCCTGCTTTTCTCCACTGTAATCATCATAACCAGGATCCGGATTGATCTCCTGGATAATTCCTGCAATCGTGGATGTCACCGTGGATGATTCCAGACTCTTCTTCGTCCGGTTCACTTCCAGTTCTTTTACTTTATAATTATATTCTTCCTGTTTTACATTCGTCTGCAGCTCCTGGATCTGCGTTGTATAAGAAAGCTGCTCACCTGCCGGTGCATTCTTTTTCTCTGTCGTTAAGGCCGCAATCTGTGAATTCAGATTGGAAATACTGTTTCCTATCTTTTCCAACTCCAGATTTCCCTGCTCCAGTGTCATCGCAAGCTCCTCTGTATCATATTCAAAGAGTTTCGTCCCAGGCTCCACTTCCTGCCCTTTTTCCACGAAAATCTCTTTCACTTTCTGTCCTTCTGAAAGTGAGATTTTTAAAGTATCCTGCGCCTCCACAACGCCTGCAAAGCGATTCACGGTTCCGCTTCCGTTTCCGGTGATCACGCTGACCTTATCCGCGTAGAGGATGTTCTTCGCGGAATCCTTTCCCCCTCCTGAAACCATGTGCAGGATTGCGGCAATCAGAGCGACTGCCAAAATAAGGCATACAATAAAAATCACCTTTTTCTTCCCCATCAGATTGTCTTTGAAATTCCTATTTACATTCATTTTCATTCCCTCCTCATCATTCTACTTTTAAGGTGTAAAAGTTTGTTGAAGTTAGTCCGACAAAGTGTAGATAGAAAGTGCTGCGGATTCCCTTCGGCAAACCATTCCGAGGAACCTCTGAAAGCGGGAATCGTGTTCAGCAAAGGCTTCCACGATTCCTGAGTTTCCTCTCCATTGCCTCAATAAGGAAGCCGCAGCACTTTCTATATACACTTTGTCCCTCTAAGTTATCGCACAATACCATCGCCCCGTAACTTGCGTTCCGATATCCAATCATAGTTTCAGTATACTGGAAAACAGTGGAGAATACTATTTATATTTTCTTAATTTTCATTCATTTTTATATCACTTGATTTTTTGACTGAATTTTCATTCTTTTTAAATATACAAGTAATGCCACATAACAGCAGTCCCACTACTTTTTTGAACATTGAACATCCAGAAGGGCAAAGCCAGTAAAGTAGAATGGGTGCGACATAGATAAGTAATTCCGTAGATTCACTTTTTGCGCAATGGAATCTACGGGATTACTTTTCTATGTCGCACCCTCACAACCTCCCCCTCCATGCCCTTCGTCCCCCCTTCTACATCCACAAAAAATACACCGCAGGATTCCCCCATTTCCTGCGGTGTTTTCTTACATACTCTATTCTTCTACCATATGACAAGCTACTTTATGCCCCGCCTTCACTTCTCTGAAAACCGGTGCTTCCTGTCTGCATTTTTCTGTCGCATTCGGACAGCGTGTGGAGAACGCACAGCCCTTAAAATCTTCGGTTCTGACCGGCTGTTCTCCGGAAAGCTCTGAAAATCCGTCCCGCTCAATATACGGATCCGGCACAGAAGCAAAAAGTCCCTTCGTGTACGGATGGAGCGGATTTGCAAATAATTCTTCGGTATCGGTTTCCTCTACCAATGTACCCAGATACATAACCCCAATACGATCTGATATAAAACGGATAACACCAATATCGTGCGAAATAAATAAAAGGCTGAGTCCCAGTTCCTTCTGAAGCTGCATCAGCATATTCAGGATCTGTGCCTGAATGGATACGTCAAGTGCAGATACCGGTTCGTCACAGACGATCAGTTTTGGTCCGATAACAAGGGCACTTGCAATACCAAGACGCTGTACCTGCCCACCGGAAAGCTCGTGCGGAAAACGGAAATAATGGTCTTCGGAAAGCCCTACCTTCTTCAGAACCTCTACTACCTTTTCTCTTCTTTCTGCTGCATCCAGATTGCTGTGGATCTTCAGGATATCCTCCAGGATATTTCCGATTCTCTGACGCGGATTCAGTGCAGAAAGGGTATTCTGGAATACCATCTGCAATTCTTTTCTAAGTGGTTTGAACTCTTTGTCACTTAATTTACAAAGATCCTTTCCATCGTAAAGAATGGAGCCACTGTCTGGTTTTGTCAATCCTACAATTGCTCGTCCTGTGGTAGATTTTCCACATCCGGATTCCCCAACCAGTCCGTAGGTCTCACCTTTTTTGATGGAAAGGGACATATTATCTACCGCACACATCCGGGATGTTTTCCCGAAAAGGCTGCTCTTTCCGGTTTTCAGAGGGAAAGACTTTTTTAAGTTTTTAATTTCCAGTAAATATTCACTCATCTGTCTATACCTCCTCTTTCACTGCCTGATCTGCATATTTCCAACATTTTACCAGATGCCCTTTTCTTGCTTCCACAAGCGGCGGCTGTGTATTCTTGCAGCGGTCATCCACGTATTTACATCTGGTACAGAAATGACATCCGACTGGGATCTTGGTCAGCGGTGGTACGGTTCCCGGAATAGTCGGAAGTTCTTTACCTCTCTCCACTCCAAGATGCGGGATACAGGCAAGAAGCCCTTCCGTATACGGATGCAGTGGATTGGCAAAAAGTTCTTCTGTCGTAGTATCTTCTACTACCTGTCCCAGATACATAACCTTCACACTGTGACAAAGCTGCGCAACCGCACCCATGTCATGCGTGATAAAGAGCACGGACATACCAAGCTTTTCATTCAGCTCTTTGATCAGATGCAGAATCTGTTCCTGGATCGTCACATCCAGAGCAGTCGTCGGCTCATCAGCAATCAGAAGCTTCGGTTCACAGGCAAGTGCCATGGCGATCATCACACGCTGCTGCATTCCACCAGAAAGTTCAAACGGATACTTTTTCATGCAGTCTTCCGGATTCGGAATCCCGGTCAGCTTCAGCATCTCAATCGAACGTGCCTTTGCCTCTGACTTTGTTACGTTTTTATGAAGAAGTACGATTTCACTGAGCTGCTTTCCAACGGTATGTACCGGACTTAAAGAGTTCAGCGGATCCTGGAAAATAACAGAAATATCATTTCCACGGATCTCTCTCATCTTGGAAAGCGGTCGCTTTAACAGATCTTCATTTTCAAACAGGATCTCTCCCTCGTACTGCACTGCGGTGTCGTGATCACGAAGACGGAGAATGGACTGTGACATGACACTTTTTCCGGATCCGGACTCTCCTACAACTCCGATGATCTCACCCGGCTGGATGCAGAGATTTACTCCGTCTACTGCAGGAAGCCATTTCTTATGAACGGAGAATTTTACCCGCAGATCTTTGACTTCCAGAATTGGATTTTTACATTCATTACACTGCTTTTCCATTATTTCTTCGCTCCTCCTTTTACTCTCGGATCAAGGAAATCCCGGAGACCGTCGCCCAGAAGATTCAGACTGAGTACACAGACTACTACTGCAATACCAGGGCAGATCATGGTCCACGGTGCCTTTGAAAATACCAGCTTACTATCCTGCAGCATATTTCCCCAGCTTGCTGCCGGAGCCGGAATACCAGCACCTAAGAAGCTTAAGGATGCTTCGGAAATGATTGCCTGTGCAAAAATGAAAGAGGCCTGCACGGTAAGCGGTGAAATAACGCCCGGAAGGATCAGCTTCCAGAGAATCTTAAAGTTACTGAATCCCTGCACCTTTGCAGCCTCCACATACGGCTGCTCTTTGATGACCATCGCACTTGCACGGACAGTACGCGCCACACTCGGTGTATAAACGATCGTCAGGGCAAGCACCACATTCCAGCTGGAAGTACCAAGTGCTGCGATCAGGGCGATTGCAAGAAGGATTCCCGGAATGGCGATCAGACCATCACAGATTCTCATCAGGATCTGGTCAAGAATTTTGAAATAACTTGCATACACACCGATGATCGTGCCAAGGATACAGGAAAATGCAGCAACACATCCGCCTACCCAGAGTGAAACTCTTGCTCCGTACATCAGACGGGTAAATACATCACGCCCAAATTCATCTGTTCCGAATATATATTTTGCACATGGTGCCTGGAAACGTTCCGTAACTGTCATTGCATTCGGACTTACCGAACTGAACATCGGAATAAAAATTGCAGCAAGCAGAATTATGGTAAAGCCAACTGCACCAATGATAAGTCCCGGGTTTGACAATAATTTTTCTTTTCTGATCTGCCTCTGCTCTCTGAAAATAGCTTCACTAGCTTCGGACATACTTTTTCTTGTAAAATACATCTTTTTCCTCCTATTTACGTCCCGGCTGAAGCCTTGGATCAACAAATCCATACAGAATATCTACTGCCAGATTCACCAATACATACAATAACGTTACGAATAATACTACGCCCTGAATAACGAAAACATCTCTTCGGTTGATGGAATTCATCGTCAAGGTACCAAGCCCCGGAATATTGAAAATGGTTTCTGTAACAATTGTTCCTGTGATCAGACTGCCGAAAGACTGTCCGACTGCTGTTAAAATAACCGGAGCCGCATTTTTAAGTCCGTACACAAGAAGAACCTTCTTTTCTTTTAATCCCTTTGCACGGGCTGTATGGATAAAGTTTTTATAAAGCACATCCAGCATCGAAGAACGGATCATTCTTGTGAGATATGCTGCCTGTACAATTCCAAGCGATAATGCCGGAACAAACAGATATTTCAGATGCTCACCAAGACCCTGCGAAAGATCCGCATAACCTGCAACCGGGAATATATGATTATAAACACTGAGTGCAAGCATCAGGAACATACTGAGCAGAAATCCCGGAAGTGCAGAACCGATCAGTGAAACAGTAACTGCTGTGATATCGATTGCTGTACCACGCTTATATGCTGCGATAAGTCCAAGTGGGATAGAAATAAAGAGTGCAATAATCTGTGCAAAGATTGCAAGACTGATTGTTGGGAGGAAATATTCTCCGAGCAGCGTGCTGACTGATTCATGCAGGAAATATGAGTTTCCCCAGTCTCCATGTAATACTCCCACGATCCAGTCACCATACTGTACAAAAAATGGTCTGTCAAAACCAAGCTGTGCATTTAAAGCATGAATTTCATCTGCTGTTGCTTCCAGTCCCAGGATTGAGGAAGCCGGTCCTCCCGGGATCATATATACGATCAGAAAAGCCACAAATGATACAACAATCATAACCGGGATCAGTGATAAAATTCGTTTTCCTATATATCGTAACATTTTTTAACTCCTTTTAAAAAACGACGGACGCTGCTGCTATCCGTCGTTCCATCATTTGCCTATTTAGAAACAGTTGTATTCCAGTAAAGCGCGTATCTTAAGAACTCATATCCTTCTGCTTTTGCATTTAATGCATTTACAGAAGTGTAATGTCCGATAACAGATGCAGCACCATCTTCATACAGGAATGTCTGTAAGTTTTCCCATGCAGTCTTTGCATCTTCTGTAGAATCTGCAAAACGGATTGCGCTGATTCCGTCTGTTACTTCCGGTGCATCAAGTCCTGCCCACTCCTTGTTAAGTGCAGATAACTGAACTGGAAGAAGTGCATAAGAGTTACTCGTGATGTACATGCTGAACTGCTTCGGATCTGAACGATGTTCCATAAATGTGTTAAAATCGTTGCTGTCTACAACTGCATTCACACCGATCTTCTGAAGTTCTTCCTGAAGAACTAAGGTTGCGTTGTACATTTCCGGATAATCCGTTGTTGTTACAAGTGTAATCTTTTCGTTGTTATAACCAACCTTTTTAAGAAGCTCTTTTGCTTTCTTTTCATCGTTCTGGTTGTAATATTCTTTGCCAGCCTCTGTACTCCACTGTGCATCGCTTAAGTTCATCCATCCGGCATTTAATTCGTACAAGTCTTCGTTACCATAACTTGCATAAAGGATATCTTCACAGTTCAGAACCGCAAGTACTGCCTGTCTCATATCTTCGTTTGCCATGATGCCTTCAGTTGTATTTAAGAACAGATTCAAAGTACCACCATTTGTTACATCCAGCTTCAGGTTCTTGTCTTTTGATAATTCTTCATAATTATCAGTCGGAACCTCTTCCGCGATATCATACTGTCCGTTCTGAACACCAGCCATACGTGTAGAAACATCCGGTACAATATCAAACCATAAAGTAGCAGTTGCTGCTTCCTTCTTTCCTGCAAGACCTGTTGTTGCATTATCTGAGTTCTTATAATCTTCGAACTTGTCAAGTTTAACGTACTGATCCTGTTTCCATTCTGTCATCTTGTACGGACCTGTTCCGATGTATTCTGAAATTCCTTCCTCAGTTGCCGAATCTACAACTTCTTTTGGATAAATTGCCGCAAACATAGACGGATTTGCAAGAATCATAAGGATATCAGATGCCGGTTTGTTTACGGTCAGCGTTACAGTATAATCGTCTACTGCTTCAAATACAGAGCCTTCAAGCAAAGTTTTTGCTCTTGAGCAATTTTCAATCCAACGGTTCATAGATGCAACAACATCTTCGGATGTCATTTCTTTTCCATTGTGGAATTTTACACCTTCACGTAATTTGATTGTATATACAGAACCATCATCATTTACTTCATAGGACTCTGCAAGTACCGGTGTCGGTTCATATTTATCATCCATTGCAAATAATGGTTCGAAAACATGAGCCGCAATCTCACCTACCAGTGAAGAGTTGCTTGTCTGCACATCCAATGAAGGTGGGTTTGCTGAAACCGCAATATGTAACTCATCTTTTGTCTCAGTTGCTGCTGTGCTTGCTGAATTATCAGAACTTGCTTTTTTACCTGATCCCCCACATCCACCAAATAACAATGTTGCACACATAACTAGTGCTATAGCTCTTATGGCTCTTCTGTTTTTCATAAATACTTTTACCTCCTAAAATTGGTACGTTTTAACTATCTTTTGCAGTATACATAAATTACATTTATACGTCCAATTGTTTTTTCCTATAAGTATTGCTAATATTTGATTCTTCTATAACTATTCTTTAATTAACGCGATTACATGCTTTCTGTCCAGTCCATCTAAGATGCTCTGCTGCTTCCGTCTTCTATATTAAATTCATAAAACGTTTGATCCGACACATACCGGAAAACATTTCAAAATGATCCGTTATTTCGGATTTATTGCATGCTCTTATTTATTCTATATTCTCGTATAACTTCCTGACCACTGCCTGCACCGGCTTGTTACAGATTTCATAACTGTTTTCTCTGTCGTATTTATAATACATCTATATACCTACTATGTCAATAGGTTTAGTTTTTATAAACCATGAATAATATTCTGAATTTCATTCCTTGTCGGCATTACACGCAGTGCCCCTTTTCTTGTTGTGATCACAGATGCCGCTGCATTTGCAAAAGTCAGCATTTCTTTCAGGTTTTCTTCCTCCAAACCTTCCATTCCGTGTTCACAGATATAATGTAATACACAACCACAGAATGTATCTCCTGCTCCTGTCGTCTCAATTGTATTCTTCTGAAGGAACGGTTTTACTTCTACCATCATTCCGTTATAGTATGCACGACTTCCTTCTTTACCCATAGATACAAGGATCAGCGGAATCTGATATCTTTCTCTGATCCAGTTTACCCCTGCAGTATAATCTTCTTCTCCTGTCAGCCACTGAATCTCATTGTCTGAGATTTTCAGGATATGACAATGTGCTAATCCATATAATACCTGTTTCTTTGCCACATCCAAAGAATTCCAAAGTGGTGGACGTAAGTTCGGATCAAAGGAAATAACTGCACCAGATTCTTCTGCAACACGAATTGCTTCTTTTGTTGCTTCGCGCACTTCTTCATGAGTCATAGACAATGTTCCGAAATGGAAGATTTTCGTTTCTTTAATAATGTCTTCACAAATTTCTTCTTTGTTCAGCATCATATCTGCTCCCGGGTTACGATAAAACGAAAAATCTCTGTCTCCATCCGGATAAGTATGTACCATTGCAAGTGTCGTATGGATTTCCTTATCTGTACATAATCCATCTGCATCAATCCCTACTTCTGTTATCGCATCTCTCAGCTGTTCTCCGAAAAAATCTTCCCCTACTTTCCCGATAAATGCCGTCTTATGTCCGAGTTTCGTCAGCATTGCAAGTACATTGCACGGTGCTCCTCCCGGATTTGCCTCAAAAAGCGGATTCCCCTGATTACTTTTTCCGTTTTCTGTGAAATCAATTAATAATTCTCCTAGTGCCACTACATCATATTTTTTCATCATATTCTCCATTCTGTCTCAAAAATGACATTGCTTTTTCATAAAATTCCTATTTTTTCAAGCACCATCTGTACTGATAAGGATTCATCCATACCGAATTCATTTCCAGCTTTTCTCCCGTAAACAAATCCTCATATTCGCCTTCCAGACAATTCAGCCATGCATTTTGTCCATACTCTGAAAAATTAGCCAGACAGATTAATTCTTCATTTCCTACTGTTCTTCTGATTGCAAAAACCGCATAATTTCCTGTGTCCCAGGTAGAAATACTGGCAGTCTCACCAAAACAATCCTCCTGACGCCTCATTTCTTCCATCTGCTTCAGGCCATGCCAAATTTCATACTGTACAGTACCTGCTTCTTTTCTCTTGTCTGCATTGTCCCACCGGAACAAACTGCGGTGCAGATACCTGCTATCCGCAGCAATATCCGGGTTTTTCTTATAATCATAATCATTTACCTGACCAATCTCGTCCCCGGATGAAAGCATTATAAATCCTTCCATACTCATACATGCTGCATGCATCATGAGCACTCTTTGGATTCCTTGTTTCACCTGCTCTAAATCCCCTTCAAATCCGCCTTTTTCGATTCCACACAGGCTTGCGGTTGTTCCACAACTTCTGGCATCTTTCGTCACCGGATCGTAATTATATAATTCTCCTCGCGCAAAGCTATATGGATAAGTACCTTCAAAGAAATGATACAAATATTCTTTGTGCCGAATCGGGTTTATTTCCAGCTTTTTCTCCTGCTCTTCATCCAGCCCCCAGCCAATATCATCATGACAGCGAAGGTAATTGACAAAATAGCAATTCTTCGGAAGGCTGTGGATCACATCCATCTGGTGTTTCAACATCCTTGTGTCCCTCGTAGCCAGTGCTGCCCACAGATTTACCATGCTGGAAACTCCGTATAACATATGACATTCCGGTTCACTCTCTGTTCCAAAATAGACCGGAAGTTCTTTTGGTTCCATAACAACCTCGCCTTTTAGTATCACAGCCGGACAGATCATCTCAAGAATCATTCGCAGCATACGGACAATGAGGTGCACTTGTGGAAGATTTCTGCAATTCGTTCCTAACTCTTTCCAGATATAAGGAACTGCATCAATACGAAACACTTCGACTCCCATATTTGCCAGATACAGGATATTCCCAATCATTTCATTAAATACTTTCGGATTATGATAATTCAAATCCCATTGATAAGGATAGAATGTTGTCAGTACATGTCTGTGCATCTCTTCACACCATGTGAAATTTCCCGGAGCAGTTTCCGGAAACACCTGCGGCATTGTCTTTTCAAATTGATCTGGAATTTCTCGCGTCTCATAGCACTGATAGCGATCCATATATTCCTGTTCGCCTCTCTTGGCTCGTATCGCCCACTCATGTGTATCTGCCGTATGATTCATAACTACATCCAGACATAAGCTGATGCCACGCTTTCTCAGCTCTTTTGTCAGTCTTTTTAACTCTTCGTTTGTTCCTATTTCCGGATCGACCTGCTTGAAATCTTCCACCGCATACCCACCATCATTATATGGATGAGGCATCTTTAAAAGCGGCATTAAATGAAGATAGGTAATCTTCTGCTCTGACAGATAATCCAAGTGTTCTATCACACCTTTTAATCCACCCGCAAACAACTTCGGATACATCGTCATTCCAAGCATGGTTCTGTTACGATACCAGTTTGGTTCTTTCTCTCTTCTGTCATCTAATCGCCTAAGCTCCGCTGGTCTGTTCTGATAAGCTTCTTCCAGCATCTGCATTAGTTCTTCATAACATTGTTCATTGTGATATAACTGCAGATATTTTTCATGCAGTTCCTTCTCATATTTTTTTCTTCTTTCCTCTATCATCAATACTCTATGCTCCTATACTGCAAAGGAGATTCCCGTTTTAGGAATCCCCTCTATCATTATCCATGTGTCTTCAAACTCTATGCAAGTTTTATCATGCATTTCCTAAACCAGATCATATTTCACTATATCTATTTTAGCTGCACCTTCAGCAAAGAATGAAATTCCTTTTGCCTCTTGTTCTGTAAATATGACAGCCGACATAACCTGCTCGCCATCATTGATAAATATTTCTACGCTAAATCTATCCAAAACCACACGAAGCTTTAATTCATCGGCATCTCCATTTACCAGACATCTTCTCTGATGAACCAATGCTCGTTCGCTTCCTGAAAATTTTCTGTCAATTTTCAAGACAGACTCATCCGGACGGAAGCACAATTCTGTATGAAACCTCTCATTCTGTGCAAAACGTAATACGAATTTCTTATAGCCATTTTCTTTATCTTCCGGACGTATCACAAGCTCCATATCTATCGTTCGTCCTTCGATTTTATCTAATGAGATCGTATCATTATTTATTACTACATTGTTGTACTCAACTCTGTTTTTACGCATTGCATCAAGTTCTTTAATCGGCGTTTGATAAAGTCTTCCGTTTTTCACAGATAATTCTCTCGGCAGACTCATTTGTGCAAACCACTTCGAATCATTATCACGATGAGCCAGTGTGTCCCAGTTCTGCATCCAGCCAATCATAATTCTGCGGCCGTCCGGTGCTTTCACCGTCTGCATTGCATAAAAATCAATTCCATAATCCACAGACTGAGTGAACTGCTCTTTTAAGGTATATGTATCCTTGTCCATTTCTCCTATGATACATAAAGTGCCGTTTCCGTTATGATATTCCAAGCCTTCCGGCAGCATATCCTGCGGACTTGTCAGGAGAACGTGTTTTCCATCCAGTTCAAAGAAATCCGGACATTCCCACATTTTTCCAAAACGTTTCTTATTTTCTGCAAGGATGCTGACAAATTCCCAGTCAAATCCATTCTCACTTCTGTAAAGAAGAATCTGTCCGCTTCCATCTGCCGGTCTGCTTCCGATCACACAATAGAAGTTTCCATCTTTTCCTTTCCAGATTTTTGGATCACGGAAATCTACTTTACTTGCACCTTCCGGAAGATCCTTTTCTGTTAAAACCGGATTCTTCTCATATTTCACATAATCTCTTCCGTCTCCGACAGCTACCGCCTGTGTCTGTATATCTCTTTTACTTCCATCTTCTAATGTTTCATGATCTACGGCTGTATACATAAGCAATTGTCTACCATCATCCAACTCTATTGCACTTCCCGAAAAACATCCACCCTTATCGTATTCTTCATCTGGTGCAAGAGCTGCTGGAAGATATTTCCAATGTAATAAGTCTTTACTTACCACATGCCCCCAATGCATACTGTTCCAGTGTGTATCATATGGATAATACTGATAAAAAAGATGGTACTCTCCCTGATAGTATGAAAAACCATTCGGATCATTCATCCATCCGATATATGGGCTCACATGAAAAGCCGGTCTGTCTTCTGCTTTTATCTGCTTTCCCTGTTCATCTTCATATTTTCTAGCCTTTTCTAACATCTCACTCATGCAAATTCTCCTGTTGTTCGTATCGTTATTTTTCTTCACTCACTGACTTCTGATATTGATCAAAGTATTTCTGTTTAATTGAAAGATAATCAGAAAGTCCATACTTTTCCATTTTCTTCAGATAGGAATCCCACTCTTTTTCAATTCCGCCATTCAAGATCCAGTCTGCTTTCTTCTGCTCTGCATATTTTTTAATATCGGTATCGTACTGAGATACTTTATTGGTATCATCAATGCTCATAAAAACATTTGGATAAACATATTTGCTGTTCATATCCTGTAGATAAGTTTCATGCACTTCTTCCTCCATTCCTCTATTAACCCTTCGTGTATAACCGGTTACGTAACCGGTTACTTTATAGTTCGATAATACTATATCCATCTCTTTCTGTCAACACTTTTGTGTATTAAATTACAAGATGGATGAACAGAAAAAGCGTGTTCCCTGCTCCCAGTTTTACGATAGAATTCTGCAGGATCGCCTCGTTTTCCGGATCTGTGTAAGCAGTTGCCTCATCAAGGATTACAACTACACTCCATAATAATCTTCTCACATCTGTTATATCCAAGCTGCGAGCTATTCAGACACAACGTATAATTACTGGCCTTTCCCCATTTCTGATCGGTGTAAAAATTATAATTCGTCATACGCCTTTTATCTGTATCTGCCATCATTTTGACAGCTTCCTTTTCTCCTACATTATATAAGTCCATAATACGCTGTGTTTTTTCCGGCATATCCCCATGGATAAATACGTTCAATACATCATCCCGATCCTTCAGGATATAATCTGCATTTCTTCCGATAATTACACAAGATTCCCTATCAGCCAGTTCTAAAATAACCTTTCTCTGCGCCTCATACAACATGTCTTCTATGGATTTTCCTGTAATATCACGTCCGGCAAATGCATATGCAAATAATCCTTTCTTCGGAGATAATTCTGCACTTTCCCGGACATATTCCGGAGATAAACCAGACTTCTCTGCAATCTCATTAATGATATTTTTATCATAATAAGTAATCCCAAGTTTCTTCGCTGTTTCTTCTCCGATAAAACGTCCGCCACTTCCAAATTCTCTGCTGATTGTAATGATTCTTTTTTCCATCTCTGATTCCTCCTTAATTCAAAACATCAACTTTATTTTTACTAATTCTCTTCAAGAACACATATCCTACAAAGCATGAAATAATTTCAGTAATCGGAAATGCCCACCAGATCAGCGAAACTGTCATCTCACCATTTCTGACAAACACGGAAAAAATTCCAGCCAGCGGCAGAATAATAATAAACTGTCTCAGAAGCGAAATAACCAGTGATTCCACGCCACCATTCAATGCCTGATAAATGCCCTGATAAGCAATATTGATTCCGGCAAACAAGAAGCTTACTGAGATTATCCTCATTGCTCCGATAAAATATTCTCTGGACGCCCCTGCATTAAACAGCGTTGCAAATCCCCCTGGAAAAATCTCTGTAATTACAATTCCAAGAATCATTAATATAACCGTATAGATCAGACCATATTTGATTCCATCCTGAATTCTCTTTTTGCTTCTCATTCCATAAGCAAATGCAATGATCGGAGTGATTGCATCTCGCAGACCAAATGCAAGGAAGAGAACAAACTGCTGAACTTTATAGAACAATCCATAAGCTGTCTGTGCTGACGGATTGAACTTCAGGATCAGATTCATCACATAAACCATAATGGACATCAATGCCTGTGCAATGATTGCCGGAAGTCCGATTTTATAGATTTCTTTGATAATTCCGCCATCCGGCTTCATGTATTTTGCCCCATGCTCAAATTCCTTATCTAATTTGATATGAAAGATAAGCAGTAATACTGCGGATGCTACCTGTCCAATTACAGTTGCGTAGGCTGCACCTTTCACTCCCATTTCCGGGCAAGGTCCAATCCCATAGATCATGATCGGATCAAGGATAATATTTACAACTGCTCCAACCACCTGACCGATTGTAGAATAAAGAGAGCGTCCTGTGGCCTGTAACAGCTTTTCAAACAAAGAAAAGAAGATGATTCCGAACGAGATCACACAGCAGATCCTCAGATAACTTGTTCCCATAGAAATTACCTGCGGATCTACGGTCTGGGAAGAAATATATGCCTTCACGCCGAAAATTCCAAACAGTAACCATACAACATATATAACTGCTCCCAAAAACAGGCTGTTTCCTGCCACTTTCGCCGCTTTTTTCGTATTCCCCTGTCCCAGCGTCATTGCCAGAAGCGCATTGGTTCCTACACCTGTTCCAACACCAATCGCTACCATCAGCATCTGCACCGGGAATACCAGTGTCAGTGCATTCAGTGCCGCCTCGCTTCCCACTTTCATATTTCCGACGAAGGCACTGTCCACAATATTATAGACTGCCTGCAATGCCATGGATAAGATCATTGGTATCCCCATCTGCACCATCAGCTTATTTACCGGCATTTCCTTCATTCTGTTACTTTCTGCCATTTTCTGATCCTCCTTGTTTTTCTGCATAAAAAAAGCATGCACTTATCCCATAAGCTGGACTTACGCTGATAAGCTACACACTTTTTAGGCAGATATAAAATAAAAAACGAGTAACAAAACTGGATTTACGCTGGTTTGCTACTCGTTCAAAAGCTATTATATTTGCTATTTTTTAAAAAGTCAAACAAAAATCTACCGCACGATCCAGTTCACGATCTGCACCATCACACCGACCAGCAGACACACCGGGAGTCCGATGACCATTCCTTTCAGGC
>OLFT01002195.1_pt1 | contig 17470 bp, 17 predicted proteins | sample 1604921 | NCBI WGS metagenome assembly OLFT01 (sample SAMEA3888897, study PRJEB22519) | human gut metagenome | biome: human gut; feature: human-associated habitat; material: faeces | place: Denmark | collected 2013 | reverse complement strand
CTCTCCAGACACGCTTACCTGCCATGATGACCTCCGATTTCAGCCACGCCCACAAAAATCGCTCCAGCGTGAGGCCGTTATACTGAAAAAAGCCCGCAGCGGCCACGGGAGCCGCGCCGACAATGCACACCCAGCTCACCGTTTCCCGGTCCAACACTTGGCTCAGGCTGAAATACAGCACTACGGCAACGCCCACCGCCAAAACGGAGCAGATGAATTGCCGCACGGACAGGCCGAAAAAGAGTGTTTCGCGGTAAGCTCTAATTTCTTTGTTGATTTTGATTTCCATTGAATTCCTCCTTGCTTTTTAAGATTCATCAGTATAAAATGTGTATGGGTCAAGCTCAGCTCCCTCCTTGACCTACCAGATCCGAGCGGTTCCAAGAGAACCCAGGTGAACGAGAAGTATTGTATTACCGGAGGGGGAATGCGTATGAAGGAGATTTGGCAGTCCATTTCTAATATTCTAAAAAGGATTAAATGCACCGTGACTTTCAAAACACCCGTCATTGATTTCTCGTTCACTCTCTTGATTATCCAGCCGCTCCGACAAGGGGCGGCTTTTACAATCCCAGCATTTCCTTCGCAATATGGTCGGCGGACTTCACCAATCTTACCAGCACCAGCAGCCCGTAGCCGATGGCCTGCATCCCGCCGTTGATGGTCACAATGGTCTGCCAGATGGTGCCGCCCTTGAAGGTCTGGGGCGATTCCGTCAGCAGCGACCACATTTCCGTCATTTTATTGGTCCAGACGCCAAAGGCGTTGGTCAGATTTTCTACGATCCAGTTGTTGTCCAAGTCCCCCTCGCCCCAAATTGTAATGACGTTGTATTGACATTTCTGATTTTTGGTATATACTGAGATAGAGGTGAATGCTATGAGCACGATCAATGTCACATCTGCACCTAAGACCGCAACCTTTCAAATGCGGATCAATCCAGAAGTCAAACAGCGTGTGGAGGAGATTTACGCCCGCCAGGGCCTTTCCTTTACCGATGCCGTTAATATCTTCATTCAGCAATCCCTAAACATGGAGGGCCTGCCGTTTCTGGCTTCGCCTGAGAATGCCGAATATATGAAGGCGAAAGCCATGCGCCGCCTGTTGGATGAAGCGGAAAAAGGCTGGAAATCCGCTGAAAAGGATGGCTGGGTTTCTGAGGAAGATGCTTACCTCACCCTTGGGGTAACGGAATGAAGCTAAGATATACGCCGGAGTCGCTATGCGACCTCCAGGAGATCAAACGGTATATCAAAAGTGAGCTTCACAACCCCACCGCTGCCAGTCGGATCACAAAAGCCATCCTCGATGGCTGTGCCCAGCTCAAGCAGTTTCCTGAAATGGGCGTTTCCATTGGAGCAAAGACCGGCTATGAAACCGATCTGCGGATGCTGGTGGTGGAAAGCTATATTGCCCTCTACCGCATTGAAACGGAAACTGTTTCTGTTGGCCGTATCATCAACGCCCGGCAGGACTATATCCGCATTCTGTTGGGAGAAGTTACCCCTTGACACTCCCCATGACTGAAGTCAGGGGATTCTTGGTTCAGCGGCCATAGCCTGCACAAGCGGGGTCTTACATGGTCTCCCCAAGCGGATAGGTTCGGGCGGGTCCCACCCTACCATGTGTACGAGAGAGCTGTATCAGGCAGCGGGTGTCCGTTTCCTGAGCCCTTCTTTGAGAATATTCTGTGCCGCATTGATGTCGCGGTTGTGGAGCGCCCCGCATTCCGGGCACTCCCAGAGCCGAACACTGAGGTCTTTGGCCTCCTTGTTGCGGTAACCACAGCAACCGCAAGTCTGACTGGACGGGAAGAACCTGTCGATAACAACGAGTTCCTTTCCATACCAGTCGGTTTTGCAGGTAAGCTGTCGGCGGATTTCACCCCATGAGGTGTCAGCGATATGGAGCGCGAGTTTGTGGTTCCACATCATGTTCTTCCCCGACTGCGGATTCTGGACAAAGGCTGAAAACACCCACAGCGGCCTGTATGGGAAAACTGTCCCCCCGCCGTCCGGTGACGACTTGCCTTTTTCCGTCAGGATTGGTATACTAAGCTTAGATTTTTTCATTCCGCGGGAAGGGGAAGCGTCATGCTGCATCAGGCTTTTAACGAAGTATACACCAAATTCAAGCTGCACTTTTATCAGGAGATCTTCCGCCGGTTTCAGGACCGGGAAGCCAGTCTCACCACGGTGGAGACCTTCTGCATGGAGAGCATCATGGCGCTGGGGCGGCCTACGGTGAACGAGTTCGCCACCTTCATGTGCATCTCCCCTCCCAACGCCGCCTATAAGGTGAACAGTCTGGTGAAAAAGGGCTACATCCGCAAGATCCAGTCCCCCTCGGACCGCCGGGAATTCCATCTGGAGGTCACCCAGAAGTATATTGATTACTACAACATCTCCTCCAACTATATGTCGGAGGTCATGGACCGCATCATGGCCCGCTTCTCCCCGGAGGACTGCGGCAAGTTAGAGGAGATCCTCACCGTGGTCAGCCGGGAGCTGATGCCGGAGGTCCCCCTGCCGGACCGTGCGGAGGAGTGACCCCTCCCCTGCTTCGCCCTGATCCAGCACCGCTTCGGCGGTGCTGTTTTTTCCTGAATTCAGCATCCCTTTTCCGACAAGCCGGGCGGGTTGTCTATTGTGTTCTCCGCCGGAACGCAATATAATGGGGAAAAACAAAGAAAGGCGGACGGCACATGAACACCCTGATCGAACTGTATGACGAACGTGCCATCGAAAATATTCTGGCGCCGGATATGTTCCGCCCCCGGCGCATCGTCTACCTCTGCCCCGGTGAGATCGCCCAGGACCGCACCCGGCAGGAGACTCTGGCCGCCTTTTTCCGGCGGCGGGGCTGGGAGCCGGAGCTGATCTTCGTGGAGACCAGCCTCTTCAAGGCAGACCGCATCCTGCGGCAGCTGTTTACCATCGGGGAACGGTTCCCGGACTGCGCCATCGACGTCACCGGCGGCAGTGACGCGGCCCTCTTCGCGGCAGGGATGTTCGCGGCGAAAAAGGGCGTGCCCGCCTTCACCTATTCCCGTAAGAAAAACCGCTTTTACGACATTTCCGGCGCGGCTTTCGCGGATGAGCTGCCCTGCGGCCTGACCTATTCTATCGAGGACTTCTTTCTCATGGCCGGCGGCACGCTGCTGCCCGGACGGGTGGACAATCAGATCCTGTCCCAATATCTCCTGGACTTCGACCTATTTTTCGACTGCTTCCTCCAATTCCGCCGGGACTGGCCCAATATCATCTCCTACATCCAGCGGATCTCCCCCTCGGAATATGGCCAGACCCCGCCCCTGTCCGTACAGGGTGGCTACACTGTGAAGGGTGAGCGCGGCTCCCGCAACACCGCCAACGAGGACGCGCTGCGGGAACTGGCCCGTATCGACTTTATTCAGGATCTGGAGATCGTCCCCGGTCAGCAGGTGTCCTTCCGGTTCCGGGATCTGAATACCCGGGCGTGGCTGCGGGACGTGGGCAGCGCGCTGGAATTGTATGCCTACAAGGCCTGCGTGGATTCCGCCATTTTCCATGACGTTATCAGCAGCGCCGTGGTGCGGTGGGATGAGGTACTGGGCCACGGCAGCGTCTCCAACGAGATCGACGTCATGGCCGCCCGGGGCGTGATCCCCCTGTTTTTAAGCTGCAAGGCCTGCGACATCAAGACAGAGGCCCTGAACGAGCTGGCCATCCTCCGGGACCGCTTCGGCGGCAAGGGCGCCAAGGCGGCCATCGTCACCACGGAGGTCTGCAACGCCGCCGCCCGCCACCGGGCCGCCCAGCTGGGCATCGCCGTCATTGATTTGGAGGAACTGAAAACCGGCCAGATCGTCCACCGGCTGAAGGTCATCATGAAGGCGGAATGACCCGCTCCGGTGGGATTTATCCTCCTCAATACAAGCGGTACGAAAACCCCTAAAACACATTCTGTCGGCAAGTCCAGTCTGCAAGACTGGGCTTGCCTTGCACAAGGAACTTCTGCCTCTGACCTAAAGTCTAGAGAGATGCTTCCTTGTGCATTTTGCGTTTCTTGATTGCCCTGGCTTCCCGGCGCTCCCGGTAAGTAACGGTGACTATACCCTCCATACCGAAACCTCACCGAGACTCTTGGTGAGTCTCGGTGAGGTTCATGGATATTCTGGCACACTTCGCTGGATATTTCAATCCGGCCTATTATTTAAGCTCCTGTTCCAGCCAAGGCAGATTGACTGTCCTGCGCACCGGCGCTAACACATGGCAGCGAAGCATATAATTAATCTCGATTTTGAGGTTGTCTTTCATCCCGCCAGCATTTTGATACTCATAAACAAAGGAGTCCAGAGCATGATACGTTTTGGATTTCTGGCTCAGATGATACCCTGCGGCGGTCATGTATTTACTGATTCGCTCTGTGATCTGCTTCCGTATTGTGAGCATTTCTTCGCGGGGAACATTTTCAGAAAAGTCCATGTCGATGTCAACGGACAGTCAGGCAAATTGAAGATAGTCAGGTTAATGGCCGTTCCGCCTTTCAGCGCCAGCGCGTTGGAAAGCAGAGCATCCTTTTGAATAAAGTCCAGCACATCGGCCAGACGGCAGACCTTTTCAAAGGTATCACGGACGAAGCCCAATTCGCGGGCTTTCTTGCCCAAAGTCATTCTGTCAAATTGCATCATAGTCTGTTACCCCTTAATCTATCATGTGTATCAGATTTTTCGGTGCATACAGCTTCCATTCCTCGTGCCAGATGAAGCCCTGGCTCTCGCTTGATAAATAGGATTTTCCTTTCGGAAGGTGTGATTTGCACATGCCGAAAAAAATATCAGAGAGGCCGAGGCTGGCTGCAAAGGTGGACAGAATATAGCCCGTTTTTTGATAGAGGAAGCCGCTTTCGTACTCCGCAAGGCAGGCCGTAAGTGATGCTTCATCCAGCGCGGGGATCAGCGCAAGGCAGCGCAAAAGTTCTTCCAGCCCGCCGATTTTCTCAAACAGATTGATAGAATCAATCACCGTCCGCTCCAGCGTTGTGACACGGGTGCCGTTTATCTCGGTGATACTGCCGGTAATGCGAGGAGCAATCCGCCGGTATGTTACGCCGTCGTATTCGAAATCCCGGAACCGGCTCTCGCTGGTTACTTGCGTTTCGTAAAAGACCTGATTGCTGTAACCGTAAAACTCGAACGCGCTGTGATACGATACGGCGGCATCGTTACTGATGTGAGAGGCGATCACATAGCGGTTGGCAATGGGCTGTTGGGTTTCCAGACTGATGGCAACATACAAGTCCCGCTTAACGCGCTCAATGTAGCCTTTCTTTTGATACTCCCGGCAAAGCCACTTTGCCGCCGCTTCGCTGCCGGTGATCTGCTCCAGATCGTTTTTGCTGAAACAGCCCAATTCCAGCAGCTTCTCATAGTGCTTCATAATGCTCACCTCTCTAACGTTCGTAGGTATTATAGCGCGAAGGGATAGTTTTTACAATCTCTTTGAGTAAAATCAAAAACGGAATTTATGAAAAAGCAAGCCGAGGCGTTCGCCCGGCTTGTGCTTTAACTATGGATGAAGTTTTTCATGGCGGTGTTCACGTCTGGCAGCTTGCCAACCCTTTCTGAACTGTGACCCCCTTAATCAGCTTAAAACTGCCGTAGCGGGCGAACGCCCCGGAAAAGCGTCCACGGCCGCCGCTCGATCACACAAGGAGAACCAACCGTGAAAGTCAGACGGAACACTCTGCTGCTCATTGCCACTCTGGTCTGGAGCGCGGCGGGCTTCAACATTCTGCGCATCGGCCTGCTGGCCTGCCCTCCCTACCGCACGATCGTCAATTATCTGCTGTCCGCCGTTGTATTCACCGTATTCCAGATCTTCATTTTCGGACGGCTGGTGAACAAACACACGGCCCGCATCAGCGCCTACGAGGAGGAGCTGCACTTCTTCCTCAAGTTTTTCGATGTGAAGTCCTTCATCATCATGGCAGTGATGATGACCGGCGGCATCTGGCTGCGGTCCAGCGGCGTGGCCCCGGACTGGTTCATCTCGTTTTTCTACACCGGACTGGGCGCCTCCCTCCTGCTGGCGGGACTGCTGTTCGCCTGCAACTTCGCCAAGGCGGCCCTCGCCGCCAAGGGCAAGGCGTAATATCCGAAATACGGCCCGCATGGAGCAGTTTTGAGACAATGGTCTCAAAACTGCTCTTTTTTGTGGGCAAGATAGCTTCATAGTGGTCAAACAGCGGTCAGTGCGCACAAAAATGCGGTTTTTGTTGCGGTTTTGGCACAGATACCCCTTGATTCACCATCCACCGGCATGGTATGATGTTGTTATATAAGAACAAAAGTCCGCCCGTGAGAGATATGCGTTAGTGATACCGCTCACAGCGGAACCAAATATCGAAAGGAAGGAGGACCAGACGTCAACAACCCACGGCCAAAAGGCCATGGGCTTGTAACTGCCCAGTCGTAGTAACGGATAGCTCCTCCGACCTTTAACCCCAAGAGACATTGCTGTCTCAAGTGGCGTTACATCGTAGGGTGGTTGACAGCACCCTTTGCGGCAAAGTTTACTCTGCCGCAACTGTATCAGGTACTTGACTATCATAGAGATAGTTGATTCCCATGCGATACAGATTCATTGCGCCGATACGGTCATCGTTCGACTTGTAGCCGCAGTTATTACAGGTAAACAGATGTATCTTTTTGTTGCGGTTTGCCTGTTCTGTGTGTCCACAGACGGGACAGCACTGGCTGGTATACCGAGGGTCAACCTTGATTACGGAAGAATGATTCTGTTTTGCCTTGTAGATGAGCTTCTGTTCGAGGTCATAGAAAGCCCACGATACAGAAACATAGCGATGCTTCGTTTTGACACGTTCTGAGGCATTACGGATACCGGACAAATCTTCCAGAACGAAGAGAGTGTGCGCGGGGTTATTTACAACGAGTGCCTTTGATACACAATGGTTGACATCCTGTATCCAACGGTTTTCTCGTTGACCGATGCTTTTGAGTCTACGTCTTGAAGACGGGGTATGCCGCATCTGGAGTTCTTTTCTAATTGCTGAATAGTGAGCCCTTTTCTGCTTGATGGACCGGCCTCTCACAAACCCGGACTTGTGCTTGCTATCGTAAGTCGCAGCGATGAAGTTGATGCCTCGGTCGGTGCCTACAACATTACAGATATCGGAGAGATTGCTCTCTTCTACATCATAGGTCACAGGGATATGTAGGAAGTACTTGCCATGCTTGTTCACCAGCTTGGCGGTGCCGAACCGATAGATAGAGCGGTCGAAGTATTTCGACATCCCTTCCGCGAAATAAGGCAGTTTCACTCTTCCACCGAGCGTGTTTATGGAAAAGCGGTCTTGTGTCAGGGAGTAATCTCTGTTCCAGACGAGGTCATACTGAGGTTTCTTGAAAGACGGTTTAATCCACTCTTTCTGATTCTCAAGGATGGTCTTATATCTGGCAATGACCGTCTTGAATACAGACTGAGTCATTTGAGATTTTAGTCCGAATTCTGCACGCAACGTAGGATACAGAGCCTTGTTGAGCGAAAACCGTTTTAAATCGTGTGTGCGAAACACATAGTCCGAGACATAGTTGCACGCTTCACGATAGACAGACATCGTTTCATCAAGTAACGCCTTATCTTCATCAGATGCCACTACTTGGATTTTTGCCGTGATGGACATTTGCGCCATAGTAAATCCTCCTTTCTTTGCTATTTCACTATCTATTATACAACAATAGATAGTGAACGCCAAGGCGCATTGAGGTGACTTATGGATAACAGATATCATCGGCATAACCGGCGCTTTGCCTGTAGTATCGGGGAAGTATCCTCGGCAATTATCCAAAAGTATATCGAAAACCAAGGATGATGCGTCTTTACGAACAGGGCTCCTCCCACCGCCTAAAGGCATTGGGTTTCCGCCCAAACTATGTTGGAGGTATTTTTTATGAAGCACCATCGCATCCTTTACCGGACGCTGAGCGCGCTCCTTTGCCTTGGACTCTGCGCCCAGCTGACCGCCTGCGGTCAGAAACCCGTTCCCAAGCCCGGCTCCTCCGGGCCGTCCGCGCCGTCCGTGTCGAAAAAGGTCTATGATGACAGCCTCATCACCGAGGTCTATGACGAGGAGGACTCCTTTACCGACGAATACGGCACGGAATATTCCTACATCTGTCACGTTCCGCAGCTGGAGGCCGACACGCCGGAGGCCAAGGCCATCAACTGGGAGATCATGGAGAGCTTCGGAAATGACGTGCAGGCCACGCTGGACGCCGCCGAATCGGGAGAAACGCCCAACTCTCAGTACATGGAGGTCACATGGCAGAGCTATTGGAACGACAGCCTGCTGAGCCTTTCCATCCGCGTGTTGGGCTGGACCAGCGACCTCATCGACTACGCGGTATATCACTACGATTTTGAGACCGGCCAGCGGCCGGACAACCTGGAGCTTCTGGACCGCTTCCACGTGGACGAGGGGGACTTTATCGCCGCCCTGCGCCGGGGCGCGGCCCGGCAGTTCGATTCCCATTACGCCCCCTGGGGCACGGGAGGACTCTCGCCGGAGGATGAAAACTACGGTGGCATCTCCATTGACTTAGCGGCACTCCGGGCCTGGACGGTGGCGGAGGAAAACTTCTCTCTGGATCTCGCCATGTTCTGCCCCAATGGGGACGGCACCTTCACCGCCTTCCAGCCTGTCGCCTCTATCGCGGGGGGCAACGGATGGTATTATGAGCCGGTGCTCGTGGAGCCCGGCCCTGGCGACTGGGCGGACGGCGGCCCCCAGTCCGAGGACGCTTTCGTGTCCGCCTGGCTCACCGACGACGGCGTATCGGTCTCCTTTACCAAGAGCCAGTCGAGGGATTTCCCGGACAGCGAGGCCTACCGCAGAGCCTACGGCTTCGCGTATGACACGGAGTACCCCGTAGCCGGGTGCTACGGCGACTACCAGGACATTTTCGTAGGTGCCAGCGGACAGGATTTCTGCCCCTATGTGTTCCTTCTGACCACGGAGGGCACGGTGGAGTACATCGACATCTTCGGCGGTCTCTGGCATGGATGCCTCTGCTCCGGCGGGCCGCTCTACGGCTTCCGGGACATCGTGGGCTTTGAGTCCGGTGCCTATGAGGACGGCTTCGGCGGCGGCTACGAGACCGTGTACGCCGTGGACAAAAACGGCAGGAAATACGATATGCCCGCCTGTATCACGGCGCAGGGGAACGCCATGCCCAGCTACGCCGCCGGAAAGTGGTGCGCCAATGTGTACCACAGCGTGGCCAGCGGTGCCTCCTATGAGGGCGTCTACTATCTGAGCATCCACGAAAACGGTCTCGTGGAGATCAACGACGTTATCGTGAGCATCGACGCGCCCCTTCAGATCGCCGGCTACTGCACCTATTTAGGCACCACGGAGCTGGGCATGGTCTACCAGTTCGGCCTTTACAGCGGCGACCAACTCCGGGAGGGCACCTTCGCCCTTGACCTCTACAACACGGATTACGGCGAGATGACCGTTACGCCCATTTCCGGCGTCAACCTCTTTGACGCCCCCGAGGGCGGCTGCACCGTCTTTACCCGGCTGTAACGCCAAGCACAGGCTGTTTTATAGGAAAAGTGCTGCGGTTCAAATGAACCGCAGCACTCTTTTTGAAAACAATTGCTTGCACTCCGGCAGGTACAAGGTTATAATCCCAAGCAGTAAGTTTCAACAAAGGATATCCCGTTTTGCGAAGGAGCGCACATTCTATGAAGATCATTGTAACAGACGGCTACGTGGAAAACCCCGGCGACCTGAGCTGGGCTCCGCTGGAAGCCTTGGGTGAGGTGACATACTATGACCGCATCGGCCTGACCGATGAGGATGAAACCATCCGCCGGATCGGTGACGCGGAGATTGCTGTCATCAACAAGGCCCCCGTGACCCGGAAGGTCATTGACAGCTGTCCCAACCTGAAGCTCATCACGGTGATGGCCACCGGCTACAACGTGGTAGACGTGGCCTATGCCAAGGAAAAGGGCATCCCCGTGTGCAACGTGCCCAACTACGGCGGCTATTCCGTCAGCCAGTTCACCATTGCCCTGATGCTGGAAGCCTGCCTGCACATCGGCCACCATGACCGCACCGTCCATGAGGGCAAATGGCAGAACAGCCCGGACTGGTGCTACTGGGACTATCCCCTCATCGAGCTGGCGGGCAAGACCTTCGGTCTGCTGGGCTGCGGCCGCATCGGCATCCACACCGCCGAGGCCGCCAAGGGACTGGGGATGCACGTCATCGCCTACAACCGCTCCCAGTCGCAGGCCGCTAAGGATCTGGGGGTGGAATTCGTGGATCTGGACGGCCTGTTTGCCCGGTCCGACGTGCTGGCGCTCCAAATGCCCTTAGCGGACTTTAACGTGGGCATCATCAACAGGGAGAACATCGCCAAGATGAAGGACGGTGTGATCATCCTCAACAACAGCCGGGGGCAGATGGTGGTGGAGCAGGACCTGGCGGACGCTCTGAACAGCGGCAAGGTGGCCCACGCCGGGCTGGACGTGGTCTCCACGGAGCCCATCCGGGCCGACAATCCCCTGCTGACGGCGAAAAACTGCATCATCACCCCGCACATGTCCTGGGGCTCTCAGGGCAGCCGCCAGCGGATCATGGACTGCACGGTAAACAATATCAAGGCGTTTCTGAGCGGAACGCCGGAAAATGTGGTGAATCCGTAAGTTTTCCGGCGGGATGCCGATTTTTGAAAGGGGAATCTGACGATGGACAGCAAGACCCTGCAAACCCTCCGCCGGGATGCGGAGGATATCTGCCGCAGCGCCATTGAAGCCTCGGTGCCGGACGCCGCCATTCAGCGGGCGCTGGCCCAGCTGCCCCCCTGCCAGGGGCGGACGGTGCTGGTCTCCATCGGCAAAGCCGGGTGGCAGACCGCAAAAGCCGCTTACGACGCGCTGGGCAGCACCATCGAACAGGGCGTGGTGGTGACGAAATACGGCCACAGCCAAGGCCCCATCGGTGATCTGGCCATTTACGAGGCGGGCCATCCCGTACCGGATGAGCATTCCGTCCGGGCCACAGAAGCAGCTCTGGCGGCAGTCAGCGGCCTCAGCGCAAGGGACCGGGTGCTGTTTCTGGTGTCCGGAGGCGGCTCCGCCCTGTTTGAGCGCCCTCTGGTACCTCTGGCGGAGCTGGAGGACATCACAGGCCAGATGCTGGTCTGCGGCGCGGACATCACCCAGATCAACACCATCCGCAAGCGGCTCTCCGGCGTCAAGGGCGGGCGGTTCGCCCAGCTCTGCGCCCCGGCCCATGTGTATGCCATCCTCCTCTCCGATGTCATCGGAGATCCCCCGGACATGATTGCCTCCGGCCCCGCCTATCCGGACAGCACCACAACGGCGCAGGCCATGGCCCTTGTGAGCCGGTACGGTCTGACCCTCAGCCCGCAGGCGCTGGACTTGCTGGAGCAGGAACCGCCCAAGGCGCTGGATAACGTCACCACGGTCATCACCGGCAGCGTGGCCCAGCTCTGCCGGGACGCGGCGGCCCGCGCGGAAGCGCTGGGCTACCGGACCTGCCTTCTGACGGACCGGCTCCAATGCGAGGCCCGGGAAGCGGGCCGCTTCCTGTCCGCCATGGCAGGGACCCACGCCGGAAAGGGCGAAAAAACCGCCTATATCTTAGGCGGCGAAACGGTAGTCCACCTGACAGGCCACGGTCTGGGCGGACGGAATCAGGAATTGGCGCTGGCAGCGGCGGAAGGACTGGCAGGATTGGAAGCGGTGGTGGCCTCCGTCGGCTCTGACGGCACCGACGGTCCCACGGACGCGGCCGGCGGCATCACCGACGGCGCCACGGCGGACGCTCTGACCGCTCTGGGCATTTCCATCGACCAAACGCTGGCGGACAATGACGCTTATCACGCCCTGAAAGCCTGTGGCGGGCTGGTCGTCACCGGACCTACCGGCACCAATGTCAATGACATCACGGTGCTGCTGGTGTGACCTCCCCTCCCCTGCCGATCCTCCCCACATATCGCAAAGAACTCCCGGAGTCCTTGTGTGTACAAGGGCTCCGGGAGTTTCTGCTGCACCACGGTTCGATCTTCAGGAATCGCTTTTCAGCGGCGGCGTTCAGTCCTCCTGACTTTTTTCCATCATGATCTCCAGAATGGTCCGGTCGGTCTCCACCATGCCCGGGGTACTGACCCGGCCCATATTGCGGATGGCCTGCTCGGGGGTCGCGCCGCAGATGCCGTCCGTGGCCTGGAGGACCACATCGCTCATCGCCAGATAGGCGCACATCATGGCGGCGTTGGTGGCGGTAGCCAGCTTCAGTGCGCAGCCGATCTTGCCGCCGTCGCAGATCATGCCGGTGAGGTTGCCGCTCATATTGATGATGGCCTTGCCGATCTGCTCGTCCGTGCCGCCCATGAGCCACACCATAGCGGCCGCGGCAGCCGTGGCGGCGGAAACGCCGCAGCCGCAGGTGGCGGACAGCTTGCCGGTAAAGGACTTGATATAGACGTTCAGCACGTGGGAGAAGGCCAGCGCTTTTTCCAGCATCTCGTTGGAGGCCCCCAGATGATGGGCCATCTCCACCACGGGGATAACGGCGGTGATGCCGTGGTTGCCGCTGCCGGCGCTGCTCATAACGGCGTAGGGACAGCCGCTCATGCGGCCCTCGGCACTGCTGGCTACCCGCATCATGGTGCGGCTGAACAGGTTATCCCCCATAGCGCCCTCCGTGACCTGCTTTTGCAGCGCGGCGGCGATGCCGATGCCAAGCCGGTGCTCCAGACCGAAGTCCGCCAGCTTTTCGTTCATCTCCATGCCGTCCAGCATAGGGGCCAGCTCCGCCTCGCTGCACTGATCCACCACGGCCCGGATCTCCGCCACCGTCATGGGCATCAGGCGGGCGTGGATGTCATCCTGTGTACCGGCGCTGTATGCCTTTTCCAACAGGACTTCATCATTCCGCTGGGTGAGGATGATATTGGAGTGGGTGCCCCGGATCTCGCTGATGCCGGTACCGGCCTCCGTGGTGACCTCCGCCCGGACATAGAGCTGCGCCTCGTCATGCTTGATCGCAACGGTAACACGGCGCGCCTCCGCCAGAGCGATGGCGTCGGCGGTGACGGTCTCATCAATGTCCGCCAGCAGCTGCAAGCCCTTCTCCGGGTTGCTCAGGCGGGCGCCCAGCGCGGCGGCATAGTTCAGGCCCACCCGGGGGAAGCCGGGAATTCCCACGCTCATGCCGTTTTTGTAGATGCCGGGGTTTACCTCCACCTTCACGGAGACGATGCTGCCCCCCACGGCATGATGGGCGTCCGCGGCGGCCAGAGCCACGCACACAGGCTCCGTGCAGCCAAGGGCCGGGACTACCTCCTGGCGCAGCAGTGTCAGCAGTTCTTCTTTGGTGATCATGGGAACGCTCCTCCTTCTTGTTTTTCAGATGCCATATATCAGATCGTCACAATAGAGAGCAGATTCCGTGCCAACTTCTTTTTTAACAAATTCTGTATTTTCCCTTGTAAAACCGCCCGGCCCATGATTAAATGGTTGAAGAAACTGGTCAAAGGAAGTGATTTTGTGGTGACCAAAAAGAAGATCTCCGTCATCGCCTTAGACCCCCGGGCAGGCAAGTCCTACGGCGAGGACATCGCCGGACTTTTTTCCGATGTGGCGGATATTTCCGTCTTTTCCATGCTGGACGGCAGCGCCGCAGGCGTTCTGGAGCGGGCGGATCTGTTTGTAGCCTCCACGGACGCCTACGGTTCCCCGGAGGAGCTGGCCAAGCACATCCCGCTGGACAGCCAGACCATGGCGATCGAGGTATCCTTCCGGTGGAGCGAACTGCGGAAGCTGAAGGAGCTGCCCGCAGGCAGCAAGGTGCTGTTTGTCAACATGACCGAGACCATGGCCCGGGAGGCCATTGCCCAGCTGGAGCAGTTCGGCATCACCCACATCCACTGGATCCCCTTCTACCCCGGCGCGTCGCTGGAGGAGGACGTCCATATCGCCGTGACCCCGGATGAGATGCGCTACGTCCCGCCGAAGGTGGAAACGGTCATTGATATCGGCCAGCGGGTCTGCACCTCCGGCATGATGATCGAGATCGCCCTGCGGCTGGGGCTGGAGTCTCTGCTGGAGGGGCCTGCTTTTCAGGAGTACGCCCGCAGCGTCGCCACCAGCAACTACAGCTTTGACCAGATGTTTGCCCGGTCCGTCCGTCTGGAAAGTCTATTCCATATTTTATTGGAGAGTCTGGAGGACGGCGTCATCGGCATCAACGAAAAGGGTGAGATCTTCGCCTGCAGCCGTCAGGCGGAGGATATGACCTGCGTCAGCGCGGCGCTGATCCATGGAAAGCGGTGCGAGGAGGTCTTTCCCTACATTCCCTTCGCCGCGTGTCTCCGCGCCCGGCAGACGCTGCCCGCCAAGGTCATCAAGGTCAACAGCGTCAACCTCAGCGTGGAGGTGGTACCGGTCATCCGGCAGAACGCCTGTATCGGCGCCTTCGCCCTGCTCCAGCGGTTCAACGACGTGGAGGTCCGGCAGAACGAACTGCGGGGCCAGCTGCTCCACAAGGGCTACTACGCCAAATACAGCTTTGACGATGTGATCGGACAATCGGCGGCCATCCGCAGGACCAAGGAGACCCTGACCCGGATGGCCAACAGTGAAAGTCCCATTCTTCTGATCGGCGAGACCGGCACCGGCAAGGAGCTGTTCGCCCACGCCGTTCACCAGGCCTCCCGCCGGGCGGCCGGGCCGTTTCTGGCCATCAACGTGGCGGCTTTTCCGGAGAATCTGCTGGAAAGCGAGCTGTTCGGCTACGAGGAGGGGGCCTTCACCGGAGCCAAAAAGGGCGGCCGCCCCGGCCTCTTTGAGCTGGCCCACAGGGGCACACTGTTTCTGGACGAGGTGGAGGGCATGAGCCCCGCTCTTCAGATCAAGCTGCTGCGGACCTTGCAGGAGCGGGAGGTCATGCGGGTCGGCGGCAACCGCATCATCCATGTGGACGTCCGCATCGTGGCCGCCACCAACGAGGCGCTGGAACGGAAGGTGCGGGAGGGCACCTTCCGCCGGGATCTCTATTACCGGTTGAACACCCTGCCGGTGGTCATCCCGCCCCTGACGGAGCGGGGGGACGATATGTTTCTGCTGATGGATCAGTTCCGCCGGGAGCTGAACGGCGACTTCTGCCTGACGGAGCCGGTGCAGGACTTTTTCCGCCGTCACACATGGCCCGGCAATATCCGGGAGCTGCGGAACGTGGTGGAATACTTCATCTATACCGGCCACCGGGACATCACCATGGAGGACCTGCCCCCCACCCTGCTGCTCTCCGGGGACGCCCTCTCCCGTCCGGCGTCCGCCCCGGCAGCGCGGCAGGACGCGCCGGCCCCCTCCATGTCGGATTCCTTCCGGTTCGTGCTCGCCCAGCTGTATGCGGCCTCCGAGGCGGGGACACCCATGGGCCGGGATAAGCTGCTGCAAAGGGCCCGGGAGTCCCATGTTCCCCTCTCCCAGCAGGAGGTCCGGACCATCCTCACCGAAATGGCGGGGCAGGGACTGGCCCGCGTCAGCCGGGGCCGGGGCGGCAGCCAGCTGACACCCAAGGGCCGGGAGCTGTGGGAAATCGGTCAAAGATAAAAAGCTATAACCATTTATACCAATTCAACCAATAAAAATCGATCGTGCGCGGCCCTGTTTTCCGGGGCAGCCGCAGTGCCCGGGAGGGATTTTGGCGATTTGCCAAAATCCCTCCCGGATATTTCATACGCTTTTCCGGTTTCCAATGGGTTTCCTCTCGCGGTCACGCCGCCCCGGCGGTTTGGCACGGTTCTTGCTTAGTAATCAGTCAAAGCATACAGACGTGCCACTGAACATGTAAAGAAAGGATGTGGGAGTCATGCAATATGATTTCGACCAAGTGGTAGACCGGTCCAAAAACCTCTCCGCCAAGTACGACGAGCGGGTCAAGAAGTTTGGCACCGACGATGTGATCCCCCTGTGGATCGCAGACATGGACTTCCGGACCGCCCAGCCCGTCATCGACGCGCTGAAGGCCCGGGCCGAGGAGGGCATCTGGGGCTACACCGCCCGGCCCGCCAGCTATTTCGAGGCCGTGAAGAACTGGCAGAAGCGCCGCAACGGCTGGGACACCGACACGGCCCTCATGAGCTTCAGTCCCGGCGTGGTCCAGACCCTCAGCGTCATGATCCGGCTCTATACCCCCCAGAACGGCAATGTTCTGATCCAGACCCCCGTGTACGGTGAGTTCTATGACATGACCGAACTGGCCGGCCGGCACGTCATTGAAAATCAGCTGATAGAGCAGGACGGCGCATGGACGGTGGACTGGGCCGACTTTGAGGAAAAGCTCCGGAGCGCGGACATTTTTCTGTTGTGCAACCCCCACAATCCTCTGGGCATCGTCTGGACGGAGGAGGAACTGCGCCGGATGATGGAGCTGTGTCTGAAGCACCATGTTCTGGTGGTCAGCGACGAGATCCATTCCGACCTCATCTTCCACGGCAAGCGCCACATCCCCACCGCCTCCCTCTCACCTGAGATCGCCGCCAATGTGGTCACCGGCATTTCCGCCACCAAGACCTTCAATCTGGCGGGCCTTCAGGCCAGCACCGCAGTGTTCCCCAACGCCCACATGAAGGCCATGTTCGACAAATTCTGGACCGACATGGATATCCACCGCAACAACGCCTTCTCCGTCACCGCCATGGAGGTGGCCTTCAATGAAGGCGAGGAATGGCTGGAGCAGCTCTTGCCCTACATTTCCGCCAACTTCGACTTTGTGGTGGACTACTGCAAACAGCACATCCCCAAGATCAGGACCTACGCCCCCGATGCCACCTACCTCATGTGGCTGGACTGCCGGGATCTGGGCTTGGGCAACGAAGCGCTTCATGACTTCATGATCCAGAAGGCAAAGCTGGGCCTCAATGACGGCTGCGCCTTCGGCCGGAGCCTGAACGGGTATATGCGGCTCAATGTTGCCTGTCCCCGCAGCATTCTGGAACAGGCCATGCGTCAGCTGGAAGCTGCCGTCAACAGCCTGTAAGGCTGGCGGTTTCACGATAAGGCAGCCTCAGAAACGCCGGACGAGCATCAAGTCCTGAAAAAAGCGTCACGCATACCGAAAAGCGTTGGGTTATAGTAAAATCGCCGGTTCAAATGAACCGGCGATTCAGCGTGTCAAAAAAGTCTTTTTGCCCCGCTGAGCAAGTTTTCAGAACTTTCTAAGAGTTCTGAAAACTTAGAATTTCAATGGCGTAGGGAAACAGGCGAAGCACCGCCGGTGGCGGATCAAGTGAGCCTGTTTCGAGGAAGGCTCCCAATCAGCGGTTGTGCAGTATCCGCTGATTGGCTTGAGCCGACGGTGTATCCTTTCTTGGGTTTCCCGCGCACACCCTTCACCCGCAAGGGGTATGCGGCATCCGTAA
>OLFT01002194.1_pt1 | contig 17471 bp, 8 predicted proteins | sample 1604921 | NCBI WGS metagenome assembly OLFT01 (sample SAMEA3888897, study PRJEB22519) | human gut metagenome | biome: human gut; feature: human-associated habitat; material: faeces | place: Denmark | collected 2013 | reverse complement strand
TAATATGGAATATCCATTGAAAGTTGTATTTTTGGGAAGTGACTTATTCTATGAAGAAAAAGGATACCCATTTCTTATGGATGCCTTAGAAAAACTAGAACCAAAATATGCAAGAAAAATTGATTTATTACTTACAGTAAAACAGCCAGAGCATGCGCAAATGTATAGGCAACTAAGAAATTTCCATGATGTGAAAATTGTGAACGGATATACACATGATGACTTTGATTGGATTTTTGACAGTGCACATTTAAGTATAGTTCCTGTTCTGTGGGAGGATAATTTACCACAGATTGCTATAGAATCTGTAGCATATGGTGTTCCTGTATTGGCAAGTTCAGCTGGTGGACCATCAGAGTTAACTGGTAGTCCTAAATTTAAATTTGAATGTGGAAATGAAGAAGATTTTTTAAATAAGCTTATTCATTTTGTTAAAAATCCTGATGAATTAAAGGAATATTGGAACTTTCATAATGGGCTGGTAACTTTAGAAGAACATATAAAAGAATTATTTAAAGTATATGGATTAGATAAAGTTAACATTGATAAGATGAATTTTACCATTGATATGTGGAAGCGTCTGGAAAAAGAGTATATATTCTTGAAAAAAAAGGCGGAAAAACCTCAGGCAGTTTATGGTACACAACAAAATGGTAATAATTTACAATATATTTCCGAAATATCAGAGCTTACAAAGCAGAGAGATTATCTACAGTATGTTATAGATGAAACAAGAAAATCTAAGACATATAAAATAGGACGAGTGATAACGGCTATTCCTAGAAAAATAAGAGAAAAAATATAATTTAATAGAAATGAGGCTCTTGTAATGAAAAAACATTATGATATTTGTGTTGCTGGCTTTTGGTATGGATTTAATTATGGTTCTTTGTTAAATGGTTATGCGGAATACAAATTATTAAAAAATATGGGCAAAGAAGTACTAATGCTTCATAAACCAATAGCTCCTGGAGCACCTATTATTGATAGAGAGATAACGGAAGGACATAATGTGTCTTTTGTAAATAAATATTATGATGCGGAAGATATAAGTCCTCGATATACTTATTACGAACTTAAAAGTTTAAATGAAATATGTGATTGTTTTTGTGCTGGATCAGATCAGATATGGAATTATGAGTTGTCTTTTCATGAAAATCTTTATATGCCCTTTGTAGAAGATGATAAAAAATTAATTAGTTTTTCAACTTCTTTCGGACATAAAAAGGATAAAACTCCTATTGAATGCAGAGAACGAATAAAAAGCTATTTGGAAAGATATAGTGCAATTTCAGTAAGAGAGAAATTTGATGTTGAAATTTTAAAAAATAATTATGGTTTAGTTGGGCAGTTAGGTTTTGAACCAGTTTTTTGCTTAGATAAAAAATATTATGAAGAATTAATACTGAATTCGAAATTTAATGAGGAAGAACCATATATTCTTACATATATTTTAGATCCAAATGAAGAAAAAAGAAATGCAATCATATATTATGCAAAGCAATTAGGAGTAAAAGTAATAAATCTACTCGATGGAGACACATATGTAAGAGAAAAAAACAGAAAAATATTAAATCTACCAAATATACTTGAAAATATAGAAGCCGAGGATTTTTTAAAAACATTCTACAATGCAAAGTATGTTATAACAGATAGTTTTCATGGAACTGCATTTTCTATTATTTTTAATAAGCCTTTTTTGTCTATTGGAAATTATGGTCGAGGATTTGAACGATTTATTGATTTGTTAAGTCGATTAGACTTAATGGATAGATTGGTTGATCCAAGGGCAATTCCGCATGATAAAAAGTATTTAAAACCTATTGATTATACGGATGTTAATGAAATTATCAAAAGAGAATCTAGGTATACTATAGAATGGTTGAAGAATGCTGTTGATATGTCTAAATGTGAATTGCCAGAATTAAAAAAATTGGATAGAATCGATAAGTGCGTAATTCAAACATGTGACATAGAATTATGTGTAGGATGCGGAGCCTGCTTTAGCTCGTGTCATAAAAATGCAATTAGTATGGAAAAAAATGAGTTTGGATATTATAAACCAACGATAGATATAGAAAAGTGTGTTAATTGTGGAATATGCACTAAGGTTTGTCCTGTAGTTAATGAGGTGGTGAGATCAAATAGTGAAACTCCAGAATGTTACGAAGTTGTAGCAGCGAATAAAGAAATATTAGAAAAGAGTTCAAGTGGCGGCGCTTTTTCATTGTTGGCACATGAGGTTTTTGAAAAAGGAGGATGTGTATTTGGTGCAGCATGGACTGATGATTTTTCAGTAGAACATATCATGATAGACAATGAGAATGATATGTATAAGCTTAGAAAATCTAAATATTTACAAAGTTATGTAGGTGATACATTTAGAAAAGTAAAAGAAAAATTAGAAGAGGAAAAATTTGTTTTATTTAGTGGGTGTCCTTGTCAGGCTGCCGGATTGAAACAGTATTTGGGTTCAAAAGAGTATGACAATTTGTTGATAGTAGATTTGTTATGTGGAAATGCACCTTCGCCAGATTTTTTTAAGAAATATATTCAAGATTCATATGGAAATAATATTTTAAAGTATGAATTTAGAGATAAGACATATGGGTGGAATCCCGTAACAACAAAAGTGACATTTAAAGATGGTGCTATACTCTTGATAAATAAGGCATATCAGAGCGATTATCAAAGAGTATATCATAATCATACAATGTGCCCATATCATTGTGAAAATTGTAAATATCAGAATGTCCCTAAAATAGGTGATATTACAATAGGGGATTTTTGGTGGATAAACAGTAATGATAAAGAAGTGGACTCTAGACAGGGAATTTCGGCACTGTTAGTTAATAATGAAAAAGCTAAAGATTTTTTTGATAATATCAATGAAAGTAATTTTAAGGTGAAAAAACAAGTACCATTTGAATGGTTGAAAGGAAATGGATTTACTGTTAAGGGAACGCATAATTTTGTATCTCCTAAAAGAAGCTTATTTTATGACGCCATCCGAACTATGCCATTTTCAAAAGCTGTAAATTATGCTTTGAAACCAAAATATGGAACATATAGGCAGAATGAATCTGTATTGTGTTATAACCCTAAAAAAACGATATTTTCATTTGATGAAAATATATGGGAAGAACATATGATAAATGGTGTAATATATTTATTTACAAAATCAGAAAATTCACCATGTCAAAAATATGCAAGAATGTTTTTTAATAAACTTTTAGTTAAAGGGCAAAAGTACGAGTTGCATATAAAATTTAAGATAAATACAGAAGAAAATTGTTATAATTTGCATATTAAAGATTCTGGAAGTAATTATTATCAAATAATTTGGTCAGAGAGGGTCGACAGTCAAAATCGAGGAAAATGGGTTGATAGAACAATTATTTTTGTTCCAGATGCAAATATATTTGACGAATTTATGGTTGGCGCAGCACAATTGGTGGGAGAAGGTTCGTATATTGCGTTTTCATTAATTGATATTCGTGAAGTCTACTAATTGAGTTATAAATTAAAGAAAAAATCCCACCACTTTCAAGGTGGTGGGATTTTAATCCACAATATTAATTAGCAGACTGAATTTCAGCAAGCTGTTTCTTAAGATTTTCGATAATTTTATCTTTATCAGCAAGCGCAGCATCTTTAGTAGCTAATGCAGCTTCCTGCTCAGCTAATCTGTTTTCCTGTTCTGCCAGAGTACGTTCAAGGCATATATAGTTTTCACGGGCACGGCATTTTTCTCTTGTAATCTCGTCCGCATTTGATTCATAAAGGGATTGTGAAGCGGAAGCAATAAATTCATTGTTTTTGGCAAGCATTTTGATTTCCTCCCATGTAGTTGCGGTAAAGAGTCGTGCCCAGTAATCAATTCGGTTGGCACGGTCTTCATCGGTTGCAGAATCTATCTGCCTTAAGTTTACCACACGGAGAATAAATTTGTCACTATAAGGGAGGTAAGTTTTTTCATTTAATAACCTGTAACTTGAGTAAAATTCGGGATGCTCGCTGGAAACAGGATCAAAATTCAAAAATCCAATGTGGATGGCAGGTTTGATATCACCATAGAGATGTCCATGTGATAATTGATCAAAAACCCGGCAGAGATAGCTTAAAGAGCGTTCTTTCCAATTGAGCTGGCATGCCATTTGCATTTCGAGATTTATGACCGCAGAATTATTCAGGAGAACTTTTATATCTAAGATAAATTCTTTGTCGTCGACAGCTTCATTGAGTAAAATGGGATTCTGGATTTCAACTGAAACAACTTCTTCAGGTTTAAGAGAAAGAAGAGAACAGATAAGCCCTTTCAGAACATAATTATTTTTTTCAAGGATGATTCGGAACATGTAATCGTTTGTCATTCCATAGGGAATCTGACCGGTTGCATTTAAATAAGATAAAGATGTAGTTGGTTTTATTGTGTTCATTGAATACCTCACTAATGATGGAAACGTGCAGAGGGGAAATACACGAAATAAATGATAAGTTACAAGGTTGAAAAAACGATATGCAGATAGAAAAAATAATAATATATCACACAACTAGTATAATGTAGCAGGAATAAATATGCAAGAGATTTTCCTGCATTCTGTAATAAATTTCAAAGGAGAGCAGATAAATATGAAATACGATTATTTAGTAGTAGGCGCAGGACTTTATGGAGCAGTTTTTGCACATGAAGCAAAGAAGGCAGGAAAGTCAGTTCTGGTAATTGATAGGAGAACGAATATTGCAGGAAATGTTTATACGGAGGCAGTGGAAGGTATTCAGGTACATAAGTATGGAGCTCATATTTTTCATACAAATAATAGAAAGGTATGGGAGTATGTAAATCAGTTTGCAGAATTTAATCGTTTTACAAATTCTCCGGTTGCAAATTATAACGGTGAATTATATTCACTTCCTTTTAATATGTATACTTTTAATAAAATGTGGGGTGTTGTAACTCCGGAAGAGGCAGCAGCAAAGATCGAAGAACAGAAAAAAGCAGCCGGTATTGTAGAACCAAAAAATCTGGAAGAACAGGCAATATCACTTGTTGGTCGTGATATTTATGAAAAACTGATCAAGGGTTACACAGAAAAACAGTGGGGACGTCCATGTAAGGAACTTCCAGCTTTTATTATTAAGAGATTGCCAGTACGTTTGACATTTGATAATAATTATTTTAATGCACTATTTCAGGGAATCCCAATTGGCGGATATACGAAGATGGTTGCAAATATGCTGGAAGGCATTGAAGTTCAGCTAAATGCCGATTATCTGAAAAATAAGGAATCCTATGATACGATAGCGGATAAAATTATTTATACAGGAGCCATTGATGCATTTTATGATTATAAGCTTGGAACGTTAGAGTATCGTTCTGTTCGATTCGAAACAGAATTGTTAGATGTTCCAAATTTTCAAGGGAACGCTGCGGTAAATTATACAGATGAAAAGACACCGTGGACAAGAATTATTGAACACAAATGGTTTGAGTTTGGTAAGGATGCAGATGGACAGGATTTGCCAAAGACAGTAATTTCCAAAGAATTTTCTTCTGAATGGAAACCGGGGGATGAACCATATTATCCGGTAAATGACGAGAAAAACGGAAAGCTTTATGAACAATATAAATGTCTGGCAGAAACGGAAAATAAAGTGATTTTTGGTGGACGTCTGGGTGAGTACAAATATTATGACATGGATCAGGTGATTGCAGCAGCGTTAAATATGGCTGAGAAAGAATTGTAATTATGATCGTTCAGAATATAATCTATCCGGAAATTTCTGAAGAAGAAAAAGAATTATTTTTCCGGGGAAATGCATTGACAGATAAAAATGGTATCTTACATTTGCAGGCAGGAGAAAGAATTGTTTTTGACACTTATATGAATGTGTTTGACGCCGGGATCTGGAGAGAATATACAGGCATTACAAATTGGAAGATTTCTTTCGAGGCATGTGGAAATGGAAGAATTTCTTTGTATCGTTTTTATGAGGGGACACGAACATTGGTTTCGTTCAAAGAAATCTGTGAGCGTGAAGATGTAAGTGATTATATTTTTTTTGAAGAAAAAGGAAATGCATTGTACTATTTACAGATAGAGGCAAAAGATGATTTTAGGTTAAAAAGAGCCATTTTTTCTACAGAAGCTTTATCGAAAAGAGAAGTATGCATTGGCACTGTGATATGTACTTATCACAGGGAAAAACAGCTTCTTCAAAATTTAGAGAAAGTGAAAGCGTCGTTATTTTTCAAAGAAGGAACAGAGTATTTTGGCAAGTTAAATTTGTGCGTGATTGACAATGCATCTTCTTTGCCGGAACAAAAAGAGAAATCGCTGGTAATCTGTCATAATTCCAACACGGGTGGCTCGGGTGGCTTTTCGAAGGGAATGGAATATATAAGGCAGCATAAGGAGTATGGTATTACCAATGTTTTGCTGATGGATGATGATGTGGATTTTTATATGGAATCGTTTTATCGAATGTATGCATTATTATCCTTGAGAAAAAATGAGATGCAGAATAGGGTAGTAGCAGGACGAATGTTTCGTGCAGATAAGAAATACATTCAATACACGAAAACGGAAATCTGGAATCGGAGCGAGATATTGCATACAGGATGGATGCAGGACATGTGTAAGGTGGAATGTCTGCCTTGGATGAATTTGCAGGAAGGAGAGTATTCGGGATGGTGGTTTGCATGTTTTCCTATGGAATTTGTGCAAAAGGAAAAGCCGCTGCCGTTTTTCCTTCATTGCGATGATGTGGAATATGGTCTTCGGCTCGGAACGGTTCCTATGGCATTGAATGGCATTCAGGTGTGGCATGAAACTTATGAGTATCGCCAGAGTCCGGTAATTACATATTATGATGTTCGTAATAGCCTTATAACGAACGCAATATGTGGCTGCTCGATTGGAAGAAGAGATTTATGGGCGCTATGGACACAGAAATTAACAGATTATTTGAAACAGGGCAATCTGGAATATTATTATGCTACGATTTTGGGATTGTATGATTTTGTAATGGGTACACGGCGTTTTTATAGAGAAGATATAGAAAAACATCATAATCGATTAAAAACTCGAATCAGCAGAACCAATCGACAGAAAGCGTGGTGGTATCTTAAGGTTATTTATGTACGCTTGATGGTTTGTTATAAGAAAATTCAAAATGCATATAGAAGAGAGAATAAATAATAGCTATCAGCCCTGCAAGCATTAGCTTAGCAGGGCTGATCTGTCATTTTACCAATATTTTTCCATATAATTCCGTGCATCTTCCTCGGATAAAGAAAAATCGGTTATGATATTTTTGAGAGTGTCCTCTTTTGAAAAAGAACATTTTTTGTAGGTTTTAAGGGTACCTATAATTTCACCCTGTGTAATTCCAGTTTGAATGCCCTGCTGGACGCCTTTCTGAATGCATTCTTCCTGCCATTCTTCAAATGCCTTGCACATGTCGATCGAACCTCCTTCCGAATCAGATTGTAATGCGTGGTTAATAAGTGATTTGGTATTTGTGATTGTGCCAATTACCAGACTAAGTTCTGTGTCAAACTTCTGATTCATGTATGTACTTTGGATTTTATCAAATTCTTTGTTATAAATCAATCTGCTGAGATCAAATACAGTATGAACTTCACTGTTATGAAAAATAAGAGAATCACTGTTTCTGATTTGAATGAGATTCAGAATACCTTTTACATAATATCGAATGGTATTTAAGGCACGTTAAGATTATAATATAATGTATAATACATTTTAGACGTTAGGAGAGAAATACATGGATCCATTAACAATGGTTGGTGCTTTTTTATGTATTGAACTTGGAAAATTTTCTGTTGCAGATTATGTAACATCTAAGGTATTAGATATTGGAACTGGTAAATTATGGTTCGAGATAAAAAAGCACTTTGGTCATGAAAAAACTGTAGAAGCTAGTCTATATGATGCAATAGAGGCTAGTGTTTGCAAATATTCGGAAATGAATGACAAGGATGAAATTGCACCGGCTTGTGAATTGCTTTATGCAACGTGGATTGTTGAAGGAAAATTGTCTGAGGAGCAGGTGAAAAAAGCGTTGACGCATGTAAATTCCAGATACATAGCAAAAAGAAATATTAAATTATGGTACCAATTGTTTTATGAGGAAGTAGTAAAAGATGAATTCTTATATCGGTGGTTTATTCTTGAAGCATCACATGCATTGAACAATCAGAGAAGTAAGAATGAAGAGACTTTAGATCAGATAAAAGAAATTTTAAATCAGCCGCTGGAAGAAAGAAAAAACGAGGAGGAAAGAAAACAGAAAAAATGTTTGGAATATGAAAAACAGATAAAGGCACAGGTACAGCGTTCTATTCTTAATGAAGTATTTTGTTTGCAGGATATTTATGTTTCACTTCATGGCAAAAGAAGTACTCGGAATATGCCGCAGAACCCAAAACCGATAATTGTGGATACAACCAGTTATATATGGAGCTGGTTTCAAAAGGGGGATGTACAGTTACTGCTTTTACATGGGGAACCAGGAAGCGGAAAGTCTTCTATTGTAAAAATGGTGGCAGCTACTATCATGAGTTCACAAGAAATGAATGGAATGGTAATATTTGTAGAACTTCATAAATTGTCCTTTTCGGATAAAAAGTCGGCATTGGATGTTGTAGAGACATATATAAAAGAACACAGTCCATGGTTTTTTGAGGAAAATAGAAAAGAGACAAGATTATTAATTTTAGATGGATTAGATGAAATAAAATATAAAGTGTATGAAAATGCCGTAGAACTAGTTAGAGAATTGAAAAATCGCGAATGGAAATTTTCGTGCAGAATAATTGTTAGTGGCAGGACACAGATTGTTTTAAAATCCATAGAAGAAATTCGATGCGAAGAGATTGAAATTTTACCATTATATATGGATGAATATGATATAAAGCGCTTAGGTGTTAATATTGAGGATTCAGAGAAAATTCTGAAAGAAGATTTGCGCCAGAAATATTGGAATACGTTAATGAAGTGCTTTAAAATACAACAGGACATGCCGGTATCAAATGAAAGGTTTGATGAATTAAGTAAATCTCCATTGCTTTTATTTCTGGTAGTATGGACAACAAAATATGCAGGGATTCGGTTTTCAGACTTGAACAACGCAGCAGAATTATATGATAATATATTTCGTTATATCTATACGCGGGAATATAATCGTGTTTCCCAGGAAGAGATATATTTTAAATCAACGGAATATATAGAATATCAACAGATGCTCCGTGATCTTGGTGGATGCGCGTTTCGGAACAACAGTAGAAGCATTTCTATCAATGCAATTTATGAATATAGTACCCAAATGGGGCGGGATTCAGTTTGTCGACGCTGGATACAAAAACATAAAGAAGACAATCCATCAAAATTAGTGCTGTTCTTTTTTCTGAGGGAAATACATGATGAAATGGATTGGAATGAATCAGAGATTGAATTTATACACAAAACATTTTACGAATACCTTGCTGCTGCAGCGATTATTGAATTTCTATATAAACAAGTGGAGAATAGCAAAGAAAATGAGTTTCAGACGTTAATGCTTTTTCTATTTTCAAAAAATATGTTGGGAAGTGAAATTACCAATTTTATCAGTGAAATTATAGAAAATGGCAGTTTAGAGATAGACGGGAAAAGAATAACTGTTGATATTTTTGGGAAATGTCTCAGTGAGATGATTACATGGACATTTCATGTTGATTATCCGTTTGTCTTTGGAAAAGAAGCTGATTATGAGAGTAGTGTGAGTGTACAATCATATAGTGAGATGATAAAGAAAACAGAGATATACGAAAGTAATATTCGGATGCTTTTGGAAACGGTTACCAGTGTAGAAGAAAAAGATGGTAAAAAAGCGGCAGTGGATCTTACGGCAGCAGAATTCAGCAAAGCGATAATGCCGTGGTGGATATTTGATGGGTGTATATTGAAAAATGCTCATCTGGAGGAAACACAACTAAGCGGTGCATCTTTTAAAGACTGTAAAATGCAGGGTGCAACTTTTTTTAATGCGATTGCAGATCGAGTAGATTTTTGCAACGCAGATGTGAGTTATGTTGATTTTTCAGGAACACAGTTGGCAACATCTAATTTTGAAAATGCTACATTAAAAGAGACATGTTTTGATCTGGCAGAGCTTGAAGGTTCATATTTTTGTAATACAATTTTAGAAGATGCAAAATTTACGTCGGCAGATTTATTGGCGGCAAATTTTGATGGAGCGGTTTTACGGAATACAAATTTTGAAAGTGCAGATTTAACAAGGGCAGCATTTAATGATGTAGTATTAGAGAAAGCAAATTGGAAAAATTGTATTATGGAAGATGCTGTCTTATGTGGGGTTAGATTAGCGCAATTTGATTTGGATAATCCAGAAATAATTGAAATGCTGGCAGAGGCAGATCTTACAGAGGCAGATTGGACAGATGTGACAGACGAGCAGCGCGATATGCTTACTAAAAGAGAATCCTGAGAATATATAAGATTAGTAATTTCTAGTTTTTTCGTTAAAACAAGGGCTGTGAAATGATTTTACAATTCGAAAGAGAGGATAAACAGATGAAAACCCAAAATGAATATTATTCATATATCAAAAATAGTATTTCAATCAAACAAATATGCGATAAATGCGGAATTCAGACAAATCAGGTAGGAAATGATTATACATGTTCATGTATTTACCATAATGATCCCCATCCGTCAATGCACATTTATACGCAATCAAATAGTTTTTATTGTTTTGAATGTAACAAAGGGGGAAATCTGTTTAATTTTATAGAAGATAAATTAAATTGTAATTTCAATGAGAGCATTCAGTGGTTAGAGAATGAATATCCGGATTTGTTGAAAGAAAAACCTGTTTGGAATCTACGGACAGAAAGCAATTATCAGAGATCAGGTTATCAGATTGCTTATGAAACATATCAAAAAATGACACCTGATGAAGAAGAAAAATTTCATGAATTTGTGATAAAAAGAGGATATACAGAAGATTTTTTGACACAAAGAGACATTTTCTATGCAAAAGGCAAAAAATTACATAGTGCTTATGTTGCTTCAGCGGATGATCACATTGAGGAACTGGAAAATTTAAAGGAATGTGGAATGTTAAAAGCATTGCCTTGGAAAAGAACATGGAAAGAGCAGCATTACGAAGATTTTTCTCAAAAAGATCGTGTGATCTTTACACTTAGAAATACGAATGGACGGATTTGCGGATTTGCGGCAAGAAGTGTCAGGGAGAACGATAAACCAAAATATTTATTTTCGCGTAATTTGAAAAAATCAGATTTATTATATCGGTTTGATCATGTAAAAAAGAATTTAAAAGATGACGCCCAAAATCAACAGATTTATATAACGGAAGGATTTTTTGATGCACTTCGATTGGAATCCAGAAATTTACTGGCAGTAGCGGTTCTTGGCAGCTCATTGGCAAACAATCAGATCAAGATATTAGAAGATGAAATCGGAGAAAAAAATGTTTCATTGCATCTGTTTTTAGATGCAGATGAAGCTGGACAGAAAGGGATGGTCAACAGTCTTTCTAAAATTTGGAAAAGCAAGGTGCTCAAAAGATGTTATGTAGATGTTGTGATCGTAGAGAGTAATGCCAAAGATCCAGATGAAGCTTGTAGAGAAAAAAAAGAAAACAATAGTATCTGTTCGGGATTTGAATTCCTGATGAGATATTATATGAAAGAACAGGGACAGCCACTCTCACAGATTAATGTAAAAGAACGTTTTGAAGCGATGAGCGTAGAAGAGAGGATTTCTTTTTTACACAAACTGGAAGGGATTCTTCCAAAACAGGAGTGGAAAGGATTATTTGATTTTTATGATGGAATTATAGGAGAGCAAGGCGGCTTATCAGAAGAAAATGTAAGAGATAAGTCATATTGGTTGATAAGACAATTTATTTTAGGAAAATCTGTAAATAATTTTGCAGAAAAAAATACAAAGTCTGGCTTATTTTCAAAGGTTGAAAAAAATTATTATTATCAAATGCAGACAGCTCTTCAGATTGCACGCACAAGTTATGAGCGTGAGGAGGTATGTCTTGAAGAGGGGTCATGGGATCGGATCACATTTGGTGCAGATGCATTTTTTGACTATTTATATCATGGATTAGAAAATGATGAAAAAATCTCAATACCATTATTTTCAATGATGATTCCTAAAAAGTATGGTGTTCAGAGAAAAAAACAATTATATTGTCATGAAGAATTACTGTTACAACAATATGTATTAAATGAATTACTTGCCAGCAGTCCAGAGATGAATTATGAAAAAAATATACCAGCGGTGCGTTATCGAAGAGGTGCAGGGACTTATTTGACAGGTTATGAATATCAGGATATTTCAGAAGAAACGCTTAGTTATGCATACCAGATAGATATGGATGTAATTAACGGAACAACAGAAATAAAAAATGGAATGTTTCGTCCGTTTTATGACTGCTGGAAGGAATATGTTGGTTATATACAAGATGGAATTGAAAAAATGGAAAGCGAAACCATCTATCGGGTAAAATTAGATATACAGGGATTTTACGACAATTTAAGTAAGTTTGTAGTGAGAAATGCATTATATAAGTCAGTACAAGAGGTCTTGCGCTATGATAAAGAACGTTTTGCGGTTTTTGGAAACGATGATGAAAATGATAACCGGGCTAAAAGAGTTGTATCCTGGATATTGGATGAATTGTTTAAAGTGGAATATTATGATGCCTGCACGGGAGAATTAAAAGAGAAGACAGATAGCAATCAGGGAATCCCACAAGGACCAAATTTGTCCGCCTATGCTGCAAATGTGGCACTTTTTTTAGTAGATCAGAAAGTGGCTAAATTGTTGCAGGAGGCAAATGCTGGCTGTCAGGGAGGAAAGATACGTGCCCGTTATGCCCGTTATGTCGATGATATGATCATCATAGCATCTTCACCAGAAATTCTGATGAAAATAAAAAGTGAGATTGCGTCACAGTTATATGACCTTGGCCTGAATTTGAGCCCAAAAACAGAGGCAGAAGACGGAATATCAAAGGAGGAAGCTGGAGACTGGATTATAAGTGAAAGAGGAGGATTTGGAGTCTCGGCTGGGTTTGATCTGGCGGATGATGCATATGATACCCTGCTGGAAGAATATGAAGATTATGAAGTGACAGATAGAAGGGCGGCATTGCGTCTGTTACAAAGCAACATGTATACGCTTTTGTATGAAGATGATATAGAGGAAGAGGAATTATGTCCACAGTTTTTTAATGTTTTCTTTCAAACAGAAGATATCCGTTACCGGGATATTGCCCGTTTTTCAGAGATGTTATTATTTTATGCTGCGAAATCGGGTGATCTGCTTAAGGAATATAGAAGCTATTGGGATAAAGGAGTGAGGCATAGTCTGGAAGGTTCCCTGTTTTTAGAGGATGGGTTGGACATGCTGGTATTACTTTCCGGATGTATAAAAATTTTGCAGAGACAAAAGAATTCAAAGAATCTGGAAAGTCGGGCAAAGTGGGGATTCGTTGAAGAAGCAATCAAAAAAAATACCAAAAAAATTTGCAAAAATATAGAGACTGCAATTTCTAATGATAATATTTTGGGAAAAAATAAATGGGCAATATCCCTTAAAATGATTGAACTTTGCGGTTTGGCAAAAGAATCAAAATACGATTTGAATAATGTTGGTATTAAGAATGAGTATACATGGCGTTGGATTTGGGATGCTTTTAAGAGTCAAGGTGATATAAACAAATTTCAGATCAACAGTAATGTAAATATAAATTTGTTACAAAATTTCTCATGGTGTATAGAAAAATTTATGAGAATGCAAAGCATAGAGGATTTTGAAGAGGTCAAAAGTCAGGTTCAAAACTATATCCAGGAGTATGGAACAAAGGCAGACAATATTTTGATTGATTGTATTCGAATATGGATTTTTGAAGAGTCAGATACTTCAGATATTAAGGATATAGATGATAGTAAATGTGCGATAGCATTACGAGTATTATTGAATACAGTGCCGGAGAATTTGAAGGCAGAGGTAGTAAACAAGATACCGTTATTAAAAAAATATTTGTTTAATACATCCGCAGATCAAAACGAATTTTTACCGGTTTATCCGGGAATTGCTTATCCGGGTATTATGGCTTTAGAAAAAAAATCGGATAATAATCAAAGTGAAATTTTAAAGGTACATAGAGTTGATTTTATAAGAGAAGATACCATTCTGAACGAAGCAGAATGGAAAGAAATTTCTATAGATGAGAATGCAAAGCACAGTGTTTATGAAAGAGGCTTACAAGGCGATAAATACAATGATTTAAAACATTATGTTCAAGGAAAAAATCAAAGTGCTGTTAAATGCATGAAGATCATTTGTGATGTATATGAACCATTGAAAGATATAATTGAAAAAACGAATCAGCGAATAAAGCAAAAGTATAGTGATAAAAATTTAATTCTTTCAGATAAAAATGTTTTCATAAAAAAAGAAGATGGAAAGGTATTACTGGATATACAAACAGCCTATTTGATTTCGGACTCCAGCATGACAAATGCTGTTGCAGTAAGTGGAGGAAATGATACAGGAAGATATACATTAAGAAAGGTATATGAAGACGGACAGGCATATTGGATTAGTGGATATTTACTGAAAGATGCATGCAATCTGGACGCAGTGCTTTTGCGTGACAGCATTGATGGAAATACAAAAAAAGATGCAGATATGCTGAATTTTTCCATGCGTAGATTGTATGGTAGCTCTTTCGAAAATTATAGGGCAGCAGTTGGAAAAAAGCGGTCATACAAAGTGTCAGTACAACGGACAATCGAATTGATGAAGGAATATACGGGTTCTAATATGCAGGAGTCTGATAAGGCACTTTATTTAGAAAACGCAAGAATCACCAATTCTTTTATCAAAAGAAAAATGGAATGCAGTGTTATGGAATATTTTGAGATGAATCTGGGATATGCTATTTGGGCCAAAAACTATCTGAGATTTGGATTCAAACATCTTATTTCACATATGAAAGATACTGATATTGTTTCACCAGAGTGTCCTGTTAAAAGACGTGTTCCAAGATGCTATTATATGCTTGCAGACAGTCTTATGGGTATTGTGCAGAAAAATCCAAAATTTTCAGGGTTGAGGGTTTTGGCTGCCGGATTATACGCGGATGGAGTTTTAATGCACCTTCGTATGCAGGTTTTGGAAGGCATTTTTTCTCTTGACAGAGAGCAAAAAAAGAAATTTTTGGAGTCAGCAGATGAACTCCCATTAGCAGAATTAGGTCTGGATGATAAAGATGTACTTATTACGGAAGGAGATATTGTATCTGTATACAAAGATTTTCTGGACGAGAGCAGATATAATGCGAAACTAAAAAATATAACGCATCTTGGATGGCTTGTATTACTCGCTAAAGTGTATGAGGCAGATAAAAGTACAGGATTTATTGTGTTTGATTCTCAACATGAAATAGATCGGGAAAAAATAAAAAGTGATTTAAAAGAGATTATAAGGATCATTAAATCAGAGCAAAAAAAAGATCAGAGTGGACAAGAAGAGTTTCCGTTTGATGGTATGGCCAAATTCTTTTTTGTATGGCAAAAGAAAAATGTTGATCAAATTTTTAATAAATTGGTTGGATTGGACTTGGCGTATGGCACAGAGATAAAGGAAATGGAATCCGATGAATTTAGAATGAGTTTAGAAGCTAAAAGAGTCAAAATCAGAACAGAATGGGAAGATTATGACAGACCACCTTATTTTGTTACCTATGGAAAACTCAATAGAAATGTAAGCACTATAGAACATAGTATGAAAGATAGTAAATTTTCTATTTTTACTCAAACGGTAATTCGAAACAAAGTCGTTGGATTTTCTGCTGTTGAGCAGGAACTTGGAGAATTGTTACAACATTGGGAGACACCAAAAGAATCTAAGGAGGAGCACACAGCAGTAGATGAAACTTTAAAAACAAAAGAGATAGAACTGATTCAAGTAAAAAAGGAAGAGACTGATACAAAGGAAGTGGTACAAGCATCGGATGCAAATGAAGGAGAAGACTCCGAACATAAAAAAACAGATGAAGATCAATCAGATGAAAGTTATATTCGGGGATTTCAAAAAGCGGCATGGGAAAAAAGAGGAGGAAATAAGCCGTTTCAGAATGCAGATCGAATTGCGGTGTTTCAGTTTCGGATTGATTCAAGCTACAAACATCCAAGTGCTGAGAAATGTTCCAGAAAAGAGTATGAAGAAAAGAAATCGGAGAATATGGGATATTATCTTAGCTGTGCGGAGTTTCGGAGAAGAAATTTGCTAAAAACAGTTATGAAAACATGTCATCTCTTTGATGTAGATATTCTTCTTTTACCAGAGTATTCCGTACGTCCTGAAACGGTAATTTGGATGAGAAATCAAATTGAGGAAAAGGGGTATCATTTTTCTGTTTGGGCAGGAACATTCCGGATTCCGGCTGGATATAGAATGGAGGGAGATTTAGCTGAGTTAGATATGCCTTTCAACAAAAAATATACTGGCATTCAGCACCGTTGCCAATTATTACCCAAAATGCGAAACATGTACCTGAAATAGTAATTGAAAAGTTTAAGAAGTATCCATCGGTGGCATTAGCGGAGGATATTAATCCTGTTCCTGCGTATGAAATAGTCGGTAATAAGTTAAATCCTGTCATGCAAATTTTTCAGGATCGTTTGAATGGAAAATTAAAAGAAAAAATAGATATATTTGGAGACGCAAGGGATGATGTAATAGAGTTGATCTGTGCAGAACTTTTTGCGGTATCTTCGATTAGTAATTTCCCAAGTTTTGTATCGGGATCCTTAAATGCATATATGCCTGTACTGCGTCCGTGTGAAAACATATATTATACTTGGTCGCGATCTTTCCAATATCATCAATCGGCTGTATTGTGCCAATCTCATTGTTTGCAAACATCACAGAGATCATACAAGTCTCCTCACAGATCGCATCCTCCAACTGATCCAATGAGATCATCCCTTTCTCATCTACCGGAAGATATGTCACACGGAACCCTTCCTCTTCTTCCAGATAACGCATTGTATTTAAGATTGCAGGATGCTCGATTGAAGTTGTGATCAGGTGATTTCCCGCTCTTCTGTTTGCTCTTGCACATCCGATCAGTGCAAGATTATCACTCTCTGTTCCTCCTGATGTAAAGTAAATATCTTTCGCATTTACCTTAAGAACCTTTGCGATCGTTTCCTTGGCTTCCTTTACATAATGCTCCGCATCTACACCTTTTCGGTGCATGGAGGATGGATTGCCATAATCCTGACACATTACTTTATATACAAGATCTCCCACTTCCGGATATGCTCTGGTTGTGGCTGAATTATCCAAATATGCTTCCATTTTATCTTCCCTTTTCTAACTCTGTTACCA
>OLFT01002175.1_pt1 | contig 17625 bp, 19 predicted proteins | sample 1604921 | NCBI WGS metagenome assembly OLFT01 (sample SAMEA3888897, study PRJEB22519) | human gut metagenome | biome: human gut; feature: human-associated habitat; material: faeces | place: Denmark | collected 2013 | reverse complement strand
TATGGTGGAGAAATATCCTGACTTGGAGCGTGGGGAAAGTGCCAGCAAGACAGGCCGGAAGCATATCCCCACCCGGCTTTTCAAACAGGCGGTTTCCCTCTCCAAACAGGCCAGAGCCATTGAAGCCGCCCTTGACGGCATAAACCCGCTGAACGCCGGAAAGAAAAAAGAAGAAGCCCTCTCCATGCTGAAAAAATGGTTTCCGCAGATGGAGAACTTCTCCGGGCAGCTGAAAAAATACAAGGTCACGATCAAAGACCTTTTGGAAGAAAATCAAAAGCTGGAATCAAGGGCAAAGGCCAGTGAAAGCGGCAAGATGAAAGACCGCATGGAACGGGCAAAGCTGGAAAGCGAACTGGAAAATATGCAAAGGCTGGTTGGCCGTATCCCGCCGGAAGTGCTGGCGGAGCTGAAACGGCAGCAGCGAACAAGAGGGAGGTAAACGCTATGAACAGAAATTCAAGCTGCATGATGAAAAATAATCATACGGAGGACACTGGATGGTAAAAAGCGAAAGCGACATTATTGATACAATACACACCGGGCAGGTCATTACTGACGAGAACGGCACACAGTATTTTGTATGTGGGAAAAACCGTATCAAAATCTCCGAACATTTTGCCGCTGGCGGTCGTCCGATTGGCGATCTGATTGTGGATGTCGTCCGGCACACGGCGGCAAGGGCAGCTTCTTCGTGACCCATCGTTGATACACGCCCACGCTTATGATATAATTGCCATAGAGCAAAAGTATTGTAAGCGTGGGTTGTTTCTTTAGAAGGAGGATTTTTACGGTGAAACAACCTTACAATACTACCATTTACAACACGGCTCTTTATATGCGGTTAAGCCGTGACGATGAAAGCTATGGTGACAGCGTAAGCATTGAAACGCAGCGGACAATCCTGCAACAGTACGCAAGGGAGCAGGGGCTTCATGTGGTCGGGGAATATGTGGACGATGGGTGGAGTGGGACAAACTTCGAGCGTCCGAGTTTCCAGCGCATGATGGACGATGTGGAAGCCGGAAAAGTAAACTGCATTGTCACCAAAGACCTGTCCCGTTTCGGGCGGGAGCATGTGATGATGGACTACTATCTGGAATTTCTGTTCCCGGAAAAACGGGTGCGGTACATCGCCGTTGCGGAGAATGAGGACACAGAAAAGGGACTGTCCGATTTTGTGCCATTCAAAAACCTGTTCAACGAATGGTTCGCAAAGGACACCAGCCGCAAGGTAAAAACTGCTTTCAAGGCAAAGTTTGCCGCCGGACAGCGTATCAGCGCCTATGCTCCCCTCGGGTACAAGAAGCACCCGGAAATCAAGAACAAGCTGATAATCGACGAGGAAACCCGCTGGATCGTGGAGAAGATTTTTGACCTTGCTATTCACGGCAAAGGGGCGGCCAGCATTACAAGGATATTGATTGCGGAAAAAGTACCGACGCCGGGATTTATCAACTTCCAGCGTGACGGGACTTTCGCCAATATCTATGCTGGCGCACCAGAGGAAAAAGGCTACGCATGGACGATAGCGCAGGTCAAAAGCATTATGAAAGATGAAACCTACATCGGCCATACCATCCACTACCGGGAGACCAATATTTCCTTTAAGAACAAGCGGAGGATACGCAAGCCCCAAAGCGAATGGGTGCGGGTGGAGAACACGCAGGAGCCGATTATCAGCGAACAGGTTTTCCGGCAGGTACAGGAGCAGATAGCAAACCGCCGCAGAAAGTGCAAGGATGGTACGACGCAGATTTTTTCCGGATTGGTAAAATGTGCGGATTGCGGCTGGTCGCTGTCCTATGGGGAGAACAGGCAGAACAGCAAGCCTTACGGCCATTATCATTGTAGCAAGTACGGACAGGGCACACGCCAATGCTCCATGCATTATATCCGCTATGATGTGCTTTACGCCTATGTCCTCTCCCGTCTGCAATACTGGTCGAGGCTGGTACAGCATGATGAAGAACGGCTTTTGAAGCGGCTGTTAAATGCCAATGACAAGGGACAGGCCGCCGCAAGAAAGAAGCAAGCCGCAGAGTTGAACAAAGCGGAGAAGCGGAAAGCCGAAGTCGATACCCTGTTTGCCCGGATGTATGAGGACTGGGCGGCGGGGCGTATCACAGAATACAACTTCAATATGCTGTCCGGGAAGTACCAAAGCGAACAGGCGGAACTGGAAGAAAAGATTGAACAGCTTCAATCTGCTATTGCCGCTGAAAGCCAGAGTGCCGCAGACGCAGAAAAATGGATTGCCTTGATGAAAGAGTGCGTCAATCCCACGGAACTCACCGCTGAACTCTTGAACACGCTGATTGAAAAAATCCTTGTCCATGAGGCGGTCAAGAACGAGGACGGAAGCCGGGAACAGGAGGTAGAAATCTTCTACCGCTTCATCGGCAAAATTGATTGAATGACACCAATATCTTTAACTATGTGATACCGGGGCCGGGTTTCCGGATGTATCTCTGCTGGAACCGCTGGCAGATGCGCTGCACTGCTCGGTGGTGAGCCTCTTGGAGGGACGGCTGGTGGAGGAACCGGCGGAGATCGACGTCCGGTCGGCTTTGACGGTGCTGATACGGGAGAGCCGGTCCGCTCTGCGGCGGGACTGGAGCCGCCGGTTCGGGATACTCTGCTGTCTGCTGATAGCAGGCTTTGTGATCTTTGGCATTCTGGATCGCAGCGGCGCGTTTCTTCAAAAGGTAGAGCGGTCCTATACAGTTGGAATCTGGCAGGATGGAGAGAAAATCGGCGAAACAGCCGTTACGATTTCCGGGGAACGGAGCATCTGGGGACGGAGCTACGTTGGGCGGTTTGCCATAGACGCAGTGGAGAAAACCTGTCGGGAACGCATGCAGGCAATGATCCGTTGGGAGAAGAAAAGCAACTGCGCCAATATCACATTTGCTGAGCCGGGATTTTTTGGCGCTCAGGCGGGGATCGAACATTTCTTGTACTGCGGCCGGGAACTGAACTGGTTTGCCCTGTCCTTGGAGGATGGCCGGATCATCGCCAGCGATCAGGGGTGGGCCCAGCTTCAGGCGCTGCGGCCCTATGAATATCCGGTATATGTGAATTGAGAACGAAAAAGCAGACGCAGGTTTTATCCTGCGTCTGCTTTTTACCGTTGATCAAAAAAATTGTGTTTACAGAACCTTGGAGAGGAAGTCCTTTAGCCACAGGACGGAATTGCTGCAAAAAAATGGCGATATAGCTAAAAAACGCCATATTTGCATGGAAAATAGATAATTCATTCACGAATTGGCAAATGCTTGAATAATAGAATGAATATTTTGCGGAATATTCATTCTGGGCAGCTCATCAGCCCCAACTGGTAAAAGGCCACGGCGCTGGCTGCCGCCACATTCAGGGAGTCCACCCCGTGAGTCATGGGAATCATCACCGTATAGTCGCAGTGAGCAATGGTGTCGGAGGCCAGTCCGTCCCCCTCCGTGCCCATGACCACCGCCAGCTTGGGCTCCCGGGCAAGATGAGGGTCATTCAGACGGATGGAGTCCTCCCGCAGGGCCATGGCAGCAGTCTTGAAGCCGTATTGCCGCAAAGTCTCCGTCCAATCCACACCCTCCGGCAGATAGGTCCAGGGTACCAGAAACACATTGCCCATGCTGACCCGGCTGGCCCGGCGGTACAGGGGATCGCTGCCGGCGGCGGTCAGCAGTACCGCGTCCATCCCCAGCGCCGCAGCGGAACGGAAGATGGCGCCAATGTTGGTAGGGTTCATCACGTTTTCCAGTACGGCGATCCGCCGGGACTTGGCGCAGATCTCCTCCACCGTGGGCAGCGGCGGCCGCCGCATGGCGCAGAGCATCCCACGGGTCAGGTGAAAGCCGGTGAGTTGGGTCAGGACCTCCAGCTCCGCCGCGTAGACGGGAATATCTGCCGGACAGCGGGCCAGGATCTCCGCACCCTTGCCGTTGACGTGCTTCGTCTCCATCAGGAAGGATACCGGCGTACACCCGGCGTCCAGCGCCCGGCCAATGACCAGAGGACTTTCCGCCACGAACAGGGCGTTGGCCGGGTCTGCCCGGTTCAAAAGCTGATTTTCCGTCAGCCGGGCATAAATATCCAGTTCCGGGGCGGCAAAATCGGTGATGGGGATGATCGTGGGCATGGCGGCTTCCTCCTACGCGGTATCGTCTGAAAATGGGGCGATGCGACAAAAAAACTCTGTCCCTCTATTATAAAGGGACAGAGTGGGAAAGGCAAGAGGTGTTACAGCTCCGGGAACCGCTTTCGGCCAAGACCTCCGGCGGGGATCAGAGAAGCGGCTCCGGCAGGTACCCGATAGATCAGGGGATAGGCTGCGGCGCAGACAGCCAGCCCCGCCAGCACATCCAGAACGGAGTGCTGCTTGAGGAATACGGTAGACAGGCTGATGAGCACGGCCATGGTCAGAAAGCCCAGCCGCCAGCCCTTGGCGCGGAAGCGCCGGATGTCCCGGGCGGCGAAGTACACCGCAAAGGAGCCGATGACGTGAATAGAAGGGCAGACGTTGGTGTTGGTGTCTGCGGCGTACAGCTTTGCGGTGAACCGCGTCAGCAGGTCGCCGCCCAGCAGTGTGGGCCGCAGATGCTGGCAGTTGGGGAAGAGAAGGTAGGTCACCAGAGCAAAGGAGTACGTCAGGATGATGAACCACATCATCCGCCGGAAAGCGGGGATGTTATAAAATAAGGTGTAGAGCAGCATCCCTCCTACAAAGAGAAACCAGAACGCGTAGGGGATGACGAACCACTTGCAGAAGGGGATCCAATGATCCAGCGCGCAGCGCATGGGGGCGTAGTAGACGGTAGGGCGGTAGTTTTCCAGATAACAGAATACCAGACTGAAAATCGGCCAGAACAGCAGCAGCTTCAGATGCCGGAACTGCGGGGTATTCAGCCGGCTCAGACGGAACTGACGGTAATCGATTAGAGGCAGCTTCATAATCAGGATCCTCTCAGCCGCGGAAAAACGCGGCGTGTCAGTAAAATAAAAATCACATTTTGGAGATTATAGGCGGTTCTGCGAGAAAAAGTGTGAAAAAATTTTTAACAAATATTAAACACTTGCAGAGAACAGAACATAGCGCCGCTGGCCGGAAAAAACGGCAGGCACCTTCGCAAAAGCTTGCTTAGGAAATCTTAACAAAAATTAACGGCTGTTTTGTGCAAAATGACCATTGCAAAAATCGGGGAAAGCGATAAAATAAGGTCCTTGTGAAAAAATGTGTGTATGCGGTGGAACCGCATGGAGAGGAGTTTTTTGTGTCATACCATTATTTACTGGATCTGGCGTTGATTTTGTTAAGTACGAAGCTGCTGGGCCTTCTGACACAGCGGTTTCAGATGCCTCAGGTAGTGGGCGCTTTGCTGGCGGGCCTGATCCTTGGCCCTGCGGGACTGAATGTTCTGACAGAAACTGAATTTATTTCCCAGCTCAGCGAATTGGGCGTCATCGTGCTGATGTTCTCCGCCGGTATGGGAACGGACATCAACGAACTGAAGCACAGCGGCAAGGCTGGCTTTTGGGTGGCTCTGCTGGGTGTGATCGTGCCCCTGCTCATGGGTACGGCTCTGGCATGGGGCGCTGCCGCCGCAGGCTTGATCGAGAGCAACGGTATGCTGGAAAATGTATTTGTGGGTACGATCCTTACGGCGACCTCAGTCAGCATCACGGTGGAGACCCTGAAGGAGATGGGCAAGCTGGAAACGAAGGTGGGCAACACCATTCTGGCAGCAGCCCTGATCGACGATGTGCTGGGTCTTGTGGCGCTGACTCTGGTCAGCAGTCTGGCCGGCGGCGGGGAGAGCGTTGGACTGGTCCTGCTGAAGATCCTGGGCTTCTTTATCTTCGCGGCTGTGGCCGGTGTGGGAGCCAACCGCCTGTTTTGCTGGATGCTGAAGCGGCAGGGAGGCTGGGCCACCCACCGCAACTCCGTTCTGGCCTTTGTGCTCTGCCTGGTGATGGCCTACTGCGCGGAGGAGTTTTTTGGCGTGGCGGACATCACCGGCGCCTATGCCGCCGGTCTGGCCGTGGCCTGCACCCCCAAGGGAACCTATATCCAGTCCAAGTACAATCCGCTTGGCTACCTGCTGCTGACGCCGGTGTTCTTCGCCGCCATCGGCATCAACGTCAAGCTGGACGGCGTCAGCGGCGGGATGCTGGCATTTTCCGTTCTGCTGCTGGTGATCTCCGTTATTTCCAAGCTGGCGGGCTGCGGCTTGGGCGCAAAGCTCTGCGGCTTTACGGAGCGGGAGAGCATTCAGGTGGGTGTGGGCATGGTCTGCCGCGGCGAGGTGGCATTGATCGTAGCCAACCGGGGCCTGTCCATGGGCGTCCTCAGCAGCGCGATGATGACGCCGGTGGTCATTACCGTGGTAGGCGGCACGATCCTGACGCCGATCCTGCTGAAGCTGGTTTTCCGCGGCGAACCGCAGGAAAAGCTGGTGGAGAGCCGCTTGGCGGACCGCTACGAGAAGCCGGAGCAGTTGGAGGACGCCTCTCAGCAGCTGTTGGATGCTGATGCGGCCATGATGCGGAAGAACAAATAATACGGCTGCCAAAGAAGGTCCATTCAATTTTGGGCCTGAAATAGAAACATACGAAGAACCGCCCCGGTCTTGCCGTGAAGCAAGACCGGGGCGGTTTTTGGCAGATGATTATGTGGTCATAGGGCAGTGGGCAGCATGGCCGCGCCGATGATCCCGGCGTGGTAGCCCAGCGTACAGCCGAGGATGCGGGTGTGAGTCTGCAAATACTGATTGCCATAGACCTGGGGCGCAACGGCTTCCCGCAGGGGAGCCAGCAGCGCCTCTCCCTGATTGGCGATGCCGCCGGAGAGCGCCACCACCTCGGGATAGAAGCAGTTGATGACGTTGGTGATACCTACGGAGAGGTAGTGGATGTACCGCTCCACCACGGCGACGGCGGTAGGGTCCCCCTGCTCCTTGGCACGGAAAATGGTCTGGCCGTTGACATCACCAACCTCTGCGGCGGTGGCGTGGAGCAGGCTTTCCGGATGCTGGGCCATGGCCTCCTTCGCCATGCGGATCAAACCGGTGGCGGAAGCGTAGGTTTCAAAGCAGCCTTTTCTTCCGCAGGCGCAGGATGCGCCGCCGTCCTCCACCACCATGTGTCCCAGCTCTGCTGCACCGCCGGTGCAGCCCGTCAGGATCTTTCCATTCAGCACCACACCGCTGCCTACGCCGGTACCAAGGGTCAGGATCACGGCGCTGTCCACATTCTGAGCACAGCCCGCTACTACCTCGCCCAGCGCGGCGGCGTTGGCGTCATTGGCCAGACGGACGGTATAACCGCTGTATTTCTGAACGGCGGCCCGGAGATCAAAATTTTCCCAATGGAGGTTGGCGGAGTAGCGGACGATACCGCTGTGATCCTCCACAATGCCGGGACAGCCCACGCCCACGCCGCCGATCGCCTGGGGATCGTATCCTTCCGCCAGAGCTGTGATCAGACCTGCGATCTCGCGGGCCACGTGCTCAGGTCCCAATTCCCTCTGGGTGGGGCAGGAGGTTTCCTTCAGGATCGTGCCGCCTTCTGTGACAACGGCCCCCTTGATGCTGGTGCCGCCGAGATCAATACCGATGTAGTGCATATGTTACCTCCTTGATGCGTTCCCCGCAGGGCGGTGAGAAATTTAACTTATATGCAATTATATAGCAGAAGCCGGAAAGAAGCAAACAGTTCCGCTGGAAAGGAGGGAAAAATGGTGGACAGCATTTGCACACTTCTACACATGTGTTTTTTGTGCAGAGCTTCAAAAGATGCCATAAAAATTTTACAGATTATCGTCTTTCCATAGGAAAAAGACTGTGATAAAATATATCATGTAAAACGATTACTTTTGATAATGGGAGAGAATCGGCGTTTCTTTTGAAATGGCGGAAGGAGTGCGTGAGATGCGAAAGACAAAGATTGTATGTACCCTTGGCCCCTCCACGGACAGGGAAGGCGTCCTGCGGGAGATGATCCAGGCGGGAATGAACGTGGCCCGCTTCAACTTTTCCCACGGGACCCACGCGGAGCATAAGGCGCGGCTGGACGCGCTGAAGGCGCTGCGGGAAGAACTGGACGCCCCGGTGGCGGCCATGCTGGATACCAAGGGCCCTGAGGTTCGTCTGAAGGACTTTGCCGGTGGACGGGTCCATCTGACCGCCGGTCAGGAATTCACCCTGACCACCGTTCAGGTGGAGGGCGATGCGCACCGCTGTTCCATTACCTACGGAGAACTGCCCGGTGACGTCAAAGCGGGAGATACCATCCTGCTGGACGATGGTCTGGTGCGGCTGACCGTTCTGGAGACCAGCGAGACGGAGATCCGCTGCCGAGTGGAAAATGACGGTAATATGAAGAACCACAAGGGGGTCAATGTCCCCGGTGTGCGGCTGAATATGCCCTACATGAGCCAGCAGGACCGGGACGATCTCCTCTTCGGCGCGGAGCAGGGGTTCGACTATGTGGCAGCCAGCTTTGTCCGTTCTGCCGCAGATGTGCGGGAACTGCGGCACGTGCTGGACAAGGCCGGTTCTCGGATGCGGATCATCGCCAAGATCGAAAATCAGGAGGGTGTCAGCAATCTTCCGGAGATCCTGGACGCGGCGGACGGCATCATGGTGGCTCGCGGCGATATGGGTGTGGAGATCGACTTTGCGGAGATCCCCCTGATCCAAAAGAATATGATCGCCCGGTGCGTGGCCTGCGGCAAGCCGGTCATCACCGCTACGCAGATGCTGGATTCCATGATGGAAAATCCCCGGCCCACCCGTGCGGAGATCACCGATGTGGCCAACGCCATCTATGACGGCACCTCGGCCATCATGCTCTCCGGTGAGACGGCAGCGGGCCGCTATCCGGTGGAATCCGTGAAAACCATGGACGCCATCGCCCGGCGGACGGAGAGCGACATCAACCATGTCAAGCGCATGACCCAGATGGCCGGCGGACGGAACCGGCTTTCCGTGGCGGCGGCTACCGCCCACGCCGCCTGCACCACGGCGCAGGAGATCGGAGCGGACGCCATTCTCACCGTCAGCCAGCGGGGAACCACCGCCCGGCTGGTGAGCCGGTTCCATCCCGGCACCCCCATCATCGCCTGCCTACTGGATCAGCAGGTCCGGCGGCAGATGGCTCTGTACTGGGGTGTGGAGCCTATTATGATGCCCTACGCCAGCAGCACTGACGAACTGGTGGACTTTGCTGTTCAGGCGGCGGCCCAGGCAGGTGTGGTCCACGAGGGCGATCTGGTGGTAGTCACCGCCGGCGTGCCGGTGGGTGTAGCCGGAACCACCAACATGATCCGAATTCAGCAGGTGGGCGGCGCTCTGGTGAACGCCGTGGGCATCGGGGAGAAAAAAGCCTCCGGTCCGCTGTGCATCTGCCGCAGCACTGACGAGGTGGCGGAGAAATTCCAGCCCGGCGATGTTCTGGTGGTGCCCTATACCACCAATGAGCTGCTGCCCTATATCCGACAGGCGGCGGCGGTCATCACTGAGGAGGCCAGCGTGGAGTGCCATACCGCCACCATCGGACTGGCTCTGGACAAGCCGGTGATCGTAGGAGCCGCCGGCGCTGTTCAGCGGCTGACGGACGGCACCATGGTCACGGTGGACTGTGCCCGCGGTCTGGTCCGGGCCATGCCCTGAATTACTGTATATAACCGCATGTATTAGAAGCCCGGGAGGAAAGATCCTCCCGGGCTTGAGGCTGTCGATAAAGTGATAAATTTTCCGCGACGGTAAGGAAGGGTGTGCGCGGGAAACCCAAGAAGGGTGTCCCGCGCCATTAAAATCCTAAGTTTTCAGAACTTTTATAAAGTCCTGAAAACTTGTTCAGCGGGGAGAAAAGACTTTTTCGACACGCTGAAGCCCGGGAGGAAAGATCCTCCCGGGCTTTTCTGTACCATCTGCATACAGGTAAGCTTGTCCTCGCGAGCGGATGGTGGGCTTGAGAAAGCAGAAAAAGTATTGTATGCTATACATGCAGGAACATTTTGCAATTTTTAGCGTCTGTATTGAGCTAAGGCAAATGACAAATTTGAAAAGAGGGGGATGGCTGCATGAAAAAGAAAGTGATGATCGGTATCTGCGTCTTGCTGGCGATCGTTCTTCTGGTACCGATCCCCATGCGTCTGAAAGACGGCGGCACAGTTGTCTATCGAGCAGTCTTGTATCAGGTTGAAGACGTACATAGGCTGGGTGCGGTGGATACGGCCGGGGATGAATACCTTGAAAGGATGATCGTAAGAATTCTTGGGATGGAAGTTTACAACAGCGTTGAATAAGCGTTTGCTTTGGCGGACTGAATAGCACATACTGAAAATAAATAGGAGCAAGGCCGAACGATGCCTTGCTCCTGTTTTGCATCCCTGATAAAGAAAGGCTGGTTGACCAAGCGGCAATCAACTTAAAAAGGAGATAAAAATCGCACTGCCGTGGACAAGCGAAACAAGCCATGCTATAATAAAAAAATACGTTTGGCCGCTTTCTATATTTAAGGATCGGCGGCTGTTTTTGAAAGGATCATAGCGATGAAGCAGTGCGATAAAAAGTCCCTCCTGACTCTCTGCCTCGGCGCCGCGGGTATGTCCTTGCGGCTGCTGCAAAACATGACCGGGTTTGAACCGGGCACCGGACTGCCCATTCCCGGCAGTATTCCGGGAATTTTGCTGCCGGTGCTGCTGGCGCTGTCGGCGGTGATATTGTTCCGGATGAACAGCAAGCTGCCCAAGGGGCCGGTGGAGGTCCCGCTGTCACGGCTCCTGAACTGGAATGACAAGGAGGGGCTGTTTGCGATTTTGGCTGGCGGCTGTGTCATGGCACTTTCCGGTGTCCTTGAAATCGCCAATGCGTTTGGAAGAACGGCTACGGCGGTATCTGCGGACGGCATGGAGATCGTTACAGTCAGCGCTGGGACCGGCCGCTCCGGTGTGGTGATGGGCCTGCTGGCCGTTGTCGCCGGGATCTGCCTGCTGGCAGGAATGGCCATCTGCCGCAAAACGCCGGATACGGAACCACAGATTCTGCTGGCGGTGCCGGTGCTGCTGCTGGCCCGGCTGATCTTCGCCTACCGGCTGTATTCCGTTGACCCGGTGCTGACGAATTACTATCTGGAACTGCTGGGACTGATGCTGCTAATCCTGGCCTCCTACCGGCTCTCCGGCTTTGCCGTTCAGGCGGGCGGACCCCGGATGTTCGGGTTCTATGCCGATCTGACGGCTATCCTGGCCGTGACGCTGTTGGCGGACGGCCACAGCGCCGCTCTGCTGCCGCTGAGCGGTGCCGCCGTTCTGGAGGGCTTCCAAAGAGCCATGAGGATGTCCGACGTTGCGGAGAAGAAAACGGAAGAATAAAAACACCATGGCCCTGACGGCTTCCGTCAGGGCCATGTTTTTGCAGCAGACATACAAAAAGACCGTCTTTCGACGGTCTCTTTGTATATGATTGGGAAGATTGGATGAAAAGAAGTTTTGTCTCTTGCAAGTATTAAGATACAGGAGAATTATTAAGCAAACCAGCAGGAATTGTTACAAAAGTTTTAAATCTCTCCGCGTTTCTTAAAAACTTTGCGTCGACGGCTTTCCTTGGCGAAGCTTTTCGAAAAATTCCGCCAGTACCGCCTGACAGTCCTCTGCCAAAATTCCGCCCACCAGAGCGGGCCGGTGAGGAAACTGCTCCATAAACAGGTTGGTCACGCCGCCGCAGGCGCCGAAGGCGCTGTCCCGCGCACCGTAGTAGACCCGGGTTATGCGGGCATTGAGAATGGCCCCGGCGCACATGGGGCACGGCTCCAGCGTGACATACAGCTCACAGCCCTCCAGCCGCCATGAGCTGACAGCCGCGTTGGCCTGTGCCATAGCCTCCAGCTCCGCATGGGAGCTGACCGCCTGCTTTTCCTCCCGGCGGTTCCGCCCCCGGCCGATCACGGCCCCGTCCCGGACGATGACGCACCCCACCGGGACCTCACCGGCGTCGGCGGCTTCCCGGGCCAATTCCAGGGCTTGAGACATATAGTATTCATGCGACTTTGTCATGTGAGTCCTCCTGTATGAAAAATGGTATATTTGTCAAGACTTTCCGTAAACTGATAGTGCCGAGACAGGAACTGCCCCGGCGGTGGGAGGGAGATTATGATGAAACAATCCAGAAAATACGCCCCGGACCCGGAAACGCTAGCGCTGCGGGCGGAACTGCAAGCGGCCCAGAGTGAGCTGGCTCTGGCTTACCGGCAATTCGATCAGGCAACGGCCCCGGAGCTGGTGGAGTCCTGTATTTACCGCATCAGCGCTGCCAAGGCCCGGTGTGATTACTACCTCCGGGTGCTGAAGGCGCGGGAGCCTGTGGCGGCGGGATCCGCCAAGGGAGGGGCTGTATGGACCTGAATCAGAAAATCATTGCCGGCTTGCTGCTGGCTTTTTTTCTCATCACACTGCTGCGGATCTTCCGGACGCCCCTGCGCCTTGCCCTGAAGCTGCTGATGAATACGGCACTGGGGTTTCTGGCTCTGTGGGCGGTGAACGCCACCGCTGCCGTTACCGGTGTTGCGCTGGGACTGAACCTGCTGAACGCTCTGACCGTCGGCGTTTTGGGGCTGCCGGGTTTCGTGCTGCTGTTGTTGGCGCAGTGGGTGCTGTAAGGGTACATAGCTTGTCCTGCCGCGGGGGATGTCATGCCCCTGCGGTATTTTCAAAAATACAATTTTAGATTTCGGGAGATAATAGGAGAAAAACGTAGATTTTAAGAGATTTGCATGAGCTAAATAAAAACCATGTTGACATGGATGAGGAATCATGGTATAACTATCCATGCTCCGATTTTACCCCGGAGCTCTTGATTTGTAAAGAAATCAAATTTATATACGGAGGAAACGATCCATGTCCACTTTTATGGCGAACAAGGCCAACATCGAGCGCAAGTGGTACATCCTGGACGCTGCCGGTAAGCCCCTGGGCAAGACCGCCGTTCGGGCTGCTGACCTGCTGCGCGGCAAGACCAAGGTTACCTACACTCCCAACGCTGACTGCGGTGACAACGTCATCATCATCAACGCTGGCCAGGCTGTCCTGACCGGCAAGAAGCCCGAGCAGAAGATTTACCGGACTCACTCCGGTTGGATCGGCGGTCTGAAGGAGACCAAGTACCGCATCCTGATGCAGGAGAAGCCCGAGACTGCTATGCGTGTGGCTGTCCGCGGCATGATGCCCCGGAACACCGTCTGCAAGGATTCTCTGAAGCGCCTGCACATCTACGCTGACGCCAACTATGAGCAGCAGGCTCAGAAGCCCATCGTGCTGGAGTAAGGAGGAGTAAGAGAATGTATCAGTCTAAGAAGCCTTATCTGTATGGCACCGGCCGCCGTAAGTCCTCTGTGGCCCGCGTCCATCTGTTCCCCAACGGCACCGGCTCCATCACCATCAACGGCCGTGACATCGACGAGTATTTCGGCCTGGAGACCCTGAAGATGGTCGTCCGTCAGCCCCTGGAGGCTACTGGCAACACCGGCAAGATGGACATCGTGGCTACCGTCACCGGCGGCGGCGTGTCCGGCCAGGCCGGCGCTCTGCGTCACGGTGTGGCCCGCGCTCTGCTGCTGGCCAGCGAAGATAACCGCGCCATCCTGAAGAAGGCCGGTTTCCTGACCCGCGATCCTCGTATGAAGGAGCGTAAGAAGTACGGCCTCAAGGCAGCCCGTCGCGCTCCGCAGTTCAGCAAACGATAAATTTTATCAAAATGCTTCAAAAAGCTCGGAAAACCGTTGTTTTCCGGGCTTTTCCTTTTGATATAGTTTGATGAAGTTTGATGTAACGAGACCCATTTTAACACAATTTTTAGTGGTTACCAAGTGGATAACCGGCAAAAAACAGGCTAAAAAGAGGGCTAAGTGGTTACCAAATAGGATAACCGAAGGCCGTTTTTTGCCCTTTGGAGAGGTGCTTTTTTCTGCTCCTTCAGCGCCCATTTTCATCTGGTTGGTTTGAAAAGATTTGTCCTAATTTGACCAAAAGAGAATAAATCTAATCGCCAAGCGCTCAGTATTTTCTACTGGGCGCTTTTTGCGTTTCCGGGGAATTTCATTCCGGGATAAGAAAAGGCCGTCACTTTCATTTTTTTGAAGTGGCGGCTTTTTCTATTTCCAGAAGCCATAGAACAATTCAGAAATGAGGTGAAGTCATTGAACACGCAAATCATCGCCATCGCCAACCAGAAAGGCGGCGTTGGCAAGACAACCACCTGCGCAAACCTGGGTATCGGGCTGGCGCAGGCCGGAAAGAAAGTGCTGCTGATCGACGGGGACCCGCAAGGCAGCCTGACCATCAGCCTGGGCCACCCCCAGCCGGACAAGCTGCCCTTTACCCTGTCCGACGCGATGGGCCGTATCCTGATGGACGAGCCGCTGCGCCCCGGCGAGGGTATCCTGCACCACCCGGAAGGCGTTGACCTGATGCCCGCCGACATCCAGCTCTCCGGCATGGAGGTCTCCCTGGTGAACGCCATGAGCCGTGAGACCATCCTGCGGCAGTATCTGGACACGCTCAAGGGACAGTATTCCCATATCCTGATTGACTGCCAACCATCCCTGGGTATGCTCACGGTCAACGCCCTGGCCGCCGCCAACAGGGTCATAATCCCCGTTCAGGCGGAGTACCTGCCCGCCAAGGGCCTGGAACAGCTGCTCCAGACCGTAAACAAGGTGAAGCGGCAGATCAACCCCAAGCTCCAGATCGACGGCATACTGCTGACGATGGTGGACAACCGCACCAACTTTGCCAAGGAGATCGCCGCCCTGCTGCGGGAGACCTACGGCAGCAAAATCAAGGTGTTCGGCACCGAGATTCCCCATTCCGTCCGGGCAAAGGAAATCAGCGCCGAGGGCAAAAGCATTTTTGCCCATGACCCCAACGGCAAGGTGGCCGAGGGCTACAAGAATCTGACCAAGGAGGTGATAAAACTTGAAAAGCAGCGCGAAAAAAGTAGAACTGGCTCCATACGATGACTTGTTTTCTACCGAAGAAAGCCGCCAGGATGCCAAGCTGGAAAAAGTACGGGAAATCCCGCTGTCTGAGCTGCATCCTTTCAAGAACCATCCCTTCAAAGTCAAGGATGACGAGGCCATGATGGAGACCGCCGACAGTGTGCGGCAGTACGGTATTCTGGTTCCGGCGATTGCCCGCCCGGACCCGGAGGGCGGCTATGAGCTGGTTGCCGGTCACAGACGGCACCGGGCCAGTGAGCTGGCCGAGAAAGAAACCATGCCGGTCATTGTCCGCGACCTGGACGATGATGCCGCCACCATCATCATGGTGGACAGCAACTTGCAACGGGAGAGCCTGCTCCCCAGCGAGAGGGCCTTTGCTTACAAGATGAAGCTGGAGGCTATGAAACGGCAGGCTGGGAGACCTTCTAAAAATTCCGCCCAACTTGGGCGGAAGTTAAATCTTGTCGTGCTCCCTGACGGCTGATGGCTTCCAGCTTCATCGCATACGCTCTTGCCTTCTCCATCGGGCTGATATGCTCCCGCTGAATATTGGAATCGACCATGTCAATAATCGCCTGGTCGTCATCAATATCCCGCACCTGCACCTTGACCGCAGTCAGCCCAGCCCGCTGTGCTGCATGAAACCGCCTGTGCCCACTGATGATCTCATACCCACCCTCGGCGCGGCGGCGCACGGTCAGGTTGGTGAGCACACCATTCTCCCGGATGCTGTCCACCAGCTTCTGCATATCCTCATCGTCGCGCACCTCAAACGGATGTCCGACGAACGGATGCAGCTCGGAAAGCGGCACCTCTGTGACCAAATCTCCGCTTTCCCGCTGCCTGTCGGCCTCCGAGGAAAACATATCATCGATTGAGGGCATCTTCATCGCGTTCAAAAACTTGTTCTTCGCGGCCATAGCCGGATACCTCCTTCGCAAATTCAATGTAGGCCTTTGCACTGTTGCTTTTCGGGTCGTACAGAATCGTCGGCTCTGCGTTGGCCTGGCTCTCCTGTACCTTCACGTTTCTGGGAATCTCCGTTGTGAAAACGTGAATCTTATTGCCGTAGGTGCTGCGGACCTGCCCGCAGTAGTGGTCGGAAACGTTCGTGTGCTCGGTCATTGTCAGCAAGATGCCCTTCACGCGCAGCCCGGGGTTGATCTTACGCTGCACATTGGCAATGGAGGACGTCAGCTGCGACATGCCCACAACGGAGAATGGCTGTGCCTGCATCGGAATAATGATTTCATTCGCAGCGGCCAGCGCATTGGTCAGCAGCAGGCCAACAGAGGGGGAACAGTCGATCAGACAGTAGTCGTACTGATTGTTGTACTGTTCCAGGCAGGATTTCAGAAGCACCTCGCGGCACATCATCGTGCCCATGGCCAGCTCAAAGCCCGCCAGCCGTAGGTTGGACGGGATAAAATCCACCCGTGCGGCAGCCTCCTTGCGTCCGGTCTGGTAGACACACTCCCGATTTCCTATCGGCTTTTCACAGGAGGTCTTCATCAGCAGCTCCGTAATGGTTTGGTCAAGGTCCTTTTCCGGTGGGATACCGCAGTAGCAGGAAAGATTGCCCTGCGGGTCAAAGTCCACCATCAGGACGCGGTAGCCCTGCTGTGTCAGGGCAATGCCGAGGTTATACGTTGTGGTCGTTTTCCCCGTGCCGCCCTTCTGGTTTGCGATTGCGATTGTTTTCATCTTGTTTCCTCCAAAATATCATCCATGCTGATGCAGTGCGCGCGGTATTCCTGCATGTACTGCACCAGCGTGTCGTTGTAATCCTTGCCCACCGGCGGCGGGCGGTCCTCCACGGCTTTGCCGCTGCCCGCAAGGTGTGCAATTATATCCTGCGTCCGTGTCCGTCCTGCATTGTCGTTGTCCAGACAGAGGACGATTTTGCGGACTGCCGGGAAATACTTCAAAAACGCATCCAGCGCAGCATAGTCCGTACCGCCAAGCGCCAGGTAGTGGACACCGCGCCACGGCTCCGCGTGCTGCATGAGCTTGAGCGACGCACCCGACATGGCATCAATGGGCGCTTCGTAGACCTCAACCGTGTCTGTTTTAGTGCTGGCCTGTATGTAGAACGGGTAAATCTTCTTGCTTCCGGGTATATCACGCCGGAATTGCAGCTGTGTACAGCCGCGTAAGCTGCCGCCTTTCGCAACACCCTCACCGTCGCGCCCGACAAATACACAGTTCGGGTGATTTTTGAAGCTGGCCTGGTACAAAATGCCCTCCCTGCGGCAGAACGCCAGTACATTGGGGTGGATACAGCGCCCACGCAGATACGCCATAGTTGCATAACTGTTTGCGTCTGGCTTGGGCAGCTTGAAATCTCGCGGTGCTTCCGGTTCAGCGCGCGGGTGCGGCAGGCTTACAGTTTGGGAAGAATGAACGACGCCGCCTTGGATGCGGTTGATCTCCCGCACAGCCTCCACATAGGGCACCTTCTCGACGTCAATCAGATACTTCAGCGCCGTGCGCCCGCGCAGGCCGATGCAGTGCCAGCACCATAGGCTGTCCTTGCTGATCGTCAGCGAGCTGTGTACCTTGTGGCGGTATTCCTTGCCCACGAGCTTCAGGTTGCCTGGCTCAACGAGTTTGAAGTAGGTCAGCAGG
>OLFT01002169.1_pt1 | contig 17660 bp, 10 predicted proteins | sample 1604921 | NCBI WGS metagenome assembly OLFT01 (sample SAMEA3888897, study PRJEB22519) | human gut metagenome | biome: human gut; feature: human-associated habitat; material: faeces | place: Denmark | collected 2013 | reverse complement strand
TGTCTCAGGCGTTTTGGTGGTATCGCAAATCATCTGAACAGGGTCAGCCTTATGCTTCTTATGCTGTCGCTCAGATGTACAGCAAGGGCGAATATGTTGCTGAAAATAAAGAAACCGCACAGAGATATTACAAAGCGGCATTGTCAGGATTTCTTGAACTCGAAAGCAAGGATCAGGCTGATGATAACCTATATTACAAACTTGGCTCTATGTTTAAAAACGGGCTTGGAACGGAAGCTGATATTTCAAAAGCCATTGATTACTTCAAACGTTCCGCTGAGATGAATAACAAGAATGGTCTGTATGAATATGGCAAAGTATTAATTCAGGGAAAACACATTGAAGCTGATTTGAATAAGGGTTTGGAGTGTATTGAAAAATCAATTAAATTGGGAAATTCCAATGCAAAGCGTTTTCTTGCATTGGAATATATTTCGGGCGAATGTTTTCCACAGGATATTGAAAAAGGAATTGCTATGCTTACAGAATGTGCAGATGAGGGCGACAATTTTGCCTCTTTTAAGTTAGGTCAGATTTATCTGAAAGGTGAAATTGTGCCGCAGGATTTGGAGAAAGCAGAGAAATATTTACTGTCAGCCGAAGATAACGAGTACACGCAGTATGCTCTCGGAAAGCTATATTTGCAGAAAGAAAAGTATGATATTCAAAAGGCGGTAGACCATTTTAAGCATTCTGCGGATATGAATAAGTGGTCAAGTTATCAGCTGGGAGTACTGTATTTGTTTGGTGCGGAGGGATTGGCAAAAGATAAGGAACAAGCAGCCCAATGGCTCACGAAGTCCGCAAATGACGGTAATGGGTACGCTCAGAATATGCTTAACAATATTGATGATTTTGAAAATATGCAGCTTAGAAATACTGTTATGGGATTGTTTGTGAATTTAAGTCGGTGCATTGAAGATGATTATTACAAACGGTACAGTTCGGCTAAACAGACGGTTGATAAAAAACTGAAACAGATGATAAGATTGAAAAAGCAGGATATGGGAATAAAAGAGGAGAATACAATGGCAATGCAGTAAAAAACAGCGGATTCGTGCTTTAATGCAATCGAATCCGCCTATTTTTATAATTTAAGTGTAATATTAAGGGCAAACAAACCATTGCTATTATCTATACAGAATGTTCCCTCATGCCTGTTAACAGCATTCCGCATATTGTTAATACCAAATCCATGATGTGTTTTATCGTCTTTAGTTGTCAGTAGTCTGTTATTTTCTTCACTTGCGGGGTTGCAGATTGAAATAAATTGATATCCCTGTTGTGTGTTCAGTTTTATATCAATGACTTTATGACCGTCGATCTTACGACAAGATTCAATGGCATTGTCAAGAGCGTTGGAAAAAATGACGCACAGGTCGACAGGATCAAAGTCATGCGTAAACAATCCATCCAAGCGTATTTCCGTGTCGCATTCTTTTGCGGCCGAGGCTTTTTCTGTAAGGATCGAATCTAAAATATGATTTCCGCATTCAAACGGCTTTGCTGTTATGGCTTTTGACTTTGATAACTTATTTATGTACTGGGCAGCTTCCTCGTTCTTATTTGCTGAAATCAGTGCTGATACACATTGCATATGATTAATGTAATCATGCCTGAAAGCGTGAAATTCTTTCCTCATATTATCCAAAGCCTCATAATGCTTCAGCTGAGTATTGATCTGTTTTAAAAGCAAATCGGACGTATCTTGAAAATACTTTTTTGACATACTGTTTATGAACAGCAGAAGCATAATTGCAAACATAATAATTATTAAGATCAATAAAAAGAATTCCGAGAATTCCTTTTGCACAGAAATATTATCCGTTTCAAAAGAAATTAGCGTAACTGCCCCTTCCATGATAAAAACGCATAAAAGCATTAATATTCCTACTGCTTTAGATGTCGATTCAAACGCAAATGTTAAATTTTTGAAATGCCCCCTTTTGTTTAAAAAGCAGATCAAACAGAGGACAAACAGCTGAAATATCATTGATGTGATTTTGGTTATTGCGGGTTCATTTGAAGCCGAGGATGCAAGCTTGAATATCCATAAAGCGAAGCTTTGAAATAGAGAGTCTGATGATATCAGAAAAAGCGGCATATATATTGAAATAAACTTTATTTTTTTAGTGAAGATAAACGGAAAAAACAAAAAACGCAGATAATATACGGCAAGCAGTACCGACATCATCAATTTTGATGACGTTGCAAAATACGAACTGAAAATCAGTGTGTAGAATCCATGAATAACCGACACGGAGAATAATTTGATCAGATCGGATTTAAACTCTGCCCAATTAACGGATTTGATTATTAATATCAAGTTAACGAGCAAAAATAAATCGGAAATAATAAATGCTGTATTTGAAGTCACATTGTTCATTGTATCAGTCCTTCGTATTATACCTTACTATGTATTCTTGAAAGGCTCTTTTGAAATCAGTCAGATATCTTCTGCTTATGGAGGCACGCTCGTTATTATCGAAATATATCGTCTTATTATCGTGATTTCTTATGTGCAGAAAACTTACGATACATGATCTGTGTGAACGTATAAATCGGTCTTTTGGGAGCATTTTTTCAATCTCCTGCATATACCGGCAGCATTCGAGGTGATTGTCGGCAGTTCGTATTATAGTGTGTTTGTCTTTTGATTCGACATAAATAATTTCAGATAACCTGACTTTCCACGAACCGTCGTTAGTGTTTAATATTAGAAAATCGTCTGTTTGTACAGAATTAAGATAATCATCGACAGCCTTAAACAGCTCGTCCTTTTTTATCGGCTTTAAAAGAAATCGAAATGTATTTACTTCAAAAGATTGAAAAACGATTTTCGGAAAGGCGGTAAGAAAGATAATAGCAACATTTGAATTCTTTAATCTCAGGCGTTTTGATGTCTCTAATCCGTCCATATCGTCCATTTGATAGTCCATAAATATAATGTCGAATTTTTCAGTACTCAATAAAAGGTCATTGCCTGTTTTGAAATATGTGGTTAATATCGGCTCTTTTTTTAATGCAGAATATTCATTCAAAAGTGTATACAATTCTTCAAATAATACCATTTCGTCATCACAGACGGCAATCTTCATAATTTCGCCTCCTTGCTTATTATTATAACATAGAACTATTTAAATAGCAAGTAAAATTTTACAATAAAATTACGTTCAAACTACCGCTTACACCGAATTTATGACCGTATTTCAGATATCTATGGACGAGCCGATGAAAATGTTTTATACTACTCCCGAAATGAAAAAATGGGGAGGGATATTAAATGTGGAGATACATTTGGCAGATCATTTTCAAGTAATGGGATGGGATAGTTATGGAAATAATTGAAAAGCAATATTTATCTGTTGAGTCGCTGCTGTCATATAGGACAAGATCAACATACAATAAACTCGGTAAGTTGATCGAGCACATTTCAAGCAGTCTGGAATCTCTTGAAATGGAGCAGACGGGAAATATTATTTTTTCGCTGAAAGAAAATACTTACGGAACAGATGAGGTAATACTCGATCTTGAGTTCCTTGTTCCTGTCGGCAAGGAGTTTAAAAGTAATGAATTTTATGTTTACAAGCCTCAGATCAAACTGTACAATGCAGTCAGAGCAAGGCACTCAGGAACTTATGATACGCTTATAAACTCACGAAAAAAGTTTCAGACATATCTATCTCAGAAGTGTTATCAGCCAATAACGGATTTTTATTATTGTGTTAATAATAGCAATTTAGTGGATATTTATGTAGGCATCAACGGTAATATTGTTTGACATTAGGCGGGCAAATTTTTGTCCGCCATTTCCTTTTTACGATAAATTCTGAGCAAATATGACCGCTTACGCCGAATTTATGACCGTATTTCAGATATCTATAGACAAAAATGATTGTTTATGATATGTTTTAGAGGAGTTTGATAAACATAATTCATACAAAAATATTTAATAATTTAAGGAGTAATTTATGGGCAGATTTTTTACTTCAGTACAAATAAGAAGCAATAATAGCAAGGAACAGTTTATAAAATCATTCAGCAATATGATGAAAAAGCGTGGTTTTGTGCCGTGCTCGGAAGACGAAGCTGTATCTTCATACATTCTCGCATTTTCCGAAAGCGGCAAATGGGTGACGCTGACTTGTGAAGATTACAGTAACAACCCTAAGCAGGCTCATGACGACGCAAAGCAGACAGCGGCAGAAATGAAAACAAGCAGTTTCAGTATGGACGTTGTAGACAGCGACTGGACATATATTGAACTTTATACCGGGACTGATATTCATGATACGGTAATTGTGGGACGTTCCGAGTTTCCGGATGATGATTCACCCAAGGGCAGACGCGAGTGCTGGGAACAGCTTTTAGTGTCGGGAAAAACGTGGGAACAGCTTTCTGAAATCTGGAATAAGAACGAGGTCTTTGTTGAGGACGCTTTGTACGAAGCAGCTTCCGTGCTGGGAATTGAGCCGAAATATATGGTTTCTGATTATGAGGATTTTGAAAGCAAAGCAGACAAAGATACAAATATTATTCCGATGTTTTTCAAAAAGAAGAATGAAAGAACCCTGTCTTTGAATGCCGCATTTAAACAGGTTTTCGGAGAAGCTCTTGAACCGTTGGGTTTTGTAAAAATAAAAGTTGCTAAACTTACTTACTTTGTACGGGTGGTAAATGATGAAATACTGCATATTTTGACATATCGAGAGCTTCGGACACGAAAAACAGGTTATAAGTCTTTTGAAATTTTAGGTGGAGTTGTTTCACTTTATAGGCGAACGATAGATTTTACAAAGAGTCCGGAGTGTTGGCTGAAAAACAATCATCATTATTACTGTTCATTAAATCCTGAGATTGATGATGATGTAATGGAAAGTGCAGTCCAATATGTATGTGATGTATGGGGAAAAAGTATGGATTGGTTTGTTCGTACTGAGTCACTTGAAGGAGCTTTTAGCAAAAGTATAGTACACTTTTTATATAAATCAGACGACATTTATGGTATGAAAAATGCATTTAATGTAACCCAAAACGTTATGCTGCCGATTTTTGATGAAGCAATCAATCTCAACAACTGCATAGAGCATTTTTACAAACTTGGAACCCCAATGGATATTTGCTGCGATTTAGAGGAATTTAACACAAAACCTCATTATTACTATTCCGAAGGTCTTTTACTGATAAAGACAGGTTACAAAGGTGATATTACGCCATATATGGAAAATATTCTTGCAATGAAAGTAAAAGAAGTTGAGAAAGGCCTTTCCGGCCTTTCCGGAGCAACAGATATTAATGACTACAAAAATAGATTTCGTCAGAAGGTACAACAGCAAATTATCATTCGTGACCAAATGTTGAATGATGCAAAACTAAACACAAAGGTAACGGCAGAATTAAAGAAGCGCAGAACAGACAATATTCGAACTCTTAAATCGTTTGGGTTAGAAATATAAAATGAAAGGCTGGTTATTATGCATCAAAAATTTTTAAAATTAATTTCATTTATGTTGGTAGTATCACTATTACTATCAGTGGTAACAACATCAAATTTTCCTTCTTTGATTGTTTCAGCAGAAGAAAGTATATCAGAAGACAATAGAACTGAAGAAGAATCGAAAGAGGATGCAGTATTACTAACATCAATAACTGGAGATTGGAATAGGGCTAAAAGAGATGGTATAGTGCCTCCTTATGGTCAGTTCCATCATGATGTTCAAGATCATATTATTGATAAATATAAAAAAGATAATATTACAGATGAACATACAGTTACCTTTAAATCTGGACAAGCTCCAGTTGGAAACAAAACAGGAACTGGAAGAGCTGATTTATATTTTGAGGATGTTGAAAACGATATTGCTTATTTTTGGGAAGTGAAACCAGGCTCTTATTTGGAACCTTCCAAAATGATTGAAGGTCTAACTCAACTCGACAGGTATGTAAATAATACTTTACTGGAAGATGGGATAACCGAACACAGATATGGTAATACACCTTATAGTGATGAAAATATTTCATATATTAAGGGTGATCTTAGCTTAGCGGATATTTATAAAAAATTTAGTTGGAAACTTGGTAATATTGATATAAGTCAACTTGAGGGTCTTGATATTAGTTTTGATGGTATTTATGACACATCTCATAAGTATGTGATTTTAATTGCATATCTTCCAAGTGGATTAATACTTTACTGGTTTATACGAATTCCAGATTATAAACTTGACAATCTGTCTGATGTTCCCGATCTGTCACCATTTTGGTGGTTATTTGGATCGACATTTTTAAGTTATTGGTATCAAATTAATCAAAATCTTGGTAATGGTTCTGGTCTCGCTCCATCGCCAAGTTTTGTACCAAGTTTTGCACCGGACTTTGCGCCAAGTTTTGCGCCGGACTTTGCACCAAGTTATTCACCAAACTATTCACCAAGTTATTCTTATGCAAATGAAAGCGCAAATCAAGAAATCTTACAGCGTGAATTAGAATTATGGGAACAAGAGAAAAGCAGCAGTACAAGTATAGATACAGCAACGGTACTAAAGTATAGTATACCAGCTTTAGGTGGAGTATGTGCAGCTGCTGGTATAATTAAATTGGCAACATCCGGCAAGCTTGATAGTGTTTCAAAATCAATTTCTGCGGCATGTACAACACTTATGATTACACTAAATCCAATTGTAGCAAGTGCTGAAAGTGTTGAAAACCCAGAAGAAGTAAATAAAGCTGTTGATGATTTTCTTTTAGCTGTGGAAGTTTTTATGGGAGAAGAATTTGCAGAAGAATTAAGACAAGCATTGCTTGCAAATGACGCAAAAAAAATAGATGAATTAATGAAAGAAATTCAAGAGGAATCCGGTAATTATGACAGAGCAGGCAAAGCCCAGCCACCCCGTGATCCTCTCATAATAGACTTAGGCGAATCAGGCATAGAACTGCGTTCACTTGAACACGGTGTAAATTTTGACCTTGACAATAACGGATTTGCAGAGAAAACAGCATGGATAGGTACAGAGGACGGGTTTTTAGCGTTAGACAGAAACGGAAACGGAAATATTGATAACGGCGGAGAGCTTTTCGGAGATCAGGTAATTCTTAAAGACGGTTCAAAATCCGAATCTGGCTTTGAAGCACTTGCAGAACTTGATGATAACAGCGATGGAATAATTGATAATAATGACATTGCTTTTGCTGATCTAAGAGTGTGGATAGACGCTAACCATAACGGAAAATCCGAATCAAATGAACTTAAAACTTTAAATGAAACAGGCATTGTTTCTATTAGCCTTGAACATTCGGAAGTCAGCTTTGTAGATGAAGAAACAGGTACGCGCATTGCAGAATCAGCAAGCGTTACAATTAACAAAAACGGAACTGTATCGATGGTGGATATCAGCGAGTTCTGGTTCCCTGTAAATTCATCTGATACAACACAGGACGGCGTGGTTACAGCGGGTAATGTCCCAAATATAATTCAGGCTATCAATGATGATGAAAGCGGAGAATTACTTGAACTTTGCTATCGATTCAGCGAATCTACGGATATAACTATGAAACGCTACTGCCTGAAAAAGATTCTTTATAAATTAACAGATTCCGAAAGTATTTCAATCAACAGCCGAGGCGGCAATATCGACGCAAGAGATCTGCACGTGATCGAGCAGTTTATGGGGCGTGATTTTGAGGGTGTAGGAGGTTCAAATCCGAACTCTAATGCAGCTTCAATATTAAAGGATATATATACAAACATAGAAAATCAGTATTACAATATTCTTAATATGTACTGTGGTCTTGGCGGCTATCTGAATGCGACTTACGAATACGAGGATGAGAATGGCAACAAGAATCTAAACTTAGATTTCTTAAATTACATATTTGATGAAAAAGCTGCTGAGGGAGAGAATATTGATTACTTAGTTTACGATCTTGGTGTTTACCTCAAGTCGTATGATAAGATCAACGGCACATCATGCTTTGCTGAATACAGTAATCACTATTCAGAGAATTATGCGTATATTGTTGAATCTACAAAATCAGGAAACACATATCTTGGCACAGAATCTAATGATTCATATAACGGTACAAGCAAAAACGACTTCATTTTCGGTGAGAGCGGTAACGATAATCTTCATGGCGGCAATGGAAATGACGCAATTAGCGGAGGATCAGGCAACGATACATTGTACGGAGATTCGGGCAATGATATACTTATTGGCGATGAAGGCAACGACACTCTCGACGGAGGGACAGGCAATGACACTCTCAAAGGCGGCTACGGCGATGATACATACATTTTCGCAAAGGGCTACGGAAACGATACAATAATAGACTCCGATGGTCTGAATACTCTCAGATTTAAGGGAATTAAACCAAGCGATATCCTTGTAAACGGCACAGATGAATACGACGCAACTATTACAATAAAGGGTACGAACGATACTCTTGTTATCAAGGATTTCCGCAAGAGTGAGGAATACCGCAATTACGACCTTGAAATAGACGGAGTTAAAATGCACGTTACAGATAAGGATAGTCCGTTCAGACATATCTACGGCGGAAACGGCGACGATGTTCTTAAAGCAGTTGTAGATGATTCGATCATGCACGCTTTCGGCGGTGACGATACCGTTTACGGAAGTAAGGAAAATGACGTTATCTACGGCAACGAGGGCAATGACACCGTTTACGCAGGAAACGGAAACGACTTTGTTTACGGCGGAGATGATAACGACGCTATTTTCGGTGAGGAAGGCGACGATATTATTTACGGTGATAACGGTGATGACATTCTCGACGGAGGAGCAGGAAACGATATACTTTATGGCGGAGCAGGAAACGATACATATGTATTCAGCAGAGATTACGGTACAGATGTCATTGATGACAGCGAAGGAACATCAACTGTTAAGCTTGCCGACGATCTGACTTTGTCGGATATCGAGATCAATGCCGTTGGTAATGATGTGATTATCAGTATTAAGGATACAGAGGACAAGCTTATCATTACCGATTTTGCAGACGCTCCCGAAAACTACGTTCTGCAGATAGGCGAAGAAATCCTGCCCGTACAGGATAATATCACAGGCATCGATAACTATGTTACAGGTACAGAGAATTCAGATTATTTACCTCTTGAAAGCGACAAAGCCAATATCGCCGCAGGCGGTAACGGAGATGACTTTATTATCGGAGGAACAGAATCTGACTATATCTTCGGAGATTCCGGAACTGACAGAATTACAGCAAATGACGGCAATGACGTGATCTTCGGCGGCAGCGGAAATGACTCTCTGTTCGGAGAATCAGGAAATGACTGTATCTCAGGCGGAAACGAAGATGATTACATCAACGGCGGTGACGGCGACGATATTATCGACACAGGCTCAGGCAATGACTTTATTGACGGAGGCAGCGGAAACGACACCTATATCTTCAAGCCGGGATACGGCGCTGATTCTATTATGGACAGCGAGGGTGCAAATACCATTATGTTCGGTGACGGATTCACCGCAGAAGGTGTAAAGGCATACCGTTCCAACTGGAATGATATTCTTATTACCTTTGACGGATTTGAAGATACCCTTACAATAAAGAATTACTGCATCAGCAAGGAAGCAAGAAACTTTACGCTTGTATTTGCCGACGGAACAGTCGTAGAAGCAACAGCTCAGAACAGTCCTCTCAGAACTATTTACGGTACTGACGGCAGCGAGTACATGATCTCTATTTATGAGGACGGAATAACCAAGATCGGTCAGGACGGCAATGATCAGCTTGTAGGCAGCGACGGAAACGACTATCTCTACGGAGATAAGGGCGACGACAGACTTACAGGAAATGCAGGAAACGATGTTCTTGACGGCGGAGAGGGAAATGACTATCTCTATGACGGAGCAGGAAACGATACATATATCTTCAAGAAAGGCTATGGAACAGATACTATCGGCGACGGTGAAGGCACAAATACTATTGAGATCTACGGATATTCGTCAAATCAGATCAAGGCTTACCGTACAAACTGGAATGATATTACCATTACATTTGAGGATTCTGATGACAAGCTTGTGATCGAGGGATTCTTTACTTCCGAAGCAAACAGAAACTTCTACCTCACATTCAACGGAGGTTCTAAGGTTCACGCAACCGCTTCCAACAGTCCATTAAGAACTGTTTACGGAACTGAAAATAGTGATTACATTGTAACTATGGACGACAGGGGGGGAACTCTTATCGGTGAGAACGGAAACGACAGCCTTAATGGAGGAAACGGCGCAGATAAGCTGTACGGAGGTATCGGAGACGATCAGTTTTATGGCAACGGCGGTAATGATACCCTTGACGGCGGAGAAGGCAGTGACTATCTCTACGGCGGAGCAGGAAACGATACATATATCTTCAACATAGGATATGGCACAGATACAATTAACGACAGCGAGGGTATCAATACGATCTCATTCGGCAGCGGTCTCTCAGCAGATACTATGTCCGTTTACAGAACGAACTGGAACGATCTTACTATCACATTTGATGGAATTGAGGACAAGCTGATCATTCAGAATTACTTTACGTCTGAGGAAAACAGAAACTTCAATGTAAACTTTGCAGACGGAACAAGATATGCATACGACAGCGAGGAAAATCCTCTGAAACAGGTCCATGCGACTGAATACGATGACTGGATGTCAGCATGGAGCGATAACGGCATTGTTATTCACGGCGACGGAGGAAACGATACGCTGAATGGCGGTTCCGGAAATGATGTTCTGGACGGCGGCGTTGGAAACGACTGTCTCTATGGCGGAAACGGAAACGACACATACATTTTCGGAATTGGATACGGATCGGATATTGTTGAGGATAACGACGGCGAAAACAAGATCATTATTAATGAAATGACATTGGACATGGTAACATTCAATATTAACGAATACGGCGATCTGACAATTTCTATCAATGACAGCGAGGACATTCTTACAATCAAGAATTTTAATTCCGAGTTGTTTACATTTGAATTTGCTAACGGCATTTTCGGAACTGTAAATGCTGATACGGCGGAGTTTATACAAATTGTTTCTGAAGATTAATCTAACAAATAAGCTTAAATACTAAAAGCGGCTTCACTCAATGAAGTCGCTTTTTTCATTTTAATTAAAAATGTTATGAATATCAAGTAAAATTTTACAATAAAATATGTCTGGACTACCGCTTACGCCGAATTTATGACCGTATTTCAGATATCTATAGACAAAAAGGATTACTTGTGATAACATAATTTATATATATCAAATAGCAGGGTTTAATGTATCACATTTTATCAGCTACGAATTTTATTTACAAGGAAACTGTTTGAAGGGATGGGGATAATAAAATAGCTGATAAAAATTGCAAGAAAAGCGTTGTCTGCTATTTCAGACATATTTCTTTTTTGTAACGATTTCTTCTGTGAATTCTACCACTGGTCAGTGTATTCAATAAGAACCCCCAGAAATCGTACAGAAAACAAGTGAAATGCGATGAATTCGCAGAATGGAGGAAAAATGAAACAAATCAGTAAATTCAATCGTTTTCTTTCAGGTGTATTGAGTATGGTGATGGTGATGAGTGCCATACCTACCGTTTCAGTTCACGCCGAAGAGAAGACTAGTGTAGAACCATATCCATATACAATGTTTGCAGCTTCCAATGAAGAGGGCGCAATTACTGTTAATGCAAATAATTTCAGTGTAAACGGAAATATTGCTACTAACGGTACTATCGTATCAAGCGGTAATATGAACGTTAATGGGACAAGGATGGAGAATGCTGAGGAAAGTATGATCTTTATTTTTGATAAGATTGATAATCAGTATTTCTCTGCTACGAATGTTGAGGAACATGATGAGGACTATACACTTGATGAAATGAATATAAGTATCAACGTGCCGACTGAGGTTCAGGGTGAAGCTACTCTTACCGGAAACATTAACATCAACAATGCTCTGAAGGCTTTGGAAGATGTCAATCTTTACGGAGAAGTCAAGAATACTAATAATTCAGTCATCGTTTCTCAGTTTGGCGATATTACTATTGATAGTCAAAATGTTAATTTGAATGGACTCCTTTATGCTCCTTATGGTAAGATTGATATTTCAGCTCAGAATCTCAACTTGAATAATGTTGTTATTATCGCTGATCGCATCAAATTGGAGTGTCCAAATATAAACGCCAATCTGAGCTGTGATGCATCACGCTTTGTTGGCACTCTTTCGGAAGATGAAAAACGGATTATTGTATTCAAAGATGGGATAAAATATAGTGGTAATAATACTTATGTTTTGACAGATACATTTGATTCTCTCAATGGTTACTTAGGTAAATCTGAAGAAATAGTTAGTTTCATGTGTACTGTTTACGATAAGAATGACACTTCCATTTATAACAAATCTCTTCCCATTCAGTCCATTTGGTCTATAAATCAAATTGGATTTATTAATGGCTACAATAAAATAATTCTTAAAGCGATAGATAAAAATGGAATCGAATACGTTAGCCAATTGTCTATTTACGTTAATACATCAAAGTATATGAGATATATGCAAATTGATTCTAATGATAACGACGGTGATGGCTTATGGAATTACTTTGAAACTTATTTTGGCACGGATATGGATAATGCAGATTCCGATTATGATGGCTTGTCTGATTTTCTTGAAATATACACGTTGAATTTTAATCCAAATTCACCAGATACCGATGAAAATGGCATTTTAGATGGTAACGAAGATTGTGATGGAGATGGATTAAGCAATTCAATTGAAATTGAACTTAATTCTAATCCTATATCAGCCGATACTGACAGAGATAAGTTAATTGATGCATTAGAGTATGAAATTGGAACAAAACTTGATGAAATTGACACTGATAAAGATGGTCTTACTGACTATGAAGAATATATAAATGGAATAAATCCTCTTATATATAATAATCCTGATGAAATAATAACCAAAACATATAGTATTGATACCATAGATATGCCTTATGATCAGACAGTTTATCCAAGCATAGAATTAAAGGCTGACTACAAAGGAATATCAACCTTCAAAATGTCAACCTGCGAACATGATGAATATATTAACAATACAATACCTGGATTTATTGGCTCTGCATATGATTTCTCTACTGAAGGAAAAGTAAATGAAGCTATACTTACATTTACAATTGATGAAAATTATTATAATGAGCGAATCGAAGATTCATCACCATTCAATCCAACTATTTACTATTTAAATGAAGAAACGGGAAAACTTGAAGAAGTAGAGGGACAGATAAGAAATAAGAATACTATTAGTGTTTCGTTACAACATTTCTCGATCTATGTTGTTATCAATAAAGACGATATCGAAGCTTTCTGGTCACGAACAATACAAAACAAAAGAGACGAATTGGAGATTAACAGACAGATAGTATTTTTATTGGATACTTCTGGAAGCATGAATTCTAATGACCCTAACTATATAAGAACAGAATTGGTAAAAGAATTTGCTTCAAGAATGGATGAAAACACTAAGATATCAATAATGAGTTTCGATAATGATACTCAGCTTTTCACTAATGGATTCACGAATTCATCTAATGAAATAGAGTCCGCCGTAGACAGCTTTATAGAGTATGGAAATCCTGGTGGTACATACATTTATAAAGCACTTAAAAGCGCAAGAGATTTAATTAGTGGTTCGACTGAAGATGATGATAGTAACACTGTAAAAACAATATTCCTTTTAACCGATGGCGTTTCTTTCGACGATGTACCTTCCAGTTTCCTTGATGATCTCTATAATAATAAACACATTTCTGTTCACACAGTAGGCTTAGGAAACGTATCGGAAACATATTTGAGAAGAATTTCCGATGTAACCAAAGGTCATTATTATTACGCGAGAATAGATACAGACTTAGAACAGGTATTCTTAGATTTTGAATCAAATCTTAATTTTGTAGATGCTAACAACGATGGAATAGATGATTATACTGCATATTTGATGTGTTGTGGAGATATCACGACTCATTCTGGAAACAAATTATTCGATGGAATTGACTATAACGAATTTCAAAACGATACAGATGGAGATTGGGATAATGACGGTTTGAAGAACGGTGAAGAAATAGTTCTTTATGAAGAAAATGGAATACAATACATTAAGCTTCTATCTGATCCTACGATATACGATACTGATTTTGACGGATATTCTGATGGAGAAGAGGTTGCGAACGGCAGTCAAAATAATACTGTTTCATTTGTAATTAGCGAAGATGATTACAATTTTCTAAGTACAAACGGTAAATATATGTCATGCATTGCGGCTGAGGAGTATGTTGGAGACGGTGATGGTTGGGATATTGCTGGAATATGTATTGAAAGATTTTTTGATGTTGTAATGTGTGGAGGAGAAATTAGTCTTGATAAACGTGTAAGAGATATTCTTTTAGAGTATATGATTGATTTTTCCGATTCCGCAAGAGAACAATTTGAAGCAAGTGAGTACTATGATACGATTAATGATTCAATACAACTCATAAAAACATTATCTGTTGATTGTGGTACAAAAGCTGCCGATTTCGCATATGGTCAACAGTTAAGACAGCAAATTAGTGATTTTCAAAAAGATATGAACACATTCAGAAAATCCGCAGACAGAGCAACTAAAGAAGGTGCAGAACACTATCGTACAATGCAAAAATTTCTAAAGGATCTTAAGAAAGATATAAATAACTATGATGAAAAGATTGATAAACTAAAAAACCAAGGTTCTTCACTTGCTAAAAAGGCAGATACAACATTTAAAGTGCTTTCTGCTGTTGATGATATTTCAAGTATAATACAGTACAATTACAATCTTAAACAACTTGATTGTTGTAGATTCATTCTAGAGGATTTACAATCATGTGGTTTCTCTGAGATAGAAGATGCAGCAAGTGCTCTTTTACGTGACATGAATAATTCATTTGATGCCACAGCGTACGCAACTGTTGATAAATTAGTCGATTTTGGTACAGATTATCTTATAGATAAAGTTACTGACACAATCGCTTCATGGGGAACGGGTGGGTTAATTGGTACAGTTGTACTTGCTGTAGGAGGAATAGTATTTGGAGAATCATTAGGTGCAGATTTAGAAAACTCAATATCATCAAATTTATCTAAATCAATTAGTGAAGCAGGTTTAGATATATTATACGAAAATACTAAGCATATTAAATCTTCTTCTGGAGTATATAATAGAGTAGCCAATTATACATGGAACTGTAATCCTATTAAAATGTATCTCCCTTCTATCATTTCTGCGAGAAAGTACAGTGAGCAAAAATATATTGATATAATCACTGAAAAAAATTGGTTTATCGACAAGGGTGCATTTGTTTACAAAACATCAACAAGTGAAAGTGATGCTAAAAATAATATAAGTCACTTGAATGATGTACTTTACAAATATTGTGCTTAAGTTACGGTATGAAGCGATTATATTATTACGCAGAAAAAACAAAGTATGTCCATTTGTTATTTATTTTGATATCTTTGGCTGTTTTGGTTTTTCTTTATACTCAGCACGATCGACATAATGACAATGCTATATTAGGAGTAGCCTTTTTATCAATTCTATATAATTCATACAAATTGTCAGATGGGCTTATTTTGTTATATAAAAAAAGAATCTGTACACAAAGGGGACAACAGTATGATGGAAGAATCGTTGGTAAAATAGGGAAAAGTACTTTAAGAGAAGGATACTTCTATAAGTTGATTGTTTTATATGAAAAAGATAAAATAACAACCCCACTAATTCAAGCTAAGTATGTTGAGGCTTTAAAATCAAAAAAATGCATCGTCTATGTATATGATAATAAAGCGTATATTAGCGGATATACACTCTGCGAAAAAGGTGATTCTCCAATAAAAGTTAGAATAGTGGGAGATAAATAATTAGAATATGACGTATTTTTAATCCAAGCGTCTGGTGGGATTCATTCTGATTATTTGCGGAGTAGTAAGCGCAGTTAAAAACCGCAGAGGAATATATTAAAAGTTTACAATTAAATAAACAACAATATAGATTACGGAGTATAACAAAAGCTTTTAAAGCCTTGAGTTTACTCCTTTTTCTTATCAGACCTTTTTGCTTTAACCGCGGGAGGGTCTGTTTTTATGCCCATTTTTAGGACATGGCAATGCAGCATTGCCAAATATCCGTAAGCCTTCGTTTTGATTCAGGACAAGAAAAATCAAAACGGAGGAATGAAAAGTGAAAAATGATTTCAGAAAAATACGGATGGACGATGTAATTGAGATCATAAGGAAAAAAGGATACTACTTTATTCCGGCGGGCAGATTGTACGATAATTTCACAGGACCTAACCGGATCGTTGTTACTGACGATCCTGACTTTGCATTAAGTCATCCCGAGCTTGCTCACATGGTCATTTTAAGCATCGCAGAATTTAAGCCCATGGCAGAGGCATACAACGATTATCTGCGTAATGAGATCAGAGAAATACATAGACACCGCAATTATCACAATGGCGAAGGTTACTATGAAAACGGAGCTGATGAAGAATGTACGTTTTTGAAAATAAGAAATACGGATAGGAATCCGGTTGAAGATAACGTGCTTAAAATGCTGACAGAAGAAAATCTCAGGAATGCAATGAAACAGCTGGGTGAAAATCAGTATCGGAGAATTTACGCTTACTATTTCAAAGGCATGACTTATCGTCAAATCGCCGCAGCGGAGGGCGTTTCGGATAAGTCGGTAAGGGAATCGATTGCGGGCGCAATCAAAAAACTAAAAAAATTTTTGTAAAATACCCCTCTCAAAACGCCTCTCCCAAATCCCTATAAGTAGAGGGGCAAATATTAAGCTCCGAAAAGCATCTTGAAAATTGAATACACAGCATCGGAAATACGTTAATCCTGCGGCCGGTATAAAATCTCGGCAGCCAAATGTGATGTCCGCCATGACCTTGAAAAAGCGAGCGAAAAAGACAAATCACAGACCTTTGGACAGCAACCAAAGTCGGCGAAGAAACGCAGGAGGATAATGATACTTCCGCCCAGCCACAGACTCAAGCAATGGGGGCGGCTCTATGAGAACCATAGAGGGATGAGATTTCCATGAGATCGGTAAGCTGCCGATCGTTTCCGATGTTCCGCCGTGACGGGAATCGTGGATAAATATTACGGAAAATCGTCTGAAATAACGAATCAGACGAAGGCAAAACGAAGTTATACGGCGGTTTGCGTTATAGCAGACCGCCATTTACATATTAAATTCACAAGAACAGGAGGCTGATAGTATGAATGATATATCAGAAGAAAAAGAAACGCCGAAGCTATTTGACTTTCAGCTAAAATCAAGTAAATTCGGCATTGATGTTAGAATCCCGTGCATAAAGCTTTCAGATAATCACCCATGCAAAGGCTGTGTGTGGTATGACAGGAATACAGACGTACTGTTCTGTCCGTTTCATAGCTGTGTAAGATACAGAAAAGGCTTTGACGTTCCAAAGAAAAAGGTGAATGAAAATGCTGATTAAACGTGGAGATATATTTTACGCTGATTTGAATCCCGTTGTCGGCTCAGAGCAAGGCGGTATTCGTCCTGTGCTGGTGGTACAGAATAATGTGG
>OLFT01002166.1_pt1 | contig 17669 bp, 18 predicted proteins | sample 1604921 | NCBI WGS metagenome assembly OLFT01 (sample SAMEA3888897, study PRJEB22519) | human gut metagenome | biome: human gut; feature: human-associated habitat; material: faeces | place: Denmark | collected 2013 | reverse complement strand
GTATTCAGCTCATCGGCGGCACCTGGTACGGCGGCGAAATGAAAAAAGGGCTGTTCTCGGTCATGAACTACCTGCTGCCGCAGAAAGGCATCGCGTCGATGCACTGCTCGGCCAACCGCGGCGAAGCAGGGGACGTCGCGCTGTTCTTCGGCCTCTCCGGTACCGGCAAAACCACGCTGTCCACCGATCCGCATCGTCAACTGATTGGCGATGACGAGCACGGCTGGGACGATGATGGGGTGTTTAACTTCGAAGGCGGCTGCTACGCCAAGACCATCAATCTCGACCCGCAGGCGGAGCCGGAGATTTATGGCGCCATCCGCCGCAATGCGCTGCTGGAAAACGTGGTGGTGCGCGCCGACGGCAGCGTGGATTACGCCGACGGCAGCAAAACCGAGAACACCCGCGTCTCCTATCCGCTGTCGCATATCGACAATATCGTCAAGCCGGTGTCCCGGGCGGGCCATCCATCGAAGGTGATTTTCCTTGCCGCAGACGCGTTTGGTGTCCTGCCGCCGGTCTCCCGTCTGACCACCGAGCAGATGCAGTACCATTTCCTGTCGGGCTTCACCTCGAAGCTGGCGGGCACCGAGCGCGGCATTACCCAGCCGACGCCGACCTTCTCCGCCTGCTACGGCGCGGCGTTCCTGCTGCTTCACCCGACCCAGTACGCCAGCGTACTGGCGGCGAAGATGGCGGAATCCGGTGCGGAAGCCTGGCTGGTCAACACCGGCTGGAACGGCGAGGGCAAACGCCTGTCGCTGCGCGATACCCGCAGCATCATCAGCGCGATCCTCAATGGCACCACCGGCCCGCTGCGCGATGAAGCGATCCCGGTGTTCAATCTTGCGATCCCGCAGAGCATTTCGGGCGTCGACAGCGCGGTGCTGGATCCGCGTAATGGCTGGAGCTCAGCGGATAAGTGGCAGGAGAAGGCGGAGAGTCTGGCTCAGCTGTTTATGGATAACTTTAAGCAGTACAGCGATACCGAAGCGGGCGCGCGTCTGGCGCTGGCCGGTCCGCAGCTGCAGAATAGCGCGGTCGACGCCTGGCGCCGACCTGCTGGCGAGCCGCTTTACTCCGCAAAGGCCTGCAGCGCATCGCCAGTGAGGCGATAACGCACCCACTCATCTTGCGGCTGCGCGCCAATGCTCAGATAGAAATCAATCGCCGGCTGGTTCCAGTCGAGCACGCTCCACTCCAGACGCCCGCACTGACGCTGTACAGCATATTGCGCGATGGTTTTCAGCAGCGCTTTTCCGGCGCCGATCCCGCGATAGTCGGGGGTTACGTACAGATCCTCCATATAGATGCCGTTACGGCCAAGCCAGGTGGAGTAGCTGGTGAAGAACACGGCGTAGCCCACCGCTTTGCCCGCCACCTCGCAGATCAGCGCCTCGGTTTTGCTGCTGCTGGCAAACAGCGTCTCTCTGATCTCCTCTGCCGTCGTCACCACCTCTTCGGGGGCTTTCTCGTAGACCGCGAGTTCATAAATCATGTCATAAATAGCGGTGGCGTCGTCCGGGGTGGCCTGGCGGATCGTGATGCTCATGGGTCGTCCTGTCTGAATGGTATGAAAGAAAGCAAAATTGCTGACCCAGAGCATAAGCGGTATTGTGAAAAGAATTAAGTGCAATGAAATCAGCAAACGATGAATATTATGCATCCTGTCCTGCGCCGTATCGACCTCAACCTGCTGCCGGTCTTTGACGCGGTCTATCGCTCCCGCTCGGTGCGCCTGGCGGCAGAAGAGCTGGCGATGAGCACCTCGGCGCTGAGCCATGCGCTCTCCCGGCTGCGCAGCGCCCTCAACGACCCGCTGTTCTATCGGGAAGGTCACCGGATGTGTCCCAGCGTCTATGCCAGCCAGCTGGCGCCCTCTATCGCTTCGGCGCTGAAATTTCTCAATCAGGAGCTGACGCCGCCGGCGGCGTTTGTGCCGGCCGCCAGCACCGACTGCATGCAGATTGCGATCACCGATTTCACCGCGTTCTGCGTCTTTCCGACGCTGATGCACCACCTGCAGCGTGAGGCACCCGGGCTGCGGTTTGAGCTCCGTTATCTGCCCCACAGCCCGGCGCTGACCGAGCTGCTGGCGGGGGAGGTCGATCTGGCTCTCGGGTTCAATACCCCTGACGAGCCAGTTCATCCCGATCTCGAGGAGATTAACTGGCTGCGGGACGAATATGTGGTTATCAGCCAGGCCGACCGAACGGCGCTCACCCTGGACGCCTACCTTGCGGCCCGTCATCTGGTGGTGACCCCGTGGAATGAGCGGCAGGGGGTGCTGGACTGTGAGCTGGAGCGGCAGGGCTATTCGCGGCAGGTGGCGGTGAAAACGCCCTCGATGCTGAGCGCTCCCTTTATTATTGAGCAGAGCGATCTGCTGATGGCGCTGCCCCGGCGGGCGGCGGAGACGATGGCTCGCGCCGCCCGGCTGACCATTTTCCCGCTGCCGTTTCCGGTTCCCCCGTTTGACGTCAAGATTTACGCCCACAAACGCAGCGGGAAACGCGAGGCCACCCGCTGGCTGATCTCCCTGTTGCAGACGCTGGGGAACGCCGTCGCGGCGCCGGCGCCCTGAGGTCACGTCCGGATTATTAACATCTCGCCGCTCCGCGTCGCGTTAACCCTGCCGGGCCGGGTATGTCTTTTACCGCCTGGCGCCCGGGGCGCAGCGGCGTACCCTGGCCTCGGTCACAAAACGGAAAACTCACCTTTTCATCCCTGCCGCCGACGCTGATGGCGTAGAGAGTGTTAAATGATTGTATATAAAAGTAATGTTAATTAGTTAAATGTTATTTATGCGTGAATTGCATCAATGGATGCGTTTATTACGCTTATTTCATTCCCGGTTCTGTTTCAGTCTTCAGCAACAGGCGCGCGACAACGCGTGGATAACAAACTGGAGACCTGCATGCATTCGACAACCTCACTGATGAGTACCCGTGACCGGCTCGGCGCCATTCTGCGCGTCACGTCCGGTAACTTTCTCGAACAGTTCGACTTTTTCCTGTTCGGGTTTTATGCCACCTACATCGCACATACCTTTTTTCCGGCGAGCAGTGAATTCGCCTCGCTGATGATGACCTTCGCGGTCTTTGGCGCCGGCTTTCTGATGCGGCCCATCGGCGCCATCGTGCTTGGCGCCTATATCGACAAGGTAGGGCGGCGCAAAGGGCTGATTGTGACCCTGTCGATCATGGCCACCGGCACCTTCCTGATCGTGCTGATCCCCTCTTACCAGGCCATTGGCCTGTGGGCGCCGCTGCTGGTGCTGATCGGCCGCCTGCTGCAGGGCTTCTCCGCCGGCGCTGAGCTGGGCGGGGTATCCGTCTATCTGGCCGAGATCGCCACCCCGGGCCGCAAAGGGTTTTACACCAGCTGGCAGTCGGGCAGTCAGCAGGTCGCCATTATGGTGGCGGCCGCGATGGGCTTTGCCCTCAACGCCGTGCTGGAGCAGAGCGCCATCAGCGACTGGGGCTGGCGTATTCCGTTCCTTTTCGGCTGCCTGATCGTCCCGTTCATTTTTGTGCTGCGCCGTAAGCTGGAGGAGACCCAGGAGTTTACTGCCCGCCGCCATCATCTGGCGATGCGCCAGGTATTCGCCACCCTTCTGGCGAACTGGCAGGTGGTCATCGCCGGGATGATGATGGTGGCGATGACCACCACCGCGTTCTATCTGATCACCGTCTATGCGCCGACCTTTGGCAAAAAAGTGCTGATGCTCAGCGCCTCGGACAGCCTGCTGGTCACGCTGCTGGTGGCGATTTCCAACTTCTTCTGGCTGCCGGTGGGCGGGGCGCTGTCCGACCGCTTTGGCCGCCGGCCGGTGCTGATTGCCATGACCCTGCTGGCGCTGGCTACCGCGTGGCCTGCGCTGACCATGCTGGCGAACGCGCCGAGCTTTTTGATGATGCTGAGCGTGCTGCTGTGGTTGTCCTTTATCTACGGCATGTACAACGGGGCGATGATCCCGGCGCTGACCGAAATTATGCCCGCCGAAGTGCGCGTGGCAGGCTTCTCGCTGGCCTATAGCCTGGCGACCGCGGTGTTTGGCGGCTTCACGCCGGTGATTTCCACGGCGCTGATTGAATATACTGGTGATAAAGCTTCCCCAGGCTACTGGATGAGCTTTGCCGCCGTCTGCGGCCTGCTGGCCACTTGCTACCTCTATCGCCGCAGCGCCGTTACGCTGCAGACGGCACGTTAATCAGGGAGATGATGATGCGTAAAACGACAGGAACCCTGCTGGCCACGCTGCTGCTGGCCGCCACCGGCGGCAGCGCGCTGTCCGCTGAGGTCACCGTGATGATCTCCGGCGGCTTCAAAGCGGCGCTGGAAAAGCTGGCCCCGGCATGGGAAAAACAAAGCGGCAACCACCTCGTGGTGATCCCCGGGCCGTCGATGGGGAAAACGCCGCAGGCGATCCCTAACCGCCTGGCGCGAGGCGAACACGCGGACGTGGTGATTATGGTCGGCGACGCGCTGACCGGCCTCGAGAAAGCGGGCCGTACGCAACCGGATTCGCGCCGGGAGCTGGCCGACTCGCCCATCGGCGTGGTGGTGAAAGCGGGAGCGCCGCTGCCGGCTATCCGCAGCGCAGACCAGCTGCGGGCGGCGCTGCTGGCTGCGCCGTCGGTCGCGTACTCCGACAGCGCCAGCGGACGCTATGTCAGCTCGACGCTGTTCCACCGCCTGGGCATTGATGAGGCGATGCAGAGCAAAGCGCAGATGGTGGAGCGTATTCCGGTAGCCTCGGAAGTGGCGAAGGGACGGTATGCGATCGGTTTTCAGCAGGTGAGCGAACTGCTGCCGGTGCCCGGCGTGACCTTTGTCGGCGAACTGCCGGATAACCTGCAGTACATCACCCGCTTTGCCGGGGCGGTGACCGTCAGCGCCGACCATCCGCAGGAAGGAAAGGCGCTGCTGACGTATCTGGCCTCACCGGCGGCGCAGGAGACCATCCACGCCACCGGTATGCGAAGCGTAGCTGCCGCCGCGCCGGTCAGCCAGAAGGATACTGTTCAATAATCAGCTTCTCCAGCTCTGCCGCCACGTAGGACTGAATACGGCCGCTGAGGCGGATCAGACCTACCGTACGGGTGACCACCGGGTCGGTAAGCGGTACGGCGCGGAGAACGGAATGCTCCCCGGCGGGCATCGACATCGCGGGCACGGCGGCAATGCCGATGCCCGCTTCCACCATCCCCAGCATCGTGGTGACGTGGCGGGTTTCGCAAATGCTTGGCCGCGCCGGCGTCAGATGCGCCAGCTCCCTGTCGAGCAGCGTCCGGTTGCCGGAGACCCGATCGAGGCCAATATAATCCTGTTCAAAGTATGCCTGCCAGCTGAGGTGCGTCCTGCTCGCCAGCGGATGGTCGTGCCGACAGGCGGCGACATAGCGGTCGTCGGCCAGCGGGGTGAATTCGATGCTGGCCGGCAGGTTTTTGGCAAAGCAGAGGCCAAAGTCAGCCTGTCCGCTGCTCACCGCCTCAATGACATTCCCGGCGCTGCTGTCGATCAGCCGGATACGCACCTGGGGAAAGCGCGCCTGAAAGCTGCGGATGATTTCCGGCATAAAGTAGTAGGCGGCGGAAGGTACCGTCGCCACTGTCACCAGCCCGGTACGCGCCTTGCTGACCTGGCTGATATCCGCCAGCACCGTCTCGACGTGGGCCAGCAGCTGCTCCGAACGTTCGGCAAAATTCTGTCCATACAGCGTAAGGGTCACGCGGCGGGTGGTGCGCTCGAACAGCCGGTTGCCTAACGCGGTTTCCAGCTTTTCGATGCGGCGGCTGAGGGCCGATTGTGACAGGCAAATGGATTCTGCGGCCAGCCGAAAGCTGCCATACTCCATCAGGGCGCGAAAGGCATAGAGATCGTTGAAGTCAAAATTTACGGGCATGGCGGCGGCATCCTTATCGGCTGTCTGGCGCCTCGCCCCGTCCGGTGAGGGGCGATGGCGACGAAAATCGGCTCGGCAGGTGACTGGGCGCGCGGCTGACCGCACGCCGGGTCGTCATACCTTGAGCAGTTTTACCGTGGCATCGATATCGATTTCGTCTTCCGAGAAGATCAGGGTTGTCCCCTGAAAGGTGGTGATCGCCAGCTTTTTCACCGAGCGCATCTCTCCCGGCTGCACCGCGGATTTTGGCCGGATGCTGTTCATCAGCAGCCCGACCGACAGCACCGCGTTTTCTTTATCCACGCGGGTCTCGACCGGCTCTTCTTCCCGGTAAACCACATAGGACTTGATGGAGGTCAGCTTCAGCCGCTCGCCGGCGATATAGATATATTTGCTTTCCGGAATGACCTTCACCGCGTAGGCCGACAGCCCTTTATTGTTGGTGGTAGGTTCAAAAGTCACCGCCGCGTCTTTCTTGATGAGATCGGGATTGGCGACCTTAATCACATGAAAATACCGGTTTTCGCCGTTTTCATCTTTGATAAATCCAAAACCTTTATCTTTAAACCACGTTGTGATTGTTCCGTTCATCGCCATTACCGTTCTTACTCGTTGGTTAACTCAAATTTTGCAGCGCGCAGTGTAAAGCACATTGCCTGCGCAGACCATGCCTTTGCGATAAGTGTGGGTGATAAATGACGCCGCCGCGAGGGCGGATCGTGCGCCAGCGTCGTACCGGCGGGCAAAATGGGTTACTATCGCCGGCCACTCCTTCTTCGGGCCGTCTGATGTCCACCATTATCGATACCTTTGTCGCTCCGCCGTGCCGCGAGCAGATAACCCTCCTGTATCAGGACGAACACCTGCTGCTGATCAATAAACCTACCGGGCTGCTGAGCCTGTCAGGCAAAGATCCGCGCAACCTCGACTCCGTGCATCATCGACTGGTCCAGCGCTTTCCGGGCTGCACCCTGGTACACCGCCTTGATTTCGGCACTTCCGGTCTGATGGTGGTCGCCCGCAACAAGGTGATTAACGCCGCGCTGTGCCAGCAGTTCAGTCAGCGCACGGTGGGTAAGGTCTATACGGCGCTGCTGTGCGGCCATCTGCCGGAAGATGAAGGGATAGTGGAGGCGGCGATCGCCAAAGACCCGGCCCGTTTCCCGCGCATGTCGATCTGCGCCCGGCACGGCAAACCGGCGCGTTCGCGCTACCGGGTAATTGACCGTATGTACCAGACGCGGGAAGGGGAGAGGGCGCTGGCGCTGACGAGGGTGGCGCTCACCCCGGAGACCGGGCGCACCCATCAACTGCGGATCCACTGTCAGCTGCTGGGCTATCCGATCCTTGGCTGCGATCTGTATGGCGGCCGGGAATTGCCGGGCACGGAACAGGCTCCGCGGCTGATGCTGCACGCCAGCGAACTGCGTTTTCGCCACCCCGTCAGCTGCGAGCCGATGCATATCCAGCAGGCAAGCTCGTTCTGATCGCCTGCCGCTGGAAGCCCGCGATCACCACATCAGGTCGTCGGGCACCTTAAAGTCGGCGTACGGATCGTCTTCATCCTGCTCATCCTGGCTCAGGGCGCTGTGCAACACGATGCTGCTGGCATCGCGCTGGGCAATTTTCTCTGCCACAATCGCCGGAATAATTGCATATTCCCCTTCAGGTCTGTTATCCACCGCCAGGCGGGCAATCGCCAGGCGACCGTTAATCAGCTGGGTTTGGGTGGTCTTGTCGACCATGATTTTTTTGATCAGATTATTATCGGTAAAGTTAAAGCCGATATCGCCCCGGGCGACCGTAATGCGGTTCATCTCAATCAGCTGCTTGACCTGAGCTTTATACTCTTTCGCCAGCACCGCCTGCTTTTGCTGCTCGCTGAGCTGTTTATCGCGCTCCAGCTGGGCTTTTTTATTCTCTTCCACCGCTTCCCGGGCCTCACGGGCCTGCACGCGGGATTTTTTCGCCGTTCTCTGGACTTTGGCCATTTTTTTGCTGCTGACCAGGCCGGCTTTGAGCATCTGCTCTTGTAAGGTAAGTTTTGTCATTTGCGTATCTGAAGCTTAGGAAACATCTGGCAAGTATACCTGCATTGGCGGAAACGACGCCAGACCCGCGGACGTACTGGGCCGCTGTGCCCGGTAGCGCGAGACTGGCCGGGGATTACTCCCGGGGCTGGAGCTGATAAATCCAGGCGCTGACCTGCTGTCCATCGTCGGTAGTCACCTCCACCGACACCCGATCGTACCCCTCCTCAAAGTCGTCCAGCATGGGCCAGTGCGCCGCCAGCCGGTCGGACAGGAACAGATAGCCGTTGACCCGCGGGCCGTTGGCATCGAGGACGATCCCCGGAAAATCAGCGGCTGCGCCCCAGCCGCGCGCGTAAAAGGTACCGGTAACGTAGCCCGGACGCCACTCGCCCCCGATCGCCTCCAGAATATGCGCATTGCTGCGACCGGGACAGAGCGTCCCATAGACAAATAGCGGTTTCATTTTCTCTCTCTCGTTCGCCCTGATACCCGCCCCCAGCGGAGCGGAAAACCAAAATACGGGGTAATTCAGCGCCTGGCAATGGCCGGGTGGGGGTTAGGCGTCTCTCTGATACCGGGGGAGATTCAGGCGCCGGCGCTGTCGAGGATATATCGACTAAAGTGAAATTTTTATTATTAATCATATTTAAGATGAATATAAATAAGTCTGATAGAGGGATTAATTCGCTAATTACCCTTTAACGGCAAATTATAAGAGGAGAATACAATGCCTGTCGTTTTCGCCGCCTTCACCTGGGGGATGAAAGATAGCGAGCCTTGAATTCAGATATTATTTACCCCCTGGCAGCACCTGGCGCTAATTTTTCCCTTTATGATAAGCAACCATTAAAAAATAACTTGAAGCTTTCATCTGACGCAAAACCGCTGGCGGCTGCTACTGACCCCGAAGGATCTTATCCCGGCGAGACCGCGCATTATCGAAGCCAGCCAAAATCAACTGACGCTGCACCCGCTTAAGGAGAAGTGAAATGCCTCGTCCCTCCCTGTACGACATCCTCTACGGCAATTTCGCCGGCGGGCTGGACCTGAACAACGTCAGCGAAACGGATCAGGTCATCCTGTCGGTGCTCGATAACATGCAGCGCATCCTCAACTGTCGGGCCGGAACGCTGGCGCATTTGCCGGACTACGGCCTGCCGGATATGACCGCTATCCTCCAGGGCATGCCGGCGTCGGCGCATCAGCTGATGAGCACGCTGTCGGCGGTGTTGCTGAAATACGAACCGCGCCTGCAGCGGATCGCGGTGGTGATGCTCGATCAGGATGCGCCCGGCGAACTGCGCTATGCCATTGATGCTGAGCTGAAGGATATCGGTCTGGTACGTTACGGCACAGAGTTTATGCCTGAAGGCAGGGTGTTGATCCGCCACCTTAAACGTCAGCAGTACCTTGACGCCCGCTCCGCCCTCTAATCTCTCGCTGAAAGACATCATGATGACAACACATAAAGACCGCCGCTATAAAACCGGTGGCGACCCACGCACGCTGGCTGATTTTATTGCCCTGCGTGCGGAAATGAACAAGCTCAGCCACCCGGCGCGGCCGGATATTAACTGGCCGTATGCCGAGCAGCTTGCCCGTGCGCTGCTGGAGCATCACGGCGCGGATCTGCAGACTGTCGCCTGGTATACGCTGGCCCGCGCCCGGCTGGACGGCCTGGCAGGGATCAACGAGGGGCTATCGCTGCTGGAAACGCTGCTGGCCCACCAGGGTAAAAACCTGTGGCCGCAGGCGCTCCCGGCCCGCACCGAAATCTTCCGCACCCTGAGCAAGCGACTGCGGCAGGTGATCCGCACCCTGAACCTCACCCCGGACGATCTTGCGTCGCTTAGCCAGGCTGAGTGTTCGCTGCAAACCTTCGACGCGGTGCTCCAGCGCCTTGAGATCGCGCCTGAAAACCCGCTGAATGACCTGCGGGCGCTGCTGCGCAGCACGGCAACCCGCTTTGAGAACCTCGACCCTGCGCCAGCGCCTCCCGTCGCGCCGCCGGTGGCGATGTCTGAGGCGGCGCTTCCCGACGCTCTGGTCAGCGAAGAGGATGCTGCGGAGGCTGAGCCAGCGCGAGAACGACAACGTAGACCAGAGGCTGAGCCGCCGGCTCCGTCTTCACCAGCAAAGCGGCCCGCGCCAGGGATGGCATCGACTCCGGTCGCCGCGTCGCGCTGGAAGCCATTTATCGCCGGAATGGTCACCATGCTGGCGGTGTCGGGCATCGCTGTCGGCGGATGGCTGGCGCTGCGCCAGACCGATTTGCCGCCGACTGTGATGACGCAACAGGCCGGGCCGCTAGCGGACCTTCCGGGGGCATCTCCCCACGCGCCGGTCGATCTGCGCCAGGCGCAGCGCCAGCTTGACGATCTCGCCCAGCTGGCACCGGACTGGGCGATAAGCTACGGCGACCGGCTGGTCCAGCTGGCCCTGAGCCGCTGGCCGGAACAGGCAAAGCCCCTGGCACAGCAGTGGCAGCGGCAGCTAAGCGCTGCGGCATTGCCCGCGGAAAACCTCACCGGCTGGGCGGAGGGCATGCGTCAGCTGCAACGGCTCGCCGGTCAGCTCAATGGCCTCGACGAGCAGAAGGGGAAGTACCTGACGGTGAGCGAACTGAAAACGGCGGTGTTTGCCATCATGCAGTCGCTTAACCGCGCCGTTCCGCTGGAAGAGCAGCTGCGCGAGCTGGCCGCGCTCCCCGCAGGTCAACCCTGGCCAGCCGCCCGCGGCAGTCTCGCCGAACTGCATCTGCAACAGCTGATCGTGGAGTATGCCCTGCTGAAGCGAAAACAGCCGGCGCCACCGCCCGCTGCGCGACCCGCAACCGGTGGGCCCTCGGTGAGTGAGGCGGTGAAATAAAGTGTGCGCATGGCAACATTTTCTTTACATCATGATTGCAAGAACTCTACGCCCTTCGTAGTCTGAAAATGATTTAAATATACCGTTTCATTTTATATTGAAAATTTTATTTCAAGCTCTGAGGGCATGCTATGAAGCACTGTAAAATCATCCTGTTAGTTGGCCTTCTGGCCAGTTCCGCTTCGGCATTGGCGGAGAAGATCGGCGTCTCGATGGCTTACTTCGATCAAAACTTTCTCACCATTATTCGTCAGTCCATTGAGAAAGAAGCTCAAGCCCGCCAGGTCGAGGTGCAGTTCGAAGACGCCCGCGGCGACACCGGGCGCCAGGCCGATCAGGTGCAGAGCTTCATTGCCTCCGGCGTGGACGCGATCATCGTTGATCCCGTGGACTCCGCCAGCACCCCGCAGCTGACGAAGATGGCGCAGCAGGCCAGGATGCCGCTGGTGTATGTGAACCGGACGCCGGGGGATAAAACGTTACCCCCTGGCGTGGTGTTTGTCGGTTCGGACGAGCGGGAGTCCGGCACATTGCAGATGGAAGCGCTGGCGAAGCTGGCGAACTACAAAGGCAACGTCGCCATCATGATTGGTAATCTCACCGATGCCGGCGCGCTGCAGCGCACCAGGGACGTAGAGCAGGTGGTGGCCAAATATCCGGCGATGAAAGTGGTGCAGAAACAGCCGGCCAACTATTCCCGCAGCGAGGGAATGGATCTGATGCAGAACTGGACAGGCAACGGGGAAGCGATTGATATTGTGGCGGCGAACAACGACGAGATGGCGATTGGCGCGGCGATGGCGCTGGAGAAGAGCCAGAAGAAGCTGCTGATCGGCGGCATCGACGCCACGCCGGATGGGCTGAAAGCGTTGGCCAGCGATAAGATCCAGGTAACGGTTTTCCAGGATGCCGTTGGTCAGGGCAAAACGGCCTTAGCGGTGGCATTGAAGCTGATTAAAGGAGAAAAAGTCGAGTCCCATGTCTGGATCCCGTTTGAGTTAGTGACCAAAGAAAACATGCAGACCTATGTGGAAAAGAGTCATTAACGGCAAGGCAGAAATGTTCGAACTTTGCTGATAAAACCGGGCTGAGAATATGACGCCCGGGCAACGAAACCGGAGGAAAAGAGATGGCAACGGCAAAAAGCGGCTACACGCTGCAGGTGATAAAGGCAGGGCTGCAGGGGCATGTTGAAATGAGGTGGGGGCATCTCGCGGAAGTTGATACGCGCGTGGCGGCGGCGACCATCGCGCAGCATATCGGGCGACCCTCGTCTGCGGCGGATCCGCAGGAGATCAGCCTGTCGCTGACCAATGCCGCCAGCGGCATCTCGGTGGAGCTTCATCACCCGGCCTCAGGGGAAAGCGCCACCACGGCTTTTATTGAGGACGAGTTAAAAAAGATTGTGCAGATCGTTGATGGCTACGAGGCGGCAGAAGAGACCCATATCGTGGAGTAGCGCGCCGCCTTGCGCACAGGAAAAAAAATCCACGCCGGAGCGTGGATTTTTTTTACTCGATGGCGGCAGAAACGCCAGCCAGCGGGATTAGACGTTGAACAGGAAGTTCATCACATCGCCATCTTTCACGATGTAGTCTTTACCTTCAGCGCGCATTTTACCGGCTTCTTTCGCGCCCTGTTCGCCTTTGTAGGCGATAAAGTCTTCATAAGCGATGGTCTGCGCGCGGATAAAGCCTTTTTCGAAGTCGGTGTGGATCTTACCGGCTGCCTGCGGCGCGGTCGCCCCGACCGGGATGGTCCAGGCGCGAACTTCTTTCACCCCAGCGGTGAAGTAGGTCTGCAGGTTCAGCAGGGCGTAGCCAGCGCGGATCACGCGGTTCAGGCCCGGTTCTTCGAGACCCAGCTCAGCCATAAACTCATCACGCTCTTCATCGTCCAGTTCGGCGATGTCCGCTTCAACCGCGGCGCACACCGGCACCACTACAGACCCTTCCTGCTCGGCGATAGCGCGAACCTGATCGAGGTATGGGTTGTTCTCGAAACCGTCTTCATTGACGTTCGCGATGTACATGGTCGGCTTGAGGGTCAGGAAGCTCAGATAGCGGATGGCCTCTTTCTCTTCTTTGGTCAGATCCAGCGCGCGCAGCATACCGGCGTTTTCCAGCTGCGGCAGGCATTTCTCCAGCGCGGCCAGCTCAACTTTCGCGTCTTTATCGCCGCCTTTGGCTTTTTTGGAGACGCGGTGAATCGCGCGCTCGCAGGTATCAAGGTCAGACAGCGCCAGCTCGGTGTTGATAACGTCGATATCTTCCGCCGGGTTCACTTTACCTGCCACGTGAATGATATTGTCGTTTTCAAAGCAGCGAACCACATGGCCGATAGCTTCGGTTTCGCGGATGTTGGTCAGGAACTGGTTGCCGAGACCTTCGCCTTTGGACGCGCCTTTCACCAGGCCCGCGATATCAACGAACTCCATGGTGGTCGGCAGGATACGCTGCGGTTTGACGATTTCAGCCAGCTTGTCCAGACGCGGATCGGGCATCGGTACGACACCGGTGTTCGGCTCAATGGTACAGAAGGGGAAGTTGGCCGCTTCAATACCCGCTTTGGTGAGCGCATTGAACAGGGTGGATTTGCCGACGTTGGGCAAACCGACGATACCGCATTTGAATCCCATGATTTAAATCACCTTAATCTTTGGATAATCAATCTGTTATCAGGAACAGATTGCAGAAAATTGAATAGCTTTGCCTATTATACACGGTGCGCGGCAAAAATGCCGCACGACAACGGCTTATTGCGCCTTAAAGGCGTGTAAACGGTTGGTCGCTTTAGTGAGACCATCCTTTAACCAGATTTCCGTACAGCGCGCCGCTTCGTCGACGGCATCATCAATCAGTTTCTGCTCGCTGGCCGGTGGTTTGCCGAGTACAAAGCCGACAACCTTGTTTTTGTCGCCCGGATGGCCGATCCCGACGCGTAAGCGGTGAAAGTTCGGGTTATTGCCGAGTTTGCTGATGATGTCTTTCAGGCCGTTGTGGCCGCCATGGCCGCCGCCAAGCTTAAATTTCGCCACGCCCGGCGGTAAATCCAGCTCATCATGGGCAACAAGAATTTCGTCCGGGTTGATGCGATAAAAGGTCGCCATCGCGGCCACGGCTTTACCGCTAAGGTTCATAAAGGTGGTGGGCACCAGCAGGCGAACATCCTCGCCCGCCAGGTTGATGCGCGAGGTGTAGCCGAAGAATTTGCTCTCTTCGCGCAGCGGCGCGCGATGGCGATCCGCCAGTAAATCCACATACCAGGCGCCAGCGTTGTGCCGGGTGGCGGCATATTCCGCACCGGGGTTGGCCAGGCCGACAATCAGTTTAATGGTCACGTTTTCTTTCCTGCATGGGGCATTCTCTGCCGCGTAGTGTACTGTCTGCGGGCGCGCTTGACAAAGTTCTGGCCTCGAGACAATACCAGCATTGATGATTTACTCTCTAAACCATTAGAATTTGATATTGTTCATAGGCTTATTTGTAAATTTTTGTCTATTTGCTGTTCACTAATGTGATCGTGGGCGCACTCCACAGAAGAGACCTTGTCTATACTACACCTATAAGATTTGGGGACATTCCCTGGCAACCCAAAGTCCGGAGGTGACACATGAAACGCAAAAACGCTTCGTTACTCGGTAACGTACTCATGGGGTTAGGGTTGGTGGTGATGGTTGTGGGGGTGGGTTACTCCATTCTGAACCAGCTTCCGCAGCTTAACCTGCCACAATTCTTTGCGCATGGCGCAATCTTAAGCATCTTCGTTGCCCGTATTGGCGGCCACGAGCAGGTCAGCGACCGCTACTGGTGGGTGCGCCACTACGATAAACGCTGCCGTCGTAATCAGCATCGCCACAGCTAACCGTAGCATGATTCCCGCATCGGTCCCTGAAGACCGATGCGTTTTACTGTGCCTCTCGTTATCTCTTCTTCTTTTTCCCGCCATTTGACGACCCCCGTTCCGACCTGAGCTTCGTGATGCTATGGTTGCCGCCAAAAGTGAATATCAAGCGCGTTTTTCGCTTGACCCTGACGTTACGTCAGGCAGCAGAGTAGCGGACCTGGCCACAGAGAGGAGCAGTCATGTTAATTCAGGTGGGAGAGCTGGCGAAGCGCGCCGGGCTGACGGTGCGTACGCTGCATCATTATGAACAGACGGGGCTGTTAACGCCTTCGGCCAGAAGCGAGGCGGGCTATCGGCTCTATAACCTGTCCGCGGTTCAGCGCCTGCATATGATCAAGGCGCTGGCGCAGACCGGGCTGACGCTCGCCACCATCAAGGACTATCTCGATCGGCGAACGCTGTCGCTACCCGAACTGCTGACGCAGCAGATAGAGACGCTTAATGACCAACTGCGCGATGTCGGCAGGCTGCGCGACCGGCTGTTGGCGCTGCGCGAGGCGCTGGCGAGCGGCAATGAACCCGATCTGGAGTCCTGGCTACAGACGCTGGAGTTAATGAAAATGTACGATCGTTGGTTTAGTCAACAGGAGTTAGCCGTGCTGCCGTTTGCGGCACAGGATGAACAGCGCGCGCAGGCGTGGCGCGAGCTAACAGAGGAGGTGCAGACGCTGATGGCGAGCGGCTGCCCGACGGACAGTCCGCAGGCGATGAGTCTGGCGACGCGCTGGATGGAGCGCCTGGAGCAGGATACGGCCGGGCGCCCGGAGTTTCTGACCCGCCTGAACGAGATGCATGCCGCCGAGCCGCAAATGGTTGAACAGACCGGCGTCACCCCGGCCATCATTGCCTTTATCACCGAAGCCTTTGCCGAAAGCAAACTGGCCATCTGGGCGCGGTATCTCGACGACGAGGAGATGGCGTTCACCCGCCGGCACTACTTCGACCGGCTACAGGAGTGGCCAGCGCTGGTGGCGAAGCTGCATCAGGCGTGCCGTGAGGGCGTAGCGCCGGACTCGGCGTCGGGTCAGGCGCTGGCCCGGGCGTGGCTTGAGCTGTTTCATTCCTACGCCGGCACCCGGCCGCAGACGTTGCAGAAGTTTCGTCAGGCAATGGAGCAGGAGCCGCATTTGATGAAGGGCACCTGGATGACGCCGGCGGTGCTGAGCTGGCTGCAGCAGGCGACCGGAGCTTTGATGCGGCAGGCGCAGGGGCCTGCCGCCGGGTGATCACAGGTCAGCCAGCGCGGCCTGACGATCGGGGTAGAAGCTCAGGCGTCCGGGCAGCGGCTTGACGCCGGCGCGCGCTAACGTGCGTAGCGGCTGAAATTCGAGGTTAGATACGCGCAATTCACAGCCTTCCGGCAGCTTGTTCACAAAGCGCTGGAAGGCATCCAGACCGCCGGCGTCGAGAACCGGCACCGCGTCCCACTTCAGCACCACGATGCGCTTGCCGGCGATCCGGGTCTCCAGGTCGTTGAATAGACCTTCGGCGGCGGCAAAGAACAGCGGACCGATCACCCGCAGCACCAGCACGTCGTCTGGCACTTCGACGTTGACCGGCGCCAGATGGGTCATGCGCGCGATACGGCGCATAAATAACAGCGAAGCCAGCACAATCCCGACGCTGATGGCGATCACCATATCAAACAGCACCGTCAGCGACATGCACATCAGCATCACCACGATGTCGTCCTTCGGCGCGTGGCGCAGCAGATTGATGACTTTATGCGCCTCGCTCATGTTCCATGCCACCATCAGCAGCAGGGCGGCCATCGCCGACAGCGGCAGCCAGGAGAGCAGCGGGGCGAGGATCAGCAGCGCCATGATCACCAGCAGGGCGTGGATCACGGCGGCGATCGGCGATGTGGCGCCGGCGCGGACGTTCGCCGCCGAGCGGGCAATCGCCGCGGTGGCGGTGATCCCGCCGAAGAACGGCGCAACGATGTTGCCCAGCCCCTGGCCAATCAGCTCGCTGTTGGCTTTATGTTTGGTACCGGTCATACCGTCGAGCACCACCGCGCACAGCAGAGATTCAATAGCGCCAAGCATCGCCATGGAGAAAGCCGCGGGCAGCAGCGCCTGCAGCGAAGCCCAGCTCAGGGTAAAGTTGGAACCCGGCATATCCCAGGGCAGTACCAGCTGCGGCAGCAGCTGCGGAATGCCGTTGCCCTGAGTGCCGTCCGCCAGCTGATAGTGGAACTGCGAGCCGATCGTCGCCACATCGCCGCCGAGCAAGTTGACGACCAGCATCACCCCACAGCCGGCCAGCAGCGCCGGGAGGTGGCCCGGCAGACGGATACCCAGCCGCGGCCAGAGGATCAGGGTGCCGAGGGTGACGACGCCGATGGCGGCGTCCCCGACGTTAATGGTCGGCAGGGCCATCGCCAGCGCCGCCACTTTCTGCAGATAATGCTCCGGCACATGGGGCATCTGCAGGCCGAGGAAATCTTTAATCTGCATGGTACCGATGGTGATACCGATCCCGGAGGTGAAGCCGAGGGTGACCGACAGCGGGATATATTCGATCAGGCGGCCAAAGCGCGCCAGGCCGAAAAGCATTAAAAAGATCCCCGACATCAGTGTCGCCACCAGCAGCCCCGCCAGGCCGAACTGCTGGGAAACCGGATAGAGGATCACCACAAAGGCGGCGGTCGGTCCGGAAACGCTAAAGCGCGACCCGCCGGTTAAGGCGATCACAATCCCTGCCACCGCTGAGGTATAGAGGCCGTACTGCGGCGGCACACCGCTGCCAATCGCCAGCGCCATCGCCAGCGGAATCGCAATGATCCCGACGGTGATCCCGGCGATCAGGTCGCGGGTAAAGCGGGCAGTGGTGTACTTTTCTTTCCAGCAAGCGTCGATGAGGGCGCGGAAAGGCATCACATGTGAGGAAAATAATCTGTTCACAATAATGTTTCATCCGTGAGCGCATCATCTGTCAACTAAATGGCAGGT
>OLFT01002164.1_pt1 | contig 17674 bp, 9 predicted proteins | sample 1604921 | NCBI WGS metagenome assembly OLFT01 (sample SAMEA3888897, study PRJEB22519) | human gut metagenome | biome: human gut; feature: human-associated habitat; material: faeces | place: Denmark | collected 2013 | reverse complement strand
CTATGGCAGACAAAAAAGAAAAACTCTTCTCAGACTTTTCTCCTGTCTCCACCGAACAATGGATGGAGAAGGTTACAGCCGACTTGAAAGGTGCTGATTTTGAGAAGAAGCTCGTTTGGAAGACAAACGAAGGGTTCAAAGTGAAACCTTTCTACCGGATGGAAGATCTGGAGGGTTTGAAAACAACAGATGCACTTCCCGGAGAATTTCCTTATCTGAGAGGAACCAAGAAGAACAATAATGAGTGGTTGGTTCGTCAGGAAATCAAAGTAGAATGCCCGAAGGAAGCCAATGCCAAAGCACTGGATATTCTGAACAAAGGTGTTGACTCACTTTCTTTCCACGTAAAAGCAAAGGAACTCAATGCGGAATACATTGAAACACTGTTGAATGATATTCAGGCTGAATGTGTAGAACTGAACTTCTCTACTTGTCAGGGACATGTGGTTGAATTGGCCGGTCTGCTGGTAGCTTATTTCCAGAAGAAGGATTATGATGTGAAGAAACTGAGAGGTTCTGTCAATTATGACTTCTTTAACAAGATGCTGACTCGCGGTAAAGAAAAAGGCGATATGGTTCAAACTGCCAAAGCCCTGATCGAAGCTATCCAACCGCTTCCTTTCTATCGTGTACTGAATGTAAATGCAATCTCGCTGAATAATGCCGGAGCTTACATTTCTCAGGAACTGGGTTATGCATTGGCATGGGGTAATGAATACATGAACCAGCTGACAGACGCAGGTATCCCTGCTGCTACAGTAGCCAAGAAAATTAAGTTCAACTTCGGTATCAGTTCCAACTACTTCCTTGAAATTGCAAAATTCCGTGCAGCACGTATGCTGTGGGCAAACATTGTAGCTTCTTACCATCCTGAATGCTTGCGTGATTGCGATAATAAGGGGGCTAATGGAGAATGTCGTTGTGCTGCGAAGATGGCGGTTCATGCCGAAACTTCCACTTTCAATCTTACTTTGTTTGACGCTCATGTGAACTTGCTTCGTACACAGACTGAAGCGATGAGTGCTGCATTGGCAGGTGTGGATTCAATGACAGTCGTTCCGTTCGATAAGACCTATTCGACTCCGGATGAATTCTCTGAACGCCTTGCACGTAACCAGCAGTTGCTACTGAAAGAAGAATCTCATTTTGATAAAGTGATAGACCCGGCTGCCGGTTCTTATTATATCGAGAACCTGACAGTGTCTATCGCTAAACAAGCGTGGGAACTCTTCCTTGCCGTAGAAGAGGCAGGCGGTTTCTATGCTGCATTGAAAGCCGGTACAGTTCAGGCAGCAGTGAACGAAAGCAACAAGGCTCGTCATAAGGCAGTTGCTCAACGTCGTGAAGTGCTACTGGGTACCAACCAGTTCCCGAACTTCAATGAAAAAGCAGGCGAGAAACAGCCGATAGAAGCTAAATGCTGCTGCGGAGGTGATGCTCATACTTGCGAGAAAGATGTGGATACTTTGGTATTTGACCGTGCTGCCAGCGAATTTGAGGCGTTGCGTCTTGAAACGGAAGCTTCCGGCAAACGTCCGAAAGCATTCATGCTGACTATCGGTAATCTGGCTATGCGTCAGGCACGTGCGCAATACTCTTGCAACTTCCTCGCTTGTGCCGGATATGAAGTTATTGACAACCTCGGATTCGAAACGGTGGAAGCCGGAGTAGAAGCTGCTATGGCTGCTAAAGCTGACATTGTAGTTCTCTGTTCAAGCGATGACGAATATGCGGAATATGCGGTGCCGGCTTTCAAAGCATTGGACGGCCGTGCTATGTTTATCGTAGCAGGTGCTCCCGCCTGTATGGATGAACTGAAGGCAGCAGGTATCGAGAACTTCATCCACGTGCGTGTCAACGTATTGGATACCTTGAAAGAGTTTAACGCCAAACTATTGAAGTAAGATGAGAAAAGATTTTAAAAACTTAGATATATATGCTGCATTTCAGCCCGCTAACGGTGCTGAATGGCAAAAGGCTAACGGTATTTCCGCTGATTGGAATACACCGGAACACATTGACGTGAAGCCTGTTTATACAAAAGAGGACCTCGAAGGAATGGAACACCTCGGCTATGCTGCCGGACTTCCTCCTTATCTGCGTGGTCCGTATTCAGTGATGTACACTCTTCGCCCCTGGACTATCCGTCAGTACGCCGGATTCTCTACTGCCGAAGAATCAAATGCTTTCTATCGCCGTAACCTGGCTTCCGGTCAGAAAGGTTTGTCCGTAGCATTTGACTTGGCTACTCACCGCGGTTATGACCCCGATCACGAACGTGTGGTAGGTGACGTAGGTAAGGCTGGTGTATCTATCTGCTCACTCGAAAACATGAAAGTATTGTTCGACGGTATTCCTTTGAGCAAGATGTCCGTGTCTATGACGATGAACGGTGCGGTACTTCCGATTATGGCATTCTATATCAATGCAGGTCTGGAACAGGGTGCTAAACTCGAAGAAATGGCCGGTACTATACAGAATGATATTCTGAAAGAGTTCATGGTGCGTAATACCTATATCTATCCGCCTGCATTCTCTATGAAGATTATTTCCGATATCTTCGAATATACTTCGCAGAAGATGCCAAAGTTCAACTCCATCTCTATCTCCGGTTACCATATGCAGGAAGCAGGTGCGACGGCAGATATCGAGCTGGCTTATACATTGGCCGACGGTCTGGAATATCTGCGTGCCGGAACAGCGGCAGGTATCGATATCGATGCGTTCGCTCCCCGTCTGTCTTTCTTCTGGGCGATTGGTACCAATCACTTCATGGAAATCGCGAAGATGCGTGCTGCCCGTATGTTGTGGGCTAAGATTGTAAAACAATTCAATCCGAAGAATCCGAAATCACTGGCATTGCGTACACACTCTCAGACTTCCGGCTGGTCGCTGACAGAACAAGACCCGTTCAATAACGTAGGACGTACTTGTATCGAAGCCATGGCTGCCGCTTTGGGACATACACAGTCTTTGCATACCAATGCGCTGGATGAGGCTATTGCCCTACCGACAGACTTCTCCGCACGTATTGCCCGTAATACTCAGATTTATATTCAGGAAGAAACCTATATCTGTAAGAACGTTGACCCATGGGGCGGTTCTTACTACGTAGAAGCTCTGACCAACGAACTGGCTCACAAGGCTTGGGAACGTATCGAGGAAGTAGAAAAACTGGGTGGTATGGCGAAAGCTATCGAGACCGGTATTCCTAAGATGCGTATCGAAGAGGCTGCCGCACGTACGCAGGCCCGTATCGACAGCGGTTCTCAGACTATTGTTGGTGTGAACAAATATCGTCTGGAAAAAGAAGCTCCGATTGATATCCTTGAGATTGATAACACGGCAGTTCGTCTTGAACAGATCGAGAACCTGAAACGTTTGAAAGAAGGACGTAACCAGGCAGAAGTGGACAAAGCACTGGCAGCCATCACCGAATGCGTGGAGACCGGTAAGGGTAACTTGCTGGAACTGGCTGTAGAAGCTGCTCGTGTTCGTGCAACGCTGGGTGAAATCTCCTATGCTTGCGAAAAGGTTGTAGGACGTTATAAAGCAATAATTAGAACAATATCAGGCGTGTATTCATCAGAAAGTAAAAACGATGGCGACTTCAAGCGTGCATGTGAACTGGCTGAGAAGTTTGCTAAGAAAGAGGGACGTCAACCTCGTATTATGGTTGCGAAGATGGGACAGGACGGTCACGACCGTGGTGCCAAAGTGGTAGCAACCGGTTATGCAGACTGTGGCTTCGACGTAGACATGGGACCATTGTTCCAGACTCCGGCGGAAGCTGCCCGTGAAGCTGTAGAAAATGACGTTCACGTAGTAGGTGTTTCTTCATTGGCTGCCGGACACAAGACGTTGATTCCGCAGATTATGGAAGAACTGAAAAAGCTGGGTCGTGAAGATATCGTGGTAATTGCCGGCGGTGTTATCCCTGCACAGGATTATGACTTCCTGTATAAGGCAGGTGTAGCTGCTATTTTCGGTCCCGGTACTCCGGTAGCGAAGGCTGCTTGCCAGATTCTGGAAATCCTGATGGATGAAGAATAAACACAACGTTTTTTCTTGTAAATAATAGTTTATCCCGCCCTTCGGTTATACCAGACCGACAGGACGGGATACCTTTTTTCCAGCATTCTTTGTCATAGCTGAGATTTGCTTATATTTGTCTACCCCTTCATTGCAAAAACTAAGCGAATGAATGAAAAGACAAATGACATGGATGCCCGTTTTGAGCAATTTTATGCTGCCAACTTCCCGCGTGTCAAGAACTTTGCACGCTTGTTGACTAAGTCAGAGGAAGATGCGGAAGATATCGCTCAGAATATTTTTCTAAAGTTGTGGACCCGTCCCGATCTGTGGCAGGGGCAGGAGTCTATGACAGGTTATCTTTATACAGTTACCCGAAATGAAATCTTCAACCTGTTCAAGCATCAAAAGGTGGAACAGGAGTATGAAAGTCATATCATCCGTTCGCAATTAATCGGTGAACTGTGCGATGAAGACACCTCCCTTCTCGAAAATCTTTACTATAAAGAGATCGTGCTGCTTGTCGAACTGGCACTTAATCAGTTGCCTCCCCGCCGGAAACAGGTTTTTGAGATGAGCCGTATAGAAGGACTTTCTCATAAAGAAATAGCCGAAAAACTGCAAATCCCTGTACGCACGGTAGAAGACCATATCTATAAGACATTGACAGAACTGCGCAAAGTGTTAATGTTTGTTATACTGCCCGTTCTGTTCCCGTAGTTTGCCTTTCTGAGTAGTGGTATTTATGTAAGCGTTTCTATAAACCAATAAATACTTTTATGAAGAATTATATTCACGATATTATCAGCCGTTACATAAAACACGACTACCCGAAAGAAGTCGATCAGGACTTTCGTGCATGGTTGACTGACGAAGAGCATACCAATGAAAAAGAACAGACCCTGAATGAACTTTGGGAAAATACCGAATCGGTAACGACGCCCGATTATCAGCATTCTTTGGAGCGGATGCACAAATTGACCGGAATCGGTACAAGACGACGGATTCGTACTCTTCATACCCGACTGGTTGCTTGGAGAGTGGCGGCAGCATTGCTGATCGCCGTATCTTCGGTTGCCGTCTATCTGGCTGTGCAGAACCGGCAGGCACCGGACGTATTGCAGGCTTATATCCCTACTGCCGAGACAAGGAATATTACTTTGCCGGATGGCACGCAGGTGATGATCAACTCCCGAAGCACTTTGCTTTATCCCCAGCGATTTACCGGTGATACACGCTGTGTATATCTGGTAGGCGAGGCAGACTTTAAAGTGAAGCGGGACGAGCGACATCCTTTTATCGTGAAGTCATCTGACTTCCAGATTACTGCCTTGGGAACAGAATTTAATGTGACCGCTTATCCGGAAGAGGAAGAAGTGACGGCTACATTAATTTCCGGAAAGGTATTGGTAGAGTATAACGATCAGAAAGAACAGAAGATATTGGAACCGAACGAACAGCTGGCATATAACAAGCATACCCGTTCGGGCAGTGTGCTCCGTCCCGATATGCAGGATGTTACGGCTTGGCATCGGGGTGAAATTGTATTCCGCAGTATGACGATGGAGGAGATTTTCACCCGACTGGAACGCAAATATCCGTATACCTTTGTGTATAGTTTCCGCAGTTTGAGGGAAGACCGGTTCAATCTCAGCTTCGGACCGAATGCATCGATAGAAGAGGTACTGGATATTATTGCCCGTGTGACGGGAAATCTGGAGTATAAGATTGTGGGGGACAAATGCTATCTGAGTCATCTGACTGAATAAACCTGATTCATTAACCTTGAAAAACAGAAAGCCTATGTTGAAAAAATATCCGGAAGAAGGTTGCAGCTTCCTCCGGATGTGAAATCAAAATTCTTACTATTAGCGTTACCCAGACGCTACTAAATCCGAGAATCTAACTATATCTGTATAAACTAATACTAAGAAGATGCAGCAAATTTATGAATTTATAGTAAATAAGCAGGCAATGAGTCGAGTATTTATGCTTTTTTTGTGCTGCCTGCTTTTATCGACCCCCGCTTTTTCTCAAGGCAACCATGCACGGATTACGATTCATAAGAAAAATATATCCGTCATCGAGGCACTGAAAGAAGTGGAGAAGCAGACGAAATTGTCTGTCGGCTACAATGAATCACAGTTGATCAACAAGCCTTCCATTGATCTCGCTTTGGAAAAAGCGACCTTGGAAACCTCTCTGAAAGAAATCCTTAAAGGTACGGGCTATACCTACCAGTTGAAAGGAAAATATGTCATCATCGTTCCGGAAGAAAAGAAAGTAACCGAACCGGTATCTGCCAAGCGGATCACCGGACAGGTACTGGACGAGCAGGGCGAACCTCTGATCGGTGTAAACGTACTTGTAGAAGGTACGACCATCGGAGCGATCACCAATCTGGACGGTAACTTTACAATTGAAGCCCCCGTTGGGAGTACGCTCAGCATCACTTATGTAGGCTATGCTCCGCAAACAGTAAAGGTGGGGGTGCAGAATACGTATAATGTTCAGCTGGCTTCGGACGCCAGGTTGCTAAGTGAAGTCGTGGTAACGGCACTTGGTATCAAACGCGAGCAGAAAGCGTTGAGTTACAATGTGCAGCAGGTGAAGTCCGATGAACTGACTCAGATAAAGGATGCAAACTTCATTAATAGTCTGAACGGTAAAGTGGCGGGCGTTACGATTAATACGAGTTCTTCCGGAGTCGGTGGAGCCAGCAGAGTCGTGATGCGCGGTACGAAGTCCATTGAGCAGAGCAGTAATGCCTTGTACGTCATCGACGGTATTCCGATGTACAATTTCGGAGGCGGAGGCGATACGGAATTTGGTTCAAAGGGTGCCAGTGAAGGAATTGCGGATATCAATCCGGAAGATATTGAGAGCATTTCCGTGTTGACGTGAGCGGCTGCGGCTGCCCTTTACGGTAGCAATGCGGCGAATGGCGCCATTGTGATTACTACGAAAAAGGGCGAAATCGGTAAGTTGCAGGTAGGAGTATCGAGCGGCTTTGAGTGGCTGAATCCTTTTAAGATGCCCGATTTTCAAGGGCGTTACGGGACGGGAAGTAATGGCAAAGCCGGCAATTCCAGCATTTACAGTTGGGGACCGAAGCTGAATCCGGCAGCTCAGAACGGTTACGAACCAACGGACTTCTTCGATACGGGTGCGGTATATACCAACTCTGTCACTTTATCCACCGGTACGGACAAGAATCAGACCTTCTTCTCGGCGGCAGCCGTTAATTCGGCGGGGATGGTTCCGAACAACCGGTATAACCGTTATAATTTTACTTTCCGCAATACGACCAGTTTCCTGAATGATAAGATGAAACTGGATGTGAGTGCCAGTTATATTCTTCAGAACGACCGGAATATGACCAATCAGGGACAGTATTCCAATCCGCTGGTTTCCGCTTATCTCTTCCCGCGGGGAGACGACTTTTCGCTGATAAAGAACTTCGAACGCTGGGATGAGGCGCGAAAGATCAGTGTCCAGTTCTGGCCGCAGGGCGAAGGCGATCTTCGTATGCAGAATCCTTACTGGATTGCTTACCGCAATCTCCGGCTTAACAATAAGAAGCGTTATATGGCATCGGCAGGCCTGAGTTATCAGATTCTTGACTGGCTGGATGTAGCCGGACGAGTGCGTATAGACAATACTCACAGCGAATATGAAGGCAAACTCTATGCAAGCACCAGCACCACATTGACGGATGGCAGCACGCAGGGACATTACACCGTAAACAACGGGCAATACTCGCAGACTTATGCGGACGTTCTTGTGAATATCAATAAACGTATTCAGGACTTTACCATCGTTGCCAATATCGGTGCCAGCTATAGCGGCGTCACCAGCAAGGAACTGGGCTATGCCGGTCCGATACGGGATACAGGTATTCCGAATCTCTTCAACGTCTATGACTTGGACAATGCCAAGAAACGTGCCACGCAAGTCGGCTGGCGTGAAGCTACGGAATCTGTTTTTGCCAGTGCGGAAGTGGGCTGGAAGAGTATGCTCTACCTCACTCTGACCGGACGTAATGACTGGGCATCCCAGTTGACCAATTCTCCGCAGGCGTCTTTCTTTTATCCGTCTGTGGGACTCTCGGCGGTTATTTCCGAAATGGTGAAACTCCCGGAATGGATCGATTATCTCAAAGTACGCGGTTCGTTCAGTTCCGTTGGTACGCCCTATCCGCGTTTCCTCACTTATCCTACCTATGCTTATGACGCCAACAAGCAGGACTGGAAATCACAGACGCATTATCCCATCGGGAAGCTCTATCCCGAACGTACCGATTCGTGGGAAATAGGGCTGGATGCAACTTTATGGAAAGATTTGAAAGTAAGCGGATCGTTCTATTATGCCAATACCTACAATCAGACGTTCGATCCGCAACTCCCCGTATCTTCGGGATACGACAAACTGTATGTTCAGACCGGATACGTGCGTAACTACGGTTTTGAGGCTATGTTGTCTTACGGGCATCGTTGGGGAGACTTCGGATGGGACAGCAGTTTCACCTTCTCGACCAATAAGAATGAAATCGTGGAACTGGTGAAAGACTATATCCACCCGGAAAGCGGAAAAACATATAACGTCGACAAACTGGAACTGAAAACCGATGAAGGACGCGGATTCGGAAAAGCGAAGTTTATCCTGAAAGAAGGCGGTACATTGGGCGACCTTTATACTCATGCCGACTTGAAACGGGATATCAATGGCAATGTACTGGTGGACAATGACGGCAATGTGACTGCGATAGACAATGCCGGTGACATCAAACTGGGCAGTGTACTTCCCAAAGCGAACCTGGCATGGAACAACAGTTTCTCTTACAAAGGCGTCAATGTAGGATTCCTGCTGACAGCCCGTCTGGGCGGCATCGCCTATTCGGCTACACAGGCTTATCTCGACCTTTACGGCGTATCCGAGACTTCTGCCGCCGCACGTGATGCGGGCGGAGTATGGATCAACGGACGCAGCCGGGTGAATCCGCAAGGTTTTTATTCGGTAGTAGCGTCGCAAAGCGGTTTGCCTACTTACTATACTTACAGTGCAACCAATCTTCGCTTGCAGGAAGCACGTATCGGCTATACCATCCCCCGCCGTTGGCTGGGCAATGTGTGTGACGTCAATGTTTCCCTTGTCGGCAAAAATCTCTGGATGATCTACTGCAAAGCTCCTTTCGACCCCGAAGCAGTAGCTACTACGAACAACTATTATCAGGGAATCGACTACTTCATGATGCCGAGTACCCGGAATATAGGATTCAACATTAAGATAAACTTCTAAATACTATGATTGGCATGAAACGAATATATTACTTTCAAATAATGATCCTTTCGGTATTTATGCTGCCTTTGGGCGGCTGTTTCGACAGTGAAATCAATCGTAGCATATACGAGGCGGATGCGGAAGAGATGCAGCGAGAGAACCATATCGTCGGCGCTACACTGAGAGGAATGCAGGGACTGGTGATCCCGACCCGTGAACACCTGTACCAATTTATGGATGCGATGGCAGGAGGAGCCTACGGAGGTTATCTGGAAGGCATCGTAGATACTTGGGTGATGAAGTTTTCGACCTTCAACCCCGAACAGGGATGGCTCAAATCTCCTTTTGCCGACCCTATCACGGAGATGTATCCGCAATACCGCGATATGCTGAACAAGACGGACGACCCCGTGGCGCTGGCTTTCGGAAAAGTACTTCGCGTATGTATCATGCACCGGGTGACGGATATGTACGGTCCGATTCCTTACTCCAACATGATGAGTGATGATAACTCAGGTGAAGACCTTGCGGTAGCCTACGATTCGCAGGAACAGGTGTACACGCAGATGCTGAAAGAACTCGAAGAAGCGGACAAAGTGCTGGAAGAAAATAAAGACCTTTCGTCCGAAGCTTTCCGCAAGCTGGAAGACCTTTACTACGGAAATATAACGAAATGGCGCAGATTCGTGCACTCCATGCAGCTGCGCATCGCCATGCGGATGAGCTACGTGAAACCTGCGGAAGCGCAGCGTGTGGCAGAAGCTGCCGTAGCCGCCGGCGTCATAGAATCGAACGATGATAATGCAGCGCTGCACGTGGCAGAGAATCGCTCCGAATTGCTGTTCAATAACTGGAGTGACTACCGTATCAGTGCCGACCTCGTATCCATTATGAAAGGCTACGACGATCCCCGACTGGACAAGATGCTTGTCAAGGGCGTGCAAACGGTCGATCAGGAGGGCGAGAAGGTGGACGTGTACGATTTCTATGGAGTACGCATCGGCATCTTCACCAAAAAGAAAGATGATATGATTAACCTTTACTCCAAACAGATCATCAGCAGCACCGACCCTTATCTGTGGATGAATGCTGCCGAAGTGACTTTCCTCCGTGCCGAAGGCGCATTACGTGGCTGGGCAATGGGCGGAGAAGCGCAGGCGTTGTACGAGAAAGCAGTCTCCTTATCATTTGACGAGCGCAAAGCGTCGGGAGCCGATGCGTATGTGAAAGATGATGAGAAAGTTCCCGCTGACTATGTAGATCCGATGGGAGAATACAGCCATGATGCCGTAAGCACTATTACTATAGCCTGGGAACCGGGTGCCGCTAACTTTGAAAAGAATCTGGAACGTATTATCACTCAGAAGTGGATTGCCATCTTTCCGCTCGGAGTGGAAGCATGGGCTGAGCACCGTCGTACGGGTTATCCCAAACTGCTGCCTGTGGTGGAAAATAAAGACCCCAACAACAGTGTTAACGTAACTATAGGCCCCCGCCGTCTGCCTTTCCCGGCCGATGAGTATAACTCGAATCCGACCTACATCGGACAAGCCGTACAAATGCTGAACGGACCCGATGCTGCCGGAACACGGCTTTGGTGGGACGTGAAAAATCATTCGGGGAATTAATAATGAACTTTATAGAACCTCTTAAATCAATGAGATTATGAAATATAAACCAATATTAAATCTGTGTTTACTGTCTGTCTTTCTGTTGATGGTTCCTGTCAGTTGCGATGACTGGACGGAGATGGAAATTCATGATAGTGAGATAAACGGGTTCAAGGAACAGAATCCGGAGCAATATGCCGCTTATACCCAGAAGCTGCGGGCGTATAAGGCCGCCAAGCACGCACTGGTCTATGCACGGCTGGACAATGCGCCGGAAGTATCGTCCAGTGAGAAAGACTTCCTGCGTGCGTTGCCGGACAGTATCGATCTGGTATCCATGCGCAATGCCGGCCGTCTTTCCGGGTTCGACCGTGAAGATATGAAACTGGTACGTACTGACTACGGAACACGGGTACTGTATTATGTTGACGCTTCGGCTGCCGAAGGGCTGAACGCTGCTCTCTCTGCTGCCATTGATGCCGTACGTGCCGGAACGTTTGACGGTGTGGCATTAGCTTCCGCATCTTCCGTAGATGAGTCTGTGGTGAAAACATTGGCGGATGCTTTGGGGCAGACAGACTGCCTGCTGATATTCGAAGGAACTCCGTTGCTGGTGTCCGAAGCACAGCGCAGCGTATTCGATTACTATATCGTCGATGTTTCCGCAGCCGCCGATGATTATGATCTGGAAATGGCCATCAATCATGCTTTGAACTGGGGAGTAAGCGCCGAACGTCTGATGTTGGGAAGTGTACACGGGCGTACAGTGACCGACAATGACAAGACAGTTCATTCTTCTCTGAATCGGGCGGCATATTTTGCCCAAAATGCAGGACCACTGGCGGGAGTGGGTATCTACGATGTAGGTACTGACTATTATAACAGTGACATTATTTATAAACAAACCCGCGGGCTTATTCAGCAGCTGAACCCCGCAAAGGGTAAATAAAGTAAGGAGGAAACAATGAGAAAATTCTTTTTACTGACAGGCTGTGTATGGACAATGCTCTTTACCGCCTGCGATAATACGGATTATAGTGATCATTCCCCGTTTGATAATTCTGCATATCTTAGTGTGGCTGAGATTCGTAATGTAGAATCGTTCACTTTCAACCGGAGAGTGACGGAGCAGACCAAGAAGTTTACCGCCAAGCTGACTTATCCGGTTGGGGTGGACGTAACCGTCCGCTTACAGATAAACCCTTCTCTGGCAGATGCGTACAATGCAAAGAATGATACTCAGTATGAAGTATTGCCCGCCAGGCATTATAAGCTGACAGCAGAAGCCGTCACCATTCCGGCAGGAAAAACGACTTCATCGGAAGCGGCTATTCAATTCACCGGACTGGATGAACTGGAAATTGACGCGACCTATATTTGTCCGTTGACTATCGAAGGAGTGAATGAAGTAGGACTGATGAACGGCTCTCGTACTATGTACTATCTGGTCCGGCGGTCGAGTGCCATTACTACTGCCATCAATCTGAAAAATGTATATGTGGCTGTTCCCGGATTCGACAAGGGGAGTCCGACAGCCGATGTGGTAAATAATATGACTGCTATTACGATGGAAGTAATCGTTCGGGTCAATCAGTTTGAGAAAGAGATTTCCTCTATTATGGGAATCGAACAATATTTATGTATGCGTTTTGGTGATTCCAGTTTCCCGCGCCAGCAGCTGCAAGTGCAGACGCCGGTAGGCAAATTCCCCGGTGAGGACAAGCGCAAACAACTGACGGCCGGAGAATGGTATCACATAGCCCTGACATGGGATTTGGCAGCAAAGACCATCTGTTTCTATGTAAACGGACAGTTACAGCACATAGATAACAATCATGGAAAGTCCGACCTGACCACTCTTAATCTGGGAGATAAAGCAGCGGATAATGAATTTGGTAACGGAGGTGATTTCAATTTCTACTTCGGACGTTCTTACGGAGAGTCGAGTGATCCGAGCCGTCATTTGGACGGAGAAATCTGCGAAGCCCGTATCTGGAAGGTAGCACGGACACAGGAGGAAATCTACAAGAATATGTATGATATTCCCGAACCGCAGTCCGAAGCGAACCTGTGTGCATACTGGAAGTTTGACGAAGGCACGGGAATGACCATTGCCGACCGTACAGGCAACGGAAATGATGCGAAAGTGATTCCTTACTGGAAAGATGCAACGCACGTGGAGACATATCCCAAGACCGATGCGGAACTATGGCCTAGCGGAATCGAAGTGCCTAAAGTGAATCAAGAACAATAACCTAATTAACTCAACATAATTATGAAACGAATATTATCATATATAGGAGTCGGAATGTTACTTCTGTCGGTGATGACCGCTTGTGAGGAAGACGCTGCACTGCTTAATCCCGATGTCGGACACGACAAGTCGACCGTGCCGGAAGAAACTGTAACAAGTTTGGGGTATTTTAATAGTACCACTTCGCCGGGAAATGCGATCATACAACTTATAGCAGGGAGTTCGGAACAAGAAAATCGAGGTATGACCGATGCAGGAGTCGAAGATGAAGTCTGTTTTGTTTTGAGCAAGCCGGCAGAAAAGGATCTGACACTGAAAATCGCAATGGATGAACGTTATCTGGAACCGGACGAAGGCGGATATGTATCGCCGTATGCCATGCAGTATGTAATAGACTTCAAGAAAGAGCATAATATGACGGTATCCGCCAACGCTGTCGATCCGATAGAGGGAATATCCATTCCTTTGGCCGATAACTTCCTGATAAACGGAGGGCGTGAGACGACTGTGACTATTGCTGCCGGTGAACGTCAGTCTGCGAAAGTTAAACTCCTTTTTAAAAATGAAAATCTCGGGCGAGAGGATGTCTTGTTCCCATTTTTTGCTACGGATGTAGCGACAGGTGAAATGTATGGAAAGGTAGAATATATCATTTCTGCGATCGTGCCTCCGTCACGTGAAGGAAAGCAGTTTTTGGCTGTTGCTTATGTAGATACGGAAGTCATGAATCCACTGATAGCCGACCAGTATATATCTACAGTGAGCAAGTTCTATTTTAACCCGTGGACAGAAGAATTGGTACTGCGATGTCCTACCATAGATATAGTAAACGTCCGCACAGCTTTTCTGACACAGACGCAAGGACGTGCCATGCTGACGTATACGCTGGATATGGAGCATGTCCTGAAAAACAATGCACGCTATCTTCAGCCGTTGAGGCAGACCGGAATGAAAGTCTGTCTGGTAATCAAAGGTGGAGGTACCGGTCTGGGATTTGCCAATCTGTCGGATGGTCAGATCAATGACTTTGTCGCACAGGTGAAGGCCGCTGTCGCCACTTTCAAACTGGACGGGGTGAACTTGTGGGATGAAGGAGCCGGCTACGAAAAGGAAGGAGCATCCCCTGTCAACGATACCTCGTATGCTAAGTTGATAAAAGCATTGAAAACGGGCATGCCCGACAAATTGTTGACGATGGTCGATACCCGTGAAACGACTCAGTCTCTTTGTGAGGAACAGGCAGGGATACGTGGCGGAGACTATCTGGATTATGCTTGGAGCTCGCTCACCGACTTTTTGAATCCTTATGCCGCAGATGCAGAATTGAAACCGATACTTGGCATACCGATGGAAAAGTATGCCTCGGTCTTTATACCGGAAATGATGGAATTGCCTGAAGATGAGATGATGGAAGTCGATGAAAAGTTGATGATGTTGTGCGACGGAGAAACGGTGATCAACAATAAATTCTATGTTTTTGGTGATATGCCATATATGGATTATGGAAAAGAAGGCGTGGTAGTGGGTACAATGATGTATGCCACCATGATGCTGTATGATATGAATCCCGACCCGGAAATGATAGGTGACGGTTCCTATATGTGGAGTTCCAATATGGAAACTAGAAAGGCGGCAGCAGATTATTATGCGTTTAAGAAAGACTGGTAATATCCGGAAGCCCTCGTATGATGACCCGAAAGTCATTGTACGGGGGCTATCGTAAATGAGCCATGCTACTGTTTTTTTCGTCTTTATGCGGTCAGTGAGAAATAATCATGTAACTTTGTAGACTGTTAGTATAAAAACAAGAAGAGAAAAAATGATAGTTTGCATAGCCGAAAAGCCGTCTGTAGCACGTGATATAGCCGAAGTACTCGGCGCTCATACAAGAAAAGAAGGGTATATAGAAGGAAACGGATACCAGGTAACCTGGACATTCGGTCATCTTTGTACCTTGAAAGAGCCGCATGAATACACCCCTAACTGGAAATCATGGAACTTGGGTAGCTTACCGATGATTCCACCACGGTTCGGCATCAAGCTGATAGAGAACCCTACTTACGAAAAGCAGTTTCACATTATCGAGGGACTGATGCAGAATGCGGATGAAATCATCAACTGCGGTGATGCCGGCCTGGAAGGAGAATTGATCCAGCGTTGGGTGATGCAGAAGGCAGGTGCCCGCTGTCCGGTGAAACGTCTTTGGATTTCTTCGCTGACAGAAGAGGCGATCCGCGAAGGATTTGCCAAACTAAAGGATCAGTCCGACTTTCAATCACTGTATGAAGCGGGACTTTCCCGTGCAATGGGGGACTGGTTGCTGGGAATGAATGCTACCCGTCTTTATACTATCAAATACGGTCAGAACAAACAAGTGCTTTCCATCGGCCGTGTGCAGACTCCTACGCTGGCATTGATTGTCAACCGCCAACTGGAGATCGCCAACTTCCAGCCGAAACAATACTGGGAACTGAAAACAAATTATCGTGATACCACCTTTTCTGCTCTGATCCGTAAAAGCGATGAAGAAATTGCTGCGGAAGAAGAAAAGAGTGGCGGAAAGAAGAAGATAGACAATCCCGGCATCGACCCTATCGCCAACCGGGAGGAGGGAGAAGCGCTGGTGGAACGCATAAAAGACCTTCCGTTCATTGTCACCAATGTCGGCAAGAAGGATGGAAAGGAATATGCTCCGCGTCTGTTCGACCTGACTTCCCTTCAGGTAGAGTGTAATAAGAAGTTTGCCTATTCCGCTGATGAAACGCTGAAGCTGATTCAGTCGCTTTATGAAAAGAAAGTGGCTACTTATCCGCGTGTCGATACCACTTTCCTGAGTGACGATATTTATCCGAAGTGTCCCGGAATATTGAAAGGCCTTCGGGACTATGAGGTGCTGACTGCTCCTTTGGCAGGTGCTTCATTGCCTAAATCGAAAAAGGTATTTGATAATTCGAAGGTAACAGATCACCATGCCATTATCCCTACAGGCGTTTATGCACAGAATCTGACGGATATGGAACGTCGTGTCTATGACCTGATAGCCCGTCGTTTTATAGCGGTGTTCTATCCCGATTGTAAGATTTCTACCACTACCGTGATGGGCGAAGTGGACAAGATAGAATTTAAAGTAACCGGCAAACAGATTCTGGAGCCGGGATGGCGTGTCGTTTTTGCCAAAGATGTGAAAGATACTTCCGAAGAAAAAGAGGAAGAGGATGAAAATGTACTTCCTGCTTTTGTCAAGGGGGAAAGTGGTCCTCATGTTCCGGACTTGAATGAGAAGTGGACGCAACCGCCCAGACCTTATACGGAAGCAACATTGCTTCGTGCGATGGAAACAGCCGGAAAGTTGGTGGATAATGACGAACTTCGTGATGCTCTGAAGGAGAATGGTATCGGTCGGCCGTCTACCCGTGCCGCCATTATCGAGACGTTGTTCAAGCGAAACTATATCCGCAAGGAAAGAAAGAACCTGATAGCCACCCCTACGGGAGTGGAACTGGTACAGATCATCCACGAAGAACTGCTGAAATCTGCGGAACTGACCGGTATATGGGAAAAGAAACTACGTGAGATTGAAAAGAAGACTTACGATGCCCGTCAATTCCTCGAAGAACTGAAGCAAATGGTATCTGAAATCGTGATGAGCGTACTTTCAGATAATACGAACCGACGTATCACTATTCAGGAGGCAGTTGCCCAAACGGAAGAAAAGGCAAAGAAAGAACCTAAGAAGCGTGAGCGTAAAGCAAGTGCTCCCAAAGAAAAGAAGGCGAAAGCAGAATCGAAAGTTCCTGCATCTTCTCCGTCTCCTGCTTCGATTCCTTCTGCTCCTGCCTCTGCTCCGGCTACAGGTAATGCAGATACTTTTGTCGGACAACCGTGTCCGGTTTGTGGTAAGGGAACCATCATTAAAGGGAAGACAGCTTACGGATGTTCGGAATGGAGAAATGGATGTACTTATCGAAAGAATTTCGAATAGTTTGTGGACAGTGTCTCACATAACAGTGATTTCTCTTTTTTTCTTATAAAAAGAGTCCCTTTTTTCTGTTCGCACCATAAGGAATTAGATAACAGTTTTGCTCTCATGCTCTAACTATTCATCTGTATCCCTTTATTCATCGATGTTTTAGGGGTGGTAGCAAGCGTGGTGGCAAGTATGAGAGCAAACGGTTGCTCTCACTCTATCTCGTCTTGATTAATATCGTTTTTGTAATGTTATCTTTTGGTATACAGGATGTTAATATCTGATGTGTCAACTATTAACGTTTGATTTTTAAGCTATTAATAGTTGAGAAATCAGGTATTAAAGACTGATAACTCATGTATTATTGATCAATAAATGAGTTAATGCTTCCTATCATTTCTTATAATGGAACCTGTCGTTTCCCGGTGAGGGAACAGGCGTTCCTTTTAATGGAAACGACCGTTCCTTTTAAAGGGTGATGTGTACTGGTTTTAGTTGACAACTTCGTTTGTTATAACTGAATTAGTTTAC
>OLFT01002162.1_pt1 | contig 17690 bp, 10 predicted proteins | sample 1604921 | NCBI WGS metagenome assembly OLFT01 (sample SAMEA3888897, study PRJEB22519) | human gut metagenome | biome: human gut; feature: human-associated habitat; material: faeces | place: Denmark | collected 2013 | reverse complement strand
TATCTGAGTCAGCATCAGCCTCTGAGTCGGCCTCTACATCAGAATCAGTCTCAACCTCTGAATCGGTGTCGACATCCGAGTCAGCCTCTGTTTCTGAATCAGTTTCAACGTCCGAATCGGTTTCTGTATCTGAGTCAGTATCGACTTCAGAATCAGTATCAACGTCTGAATCGGTATCGACGTCTGAGTCGGTCTCAATGTCCGAATCAGTGTCTGCTTCTGAATCAGTTTCTGTATCTGAGTCAGTTTCAACATCCGAATCTGCATCTGCTTCTGAATCACTCTCGATATCAGAGTCAGCATCAACATCCGAATCAGCGTCAGCCTCTGAATCTGAGTCGGTTTCAGCATCAGAATCAGCCTCTGCTTCTGAATCAGTTTCAGCGTCCTTGTCAGCGTCAACGTCTGAATCAGTGTCAACTTCTGAATCAGTATCAACGTCTGAATCAGTCTCAACATCTGAATCGGTATCAACCTCCGAGTCAGTATCAGCCTCTGAATCGGTATCTACTTCTGAATTAGCATCAGCCTCTGAGTCATTGTCAGCATCGTTGAGCAGTTCAGTATCAGAAAGCCAGTCAGTCTCTACTTCGGTTTCAGTTTCGACATCAGTATCTGTATCTGAGTCAGCATCATTGAGTACCTCTGCACCTGAATCAACTTCAACATCAGTAAGTACTTCAGTTTCAGTGAGTCAATCACAATCAGGATCAACATCTGGTAGCGGTTCATACTCTAACTCAATGAGCCAATCAATTTCTCATTCAGAGTCATTGTCTGCATCAGAATCAGCAAGTGGTTTACAAAAACACAGCCAATCTGTGGCCCTTCCGAATACTGGCGAAACAGGATCTGTAACATCAGCTCTTCTTGGGGTTGTTACAGGGTTAGCTGGAATTGCTGGACTTACCCGACGTAAAAAGAAGGGGAACTGATCTAGTAGGAAATATCATTTTTTTCGAGTGAATCTCATAGGAGATTCACTTTTTTACTAGTAGAATGAAGTGTTTTTAATGTGTTACAAAAAAATTTGAAAATTAAACGATAATATATAAGTTTTTTGTAGCAAATTACTTGAATCTACGTAGTATTCCTGTATAATGAATAATGACTACAATGTAAGGGGAATATCATGCAATTTAAGCGTTCAAAAGGAAACTTTCGTGAAACAGATCGTGTCGTACGCTTCAAATTAATTAAATCAGGAAAAAATTGGCTTCGGGCATCAACGGCTGCCCTAGGCCTCTTTCGCGTGGTGCGTGGGCAAGTGGAGGAGACCATCATTGCCAACGTGCAGCAAGATCAAATAGAAAATCAAAAGCATAACCAAGCCTTCTTAAAAGGTTTGATTACGGTAGGGACTGTTTTTGGTGGTGCTGTGCTTGCTACGACAGCTAAGGCGGAGGATGCAACATCACTTGCACCAACGGTTTCTGAGACAAAAGAGGAAACCTTGGCAGAAGTGGATAGTGTGGTCTTAGCGAAAATTTCAAGCCAACCTTCAGAATCCAGCTCTGTTTCAGGATCAACTAGCCTTTCTACATCTGTGAGTGTATCTACTTCGATCAGTGAATCTACTTCTTTGTCCTTGAGCGAAGTTGGATCAACTGCATTATCAACGGCACTTAGCGAGTCTGCTCAAGCTCTAGAGTCAGAAGCAGGTATTGAAGAGCCGACTAGTTTAGAAGAAGCTACTGTTTTAGAACAAAATACCTCTGAAGCTGAATTGCTTCAAGAAATTGCAGGGAATTACGCATCTAAAATGACGGACACCGATCGCCGATCAGTTGTCGAAGCGGTCATTAACAAAGTGCAGGCCGAAGTGACTGCAAGTAATAACTTGATCCACACCAATGCCAGTGCTCAAGCTTATGCTGACCAGCGCGATCGTTTGGAGAAAGCTGTCGATGAGATGATGACGACCTTGACAGCTGCAGGTTTTGTGGGAAATACAAATGTAGATGGGAAACCTGCGATCTCTGCTCAGTTGGCTTCTCTAGCTGAGGAAACATACTTGGCTGATGATGTATTGGATATGACCCCGAACCCAGAAGATCCCAATGGTGCGAGTGTAGAAGATCCTACACTTAACACACCAGGATATGCTAAGGATCCTCATCTAGATAAAGATCTCTTAAGATTTTCGCCTGAAGAGTTGAAAAATTTTTTAGGTGAACCCTACACCAATCGTTATACATTTGGTATTTGGGACTTTGTGAATAAACAAGGAGAGTCACTTGGTTACTATGCGACTATGTCGATTGATATCAGTGAGATAGATCCGGAAAAGCATAAGGCAATGGATGTTTATTTCCGCATTGTCCGAAAATCAGATGGGGCTGAAATTTTTTCACAAACTGTATCTCCAAAAGGATATGGCCAAGATATTCAATTACCAAAAGAAGTACTGATTGGTCAGGCTCCCTTTGGGAACAAGGTTTTTAATTCGGAACCTTCTACAGGTAATGGGACCTTTGGAATGCTGACGAATTTTATTCCGGAACAGGCTTTCTTATTCCGGAGTATTTATGATGTCATGACGCCTGAGAATCAAGGGCAATTGATTAGGACGTATCCTAGTATCAAAATTCCATCTATGATGGGACAACAATCGACCTTCTATAGAGAAGTGGACCCGAATGGTAGATGGTTCAATGGGCAATATGAACCAACGGGGAAAGAAAGATCCTTACTAGAGTATAGAATCTACGGATTGGAAGGCCAGCATTATACAGCTTCTAATCCACGCGAATTTCCTGGTTATGTACAGGTCCCAGCGCATACCGTATTCCCAAATCGTCAAAGTGGGGTGTTCGATAATAGCAAGAATGGGAAATCAAGAGTTGAACTATTAGGGGATGCGCGTGAGCATTTCATTAAAAGTGAAGTTGTCACCCTTAATCAAAATGGTGATTATTCTCTTCGCTACTATGTTTTAGATCCTTCTAAAATCCATGATGTTAGTAGTGGTGATGTAGGCAATACTCAGGTAACCGATGTATATACACTTGTTTATGAAAAAGAATTTAAACAAGATAGTACGGATAACCTTTCAGATTTAGGTGGAATTCGTAAAGTTGAAAGTAAAAACAAGGATTATTTCCTGAATGTTACACCAAGACGAATAGATTACCAACATTTTGAGTTGGATATCACAGGTTGGTTCTCTAATAAGGAGACAGTTACTTACACTGATGAAAAAACAGGAATAGAATATACTGTTCCAAAACCATTCACGGAACTTCCAAAATCAGCATACCTCGATAAAAATACGACCATGATCGTTGGAGAAGATGCAACACCTCAAGGAGCAGATGGTTTTTCCAACTTCAAACAAACGATCAAAAAAATAGTAGATTCATATCCCTTAACGAGTGTGAATTATTACTATCGGAAGATGACACCGTCAGAATCTGCTTCACAATCTCAAAACTTCTCGATTTCAACTTCAGAGTCACTAGTTTCAGAATCCATTTCATCTTCTCAATCTGTTTCGTTCAGTGAGTCCGTTTTCTTGTCACAATCTGTATCGACAAGCGAATCCAACTCGTTGATCCAGGAATCGATTTCTGCAAGTCAGTCTGAATCCTTGATTCAGGCCTCGGTATCTGCAAGTCAGTCTGAGTCGTTGGTTCAAGCGTCAGTTTCTGCGAGTCAGTCAGACTCGTTGGTTCAAGAATCCGTTTCCGCAAGTCAGTCAGATTCGTTAGTTCAGGCCTCAGTCTCAGCCAGTCAATCAGACTCGTTAGTACAAGCCTCCATTTCAGCTAGCCAATCAGAGTCGCTGATACAAGCCTCAGTTTCCGCCAGCCAGTCAGAATCCTTGATTAAAGAATCTGTATCAGCGAGTCAATCAGACTCGTTGATTCGAGAGTCCGTTTCCGCAAGTCAATCAGACTCGTTGGTACAAGAATCCGTTTCCGCAAGTCAGTCAGAGTCATTGGTTCAGGAATCTGTATTGGCTAGCCAATCAGATTCGCTGGTTCAGGAATCCGTATCTGCCAGTCAATCAGACTCACAATCAAAAGCAGCATCAGCATCTAAGATTGAGTCTGAAAAAGCCTCAAAATCTGTTTCGTTGAGCCAGTCGGTATCCTTATCTAATATAGCATCTAGATCAATCTCCGTGTCTCAATCTCAGTCGACATCAGCGGTTGGATCGGAGGAAGTGGTTTCTCAACTGATTTCCTTGTCGCAATCTATTTCGATGAGTCAATCTGAATCACTGGTTCAAGCCTCAGTTTCGGCAAGCCAATCAGAGTCCTTGGTACAGGCCTCAGTATCTGCAAGTCAATCAGAGTCCTTGGTACAAGAGTCCATTTCAGCTAGTCAATCAGAGTCGTTGGTACAAGCATCCGTTTCAGCTAGCCAATCAGAATCGTTAGTACAAGCCTCCGTTTCAGTGAGTCAATCACAATCTACTTCTGATGTCGAATCTAAGTCTCAAAATACAGAATCTATGTCCTTTTCTCGTTCTGATTCAATGAGTCAGTTGGAATCGCAAGTATCGACTGATTTGCAATCAACATCATTGAGTCAATCAGAATCGTTAGTGCGAGAGTCTGTTTCTGCGAGTGAATCGGAATTATTGGTTCAAGAATCAGTTTCAGTGAGTCAATCCGAATCACAGGTTCGAGAATCAGTTTCTGTAAGCCAGTCAGAGTCGTTGGTTCAGGCCTCAGTCTCAGCCAGTCAGTCAGACTCACAAGTTCAAGAGTCGATTTCAGCGAGCCAGTCAGAGTCACAAGTTCAAGAATCGATTTTGGCGAATCAATCCGAATCCTTGGTTCAAGCTTCGATTTTGGCAAGTCAATCCGTATCCTTGGTTCAAGCTTCGATTTCTGCAACTCAATCTGAGTCACAAGTCCAAGCATCCGTTTCTGCAAGTCAGTCTGAATCGTTGATCCAAGCTTCGATTTCAGCAAGTCAATCAGATTCGTTAGTTCAAGCTTCTGCCTCAACAAGCAAATCAGCTTCAACTTCTAATGTCGTAGCTGCATCGCAGGTCTCAGAGTCTGTATCGTTCTCTCGATCAGTTTCAGAGAGTCTATCTGCTTCACAATGGGCATCTCATTCAGAATCTCTAGCGTCAGCCTCGCTATCGAAGTCTGACTCCTATAGCCAATCAACTTCGCTCCTTTCTGCAAGTGAATCTACTTCAACGTCGATGTCAGTGTCTGAATTCCCTTTGACGAGTGTCTCAGAATCTATGAGCGCATCATCGACAGAGAGTCAATCCCTATCGCATGAAGCTTCTGAATGGATCAGTGTGTCTTATGCGTCAAGTTTCTCTGCTATGACCAGTGTCGTGTCTTCGTTCAGCACCTCTCACTCAGAATCTCCATCAGATGCAAGCTCGCTAAATGCGACGCATTCTTCAGGACCTGCTCTTCCAGAGACAGGAGCCCAACCTTCGAACAATATCTTTGCTATAGTAGCTTCCATTCTTCTGTCTGGATTAGCCCTTTTAGGAATTCGGAAAAAAGATGGCAAATAGAACCTTAAAAGACCGGAATGAACCGGTCTTTTATTGATCTAGAATGTCTAAGAAGTTGTGAAATGTGTTATAATGAATGAGGAAGTTTTCGTTGAAGGGTATGAAAAAGGTTGCTTTGTGAAAGCTCAGTTTGCCTTCATATCTTCAGGAAATATGGGATAAAAAAAGAAGAGTCAGAGGAAAGAGATGAAAATCCATTTTACAAATTTATTCGGGCAGTCTTCTCAGAGCGTGGCCCTGATGGCCCAAAACGATATCATGAATGTCGTTCGCGAGCTTGGGGTCAATGAATTAGGGATCTACTTTTATGATCATAGCAATGAACCAGCTAGTGAATTGAACTCGCGAATGGATGGGATTTTAGCAGGCGTTGCTTTTGGAGATATCGTTTTCGTTCAATCGCCTTCTTGGAATGGGATTGAGTGGGACCGCCGTTTGGTTGATAAGTTAAAACTCCTTCAAACCAAGCTGGTCATGTTTATCCACGATGTCCCACCGCTTATGTTTGAGAGTAATTATTACCTGATGCCCAACTATATCGACATGTACAATCAGAGTGATCTGGTCGTTGTTCCATCAGAGCAAATGTACCATCGTCTAGTATCAGAAGGGCTTACAGTTAAAAAATATGTGGTACAAAAGTTGTGGGATTTGACCCACAGTTTGGATCTCTATACCCCGCAATTTGAGAAAAAACTGATCTTCTCAGGAAATCCTTCGCGTTTCCCTCATATCATCGATTGGAAATATGATACACCCCTTCATGTCTATACTGAACCAGTTGAAGGAGTTGATTATTCCAAGGTCCATATTGAAGGCTGGCGAACCAAGCAAGAATTGCTTTTGGAGCTTTCTAAGGGTGGTTTTGGGCTGGTCTGGGGAAATTCAGAGAACCCCGAGGATGAGCGAGATTACTACAAAGAAAATATTTCCTACAAATTATCGACTTACTTATCTGCAGGTCTTCCAGTAGTGGTGCCAGACTATTTGTCAAATGCAGGCTATATTCGAGAAAAAGGGCTTGGCTTTGTAGCATCCAGTCTTGAAGAAGCCAATCGTTTGGTTCAAAACTGCACAGAGGAAGCGTATGCCCAAATGGTCCAAAAAGCTCACTATACTTCTTATTTGATCCGCAATGGCTATTTTACAAAAAAATTATTCGTCGATACCATCATGGCCTTGGATGAATAACATTCAATGAACAATCCTTTAGATAAACATCTGAAGGATTTTTTGTTGAATACAGTACCAAATGGGGAATTTGAAATATTATCAAATATTAGTGACAAATGAGTTTGGAAACGTCGCAAATTATGGTAAAATAAGTTGAGATAAAATGCTCTAAAGGCACATATTAAAAGGCTATTCCCCAGGTGGAAGAGTCAAAATGAGTAAGAGAAAGTTTAAAAGAAATGTTAAAACGATCTGAAGTAGGAAAGAGATTTTGTTGGACGATGTTTTAAATCTCCTTTTTATTATTTCATTATTCGCTTATTGTTCTGTTCGCCAAAAACAATTTTCCTCTTTATTTATGTTTTGGGAAGTAAAATTTCCTTGCCTTTTGTTGACTTATCAAAGGCCTTGAGACTCAATGAGGGAACGACAACCGGTTTACAGCTCTCAAGTGCTGTGATGGGGGGGAACCTCCGTGGAATGTCGATCTTTTCGATCGGTCTATCCCCGTGGATGTCTTCCATGATTTTGTGGCGGATGTTTACCGTTTCAAAACGCTTTAACCTCGAAAAAACCAGTTCGGAAATTGTGGAGCGGCGAAAGATGTACGTGACCTTGGCACTCGCCATTGTCCAGTCCTTGGCAGTGGCCATGTATCTCCCCTTGAAGACAGGGTTGAACTCCGGACTTGTCATTACGGTCAATACCATGATTATGGTAGCCGGAGCCTTCTTTCTAGTTTGGCTCTCAGATCTAAATGCCGCTTTGGGGCTTGGAAGTTCTGTTGTGATCATGATGGCTGGGATGGTTATGTACCTGCCAGAAGATGTGATGCAGACCCTTTCAAGTGTCAATAATATCCCAGAGATCGCTTATGTTCTGGGCGTGATTTTTATCTTGATTTTTGTCTATGTGGCAGTCTTGGTGGAATATTCCAAGTACCAGATTCCTGTCAATAAATTAGGGATCCACAACAACTTGAAAAGTTATACTTTTTTGGATATCAAGCTCAACCCAGCAGGAGGGATGCCCTTTATGTACGCCATGACCTTGGTGTCCATTCCTCAGTATGCCATGCTCTTGATCTTGTCTATGGATTCCAATGCTAAGTGGGCTGCTCGTTTAGCCAAACACTTGGTGATGGGAGATCCGATTTGGATCCTTCTTTACATTCTGATGATCGCCCTTCTCTCTTTTGCTTTCGCCTTTGTTAATGTGAACGGAGAAGAAATTGCAGATAAGATGATGAAGGCTTCCGAGTATATCGATCATGTCTATCCTGGAGCAGATACACGTCGCTATATCAATAAAATTGTGCTACGCTTGACGGTTTTTGGAACCTTGTATCTGATCCTCTTCACGGCGCTTCCTTTTTCTCTCTTGTTATGGGATAAGGATCTCTTGCGCTTGACCATGATTCCAGGAACCTTCCTCATGTTTGTCGGGATGATTTACAATATCCGAGAAGAAATTCGTGCCCTTCGTGTGAATCAACGTTATACAAGAATATTCTAGGAGTAACCATGTATTATTTTGTACCAGCCTGGTATGGAACGGACCGCATCTGGCAGCAAACAGCTACCCCTTGGTACTGGATGCGAGAGTCTATTGAATTTGACGATACCATTAATCAAGTTCGTATTTTTCAAGAAGCAGAAATGGATCGGATCTTATTGTTGCCTCAATATAGTCCACAACTGTGCTATTTTTTACACCGCCAAGATTTGTTAGAGACAGATGTCCTTTCGATTTTTGATAAGATCCAACAGGTTCCGTCTAGTTTGGCGATGCGCCCAGTTCAGCTTCAGGACATCGAATGGCCGAGTGAGACCACTTTTTCCTATACTCCCTTTTTGGTGATGGCATTTCGAAAGGGCCACCACCTAGCAAAAATTGATATGGGAGTGGATGGAAACCTTCTCTCTTTGACCCGTTATAAGAATGACGAGATCAGCTACATCGAGTACTTAGATGATCGTGGCTTTATCTCTAGTAGAATCTACTACAATGAGGGAAAACCCTATTTCCAAGAGTATCTGAGTTTTGATGGGCAATGGGTTTTGAGAGAGATGTTGATCGAAGAGAACCACTCCGTCATGGTTAATGAAGCTTTCTTTCATGCCTTCAAAAAAGAAAGCTATGCCAATATGGGAGACGTTGTCGCTGAAAAAATGAAGGAGCAGCTAGCAACCTTGGTTCCAGGACGAGATCAGTTGGTTTTGGCAGCTCATCCAGCAAATTTGGCTTTTTTACAAGATACAGCAAGTAGTGTCAAGAAAGTCTTGTCTTTCTACGGGGATCGTCAGCCCTTGTCTGCCGAAAACTTTGCCCTCTATTTTGATATGATTGATGCCCAACTCTTGATTACAGATAGTGAAAAAACCAAAGAAGCGATTGGGGTCTTTTCTCCTAGCTTGGCTCAGAAGACACACCGAATTACCTCTTTTGACTCCCGCCTTCGTTTGGGCTCTAGTCAGGAGCGCAAGGAATCAAAGATTTACTTTTATGTCAACGAAGCCGAGCTTCCAAGTAAGAGCCAGCTTAAGAAGGTACTAGAAGTGTTGGCGCAACATCCTTTATTTGAAGTTGTTTTTGCATTTTACAATGGATCACCGGAGCGTGTTAAGGAATTAGAAGGGCAACTCGAGGAATTGATCGCTAGCGAGCAGGACTTGCATCTGGTTCAATCACCAGCCCAAATGGAAGGACTTGGGGAAAACCAGATCATCGATGAAGAGTCTGTACAAGACGCACCGGACTATCGCTTTGTAGTTAAGAATTTTTCAAATGAAAATGACATTATTCAAGAGTTGGAAAAAACCCGCTTGATCGTAGATTTAAGCGAGGAACCCAACCTCTATACGCAGATTGCAGGGATCTCTGCTGGAATTCCACAGGTCAACCGCGTCCAGACAGAATATGTCGATCATTTGAAAAATGGCTATGTCTTATCAAAGGGAGACAAGGAATTAGAGAAGGCAATCACGCACTTCTTATTGGAATTGAAGCCTTGGAACGAAGCCTTGGTCTACTCGATCGAAAAAATTCAAGAATACACCGGTCAACGCTTGATCGAGAAATGGGAAGGATGGATGAAAGAACGTCATGGATAAAAAATTACAAATACCCCATATTCTCCAAATCGGCTCAAGCAGTTGGCAGGATCAAGTGGAGCTTCCTGCTGGACTAGGCTGGCACTTTTTTCAAGCTACCACTCTTCCATCGCTCAAAGAGTATATGGAAGAAGAGGAAATCTCCAAATTCAAAGCCTTGATTCTGGAAAAGCCAGAAGATTTATTTGCTTTAGGAGAAGACCTGGCTTATTTCCAGCCTTATACTGTTTTTTATGATCAAAGCCATGAACTAGAGGAGCCTTCTGACGAATTGGCTCACCTCTTAAGACTCAAGCAAGCAAGACCCTGGGATTTCTCAAACAAGCATCAATTTCTCTATGTCTTGGAGCGCTTTTTATACGACAATCAATATGGAGATGCCTTTACAGTTCGTGACCTGCGGGTGAGACCGGATTTTGCTGGCCAGCAAACGGTGCTGGGGCAACATTTTCTGAAGCTGGATGGCCCATACGGTGAAGAGTTTACACCGATTGCTCAGTGGGTCTACAACTACGTGTATGATGCTAGTCGTCCCATCAATTTTTGGTTGGAATATGAAAAAGATCCAAGCTGTCAGCTACAATTGCGGATTCAATTTTACCGCTTTGGTGCACTGGGAGAGTGGGTCAAAGATGCAGTCTTTTCAGAAGAAGAGATGGTACAACCACTAGAATTGGATGGAGCAGAACCTTATTACCTAGCCTTTTCGCTGGAAGCAAAAGGAGAAGGGACGCTTACGATCGGAGCCTTGCATAAGCGCTTGTCACATGGTCCTTTAGGAGAGATGACCGTAGGAGCTAAGACGCTACGGGACCACAAACGCCAAGAAATTTTTGCTTATTTCCATCCTGGCGATATGAAGCCGCCTTTAAACATTTATTTCTCTGGGTATCGCCCGGCCGAAGGTTTTGAAGGGTTTGGGATGTTGCGTGCGATGGGGAGTCCCTTTATTCTCTTTTCTGACCCAAGACTGGAAGGTGGATCCTTCTATATGGGCTCAGAAGAATTGGAAAATCAAGTCACTGCCTTTATTGATCAGCACTTGGACTTGCTCGGCTTTGAGCCAAAAGATATGAATTTCTCAGGCTTGTCCATGGGGACCTTTGGTGCCCTTTACTATGGTGCCCTTTATTCTCCTCATGCGATCTTGGTCGGAAAACCCATTGTCAACCTGGGGGATGTCGCTGCCAATCTGAAATTTAAACGTCCAGATGAGTTTGGAACATCCCTAGATATGATGCAGTTGATCATTGGTCAAGTGTCGCAAGAAGGGATCGGTCAGCTGAATCAACGTTTCTGGGACCGGTTTAACCAGGCAGATTTCAAGGATACGATTTTAGCCCTTGCCTATATGAGGGATGATGACTATGACCAGCAGGCTTATCCAGATATTTTAGAGGCCTTGTATGAATTGCCGGTTCGTATTATCAGCACTAGCCGTGCCGGTCGACACAATGATGCGAGTGGTCCGATCATTGAGTGGTTTGTGACCCAGTACAAAGAAATCATGGAAAGAGACTTTGGAAGAAACCAATGATAAAAATAAAAGAAAATGAAAGCAGACGAATCTACTGGGGCGATACTGTTCTAGCAGATTATCTTTGGGGGTCGACCATTCAGGCGACTGCCCAAGGAAGCGTTCAGTTTCAGAACCCCCTCATGCCATCTGGTCAAGTGCTGAAAACTTGGCATTCGCAGACAAATTTTGGCGCAACTCGTCAAATTCCGAGTCTGCCCCTGCTCAAAAGAGAGCAAGATTATGAACTGGTTATCACGATGGAAGCGACTCCCGCTCATACCGTTATGGTAGAAATCATCTTTAAAGATCGCTTTGGAGAGGTCGTTGGCCGTCGAGTAACCGCAGAAGGTCGCTTGCCGTTTACCTATCCAGATCAAGCATACGCCTATGAAGTACGCTTGCTCAGTGCAGGTTTGCAAGAGTTTACCTTCCACTATTTCACGATTCAACCAATATCGTCTGAGGGAGCAGAAGTTCTCGAATAGACGAACATCACTGCAAAAAAAGAGGATTACATTGGATTACGTTAAATTAAGAAACATCAAAAAAATCTTAAAAGAAGTCAATAGCTGGAAGGATGACATGGCCCGCTTGACGGATCGACAACTACAGGAGAAGACTGTGGAATTTCGGGAACGTCTAGCTAAGGGTGAGACCTTGGATGATCTCTTGCCGGAAGCATTTGCGGTTGCGCGGGAAGCTGATAAACGGGTCTTGGGCATGTTTCCTTATGACGTGCAAGTCATGGGAGGAATTGTCCTCCACCAAGGCAATGTCGCTGAAATGAATACCGGTGAAGGAAAGACCTTGACGGCAACTATGCCGGTTTATCTCAATGCCTTAGAGGGCAAAGGGGTCATGGTTATTACGACCAATACCTATCTGGCAACTCGGGATGCAGAAGAGATGGGACAGGTCTACCACTTTTTGGGCTTGACTGTTGGAGTTCCCTTGAAACAATCAGAAGACGAAGAATTAGATCCAGAAGTCAAACGGGAGATTTACCGGTCAGATGTCATTTATACGACTAATACTAGTCTGGGCTTTGACTATTTAACAGAGAACTTGACGGCTTCTGCAGATGGCCAGTTTTTAGCAGACTTCAATTACGCCATTGTCGATGAGATTGATTCGGTGCTTCTAGATAGTGCCCAGACTCCCTTGATTATTTCTGGTTCTCCTCGGGTTCAGTCCAACCTTTATGGGATTATTGATACCCTGATCCAAACCTTCAAAGAAGGGGAAGACTTCAAGTTTGATGAAGAAAAGAAACGAGTTTGGTTGACTCGAAAAGGAGCTCATGCAGCAGAAGCCTTTCTAGCCATTCCCAACCTCTATGATCCCCAATACCGTGACTTGGTCCGCCATATCAGCCTAGCCCTGCAGGCCAATAAAAACTTTATTAAGGATAAGGATTATGTCATTCATCCCAATGTTGAAGGGCAACCGGAGATTGTCTTACTAGACCAGGCGACGGGTCGCTTGATGGAAATGACCCGCTTGCAAGGAGGACTCCACCAGGCGATTGAAGCCAAAGAGGGTCTCAAGCTGACCCAAGAAACACGGGCCATGGCTTCTATTACTTACCAAAACCTCTTTAAGATGTTTCGGAAGTTGGGAGGCATGACCGGGACTGGGAAGGTCGCTGAGGCAGAGTTTCTTGATACCTATGCTATGTCAGTGATCAAGATCCCAACCAATCGCAAGAAGATCCGCAAAGATTTGCCGGATGAAATCTATCAGACCTTGCCGGAGAAAATCGTGGCTTCTCTGGATTATGTGAAGAAGGTCCATGAAAAGGGTAATCCGATTCTGGTCTTTGCCGGATCGGTTGAAATGTCGATTCTTTATTCGAATCTTCTTTTGCGGGAAGGGATCCCTCACAATCTTCTCAATGCTAACAATGCTCCTCGAGAGGCCCAGATCATTAAGGAATCAGGTCGAAAAGGAGCCGTGACGGTTGCGACCTCAATGGCCGGTCGGGGAACTGATATCAAGTTGGGACCAGGAGTCGCTGAGTTAGGTGGCTTGGTGGTTGTTGGGACTGAGCGGATGATGAACCAGCGGATTGACCTTCAAATTCGTGGACGTTCAGGTCGTCAAGGAGATCCCGGTTTGACCAAGTTCTTCGTCTCTTTGGAAGACGATTTGATGAAAAACTGGGGGCCAGACTGGATCCAGGATACCTATCAAGACTATGATGTGGATGAGCGGATTGGTTCAGCCAAAGCTCTGACCAAGCGCAAGTATAGAAACTTGGTGGAACGGGCCCAAAATGCTAGTGAAAGTTCTGGTCAGGCCAGTCGTCGGATGACGTTAGAATTTGCGGAAAGCATGAACATTCAGCGTGCCATCGTCTACGAAGAGCGCGACCGCTTGATCAAACAAGAAGGACGCTTGGATGATATCGTTGAAAAAGTGCTTCGTTCCGTCTTTTCAAGTGTAGCCCATAAAAAAGAATACAAGGAACCGGTAGCTTTTTATCGCTATATGTTAGACAATGTTAGTTACCAAGTGGATCCGGAAAAGGCCCACCAAACCTTCCGTAGCAAGAAAACCAAAGAGAATTTCTTATGGGAGATTGCTAAAAGCGAGTTGGAAGCTAAGTATGAGATCTTAGGCACCGATGAAGTGATCGCCCAATTCCAGCGCATGGCCATCCTAAAAGCTATCGATGAAAACTGGGTCGAGCAGGTAGACTATCTGCAACAATTGCGCATGGCGCTCTCTGGTCAGTACACCAGTCAGAAAAACCCTTTGGTAGAATTTTTCCAAGAAGCCTACCAATCCTTTGAACGAATGAAAGAGGCGGCCAAAGAACAAATGGTCCGCAATCTCTTACTGAGTCGAGTAGAAATCAATAAAAAAGGGGAAATTGTCTTGCATTTCCCATAAAAGAGGACATTATGACAGTATACAATATCAACCTTGGAATCGGTTGGGCCAGCAGTGGTGTTGAGTATGCCCAGGCCTACCGTGCCCAGTTGTTACGCAATATCCATCAACCAGCCAAGTTTGTTTTTATGGATATGATCTTAGCCGATAATATCCAGCATTTAACAGAAAATATCGGTTTTAAAAATGATGAAATCATCTGGCTCTATAGCCATTTTACAGATATAAAAATTGCGCCAACGACCTATACCATTGATCAGGTCTTAGCAGGTTTTGCCGGAAAACCGACTCGGGAAGAAGTCGACGGCAAGATCAAGCGCTTCTTTTATGAGGACCAGGACAATTTTTTGACCTGCTACCTGCGCGAAGAAAACAGTCCTTATGTCGAACGCTGCGAGTACGTGTCTAGAGGGATTTTGGTGAGAAAGGATTATTTCTCCTATACCCGCTATTGTACAGAGTATTTCATTCCTAAGAACAACCAAGCCAACTTGATTGAGCGCCGCTTTTACAATGAAGACGGGACGGTTGCCTACAGCATGCAGATGGCGGATGGCCGCGAAATCTATCGTTTCCCAGATCGCTATCTAGTTGGTCGCCAAGAATTGATCCGCTACTTCATGCAAACCCTTCAATTGACCAAACAAGATCTGGTGATTTTGGATCGGGAAACCAATATCGGTCAGCCTATCTTTGAAGAAGCGCAAAAAGCCCGCCTGGGTGTGGTCGTCCATGCAGAGCACTTCAGTGCCAATAATGTTGACGATCAGTATATCCTGTGGAACAACTACTACGAGTACCAATTTACCAATGCTGACAAGGTGGACTTCTTTATTGTTGCGACCGACCGTCAAAAAGAAATCTTAGCCGAGCAGTTTGCCAAATACACCAACCATCAGCCAGCCATCTATACCATTCCAGTTGGGAGTCTTGCAAGCTTGCCACAAAACGAAAATCGCACCCCATTTTCTATGATTACTGCCTCTCGTTTGGCGACAGAAAAGCATATTGACTGGTTAGTGCGAGCAGTGGTTCGCGCCAAAAAAGAATTGCCAGAACTGTCTTTTGATATCTATGGAAAAGGTGGAGAAGAAGGCAAGCTGCGTTCTCTGATTGATGAATTGGGGGCGGCAGACTATATCCATCTCAAAGGGCATGCCAATCTAGAGAAAATTTATAAGAATTATGAGGTTTACCTGTCAGCGTCGACTAGTGAAGGCTTTGGGTTGACCTTGATGGAAGCGATTGGTTCTGGACTTCCGATTATCGGTTTTGACGTTCCTTATGGCAACCAGACCTTTGTCACAGAAGGGGAAAATGGCTATCTCATTCCGCCTTCAGCAGATCAAGTGGTCGACCAGATCGCTGCTGCCTATGCGGAAAAAATGATCCAGCTATACAAAAAAGATGATCTAGCCAGCATGCGTCAAGCATCTTATGCGCGTGCAGAAGACTTTTTGACCAGCCGAGTAGAAGAAGCTTGGGCACAATTGATAGAAGAGGTGACACATGCTGAACGTATTTGATAGTTATTCTCGTGAAAGCCAAGACTTGCTCCACTCCATGAAAGAGTCTGGCTTTGACCACCCGACCGTTGTTTTGGAGCCAAATGGTTTCTTACCAGACGGTGTCGAGTCTCCATTTATCTATTTCTTAGGACAAGCAAAAGGAGAGAAGCGCGGACGCTACTTTAATGAAGTTCCAGTGCCTGATTTCTGGGAAGTTTCTGGGGATAACAGTTCGGGAAAAGTGACCTACTATGGTCAGGAAAAAGCTCGAATTGTGTACCATGCTGCTTCCTATAAACGCATCGTTGAGCGCTTAGAGTGGTTAGATGACAAAGGGCAAGTGGTCATGGTTGAGCACTATGACCAATACGGTCGTAAGATTGCTGTAACGACTTGTGGTGATCAAGGTCAGTATTTGGTGACTACTTATTTTGAAGGGGATACCGAGCGCTTGACAGAAAATCACCAAACAGGGGATTTGATCTTGACCTTGGACCATCAACCCATGCGGATTTTCAAGAATCGCTTAGATTACTTTGCCTTTTATCTAGAGTATCGTGGTTTTGATCTAGATGGTTTGGTCTACAATACGCTGGCTACCTCCTTTAGCATTAGTCTCCAGCTAGGCAATAAAGGCATCAAAGGACGCGACGTCTTGGTGTGGCAGGAGCCTCTTCACGACAGTCTTCCGGGGAACATGCAGTTGATTCTAAAGAGCCCAGAAATCCGGACCAAGAAGATCTTGATTCCGCAAAACGCGACCTATCATCGTGCTTTGCAGTTGACCTCGCAAGATCAGCATAGCTATTTCGGTCCCCTTGGCTACCTGTATGATTTCAAGGTGAAAGACGATATCCGTAAAGACGCCTTTGTCTTGACCAATTCGGATCAGATCGAAGCCTTGACCTACCTAGTAGAGAACTTGCCGAATGTGACCTTCCGTGTGGCAGCTTTGACGGAGATGTCTGCGAGCCTCTTGTCTATGGTCCGCTACCCAAATGTGGTCTTGTACCAAAATATCAGTCAAGAGCGGATCAAAGAGTTACTTAAGGTCTCTAGTATTTATCTAGATATCAACCACTATGCAGAGGTGCAAGGCATTGTTCGCAAGGCCTTCGAACACCAGCAAGTCATCCTTGCTTTTAGCCATACCCTGCATGACCGCCACTTCCTCGCACAAGCCAATATCTTTGATCAAGGAAAAGAAGCAGATATGGTGGCTCGTATCCAGGAAATCTACCAATCTGTGGATAACTACAGAGAAGCCGTCGCACAACAAATTGCCCAATCAAGTAGCGTTGAGCCAGCTGTTTTCAAAGCTCGCTTGCAAGAAGGGATAGGTGGACACAGTGAGTGATCGTAAGAAAGATTTATTTTACAAAGAAGTAGAAGGACGGATGGAGTCTCTCAAACGCCGTCCTGCCGAAAAAGAAAAGACGACACGTTCTGAAAAGATCAATGTCACTTTTAATGTGATCATTGGTTTGGTGATTCTGCTGGGAGTTATTTTTACCCTCTTCAGAGTGTTAGGAGGATCCTAAGATGGAAATGGTATTTGCAATCGGGATCTCGATCTTATCCCTCGCTCTTGTGGTTCTGATCACCCTGCAGCCTCGCCAACAACAATCGCTTTCAACAGATGCGACCAGTAACCTAGGAAAGCCAAGTTACTGGCGCTCCCACCGTGGACTCAAGCTAGCGACCCTCGTTGTTAGTATCGTCTTTCTCGTATCCTTATTTCTTTATATGATGGTCGTACAGGCCTAGTCTTTAATAGAATGGATAAAAAGAAGTTAGAATGTAGACAAACTATTTTAAATTAAAATAAGTTAAGCGATTCTGCAAAAAAACAAAAATGAGTTCCATTTTTAAAATCGATTCAAGAAAATACCGAAACTTTCCGCTGTGAGAAAAGTGCCTGAAACAATAACGTTTCAGGCACTCGGAATTATTGAGACCTTAGGCTCAATAATTAGTCATGGAAC
>OLFT01002146.1_pt1 | contig 17834 bp, 8 predicted proteins | sample 1604921 | NCBI WGS metagenome assembly OLFT01 (sample SAMEA3888897, study PRJEB22519) | human gut metagenome | biome: human gut; feature: human-associated habitat; material: faeces | place: Denmark | collected 2013 | reverse complement strand
AGCGCAGCCACGGCACGGTCTGCTCTATGAAAAACTGCAACGGCAACACGCTGGACGCCAAGATCATCGAGGAGATCCGCAAGCTGTCTGCCGACAAGGAGACCCTTACCCGGCTGCTGGCGCAGACCAAAAAGGTCATCAGCGGCAGCAAGGAGGGCTACGACGCAGAGCTTGCGCTGCTCCGGGAGAAACACGCCGAGACGGAAGAGCGCATCAAGCGGCTGGTGGAATCCCTGTCCGTTGCCAGTGATACCTCCGCGAAGTACGTCATGGAGCAGATCGACGCGCTCCATCGGGAGAGCGAGACACAGCAGCTGCGCCTTGCCGAGCTGGAAGCCCTGACTGAACAGAGGCGAATGCTCCATCAGGAGTTCGCCTTCCATCAGGAAATGATCGAATCCTTTGCCAGCGCGGTGGATTCTGCCACGCTGGAGGAAAAACGCCGCCTGCTTCGGACCATCGTCAAAAAGGTGGTCTGGGACGGCAAAAATGTCTATGTGTACCTCTTTGCGGAGGATGGAGAGCTGAATTTGCCGCCCATAGGGCAGCTTATGTGTCCGTCTGGTGAGGATAGCGAATGAGATCCTAATGCATTTTCGGTCTCAGCGGAAGCTGCAGGGGGAGGTCTCTCTGGCGGACACCCTGGAGACAGGGGGCGAGGGCGGCTCGTTGTCCCTGATGGACGTGATCGCCGTGGACGACACCATGCTGGAGGACCTGGACACCCGGGACGCCTGCCGCCGGGTGCGCCGGTGCGTGGACGCCTGCCTGGATGACCGGGAGCGCCGGGTGATCGTCCGCCGCTATGGCCTGGATGACCACCCGCCCCAGACCCAGCGGGAGATCGCCGCCCAGTGCGGCATCAGCCGCAGCTACGTCTCCCGCATCGAAAAGCGCGCCCTGCAAAAGCTGGAGGCCGCCATGGACGGCTGGCGGCCCGGGTAAAAGCGCATAAAAAACAGAAACAGCCGCGGCAAAAACCGCGGCTGTTTCCGGCGAAGTTACTGCTCCGCAAACACACGATAGAGGAAGGTGACGATTTGAGCGCGGGGGCAGCTGTTCTTGGAGCCGAACAGGCCGTTGCCCACACCGTCAGTGATATCATTTGCTTTGGCCCAGGCCACAGCGGCGGCAAAATAATCGCTGCCGGACACGTCCTGGAAGCCTGCGCTGCCGGTGACGGCGGGGGAACCCGCCGCGCGGTAGAGGAAGGTCACGCCCTGGGCGCGGGTACAGGTGGCGTCGGGGCTGAACCGGTTCTCGCCGGTGCCGGAGGTAATACCGTTCTCAATGGCCCAGGCCACCGCCTTGGCGTAATAGGCGTCCTGGGGCACGTCGGTCATGTTGGCCGCGCCCTTGGGCTCGGGAGAGCCCGCGGCCCGCCACAGGAAGGTGACGATCTGGGCCCGGGTGCAGGACCGGTCAGCGCCGAACAGGTCATTGCCCACGCCGCCGGTGATGTTGTTGTCCTTGGCCCAGGTCACGGCGTCGTAGAAGTAGTCGCTGCGGGCCACGTCGCTGAAGGGCCCGCCCGCCTCGGCATAGACGGTCTGGACCTCCACCTGGCTGTCGGGCTGGATGAAGGAGAAGGTGCCGTCGGCGTTGGCGGTGACCTTGATCTGGTTGCCCTTGGCATCGGTGACGATGACCTCCTCCACCTCAAAGCCCGGTTCGGGCTTCACGGTGATAGTGACCACGTCGCCCTTGGCGGCAGATTTCTTGCTGGAGTCCACGCCGCTGGGGGTGGTGACGGGATAGGTGGGCGTTCTGCCGCCACCGCCGCCACCGGAGGAGGGCCGGGCGCTGACGGTCAGCTTGCCGTCGGTAAAGGCAACGATGACATAGTTGCCGCTGGCCGCTGCGCCGCCGACGCGGATGATGGTCTCGCCGCTCTTGGTCATGTCAGGCTCCACCGGCTGGCCGTTTTCGTCCACATACTGGACCGTGGGGAGGATGGCCAGGGCGGTGGTCAGGCTCTCGCCGTTCACCAGGCCGGTAACGGTATAGCTGTCCGCCCCCAGCTCCGGGGCCGCGTCGCCGACATAGGCGCTCTGGTTTTTGGCCGTGATAGTCAGCTCGGCTCGGGCCACCGTCAGGGTGTAAGACGCGCTGGCGCTGACATAGTCCGCCGTCTCGGCGGCAGTGGCCGTGATAGTCGCCTCGCCCGCGCCCACGATGGTCACGTGACCGTCGCTGTCCACGGTAGCCACGCTGGTCTTGTCGCTGGTATAGGAGACCGTGCTCCCCTCCGCCGCGCCGGTGGCCGCCACGGTGAAAGGCTCGTCGCCATAGGTCTTGGAGATCAGGCCGTCGCCGAACTTGAAGTCGGGCTGGGGCAGTTTGTCCGTCACGGTGTACTTGCCGGGGACGAACGTGATGGTATAGTTGTTGCCGAGGGACAGGTCGCCCTGGGAGATAGTGTACTGGTCACTCAACTGGTCCTTGTTTGCGTTGGTGGCCAGCTCGCCGGTGAAGGAATCGCCAGCGCAGGGCGCGGGGTCACAGGTATAGGTCAGCGCCGCCAGGGGCTGGCCGATGCGGGTGACCTGATCCTTCGCCGTCACGGTGACGGGCTTGGGATCGATTTTGAAGGAATAGGTCAGGTCACCGATCTCGCCGCCCACCCACTGGGTGTTGTCCTTGTCCGCCAGCGCCACAGTCACGTTGTAAGTGCCCGCGTCCTTGATCGTAGAACCCTCAGGAAAATCACCAGCTTGACCGTCCATACGATAGGAAATCTTGATGTCCTTCACTGCCTGGCCCTGCCAATTGTCCTCGTGGATCGTGGCCGACTTGTCCCTGCCGTCATAGATCAGATTATCGGGGGCCTGGATGGTGATGCTGCCGCCGTCGGTGTTCGTGCAAGTGCCGGTGTTTGTACAGGTGGCGGTGATAGTCGTCCTGTTAACCACTTCATACTTCCAGATGTGCTGATGGGCGTTATACATCACCTGGTTGGTTGCTGTGTCAAGGAAAAGTGTATAGCCGGTCTGCGGGTCATCATAGGAAAGTAATGTTTTGTCGCTTCCTTTTATTTTATAGCCCTCGCCCTTGGCAACGATCAGACTTTCGGAAGGGTCGTTCGTGTTTACACCGATTCTGTTGCTCAGCGCGCCAGTGATGGTGATGGTCGCAATGCCACTCGAATTCTTGTACAAGCAGACATTGTTGTATGTGCGATTGCTGTTGGTCCAATTTCCAGTGGAAATATCTCCGCCATTTTGCCAATTTTGCGTGATCGTTGCCTTGCCGCTGACTTTGAATATTCCAGTCAATCCATTAGAACCTACACACACACCGCCGCCTTGACCATAGGTGACGGTGCCATCATCGTCGCCATTATTGGCGCTGTTGTTGGTGATGCTGCCGCCGGACATGATGAACGTGCCATTCACCAGCACACCGCCGCCCTTGCCGTTGAATCTGTAAGTAGCATATGCCTTGTTTTTGCTGATTTCGCCACCGGACATTTCGAAGGAAGTAGACTTGCTGTTGACATATACACCGGCACCGCCATTGGCCCTGTTGTAGCGGATGAAACCGTCAGTCATGGTAAATTTACCGCTCTCACCGACGTACACACCGCCGCCACAATTCTCGCCGGAAAGAGAATTATCTTCGATGTTGCCGCCAGACATTTCGAAGGTTCCGTTTTTCACGTATACGCCGCCGCCCTCGCCGTACTCTCCGTTGGCTTTGTTATAGGTGATATAACCGCTGTGCAGTTTGAAAGTAGCGCCCTCCTGTACGGCCACGCCGCCGCCGTGACCAGAGGAGGTGCTGGCGGAAGTGTTGTAGGTGATTTTACCTCCGTACATTTCGAACAAACCGCCGGTCATGTCCACGCCGCCGCCATGCTCATTAACACACATCGTATTGTTATTGATGGTGCCGTCGTACATGTAGAAAGTACCGCCGTTCACAGATACTCCGCAGCCAATAGTGGAAGAGATAGGAGACGTAGACTGGCTACCATTCTTGGTGATATCGCCGCCGTACATGGTGAACGTGCCGCCAGACTGGACGTCTATACCCTTTCCTTCGCAGCCGGATTTATGGGTGATCTGTCCGTATGTGAATGTAGTATCGTATGTGCCGTTATCTGCTTTACAGTCGGTCAAAGTAAAGTCCACGCCATCTTCGACCTTGATCACGGCGCCCCCGCTTGTCGCCGTGATATTCTTGCCGTTCAGGTCCAGCACAGTGCCGTCCTTGGGAGTCCACGTGGAGGAGACCTCCACATTATCAGTCAGGTAGTAATAGGTGTTCTCGGGGTCTGTAATTTCGGACAAATCAGAGATACCAGTCCAGTACAGACGCTCGTGCTTAGTTGTGTGGCCGCACGTCACGCCGCAAACAGGGTGTGCATGAATCACGCCGTTGGACAGCAAAACGTCATACTTTTCAATCAGTTGAAGACAATATGCTTCATTTTCTATATCGCTTTTGAAGCCGTCAGCATAATGCTTGCTATATGTATCTGTCCAAGTAGCGATGGACACGTAGCTACCCGGTTGAGAGAGGTCCGCTGTTGTAGTCACGCCGATGTCACTATCCTTAGACAGCGAATATCTTGCATCGATGGTCTTTCCCTCGGGCAGGTAGACGTTGTTTGCGGTTTGGGCTGTACCGCCCTTGTTGTCATTGATGATAGTCTTGTTGCCGACACTTATAGTACCGCCCACGTATACACCTCCGCCGTTTTCACCTGCGCTATTGCCGGTGATAGAGGCGTCGCTCATATTGAATTTAGACGTGCTGTTCACATACACACCGCCGCCATCTTGGGTGGCCTTGTTGTCGGTGATACTACCGCTATTTAGGGTAAAACTTCTGTTTTCATCCGTATCCACATATACGCCACCACCGTTTTGGGTCGCTGTGTTATTGGTAATGCTGCCGCCGGTCATAGAAAAATAGACGTTACCATCCAGATATACACCGCCGCCATTATCTGTTGCATTGTTTGCAGTGATACTGCCGCTTCTAATGGTAACTGAAGAGGTACGACTGTAGCTATTTGATACATATATACCCCCGCCATTTTTGGCGGTATTCTTGGTGATACAGCCACCATACATTTTGAACGAATTGTTTTGAGCATCACTGCCGATTATATATACACCAGAGCCAGTCACATCATCTGCATGAGTGATGGTCCCACCAAACATATAGAAGTCACCCCAGTAACCAACAGACACTGCGTTATCATTGGTTGTCTGGATAACTTGACCGTTTTTATCAGGGCAGTCGGTCAAAATGAAGTTGGTACTACTTACACTAATACCTGAATTTGAATATGTTCCACCTTTTTCTAGCGTAATCTTGTGACCGTTCAAGCAGAGAATAACACCTGGATTTGAGCTTGCTGGGACGTTCCATTTCCCACTCTGTATAACATCCTGGGTCAGGTAATAGAAGCCATTGCCACGAATTTCACTCAGCGAAGAAACAGGCGTCCATTCTGTAGTCACATGTCTGGAGCTATGGTTGTCGACATTACACACACCTGCCGCGCAGGCATCGTGATTCTCGTGCGTCTCCGCCGCCTGCACCGCCACGGGCGCAGTCTGCACCTCGGGGACTACCTCCGGCGCTATCTTCGGCACCTCCGGGGTCTCAGGATTCTCTGGGGTCTCCTCTGGGGTCTCGGGGACCTGGATGCTGGGCTGGGGGTCCGAGTAAATATCTGGGTCCTGGGGGGGATTGGAAACTGGTCTGGAGCTCCTGCTCCTCCACCTGGGTCGCCGGGTTCTCTGCCGCCAGGGCGGCCCAGGGCGTCAGGCTGAGCAGCAGCGCGGCGCTGAGGAACGCGCTGAAGATCCGCTTTTCATGGGTTGGCTACCTCCTTTATTTGCGGGGTAAACACGGAATGCTATATCATGGTGATGATAGCACAAGCGCTCCCCCGGCGGGGGCGGATGTCATGAAACGTCCTGATTTCGACATGAAATGTAGGACGGTTGCTTTTTTGACAAAAATATGTTATATTTCAGTAAAGTCCTTGTGAAATAAGCGCAGGGACGCCCCGGCTCCGGCTGGGAAAATTTGAAACGGAAAAGAGGGATACCATGAAACTGGCAGCTGATTTTCGCGCCCAGGCCAGACAGGCTCTGCGGGGCAAGTGGCCCATGGCGGTGCTGGCCGGACTGCTGGCCGCGCTGCTGGGCGGGGCCACGCAGAACGGACCGGAGATCAAATTCAACCTTGACCTGGGCAGCGGCACGGGCCGGGCCAGCCTGAACTATGTGGGCCGGGAGCTGGCCTCGGTGGGCACGGACTTTCACCTTCAGTTCAACGGCTGGCTGGCCGGGGCCGCGGTGTATCTGACGGTGGTGGCCGTGGCACTGGTGGTGCTGCTGTTCGTGGTGGGCAGCGTGGTGGGCGTGGGCTATTCCAAGTTCAACCTGGACCTGGTGGACGGGCAGGAGGCCAACATCAATCGCCTGTTCAGCTATTTCTCCTGGTGGAAGACCGCCGTGGCCGCCAGCCTGCTCCAGGGGGTGCTCATCCTGCTGTGGTCGCTGCTGCTCATCATCCCCGGCATCGTGGCCTCGCTCAGCTACGCCATGACGGGCTACATCCTGGCCGAGAACCCGGACCTGACGGCCAGCCAGGCCATCCAGCAGTCGAAAGAGATGATGCAGGGCAACCGCTGGCGGCTGTTCTGCCTGCAGCTGAGCTTTATCGGCTGGAGCATTCTGTGCCTGTTCACCTTCGGCATCGGCAATCTGGTCCTAAACCCCTATCAAAAGGCCGCCGAGGCCGCCTTCTACCGGGAGGTCAGCGGGACCGGGCGGGTGTACGACGTCCTGTGACCCCGCAAATTCATCCCAAAGTATGAGAGATAGTTTGAGCCCGCCCTCTTGGTATGAGAGGGCGGGCTCAACTCGCTTATTCGGCCACGCTCACCGGGCCATAAAGAGGAAGGTGACGATCTGCGAGCGGGTGCAGCTGTCCATGGAGCCGAACAGGCCGCCGCCCACGCCGTCAGTGATATCGTGTTCGTTGGCCCACGCCACGGCCTGGGCGAAATAGTCGCCGTCGGTCACGTCGTGGAAGTCCGCGCCGCCCTGGGCCGCGGGGGACCCGGCTGCCCGCCACAGGAAGGTGACGGCCTGGGCCCGGGTGCAGGGTGCGTCGGGGCTGAAGAGGTTTGCGCCGGTGCCGGAGGCGATGCCGTTTTCCACCGCCCAGGCCACCGCTGTGGAATAATAGGCGTCGGCAGGCACGTCGGTCATGCTCACCTGGCCCTTGGGCGCGGGAGAACCCGCCGCCCGCCACAGGAAGGTGACGATCTGTCCCCGGGTGCAGGGGGCGCCGGAGCCGAACCGGTCCTGGCTCACGCCGCCGGTGATCCCGGCCCCCTTGGCCCAGGTCACCGCGTCATAGAACCAGTCCTCCGGGGCCACGTCGGTGAAAGGCTGTTCCGGGGTGCTGGGGACGTCAGGCGTGGTGGGAGTGGTGGGAGTAGAAGGAGCAGCGGGCGTGCTGGGTCTGCCCCCGCCGCCGCCTCCGCCGGAACCTCCGCCGCCGGAGACCGGGTAGAGGACGATGGTCCCGGTGGCAGTCTCATAGTGGGCCGTATCCGCCGGGGTGAAGGTCCACCCGTAAGCGGTGTTGGCCGCCACCGTGGTTTCCAGGGGCAGGTCCCAGGTCAGCGTGCCCTCGGGCCAGTCGCTGGCCGCCGCCAGACCCGCGTCCGCCAGGGTCTTGCCGCTGGTGGAGATCAGGGTGAACTTGGGCGTGCTGTCCAGGGTGATCTTGTTCACGGTGATGGTCACCGTGCCATCGATGAAGGGCAGATAGGCGTCATCATAGCTCGTGAAGGTCCAGTTGGTGGTGTAGGAACCCACCTCGGGCGTGGCCTCGGGGTAGTCCCAGGAGAACCGGCCATCGATGGGGTTTTTCTCGCTGTCCCACAGGTTGCCGGAGATGGTGATGTCGCCCAGCTTCTCGCCATACGTCAGGGTGTCACGGCTGAGGGTAGGTCTGCCGCGGGGCACAAGTTGCTCTTCCGGGTAGAAGGACACGGTGTAGAGGTAGTCGCAGTTGCGGCTGGAGATGGTGACCGTGCAGTTCACCTTGCTGCCAGCGGGGGCGTTGTGGGCGATGTCATAGCTGACCATGCCGTCCAGCACGCTGAGGTGGTCGATCACGCCGCTGACGCTGCCCTCGTTGAGCTGCACGGCGGTGATCTCCGCGTCGGCGGGCAGATTGGCGTTGATCTTTCTGAAATAGTCCAGCGTCAGATAGCCCATTTGCATCTTGTCAAGGCCAGCTTGCAGCCAGACGCTGCCGGGGTTATAGGGGTTGACCGGCTTCTGCTCCTTATTGATGGCGGCGGTCACGCCGGAGAAGTCCGCGCTGGAGAACTGCTTGCTGCGGCTGCCGTCGGAGAAGGCGTAATTCTCGTTCAGGGTGACGGTGAATTGGACCGTCTTCCCCTCCCCCGCCTCCGCCGAGTCATAGGCCGCGCCGGTGACGGTGTAGAGGGTCTCGGGCAGCTGGAAGGTCGCAGAGTCCGAGGAGCCCTCGATGTGCCAGTCAGAAATGGAGACGTCGGCGGCGTCAGTGCCGTCGTAGTCCTTGCGGATGTCGCCGTCGAGGTCAAAGCCCACAGGCAGCGGGGCCACCGTCCAGGTCTTCTTCACCTCGCCGGTGAAGTTGCCCTTGCCCGCCACCGTCAGGGTGTAAGTCCCGGCGTCGGTGGCGGTGTTGCCGGTGAGGGTATAGTTGGCGTCCGCCAGCGGCTGGCCCTTCCAGGTCACAGTCACGCCCTGGGTCTGCTCCACGCCGGAAGCATAGTCGGCGTTGGGACGGAACGTCAGCCCCTCCGGCTCCAGCGCCACCATGTCGGCGGTGATGGGAGCGGGCTCGATTTCAAAGGAGGCGGTGCCGGAGTAGATAACACCATCCTTGGAACAAGACACGGTGACGATATACTCCCCAGCATCGCTGGGCCTCTCATTCAGCAGCGTGCCGTCCGCCTTGGCGTAGGTGATAGTGAGGGATGTAACTCCCTCGGGCAGAACGGCCTCAGGGCCGCTTGCGTCCTCGCCATAGGTCCAGGAATCCATGGTGACGTCAAGGGGTTCCCCCTGGGCCATTAGGTTGAGTTCCATGGGGATAACATTGTAATTCCGGCTGGTGAGATTCACTGAGAGACTGCCGATAAGACCGGGCTGTTTGATCACATCCAGAGACTTCATGATGATCGTCAGCTTGTCGTTGTCAAACGTGGCGGATTTAACAAAGTTAGATTGTCCAATACCACCGTACTTATCATTTACAGCCAGGTCCCCGCCGGTGCGGATGCCCTTATCCTTCAAACACTCGGCCAGGTCCACGGTATAGGTCTCCTCATTGGAGGAGAGTTTGACGTTGACAGTGCGCTGTACAGTCTTGCCCAAGTCTGTGGCTTTCTGGACAGTCAGGCCGAAGCCAAATTTGGCGGCTTTAGTATTCTTGCCCTCTTTGAAGTTCACTTCCAGATAATAGTCGCCGCTTTCGATAGGCGCACTAGATAGGACATTGCCCTTGGTATAGATGGTGCCAGTTTTGATAGCCTGATACCACTGATATCCGGTAATATCATCGGCGGAACCGAGAGAAACATCTATATCCTTTCCGGGGTTGGGGTCAACCATAGGCTCACCGGTGAAAAAACGAGTGTCTACATACTGCTGGGGATAAATGACCGGGTCCACCTTGTTCACCGTTATGTCAACAGTGGTCGACTTGCTTTCCATCTCGTCACAGCCAACATACTTTACAGTCAACTGGTGTTCCCCAGCCCCCAGGTTCCGGGTGTCGATGGTCAAGCTGGCGATGTATTTGGAATTGGCGGAGTTCAACTCAGGGACCACCCGCTGGGTGAGCTCTTTCCCGGACGCATCACAGACCACGCAATAATGTCCTGTCGGGGTATCGCTGTAGGTACTGACGCTGTTAGCTGAGACACCAGAAGGTTCTACCTCTGCTCTGATCGTAAAAGTGGAACCATAATCGAAGGTACTTCCAGAAAGAAAAACATCAAACGATATACCAGACTGCACCACGGTGGCGGTATAGGTCTGGCTTCTGGCTGTGTAGTCCTGATATTGGACAGTAACATAAATGGTATGCGGTCCGGCAGAAAGCTGGGTCAAAACAGCATCCAGAGAAATAGAATTCTGGTTGGAGGTCCAGCTGACAGAATGGAAGCTCTCCGTCGCACCATCTACATAATAGTTGATTATCGCCGGATGGTCCGCATCCACAGTGCCGTCAAACGTAACGCCCAAGGAGAGCTTGGAAGAATACTTGTCGTGGTAAACCACAGTAAGATTTTCCGGCTGTGCCAGCTTCTCCAGAGTGATGGCCGGTGTTTCCTTTTCGGTCGAGATCCGTTTCGCAACGGCATCGCCAACATAACAGGTCCCATCTCTGAATTCAACCGTGTCGCCAGCGGCTCCGTTTTCATCGGCAGAACCATAAAGCGTCCCATCATAAGTGATCGACGAACCCACCGCTTTTTCTGAACCGGAGATGGTCACAGTTGCACCTTCGTCAATCACAACGGTCCCCGTCACACCGACCTTCGCGCCGATGATTGTCGCAGTGACTTGGGCTGCAACTTGAACATTTCCAATGATTGTTCCATTTTCAAGCAGCAAGTATCCACCAATATTAAAATATCCATCGTCGACAACTATGATGGAGTGGTGCTCCATTTTAATTGTCAACGGGTTCGCTGTGGACATGCCTTCAACTTCTGCATCTTTAAGTAATGTGATAATTCCGTTTCCAACATCATCATAATCGTTTGCGTCAATGGCATCTTCAAGATTATCGTAGAACAGTGGGTCAGAATCGTCAAAAGTCAGACTGGCTACTGAACTTTCGGTTTGTTTGGTGTGGTCTTCTCCGTCATCCCACGCCCAAACCGTCGTCGGCAGCAGGGAGAAACACAAAGACATCGCAAGTAAGACACTGAGCAGTCGTTTTTTCATGGTGGTCTCCTTCCTATGGGGAGTAATCACAGGTCCTCGGGGATGAGCCAGAGCTTTTTGGCGGCGGTTTTGGCCTCGCTGCGGCGGCTGACGCCCAGCTTGTCCAGGATGTGGCTCACGTGGGTCTTGACGGTGGTCAGCTTCACGTCCATGATCTGGCCGATCTCCGCGTTGCTCTTGTCGGCGCACATCAGCCGCAGCACTTGCAGTTCCGCCGCCGTCAGCGTCTCGTCTGGGGAGAGCCGGGGCTGGAGGAACCGGGGGTAACAGGCCGCCTGGGCGCGGACCTGGTTCATCAGGCGCTTGTGCCACCTGGCACCGCCCGTCCACTCCAGCTGCTCCAGCAGGGGCAGCACCGCCACGCCATAGACGCTGACGGTGCGGATGAATTGAAACTCCGCCGCCGTGTCCAGGGCCTGCGTCAGCTCCTGCCGCCAGCTCTCGTCCCGCTTTCGGAAGAGGGCGATGGCGCACAGGACCCGCAGATGGATGCCGTCGATGTGCCGGGCGCAGGTCTGGACATAGGGCCGCAGTGGGGCCAGGGTCATCAGGGCTGCGTCGGGCCGTCCGTCGGCCAGCTCCACCATGGCCTGGGTCAGGTATTGATAGCGGCGCATCACGTCCAGATGCACCGGGTCCCGGGGGGCCTTGTCCCGATACCAGCCGTCGGCCTCGTCCAGGCGGCCCAGGTGTAGGTCCAGGCGGCAGAGCACGGCGTCCATGTTGGGCAGAAAGCGGTCCAGCTCCCGCTGGACAAAGCGCTCCCGCAGGGTGGCCACGGTCCGCCGGGCCTCGTCCCCCTGGCCGCAGAACAGCTGGCTGCGGGCCAAAAGGGCGGTGGCGGCAAACTCCATGTCCGGGGTGCCCCGGGTGCGGATGTCCCCCATGTGGGGGATCAGGGTGAGCATCCGGCGGGAGATGTCCTCTCCCTTTTCAAACTTGCTCTCGGCGATGGCGCAGTCGGCCAGGCCCACACCGTCGTGGCCCAGCACCGCCTCCACCGGGACCCGGAGGGTCTGATAGAGCAGGTCGTCTTTTTTGCTCCAGGGGGAGAAGTCCTTGCCGCCGTTCATGATGCTGGGCAGGGTGCTGGTGACGGAGAAGGGCGGCAGAGCCACCTCTTTGTTGGTCATCAGGCGGAACACCGCGGGAAAGGTCTCCGTCAGGCTGTCTACACTGCGCTGGGGCAGGGAGATGTCCAGCCAGGCCAGGCGGCTGCGGGCCTGTTTGCCCGCCGCGTCCTGCCGGGGGCAGCTCTGGGCGAACTGCCGCAGTTGGTCGTACCAGTATTCCGAGCCGTCGTAGTCGACGGCCAGGGCGCACAGCATGCTCATCCCCTGCATCAGGGCGGGGGAAGCGAGGATCTCGCTGTGGGGCAGGGCCCGGTAATACTGCTCCATTTCCCGGTAGTGGCCCATGCCGGGGTGAAGCTCGGCGTTTCGGATGAGCAGCTCCGACACCTTGGAGTGGTCCCCGCCTTTGGTGTAGCATTCTAAAGCGTGGGGATAGTCCTCCTTCAGCTCGTAATACAGTCCGCCCCGGCTGAACAGGGCCCGGCGCTTCTCCTGGGGATATTCCCGGTCCATCTCCCACAGGAGGAAGGCCCGGAACTGGGGCCAGAAGTGGAAGCGCTGGATGCCGTCATACCGGAGCATGGTGGTGTTCCGCTGGAGCCAGTCCAGCAGCTCCCCGGCGTGGGGGTCGCCGCTGACCACCCGGGCCATCTCCAGGTTGAAGGTGTCGAACAGGGCCATCTCCAGCAGAAAGCGGCGGATGTGCAGGTCGAAGCGGCGATAGATGGCCGTCTCGAAATAGAGGAAGACCTCCCGAAAGGACTGGGACACAATGTCCGGGCCGAAGGGCGTGCCCCCGGCCATGTTCCGGGCCGTGACGGCCACACCCAGGGGATAGCCGATGGACTCCTTTAAAATGCCGCTGACCTCGGAATCGGTGACGGCCACGCCCTCCTGCTGGAACAGCTGGCGGATGTCCTCCCGGCCAAAGAGCAGGTCGTCTGGCTCCAGCACCGTCATCAGTCCGGCATAGCGAAAGGCCATCAGGCAACCCGGCGGCGCGCCCCGGGACAGCACCACAAAGCGCCGCTGGGGACTGGTGCGGATGAGGGTACACAGGGCCTGCCACTGCTCCTCCTCCTGCATCAGCTGGGCGTCGTCCAGCAGCAGGACTTCCCAGTCCTGCGACTGGGGCGGCAGGGAGAAGTCTGGCTGGTCCGGGGTCAGGGCCAGCACCCGTTTCCCGTCCAGCAGCGTCTGGGCCAGGGTCGTCTTGCCAAAGCCGCAGGGGGCGCTGAGAAACAGCACCCGCCCCCGGTCCCAAAAGTCCTGGAACTTCCGCCGGATGCTGTTTTTTACCACAATGGTCTGCATCATAGGCATCCCCCCTTCCCGCATGCCGAGCAGCATTCCCGCAGGGGCCCCTGCGGGACAAGGGGGATATCCCCCTTGTTACAAGTTCCTCGACATATTTCGCCATTTTTCTAAATTATAACAGCACGCTTGGAAGTTGTAAATCATACCAAAGTATGAGACGAAAATTTTTCTGCCGAAAAAGTGATGAAAATAAAACAAAACAGCGCACAGAGCCAACTTATTGCGGCTCTGTGCGCGAAAAATTTTTTTGATAATAATTTATATGGCCCCAAAAGCGTGTTAAACCTTTTAACCTGCTTTAGGGCTGACCGCCATGCAGCAGTGCCCTCGTCTGTCTATATAATAGCCTGTTTTGCAGAAACTGTCAACGGTTTTCTTCCCGACACCCGAATATATTCCTCCCACCCCAAAGGCGAAAAACGCGGTCTGTGATACCATTTCGATCCGCTTTGTGGTATAATGTCAAAAAGCGTCTCTCCGCGTCGTGCTTTTTCACCGAGAGAGAATGGGGGTCACCATGGCCGTTCAACTAAGTTCTTCCTATTTAAAGCGAAGCTATCAGCTTTTGGCCAAGCTGTGCGTCGGCGAGATGGGTGCAGTTCAGGCTTTTGAGCGCTCCGGCGACATCGTCTATAAATGGGCCAGGAAGAAATTTAAAAATATTTTTCGGCAGATACCAGCTGAAAAAACAACGCTGGATGACAAGCGGGACGGGAACGAGATCGGCGTGATCGTCGACCAGGACCGGGCACGGTTCATCCTCCGGGCCGTCCACCCCGACGCCAACATCCCAGGGCGCATGTGGATCACCGACGTGCAGCTGAACCGGTCTGGGAACGACTGCCTGCTGGCCGTGCGGCTGTCGGTGACCTCCCTGCAATCCTGCACGCAAGAGGTCCCCTTCAGCCGCCCCATCTTCGTGCGCTCCATCCTCAAAAACGTCGGCATCGCCGACGTCATCCAAATATCCGGGCAGAAGCACCTGCTCCAGACCCCGGCCGACGTGGACGCCTTCCTCCGCTTTCTCGCCATGCCGGAGCGGCACATGCCCGTCGTCCTGCTGACCCCCTGCGTCCGCGAGGAGGACGCCCTCTGTAACGGGTACATGATGGACGCTGACCAAATGGCCGACGACCTGACCGGCGTGGCCCACGTCTTCCAGATCAGTCTGGATGTCAACGACTATCTCACCGACTGCATCGGCAAGCAGTGGTCGGCCTTTAACGGCGCCGTGCGGACCTATTACCCCGGGGTCTCCTTCGACGGCTCGGACTACTATCAGCACCCCCTCCTCACCCAGCAGAGCATCCGTCTGCGGGGGGTGTTTCCCAGCGATGACCCCCAGCTGTGTATGCACGAGATCGAAGAGTATGTGCAGCGGTACGTCCTGGCCCAGCGCGTTGCCTGGGAGGAGCGTGGCTTCGACTTTTACCTTGCCGCCCACCAGCAGCTGCTGCAGGAGCAGCGGGCCTCCAGCGAACAATCACAGGACGAGCTGATCTCCTCCTTTGAGGAGCAGCTGGAGCAGCTGAAAAAGCAGAACGATGAGACCATGTCCCTGGCCGATTCCTATGCAAACGACTGTGCGCTCTGTAAGGGAGAAAACGATCAGCTGCGGCAGCGCATCGGGCGGCTGACGGCTCAGATATCCGTCCTCCGCACCCAGCTTCAGCAGTGCTCCGGCCAGCCCATGGAGCAGACCGTGCCGGAGGACGGCTCCTATGCCGACATTGAGGAGTGGATCGAACGGTATTACCCTGACCGGCTCTTCCTCCACCCCCGGGCGGCCCGGAGCCTGAAGAGCGCCGCCTATGAAAACGTCAAGCTGGTATACCAGTGCCTGAAGCTGCTGGCCTCCTCCTATTACGACTACTGCACCGGCCAGGGGACCTATGAGCGCTTCATCGACGCCTGCAAGCAGGTGGACCCCGGTCTGGCAGAGGGCGGGTCCATCACCGACGCCGCCGCCGGGATGCAGGGGGACTCCTATTTCCTGCAATACAACGGGAAAAAGCGCAAACTGGAGCGGCATCTCACCAAGGGGAACAGCAAGGACCGGCGCTATTGCCTGCGGATCTACTTCTTCTGGGATGACCAGGACCAGGTGGTGGTCATCGGCGACCTGCCCCACCACCTGGACACCAGCACCACTTAAATCAGGGGGCGCACCGTGAAACAAGCCATCGCCTATTACCATCTCCCCGGCCTGTTCGAGTTTTATGAACTCTACCGGGTCTTTCTGCCCCTGTTCCGGGCCCACCGGGAGTATTTTTACCCCTGGTGCCGGATCGGCTCCATCTACGGCGCTCCGGCGGACTGCCTCTGGGGCGGAGGGCGCGTCGGATTCGGCGATAACGACCCGGGAGAAGTTCTGGCGCTCATGCGGGAATACAAGATATCAGCGCGGCTGACATTCAGCAACTCCCTGCTCAGGAATGAACATCTTTCCGACAAAAAATGCAACCATTTGTGTGAGCTGTTCAGCGAAAACAGCGGAGTCCAGAACGGCGTTATCATCTGTTCTGATTTACTGTTAAACTACCTGAAAACGAATTATCCGGGATTCTATTTTGTGTCCTCGACCACTAAGGTGCTGACGGAATTTGAGCAGCTCAGGAGCGAACTCCAGCGCGGGGATTTCCTTTACGTTGTGCCGGATTTTCGGCTTAACAAGCAGTTCGGACGGTTGAGTGAGCTCTCTCAATCGGAAAAAGACAAGGCTGAATTTCTATGCAACGAATGCTGCTGGTTCTATTGCAGAGACAGGAAGCTCTGCTACGAAAATGTCAGCCGCAGGAATCTCGGGGAAAACTGCCCGGATCATCACTGCAAATCTCCCGGCGCAGCGGAAGGATATCTGTTTTCTAAGGCAATGAGAAATCCCGGTTTTATCGGCACAAACGATATTCAAGACATCTACCTGCCTATGGGTTTCTCTAATTTCAAAATAGAAGGGCGAAGTCTCGAATTTTTGCTCTATTATATGACTAAGCCGGAGTATCATATAAATGTCAGGGAAAAAATATATCTTGACAGCATGCTGGATCTGTTCTGAATGTCGTCATGTCGTCCGAGAATGAATTCGCCGTCATAGCAGAAACGGTATCGTCTTTACCAAGAGAATTTGCTCCGCTGCGAACAGTCCTTGCGGCTTCAGGTACGTTTTTTTCGGCAGCTGGACTTCCATCAGGATAACGTCATAGCCGCCCGATGCCGGCAAAATCTCTGATATGAGTGCTGATGGGCAGCATCTTCTGCGTTCACGTCAGCCGTAAGAATAAATGTCTGATCTTCGCTCAACAGTTGTCAAAGCATGTACTATCTGGTTAAAACATTCCTTTTACGCACACGCAAACACTCTACACTTATTTAATGTATCTATATCACTATTACAAAGTGAACAGTTGACGTTTTCATGAAAAACATTGCATTAGCATTGTTGATTTTGCACATTTTCGGCAACTCGTTTGTCGAATAATTGGACTTATGCTACAAATATTCAAGTTGCACTCATGAAACATCTTGACCTGAATGAATTTTTATAGTAAAATATACGTTAGCCTAAGCGCCTAATCACTCTGGTAAAAAGAGTGTAATACAGCACATGGCTGTAAATGTATTTCAGGAGGAAGAATTTATGAAGAAGATTTTTGCATCTATGATGGCGGCCGCCATGGTAGTAAGCCTTGCAGGCTGCTCCAACGGCAACAGCAGCGAGAGCGGTTCCAGCGCAAACAGCGAGAGCAGTTCCAGCGCAAACAGCGAGGGCGGCTCTGACAACGCAGCAGCTTACAAGCTCGGTATGGGCGTTGTAACCTCTACCGCTTCTTCTGCAGCAGGCAACGCACAGGTTGACGCAACCGTAGCAGCAGTCGTTCTCGACGCTGACGGCAAGATCGTTTCCTGCGCTATCGATGTTGCACAGAACAAGATGGACGTAACAGACGGCGAAGTTCCCGAGGACGCTGCTTCCATGACTTTCAAGTCCAAGAAGGAGAAGCTCGAGGAATACGGCATGAAACCCGCTTCCGCTATCGGCAAGGAGTGGTACGAGCAGGCTGAGGCTTTCGAGGCTTATGTAGTTGGCAAGACCGCTGACGAAGTAGCAGCTATCCCTGTTGAGACCACTGATAATGGACATGTCGTTACAACCGACGAAACTCTTAAGGCTGGCTGCACAATGAGCATCAGCGATTTCATCAGCGCAACCGTAAAGGCTTGCAGCGATGACAGTGCTGCTGATTTCACCGGCGACGCTAAGCTCGCACTTACAACTTCCACCTCCGTTAATTCTGCAACAGCTTCCGCAGCTGACGGCGAGGACGGCACCGCTGCAATGTACACTTCTTTCGCAGCAGTAGCAGTTGACGGCGAGGGCAAGCTCGCAGCAGTATGCTACGACGAGGTTCAGCCTAAGGTAACATTTGACGAAGCAGGCGAGATCACTTCC
>OLFT01002139.1_pt1 | contig 17881 bp, 10 predicted proteins | sample 1604921 | NCBI WGS metagenome assembly OLFT01 (sample SAMEA3888897, study PRJEB22519) | human gut metagenome | biome: human gut; feature: human-associated habitat; material: faeces | place: Denmark | collected 2013 | reverse complement strand
TCAGTTCTTATGTCAGATGCTCGACGCAGCCGTATGGCAAGCCCACACACTGCCCCTACGCCAACGCATCGGGCTTTTCCTACTCTGCCTGAGGCACTACAGGCCCTACGTCAGGATGCGTACCCTAATGGTACTGATGCTGAAAAAAAAGGAGGAGGGGAGATGAAAAGCGGCAGAGTTCGCTACGGACTTATACAGATCAATGTGGGGTTCACCACGGATCATGCGGATTTATAGCAACAAACACAGAACCTGCTAATATATAAGGATCGTGAGAGAAACGGCTTGCCTATGTGAATCCGTATAACCTGTGGTATCCCCCGGGCCCGCCCGGTCAAGGAAAAAAATAAAAAAATCAAGTTCAAAACCCGAAAGTAATGACTTCACTCAAACATCAACTCTTTTCCGGAGTATTCTATACCGCCCTTGCCAAGTATAGCGGCATAGGGGTATCACTCGTCGTAGCGGGTATGCTGGCACGTCTGATTTCACCGGACGACTTCGGCGTGATGGCCGTAGCCACGGTAATCATCGCTTTTTTCAACTTGTTTACTGACGTGGGACTGTCTCCCGCCATCATCCAGCACAAGACACTGACCGGAGAGAATCTGTCTGGCCTCTTCTCCTTCACCGTCTGGACAGGCATTGGGCTGGCGCTGCTCTTTGCCGCTGCCTCGTGGCCCATAGCCGCCTATTACGACCGGGAGATTCTGCGCCCCCTGTGCCAGCTGCTGGCTGTCAACCTATTTTTTGCTTCCGCCACCATCGTTCCCAATGCGCTGTTCTACCGCAATAAAGAGTTTAAGTTCATCGCCCTGCGGAGTTTCGTCATACAGATAGCCACCGGAACGGCTGCCGTCGTGGCAGCCCTGTGCGGAGCCGGGCTCTATGCGCTGATCATCGGCCCCATCCTGTCGGGCATCCTGATCTTCGCGGTCTCCATACGCCACTATCCGCAACGCCTGAAGTTTACACTAGGACTGGACGTGCTTCGCCGTATCTTTTCCTACTCCGCCTACCAGTTCCTGTTCAACATCATCAACTACTTCAGCCGGAATCTGGACAAACTGCTAATAGGCAAATACATGGGCATGTCTCCCTTGGGCTACTACGAAAAGTCGTACCGCCTGATGATGCTGCCGTTGCAGAACATTACGCAGGTGATCACCCCGGTGATGCACCCCATCTTCAGTGACTATCAGGATGACCTCGAGCGACTGGCTTCCGGCTACGAACGCATCGTCCGCTTCCTCGCCTTCATCGGGCTACCGCTGAGCGTGCTGCTCTACTTCACGGCTGGCGAAGTGACACTGATCATCTTCGGCGACCAATGGACGCCCTCCATCCCGGTATTCCGAATACTCACCCTGTCGGTAGGCGTGCAGATTATCCTCTCCTCTTCCGGCTCCATCTTTCAGGCGGCGGGCGACACGAAGAACTTATTTATGTGCGGACTGTTCTCGTCCATACTCAACGTCACTGGCATCCTACTGGGCATTTTTTGGTTCGGCACGCTCGAAGCTGTAGCCACATGCATCACGCTCACGTTTACCGTCAACTTCGCTCAGTGCTACTGGATGATGTACCGGATGACGCTGCACCGCAGCTTGCGCCATTTCGCCATCCAACTGATCTCGCCCCTGATGGTCAGCATCCTGTTGATAGCCGTACTCTATCCACTCAGCCTAATGACAGAAGGAGGCAACATTTTTCTGACCCTGATTGTAAAAAGCATTATATTTTTCTGTATATTTGGGTGCTATATACAGTTGACCGGTGAATACGACATCACTGGCAAGGCAAAAAGCATCATAAACAAAAACAAACGATGAAAGCACTGTTTCTTATATTCCACGGATTTGAAGAAGCGAACGGCATCAGCAAGAAAATCCGCTATCAGGTAAAAGCGCTGAAAGAGTGCGGAATGGACGTGCACACATGCTATCTGAACGAGGAAAATGGACACAAATGCCGGATGATAGACAATCACACGCTACGGGACTACGGCAGCGGAATAAAAGGAAAACTCCGGAAAAGATTTGAGTTACAAAGCATCGTAAAATACATTCTGCAGGAAAATATCCAGTTGGTCTACATGCGTTCGTACCACAACGCCAACCCGTTCACCATCAGCATGGTGAAGCAGTTGAAACGACAGGGAGTGAAGGTGGTCATGGAAATTCCCACCTATCCGTACGACCAGGAATACATCACCCGCAGAATGAAACTGGATCTGCTTGTTGACCGATGCTTCCGCAGAAAACTGGCGGCACAGCTTGACGGTATCGTCACCTTCTCTGATGCGGAAACAATATTCGGAGGACATACGATACGCATCTCAAACGGAATAGACTTCGATGCCATACCGCAAAAGATAACCCGGAATGACACTTCCCGAGAACTGCACCTGATAGGTGTGGCAGAGGTACACTACTGGCACGGCTTCGACCGGATTATAAAGGGAATGGCAGACTACTACGCCACCCACCCCTCCTATAAGGTCTACTTCCACATCGTGGGTGCACTAACCGGCGAACGCGAGCGCAGAGAGATACTGCCTGTCATTGCACAGCATAAACTGGAACCTTTCGTCATACTACACGGACAGCAGCACGGAGAGCAACTCGACAAGATATTCGAACAGTCCGATTTCGGCATCGGAAGCCTGGCAAGGCACCGGAGCGGAATCACAACCATCAAGACACTCAAGAACCGGGAATATGCGGCCCGGGGACTACCTTTCATCTACTCCGAAACGGATACCGACTTTGACGACAAACCCTACGTACTGAAAGCACCGGCAAACGAAACTCCAGTGCGGATACAGGCGATAGTAGACTTCTACCAAACACAAACATGGGATCCTGCCGGAATCAGACAGTCTATCAGCCACCTGTCATGGCATGCACAGATGCAGAAAGTGATCGGAAAGTATCAAGTAGCCTCTGAAAAAAAGCTGAAAATAGCCTATTGCATTCCGTCAATCCACTGTCCGGGAGGTATGGAAAGAGTGATTAGCCTAAAGGTAAATTATTTCACTAAGAAATTCGGATACGACATACACCTTATCCTGACCGATGGCAAGGACAAGGCCCCCTACTATCCGCTGCATCCCAGCATCACGCTACATCAGTTGGACATCAATTACGATGAAATGGACGGTATGCCCGTTTTAAGGCACATCACGGGATACGTAAAGAAACAAAAACTATTCAAGAAAAGACTGGACGCATGCCTTAACGAGCTTAAACCCGACATTACCATCTCCACTCTACGAAGAGATATCAATATCATCAACAACATGACGGACGGCAGCATCAAACTCGGAGAGATCCATTTCAATAAGTCTAACTACAGAGAACTCAGCGACAAGCCCTTACCCGCATTTTTGAAAAAGTGGATACGAAGCTACTGGATGAAGCAATTGATAAGAAAACTGAGAAAGCTCAAAAGATTCATTGTATTAAGTTACGAAGACGCTGCCGAATGGACGGAACTGAATAATGTGACGGTAATCCACAATCCGCTTCCCTTCTTCCCGGACCGACAATCAGACGGAAGTCGGAAACAAGTGATCGCCGCCGGACGGTATGTACCCCAAAAGGGATTCGACATGCTGATAAAAGCTTGGAAAATAGTTTCGGAACAACACCCGGACTGGACACTGCGCATTTACGGCGACGGATTCAGAGAAGAACTTCAAAAGCTGATAGATGGCTTGGGCATATCCCGGTCGTGCATCCTGGAGCACACCGTCAGTAATATAGTAGATAAATATTGTGAAAGCTCGATCTTCGCCCTCTCGTCCAGATATGAAGGTTTCGGCATGGTGCTCGTCGAAGCAATGGTATGCGGAGTTCCGCCAGTATCATTCGCATGCCCCTGTGGCCCGCGCGACATCATTGATGACGGCAACGACGGGCTGCTGGTACCCAAAGAAAATATCAACAAGCTAGCCGAGAAAATAGGATACCTGATCAGCCATGAGAATATCCGCAAAGAGATGGGACAACGGGCCCGCATCCATGTGGAACGGTTTAAAATAGACCATATCGCCTCACAATGGAAAGAACTTTTTAACAGCCTGATATCATGAACGGACTACAGATCATAAAAACACTTGCACTCAAAATACGCTATGCATCTATTGTAGAGTGGTACAACTTCTGGTCAATAGTATTGCAACACCATCAAAACATCGTTCCCACCGTAGCCTCCATTGACGAGACCATCCGACATATCACGGAGGGAAACCGTTCCATCAGCAGATTCGGAGACGGAGAGATGCTACTGACAAGCCCCTCCAAATCCATCGGCTTCCAGGAAGGCTCTCCGCTGCTTGCAAAGCGCCTGCGAGAAGTGCTGGTCAGCCACGAAGAAGGACATCTGGTGGCTATCCCCGATGTATTCAGCGGACTGAACCGTTACAGGCGCAAATGCCGTCGGTTTCAGCGAACTCACTTCTTCATTTACGGCAAATGGTGGGACCAGCTACTGATCCCCGGACGAAAATACGAAAACGCATTTCTCTCACGCCCTTATATGGACTATACATCCAAGGAACATTGCGCACGTTGGTTTCGGGAACTCAAGACCATTTGGGAAGGACGCGACATCGTGTTCATCGAAGGCGCAATGAGCCGACTTGGAGTAGGAAACGACCTTTTTGATAATGCCGGAAGTATCCGACGCATCCTCTGCCCGCCCCGGAACGCTTTCGAACGCTATGACCGCATCCTGAACGAGGCACTGAAAGTAGAAAAGGAAGTACTATTCCTGATAGCATTGGGGCCTACGGCCACGGTATTGGCATACGACCTCCACAAGGCTGGATACCAGGCGGTAGATATCGGACACATAGATGTGGAGTACGAATGGTGGCGGATGAAAGCACGGAGAAAGGTGAAACTGGAAAAGAAATACGTGAACGAAGCATTCGGAAACAAGCGGGTAACCGACGCAGGTGAAGGGTATCGGAAAGAGATTATCGCCCAAATAAGTTAATACAACAAAACAAACAACAAGCATGGAATGGTATACCAAATATTTATCAATTTTCGGACTGACCTTGTCCGAAATCCCCGGAGACACTCTGTCCGAAATCGGCACATTGTTACATGAAAAGCAGTCGGACACCCCTTTGGTATCCGTAGTAGTGATTGCGCACAACGAAGAGCCCCACATATTAAGCTGCCTCTGGTCTCTTGGCAACAACGAATACAGTTACCCCATCGAGATTTTAGTGGTCAACAATCATTCCACCGACCGGACGGAGCAGGCATTGCAAGCGGTAGGAGCCACCTACTTCAACGAACTTAAAAAGGGACCCGGATATGCCCGACAGTGTGGTCTGGACCATGCAAAAGGGAGATATCATATTTGCATTGACGCCGATACCATGTATCCGCCACACTATATCGACACCCATGTGCGGAACTTAATGAAGCCTGGCGTCGCTTGTACATTCAGCCTGTGGAGCTTCATTCCGGACAAGAGACATTCCCGTTTGGGGCTGTGGCTCTACGAGTGCTTGCGTGACTTACACCTGAGCATACAGGCCATCAAACGGCCGGAACTCTGCGTACGGGGAATGACATTCGGATTCAATACAGAACTCGGACGCCTTTTCGGATTCCGCACAGACATCCGGAGAGGAGAAGACGGTTCACTGGCACTTGCCATGAAGCCCTACGGAAGACTGATATTCATTACAAGTCGTAAAGCCCGGGCACTGACCAGCAATAGCACCATTGATGCCGACGGTTCATTGGCCAGGAGTTTCGGGGTCCGTCTGCTCAAGGCCTTAAAAGGCGCCACGGGGCTGCTTTACAAAAAAACAACCTATAAAGATAAAGACTCTAACCTATTATGAACAACACAATTACCACCTGGCTCGAAATCCTTTTCTGGCTCTCCCTCTTCCTCGTATTCTATACCCACTTGGGGTACGGAATACTGCTTTACATGCTGGTCAAACTGAAGGAACTCTTTGTGAAACCTGTCCGGCGACAGCTCCCCCCGGACAAGAGACTGCCGGACGTGACACTCTTCATCACAGCCTTTAACGAAGAAGAGGTGGTGGACGAGAAGATGCGTAACTGCCTCGGGCTGGACTACCCGGCGGACAAGCTGCACATCGTGTGGACCACCGATGGAAGCAACGACTCTACCAACCAGCGACTGGAAAACTGGCCGCAGGCCACCGTCCACTTCCAACCCCTGCGGCAAGGAAAAACGGCCGCCATGACACGGGGCATGATGCTGGTGGACACGCCGCTCGTAGTGTTTACCGATGCCAATACGATGCTCAACCGCGAAGCGATACGCGAAATAGTCCGGGCTTTTGAAGACCCGAAGGTGGGATGCGTTGCCGGTGAGAAAAGGATAGCCGTGCAAGAAAAAGACGGTGCAGCGGCCGGAGGAGAAGGCATATACTGGAAATATGAATCGACACTGAAAGCACTGGATGCACGCCTCTACTCCGCCGTGGGAGCCGCAGGCGAACTATTTGCCGTACGCCGGGAGCTCTTCACAGTGATGGAACCGGACACGCTGCTGGACGACTTCATCCTGTCGTTGCGCATCGCCATGCAGGGATACAAGATAGCATATTGCACGCAGGCGTATGCCATCGAAAGCGGATCGGCCGACATGCGCGAGGAGCAGAAGCGGAAAGTGCGTATCGCAGCCGGCGGACTGCAATCTATCTGGCGGCTGAGAGAACTGCTCAATCCGTTCCGTTACGGAATGCTGACGTTCCAATACGTATCGCATAGAGTGCTGAGGTGGTCTCTGGCACCGGTGCTGCTGTTCGCGCTGCTTCCACTCAACATCGCCATTCTACTGGCGGGGGGCTCCCCTGTCTGTTACGGTACCATCCTGGCACTCCAGATCCTATTCTACATCATGGGAGGATGGGGCTACTACCTTTCTACCCGGCAAGTGAAAAACAAGCTGCTCTTCATCCCGTATTATTTCCTGTTTATGAACATTAACGTAATGAAAGGTGTTAACTACCTTCGTAAAAAGAAAGGAACAGGAGCATGGGAAAAAGCCAAAAGAACAAAAACGGAATCCTTAAACCAATAAATCGGACAAAGCATGGATAGAATATTGCATGACGTAGACAATGCCCACAAGATACTTCAACTGACATCCGACACACTGATCTTGGTGGACAAAAACGGCACGTGTCTGGACATCGACCCACACAGCGATTTGTGGTTCCTGCAAGAAGACAGACTCTTGGGGAAAAATCTGTTCAACTTGCTTCCCGACCATACCTTCCAAAAACTGCTACCGGACTTCAGGCGGGTGACCCAACAGGGGATAACGGTGAACCGTAACTACCGGCTGCCACTGGAAGGGGGCGAAACGTATTACTTCAAATGTATCATGCAGCCGTACGACGGTGACAAGGTGCTGTGCCAATATCGCGACATCACGGCGCGCAGCAACGTGAAACTGCAACTGGAACGCACCAACTACGAGCTGAAGGAGATACAAAAAGCGGCACAAATAGGGCAATGGAAATATTCATCGCGAGAGAAGACATTCTATTACCGGGGATACAACGGAATCGTATGCACGGAAGAAGAGCGGAGCATCAACTTTCAGGATTACTACGAAACCATCCTGAGCGAAGACCTGCCCGCCGTGAACACATGGATGGAAGCCAACCACCGCGAACTCCTAAAGGAATACATCGAATACCGCATCCTGCTGGAAGGACAGGTATACTATATGCGCCAGCAATGCTACCTGCGGAATGAAGAAGAAGATGGCAACATCGTCCTGGAAGGGTATATACAGAACATCACCGACATACAGCGGAAACGAAACGACATCAACACGCTGACGCATGCCATCAACAATGCCAAAGAAAGTGTGTACGCGGCACGCAGAGACGGCACGCTGATATTTGCCAACAGGCAGTTCAGGCTGAACCACCGGATCGCGGAACAGGCGGACTTGTCACTGATACGGGTGTTCGATGTCGTGGGCGATATGACCTGCATAGAGGACTGGGAGGAACGTTACCGCAGCATACGGGAAGGCCAGACCCTCAACTTCCTGGCCTACCAACCCCTGAAGCACGATAAAAACACACTGGCCTTTGAAGGCACCATGTACAGTGTGACAACGGATGATGGAGAAGAAACCTTTTGGTCGTTCACCCACGACATATCGGAACGCATCCGGTACGAATCGCAGATCAAACGCTTCAATCGTATCATGGATACCACGATGGAGAACATCCCGGCAGGTATCGTGGTAAAAGATATCGAGAACGATTTCAGGTACATCTACCGTAACCGGGAGTCGTACAACCGGGACATCAGCTCAGAAAACGCCATCGGAATGAACGACTTCGACTACTACCCGCCGGAAATGGCACAGCAGAAGCGAAAAGAGGATATGGAAATTGCCGCTACCGGAAAAGGGATGCACTGGATTATGGAGGGCAAGGACAAAAACGGAAATTTGCTGATTCTCGACAAGCAAAAAATCATGGTGGAAAGCGAGGACTTCTCTCCCATCATTGTCAGCATCGAATGGGACATCACCCAGCTGGAACTGATGCGCCGTGAACTGATAGAATCGAAAGAGAAAGCGGAAACATCGGACAAACTGAAGTCGGCTTTCCTTGCCAACATGAGCCACGAGATACGCACGCCCCTCAATGCCATCGTAGGATTCTCGCGCATCATCTCGGAGAGTGACAATGCGGAGGAAAGGAGGGAGTATTACGAGATTGTAGACGCCAACAACGAACGGCTGTTGCAACTGATCAACGAAATATTGGATCTTTCCAAAATAGAGTCGGGCATCGTAGAGTTCACTTACGGGCCGGTGAGGCTGCACACACTTTGCAAAGAGATTCATGATGCACACGTATTCCGCTGTCCGCAGGGAGTGGAACTAAGGTTTGACTCGCTGGACGAAGCGCTAAGCATCCACTCGGACAAGAACCGGATCTTCCAGGTATTCTCTAACCTGATAGGCAACGCGTTCAAATTTACCACAGAAGGCAGCGTAAGCTATGGTTACAAACAGGAAGGCGAGCGAGTTGTATTCTACGTCAAAGATACCGGATTGGGTATCGAGCCCGAAAAGCTGGGAAGGGTATTTCAACGGTTTGCCAAACTGAACAATTTTGCCCAGGGCACAGGTCTGGGATTGTCAATCTGTAAAACGATCATCGAACGGCTGGGCGGAGAGATTGCGGTCTCCTCGGAAGTGGGCACAGGAACCACATTCACCTTCTGGCTGCCTCTTGAGAATGTCATACAAGATACGGAAACGGGAACGAACAGCCACTTGCCCAGCGAGGCCGTCGGAACACAGCCATCGGAAGTGCTCCCGGCCAAAGAGGATACGCCCCGCCCCAAAGAGGAAACGACGGAAAAGGAAGAGGACCTTCGGACAACCGCAGCCGGAACGGAGAAAGCCACCATACTGATAGCCGAAGACACAGACAGCAACTTCGACCTGCTGAACGCTATTCTGGGTAGAAAATACCGCTTAGTACGTGCCAGAGACGGCATGGAGGCCGTGACCATGTATGACGAGGTAAATCCGGATCTGATATTGATGGACATCAAGATGCCTAACTTAGACGGACTGGAAGCTACCAGAATTATCAGGCAACTGTCCGCGGAAGTACCCATCATTGCACAAAGCGCATACGCTTACGAACACGACCGGAATGCAGCCGAAGAAGCCGGATGCAATGACTTTATTTCAAAACCGATCGCTCAGGAAAAGCTAAAGGAAAAGATAAAGAAATGGCTGAAATAAACCAATTCACCACGGACTACACGGATTGACACGGATCTCCTCGGAGTCTGTCTGAATTCCGCTTGAGATCAACCGGATAAATAATCAATCTGCGTTAATCCGTGTAATCTGTGGTGAACTAAAATGCGAAATTCAAAACAATGGGAAAGAAAGCTGTATCCAAACTATTTTATTGTACGTCTATTGCACTGACTTTTGTCCTGGCCGGCATCACCATTGCCGGAGCATTCGCCGGACACATACCTCCCGAACACTCCACTCTGATGCCTTTCATCGGGCTGGCGCTGTCAGGACTGTTATTGATCAATCTTGCCGCCGCCATTTACTGGGGGATTCGCCGGAGGTTCTGGATCATCATTCCGTTGATAGCCATAGCTGCCAACTGGCAATATCTGGGTCGGATCTTCCAACCTCCTTTCACGGCCGGAGGAAAAGAGGCAAATACACTGAAAATAGCGACATACAACGTTGACAGTTTCGGCAACGAGCAGTCGGGATATTCGTGCAAGGAGATTGCGGCTTATATGAAAGAGCACCGGGTGGACATTATCTGCTTTCAGGAGTTTGTCGGCAACCGGTACTTTACTTCAGACAGCATACGGAACGCATTTGCAGACTGGCAGTATGCCGTCATTCCGCAAGCTCCGGACAGTACACCTATCTTGCAGGTAGCTCTGTTCAGCAAATATCCGGTGAAGGACAGCAGACTGATCACTTATCCCGATTCAAGGAATTGCAGTATGTGGTGTGACCTGAACGTAGACGGACAAACGGTTCGTATTTTCAATAACCACCTGCAAACAACGGAGGTCAGCCAAAATAAGCGCAGACTGGAAAGGGAACTGGCTAAAGACGAACTGACAGGCAGAGAGGAAGCAGTGGCCAAGCAATTGTTGGAGGGACTCAACGAGAACTTCAGGAAACGTGCGGCACAGGCAAAGACTTTGGAACAATTAATCCGCACCACCCCCTACCCTATACTGGTTTGCGGTGACTTTAACTCTCTCCCATCATCCTACACATACAGTACCGTGAAAGGTGACAATCTTCAAGATGGATTCCAGACTTGCGGACATGGGTACATGTATACGTTCCGGTACTTTAAACGCCTGCTGAGAATCGACTATATTTTCCATTCCAAAGAATTTAAAGGGGTAGATTACTATTCGCCTGACCTCGATTTGTGCAGTGATCATAATCCGGTAGTGATGGAGGTGAAGATGTAAACGGGAATGTATCCAAACGCCTTTTCACCCCCATAACTCTCTCGTTATAATATAAAAAAGGCCGTCCTGATTACACAGAGCGGCCTTTCTTAATTATAAATGAATTAGTTTTCTTATTCTACTTTCTTCAAAGAGTCTGCAACATATTCAAACTGTCCTTTACCTGTCACTTTATACTTAATGGTATATTGTGTGGTAGAAGAGCCATCGTAAATGGCAAAGTTAATTGTATAGAAGACATCTACACCTTCCACAACATCCGCACTACCATAGATTGCTTTCAATCCCGGAAGGAATGCTTCTGGCAAACGTTCGAACATCAATTTTGTCAGATCGGCATCCGACATCGAACCATAAGCGGAAGCATTTTGTGCCTTCCATGCGGACGGACGGAAGTCGAAATTATTATTGTAAGCAGAACCACCATAATAATAATCGTTGTTACCGTATGAAGTCACATACTCTGGATGATTCTCTTTCACCCAATCGGTGATTGCCTGATAGAATGCGGCAGCCTCTACATTACCCTTTTCAGCCTTCAGCGTAACCACTGTACTCGGATCAAAGTTCCACTTGCCGTCAGACAATACAAACTGCTCTGTCTTATCGACAATACGTGTATTCAACTCCCATCTCGCTTTTTCGGCAGAATAAGTGTATTCATCACTGTAGATATTCAAAGCTTTGCCGTTATAGAATCTGTAGACTACTACACGTGCATCGCCATCAACAGGATATGCCACCATCTTAGACAAATAAGCAGGCAAATAGTTCACAGCCGGAACATCAGAAGTAAAGTAGCGTTTACTCTGTCCCATATCTCCGTAATCGGCATATGTCAGGACATATACGTTATTGCTCTTATTCTTCCAGTTCTTTCCATCGTATACTTTCACCGCGTAAGTAGGAGTAGAAAGACTGTTGGCCGGAATGGAGGTACCTACCATGATGTTATCGATCTGATAAGTAGTGGTTTTCTTATTGGCACCATCACCTTCGTACTTAAAGGCTACATACACCTTCTTGCCTGCATAAGCTAACAAAGACACTTTACCTGCAGAAGCAAACGTACCGTAACCACTTGTCGGCTTGGTAGGAATGCTGAAATCAGAAGTCACATCAACCCAATTGGCAGTACCGACATTTTTACCATCGAAATTCTCTGAAATAAGCACTGACAAGCAGCTGGCATTATAGTATCCCACGGTCACGTCAAAAGCGAGATAATCACCAGCAGTAACAGAAATAGCAGGGGTAACCATCCAGCCGACGCATGCCCCTTTCGTACCGTTTGCCGAATACTGAACATACTGGTTATCATCATAAGAAGTAACCTTCCACTGAGTGTCACCGGTAGAGCTGATAAACCAGCCTTTGAGCTCTTTCAAATCTCCGGTAGGAAGCGCCTCGAAGTTTTGCCACATCAACGGATTCTCCAACTGTCCCTCTCCCAACTTATAGTCAACGAAAACAGCTGTTCCCTTTTCGGCATCTTTGAACTTTTCGTTCAGGATCTTAGACATCTGACCTTCTGTCTTTTCATTCAGATAAGGCGCAAATGCATTCTCACCATAAACCAACTTGTATTCGGCATCCGTCGGTTTCAGATATTTCACCGAAGCATACTCCGACAGCAAAGAAGACATCGCTTCTTTGTACTTATACGTAATCTTTGCACTCGAACCCTTATCGGCAGTGTAATACTTATCAAGCAAGAAAGCAGGTATGTAATCCGCTCCCGTGATCTTCTCTGTCAGATACATGTTAGTCTTCACATTCTCAAGATCCTTAGACACACCGGCATCTGTAGCAATCTTCTTATTGGTCGAATTTGAGCTGATAGTTGCATAGTCAGCATCAGTCAGCGTATACTCTATCTTCATCAAATTCGTCGGTTGGGTCATATCGTCCAATCCTTCGAAGTTGTCATCGTTATATTTACAGCCGGACAGCAGAATCAACGACACCGCTACAGGCATTAATAGATTTCTATTCATAATTTAAACTTCCTGTTTTTAGATTAGAAATTAACTTTTAATCTCAAGCTATAAGTACGGCCGAATCCGTAGAACACATTGTAAGCGGTCTTCCAATCGTGATTGCTACCATCTGTCGCATCAGAAATATAAGTCTGGTCGAATAAGTTGTTCACGTTACCTGACAGTACTGCATTCAGTTTACCAAAGTTGAATTTATAACTTGCGTTCAAATCGAAAGTACTTGCAGTCGGAATACGCCAAGGAGTAGAAAAGTCTTTCTCACTGTTCATCACCAGGTCGTTTGAATTCAATGACCAGTCAGCATAATTACGTGCGTATAAGTTCCAGTCGATACCCAGACGAAGGGCTTTGTCGATCTTGAAAGTAGCACCCAAAGCTGCGGTAGTCTGTGCAGATCCACCCACTTTCACATCTTTCAGGTTCAGTTTCATTGTACCCGGTTCCAGTCCGTTAGCTGCCGCATTTACAAGAACGGTCACATCCTTACCATCGCTTCCCTTGATAGATGCGCTGTTCACAAATTGACCTTCTACAGTGAAGCTACCCGAAGCATTGCTATCCCAACGCCAGTTACCGATAGAGAACATACCGCTCAAATCCAGCCATTGGAAAGGTTTTGCTACAAAATCAAGTTCGACACCCTGGTGCAAAGCATTCACACCCTGCATGTTGATAACAGACTTGGTAGAAACCAGCTTACTTGCATCGTAAGGCTCGCTAAGGCTGCCTTCATAGTAGTTTGTGATATCCTGTGAACGGGTAGTGGTTTTATCCATCCAACGAGTGTGGTAGGCATTGATGTTCACAGTAAGGAAGCTCGAACGGTAGCCGTATCCGATTTCGAAAGAGAACACTTTCTCGTTCACTGCATCGGGGTTTGTCGCATTACTGACTGTTGAATTAAGGAAAGCACCTCCCGAGAAGAATGGAGCACGGCTGATATAACCGATATTGGCAAACACATTATGATTTTCGGTAAGGTTGTAGTTCAAACCTCCCTTTGCATTCCAACCGATGAAGTTGACAGTTTTTGACTTGGCGTGCGCCTTGTCATAGTAAAAACGGTCGTAACGCCAGTAACCGGTATTAGAAACCGAACCGGAAATGAAGGCACTCAACTTATCTCTGTTGTATTCACCTTGAGCAAATACTCCCTCAGACATCACATAGCCATCAAAGTCACGATAAACAATATCACCTACTTTCAATTTCTGGTTCACAAATGAAGAACCGGCAGCAGCGGCGGCATTGTTTGAAGCCAAAACACTTTTTCTTGAAGAAGAGTCTACATAAAAGTCACCACCATAGAGGTCAACCAATTCATTGGTGTGTGTACCTTTATAATAACGGTAGTCTATACCACCATAGAAATCGAAGTAATCACCGAACTTAGTAGTATAAGTAGAAAGCAGACCATACCAGTTATGGAAGTTCTTAGACTTCGACATTGCCATAACCGAACCATTCTCACTCGCTTCATTCAAAGCATATATTTCATCATACGCAAATGTACCGTCGGCTTTACGGAAAGTCATATTCAGGTTACCATTGTTACTGCCATACCAGTTACTGCGATCCGCACTGGTCAATCCCTGACCGGAATAGCCATATCCACGACCGATAGAAGCATACAGAGCTGTACTCAAACTTGACTTTTCATTAATCTGCCACAAATGGTTCAATGACAACTGAGGTTTATTATACACATTATATGCCGATGACTTTCTTTGTCCGTTCAGCCCGAATCCGTAGGTAGGGTTATAACGATAAGGCTTCTCACCATTCATATAATTCTTCGCAACTTCCTGCCATCCTTCAATGGTAAGTCCGTCTTTATTTCCACGCTGATTATGCCACTGGGGAGCAGCAAAAGCAGTAAATGACAACTGATGATTGTCATTGAAACGCTTTGTAATATTCACAAACCAGTTGTAAGCTTCGTAGTTGGTTCCCTGGATATAACCATCGGCCCAGGTCTTACCTCCCAAAAGGGTCATGGCCCAACCTGATTTGGTCAATCCGGTAGATACCTTGAACAGGATTTTGTTCAATCCGTCGTTACCCATACCATAAGATACGAAACCGCCTTTGTTGGCATCGATTGTATTAGTCACAATGTTGATAGAACCACCCACTGAAGGAGCCGCTACCTTTGATGCACCCAAACCACGCTGTACCTGCATGCTACGAGTCACATCACTCAAACCGGCCCAGTTCGACCAATAGATGCCACCCCATTCCATATCATTCATCGGAACACCGTTAATCATCATAGCAGAGTTCTCAGTCTTAAAACCACGTATGTTCACTTTGGAGTCACCAAAACCACCACCTTGCTTAGTTGCATAGATACCCGGAGTAGACTTCAAAACTTCAGGAAACTCCTGTGTTCCGAGCTTCTCCTCGATAAAGACAGGGTCAACTGTCGATACAGCTACCGGTGTTTTACGCGAAACAGCAACAGAAGAAGTGATGATAACATCATTCAGCACCATTGCATCGGCTGCCATTTTTATTACGCCCAAATCTTCAGTACCACCTTTCTGGGTGATCTTCTTGCTGAATTCCTTGTAACCAAGGTACTTGATAAGCAGCGTTGAACCGGAGGCAGCTTTTTGTGTGAACATACCATCCAAGTTAGTCACACTACCCTGGGTGGTACCGACAATCGTTACGGCTGCACCAATCAATGGCTCACCTGTTTCCGCATCCACAACTTGACCTTTCACTGTTACCTGGGCAATGGCCGTAGCGGCAGAACATACCGTCAGCACTGCAACCAGCAGGAAATGAATTAGATGTCTTCTCATAATTCTCTTTGTTAGTTAATAGAACTTGTTAATTAATAAATTGTAAATAAACGTTTTGGAATACAAAGGTAATTAATATTCTTTATATATACATTACAAAGATGCTACAAATTTTTAAGAGAGATAAACATATTATAGCTCTATGAAACAAAAAAGCCCCGCAAATTGATTGCGGGGCTTACATATTGTTAAGTATTAGTCAGCTATCAGCTTTCTATATCTCACACGCTTAGGTTCTTCGTTGCCAAGTCGTTTTAATTTATTCTCTTCGTACTCCGAATAAGAACCTTCAAAGTAGAACACATTCGAATCGCCTTCGAAAGCAAGAATATGCGTACAGATTCGATCGAGGAACCAACGGTCATGCGAAATGACAACAGCACAACCTGCAAAATCTTCCAGACCCTCTTCGAGTGCACGTAGAGTATTGACATCGATATCATTGGTCGGCTCGTCGAGCAACAACACGTTTCCTTCTTCCTTCAGTGCCATAGCCAGATGCAGACGATTCCGCTCTCCACCCGAAAGCACACCACAAAGTTTTTCCTGGTCGGCTCCGGAGAAATTGAAGCGCGAAAGGTATGCACGCGCATTGATATCGCGACCTCCCATACGGATCAAGTCATTACCACCGGAGATCACCTGATAAACACTCTTGTTCGGATCGATATCCTTATGCTGCTGGTCTACATAAGCCACTTTCACAGTCTCCCCTACTTCAAACTCACCTTTATCGACTGTTTCCAGTCCCATGATCAGACGGAAAAGAGTTGTTTTACCGGCACCATTCGGACCAATAACTCCCACAATACCATTTGGAGGAAGCATAAAGTTCAGATCGTCAAACAGTAGTTTATCACCATAAGCCTTCGCCACATGTTTTGCCTCGATCACCTTATTACCCAAGCGAGGACCATTCGGAATGAAGATTTCCAACTTCTCTTCTTTCTCCTTCACATCTTCGTTCAACAGCTTATCGTACGAGTTCAAACGAGCTTTACCCTTAGCCTGGCGGGCCTTGGGTGCCATACGTACCCACTCGAGCTCACGTTCCAGAGTTTTGCGACGCTTGCTGGCAGTCTTTTCTTCCATTTCCATTCGTTTGGTCTTCTGCTCCAACCAGCTGGAGTAGTTGCCCTTCCAGGGAATACCCTCACCACGGTCAAGTTCAAGGATCCATCCGGCAACATGATCGAGGAAGTAGCGGTCGTGCGTCACTGCAATTACCGTACCTTCGTACTGTTGCAAATGTTGCTCCAACCAGTCGATAGACTCAGCATCCAAGTGGTTCGTCGGTTCGTCGAGCAGCAAAATATCAGGCTTTTGCAATAACAGTCGGCAAAGAGCCACACGGCGGCGCTCACCACCGGACAGGTTAGCCACCGACTGATCTTCGGGCGGGCAACGAAGAGCATCCATTGCACGCTCCAATTTACTATCCAGATTCCAGGCATCCGTTGCATCGATAATGTCCTGCAACTCTCCCTGACGCGCAAAAAGTTGATCCATTTTGTCCTGATCTTCATAATATTCAGGTAAACCGAACTTCTGATTAATTTCTTCGTATTCGTTCAGGGCATCAACAATAGGTTGCACACCCTCCATTACGATTTCTTTCACAGTCTTTGTGTTATCCAGATAAGGTTCCTGTGCCAGATAGCCCACTGAATACCCAGGAGAAAAGACCACTTCCCCCTGATAAGATTTCTCCAGACCGGCAATAATCTTCAGCAAAGTAGATTTACCCGAACCATTGAGACCGATAATACCAATCTTCGCTCCATAGAAGAAAGAAAGATAAATGTCTTTTAGTACATTCTTGTTAGGTTGGAAAGCTTTGCTTACTCCCACCATCGAGAAAATTATTTTTTTATCGTCAGCCATATATAAATAATGTGTATTGATATTTATGGCACAAAGATAACAAAAATGTTCGGAATTAATTTGCAATTATGAAAAATAGCTCTATCTTTGCACCCGCTTAACAGCAATAAAGGATTGATTCGCTAGCTCAGCAGGTAGAGCACAACACTTTTAATGTTGG